>Ga0207658_10000447_pt1 | contig 38787 bp, 38 predicted proteins | sample KBSS33metaG_FD_184322 | JGI IMG/M metagenome (GOLD analysis project Ga0207658, IMG submission 184322) | Switchgrass rhizosphere microbial communities from Kellogg Biological Station, Michigan, USA - KBS S3-3 metaG (SPAdes) (version 2) | ecosystem: Host-associated > Plants > Roots > Rhizosphere...
AATTCCGTACTATTTCTCAAGCTACTGTTCTCGCAATTGCAGCAGTAATTGGAAGTACAGCAGCAGTTGGAGGAACTGGAGCAGCCGTATCTTCATGTGCAAATGACGATACTCATATGACAGACAGTTTGAATGATACGAAACCTGAAACTGCTGAAATTCAAGAATTGCTTATTGCCAGCCTAAAGATGGATAAAAAAACTGCTGAAATTCAAGGAAAAATAGACCATGATATTCTTTTGCATATTACTTCTTTGGATAACCCACAGGAAGAATTTATGCTTATGGCTGAGGTTAATGATGATAATACTTTTAGTGTAAACGGAGCTTTTTCTGATAAATTAAATATCGGCTACAAATATCAAGCGCTTGATCCGGATACGAATGAACCGATTCAAGGTGATTCGAAATTTTTCCATCCAACAGGTGAAGTACGTGTGGATGTTTTGAACAGGAATAAGTAGATCCTTTTATAAGGAAGGTTCTGGTTGAAAACCTCTAGTTTTATTTAGAGCCCATTTCGAAGACGCCGTTCCAATCTGGTTTCGGTGGAAAATCTCGTAAGACTTCGCAACGCTGGCGATAGAGTTTTGATGGACCATCACCTGGGAAAGTTTTGAGGATGTCTTCAAATTTGGCTAATGCTTCAGCGAATTTTCTGCCGTGATACATCGCGATTGCTTCGTTGTATTGATTTAAAAGTGTGAGCACGTTTTGTGGAAGTTGGCCTTTTGGAGCCAGAAGTTCAAATACTTTAATGGGTTCGGTTTTTCCTAGAACTTGAATGGTATCGAGTTCGCGGGTTTCAAACTGGTCTTTGATGAATTCCTGAGTTTTCTGGCTCATCATGATTCTGGTTTCATACTTTTTATTGCCTGATTCAAGACGAGAACCAAGGTTCACGATATCGCCCAAAGCTGTGTAATCAAAACGGTCTGATGAACCCATGTTTCCAACTATGGCTTCTCCGGAACTGAGTCCGCAGCGGAAATCTAACTGTGGTTTGGTTTCTCCACCTGGAAGTGGTGGGTCTGTTTTCCATTTTTCCAAAAGCTGAGCGAGTTTTACGCGCATATTGAGGGCCGCACGCGTTGCGCGGAGTGCATGGTCAGGTTGACTAATCGGAGCTCCAAACAGGGCCATAATGCCGTCTCCTTCGAATTTATCAACGGTTCCTCCTTCGGACATAATCACATCCGACATGGCTTGGAAATATTCTTTCAAAAGTGCCACGATACTTTCCGGTTTTAATTTTTCTTCCATTTTAGTGGAGTTCACGATGTCGGTGAACATCACGGTGATTTCGCGGTTTTCGCCTCCGAGTTTTAGTGATTCTGGATGTTCTGTAATTTGTTTTACCAATGCGGGATTTACGTATTTCCCGAATGCGGATTGGATCGCTCTTTTTTCACTAAATTCAGTGAAGTAGCGGTACATGTAACACGCGATAAAAATCGCTGGAAGCATGAGGAATGGATGAATTAAATCAACGATAATTCCTACTCGGAAGATGGCTGGAGCTGCAAATGCGTACGCAGCTGGAACGCCGATTACGTAGAGTAGTGACCAGCGAATTTTTGTGTACATAAAAATATATCCGCCTGCTGCGAGCAGCAAAAAGAGCACGAGAATTTTTTCTAATGGCGTTTCGTTACGGAGAAATTTATTGTCGAGAATTGTTTGAATCGCGTTCGCATGAATTTGCACACCCGGCATTGGGAAATTGCTGTTTATTGGCGTAACGTAGCTGTCTTTGAACGAATCGGCAGTTGCACCGATGAGGACGATTTTGTCTTTGAAGAGGGATGGATCGAAGGAAGTTTTGTTATAGGTTTCGTTGTAGACCGTAACAAATTTTACCTGTTGATATTCTTGTCCATTACCATCTGCTTTGAAAAAATTTATATTCATTTTTCCATCCTCTAGAGGAATTTTTCTACTCGAATCTATGTTGAACATTGAGTCATTAAAATTCTCGGGTTGTGTTTGTTGATTAATCCCAAGTGCTTTTTTAGCAATTGCTAGAGCAAAACTATCATAAAATTTGTTTGTGCTTGTATCGGTTGCTGCTGGATAAATTGTCCTAATGATACCGTCTTCACTGTTCATGATTTTATTAAATGCAGTCGTTGTATTAGGAACATCATTAAATTTTTTTAAAGGTAATCCATTGCTTCCTGTGTTTAAAATGAGATTTTCATAATCTGTGTGAAGGTTTTTTGCAAAATCCGAATAAAAAATAAGAATAGGATTTTGAGTATTTGTAAGCGATGTTGCTAATTCATCATCAGTTGTTTCATCTTTTGCATCTTTAAAGAAAAAATCAATTCCGATGGCTTTAGGATTGTATTTGTTAATGTTGTCGATAACTTTTGCAAAATTATCTCTTTTCCATGTAGCAAAAGGTCCCAATCCTGTTTGAGGATCTAGCGTAGTGTCATCAATTGTAACAATGACAATTTTATTTGATGGACCATCTTGTCCATAGAGATTATTGGTGAGTTTTAATTGAGTTCCTTGAAGATAATTATCAAGAACTACAATTATTCCAATAATAAAAATTATCGCAATTAAAATTGGTGTGATAATGGTCTTATTTTTCCAGAACTTTTTCACAAAAAAGGTGCTATAGATTTCTTTATATTATAGCACTTTTTAAAGATTTATACTAGTTTTGCTTATGTTTAAGCCTTTATTTAGATTCAACACCTACGAATCCTTTTCTGCGTCTTGCAATGAGTATACCTAATCCCGCTGCCATAAAGAAGGCGTTGAGATCGCTTGATGTGCTGTTTGCAACATCTGCACAAGTACATCCTCCTCCATTTTCTGGGGGTTTGTTGCCTGGCAAATTGCTGCCTGATTTAAAGGTGCTATTAATGATTGAAAGTGTATTGAGGTCTACGGTAATTGATGGATCACTATCAGCATGATTCCATGTATCGGAGGTGTTTGGTTTTTGATCACCTGTGATTTTTCCATCAATCAATGATGTATTAGGAATTTGAACTGGGAGTCCGTTGATTTTAAAGAGAACAGTGTCATAAACTACTGAGGCCTTTACTGTATGTTCATCTTTGTATTGCCAGCGATAACCTGTTCCAAGTGGACCTGCTTCAAAACCTGATTGTTGCAAATGGAATCCACTGCCATGGTCTTCTACTTTATCAAAACTCAAACCGGATGTTGGGGTTCCAGTACCATCACCATTGATTTTTAATAGCAATTCTTTTCCTTTTGCAAAATCACCGTTAGAAAGCGTCATTAAAGTGTAGCCTGTATCGTCAGTGTACTTAAGAACGCAATTGCCATCTTTGAGTGTAACTGTTTCTATCGACTGGGTTGTACAATCCACTTTACATTCTGCAGAGTCCATTTTATCCACAACTTCTGTTTTACATTTATCTGGACCACCGCCAGTACCGCTGCTGCCGCTTGAAGATGAGCCTGCTTCTGCGCTGCCGCCTGCTCCTCCAGCGCCACCCATACCGCCTGGGCCAGTGGTTGTTGTAGATGTTCCGCCTGTAGATGTTGTTTCAGTGCCGCCTGTTCCTGCACCACCAGCTCCACCTGGACCTGTTGCTGGTGCGCCACCTGCGCCTGCTCCTCCGGTTCCTGGGCCTGTTGTTACGCCGCCTGTGCCTGATGAGCTTGTTGAACCACCTGGACCTGTTGCTGGTGCGCCACCTGTTCCTGCTCCTCCTGTTCCAGGGCCCGTTGTTACGCCGCCCGTACCTGATGAGCTTGTGCCAGACATTCCGCCTGAGCTACTTGAGCCTGCTGCACCGCCAGATCCGCCTGTGCCTGTGCCAGTTTTTTTCTGTGCTTTGTAGATTACGCCGTTGCTTTCGTACCAAAGGTTTCCTGCGGTGTCGAGGAAGGGACTGCCTTGATCATTAATATTGTTTATATTTCCGAATGAACCGATTATTGCATTTATGTTAGTAATATTTGTTGCTGTTTTTGTAGCTTCAACCCAATCAAATGCATAAATATCATAACCGCCTAAATTTCCTGACTGCCCAGTTGTTGTTAAAACTCCATAATTTCCGTTGAAGGAAACTCCATCTTCTTCCCCTGTTGGAGTATTTAAGCTCGACACACTTGTACCAGCAGCTAATGGTAATGCACCAACTGGAGTACTAAAAATATCATCGTGGGTTGGATTCTGATCAGTGTAATATAAAACTCCGTTATTTACAGATAAAGGAAATACAACGTGTCCAATTTTATTAATATTTGCTCCAACACTTTGGCAATTTCCTGCTGTTTTGGCAGATAGATCGATATCACAAAATTGGATTTTATTATTTCTTGAGATTGCAACTTTAGTTCCTCCAGAAAATACAACTGGAGCTACTTCTGAGCTTGAACTATTTATGGCTGTACCTATTCCACTTGCAGCAATTGGTTGAACTGTTGGCCATGTTTGGCCTCCATCAGTAGATTCTGCAATCCAAATATCAGATGATCCGGATCCTCCTGGTTGAGTTGAATGAAAAAGAACATCAATTGTTGCTCCACTTATAGTCACGTTAGGTGCACCATTTTGACCAGAGGGTGCAGTAGCCCAAGGCATTGCAGGCGTGAGTGATGGATCGTCCCATTGTGCTTCTGAACTTAATGCTTGTTGAGATCGTCCTAAATTTTCTTGTTGAGTGCTTGAATCTGCATCAGCGCAACCTGCTGCGACTAAAGCTGCAGCAAAAAAAGCCGCATTTTTACTAATGAGCGGACTGGATTTTTTTGGTTGGCGGGTAAGTTGTTGTGTACTTACTTCTCTATTTTCTGACCCATTTGAAAGGGAATTTTTAGCCATAAGGATAAAATTAAAGAAGTATTGGATTATATGCTTTTTTCTTTAATTTTGTCAAGTTTTCTTCGCCTGACACCTATGGCAATGATTTTATTGTTGAATAACGTACTGCAAAATCCCGCTTTGTTGAGGGTTTTTTACTTCTAGAACTTGTTTAAAAGTTCCGGAAAATCCTTCAGCCGTAATGGTTTGGAAAGTATCTGTTGGCTCGATTGTGCTATTAGTAATAATTTGATATTCGAGATAAGGAATGGTTGTGGTTGAAGCTGCCATGGCTTGAAGACTGTGGATAACTGAAAGTTTTAAGACTGGCTTGTTAATAGCATCGTTGGCTGTTGGTCTAAATGAGCCACCAATGTTGTATGTACCGCCACTATCGTTTGTTAAAAAATTGCTTACATAATCTAAATTTCCATTATTTGCCAAGTCTATTCCAATATCTGAGGTAGAATCTACAACAACATTTCCTGATCCTTCTAATCCGTTAATTTGTGATTCGTATATTTCGGAATTATCTGATTCACATCTTGCATAAAAAAATGCGCTAAATCCATCGTTACAAAAACTTTTTCCATGTGATGCGTAAGGCGAAAAAAGATAATTTTTATCGCCAGTTATATTTGTTCCATCAATTTCCCAACTCATAATCGTGTCGTTTGTCAGGTTGTAGGTATCTTTTGTTGATGAATCATAGGCTAATGTGTAACGATCGGCGCCTTGGCAGAAGACTTCGTTGTTTGGGCAGGCTGTTCGCACTCGGATTTTGAGGGAGCTTAGGCCGAGGTCGGTTGGGTTGGCGATGGTGCCGTCGGGTTTGGTGACGTACAAGGGAATGGAGACGGTTTCGCCGACTTTGATTTTGCTCCAATTGCATGGGTTATCCTGCGCGGAAAATGGCCCAACGTAATTGGCTGATGGTTGTGAATAGACGACTTTTTTGAGTGTGTTGTCGTACCAAAATTGGTCGGAAATATCTGGATTGAGAGAATCGCAACCATCTCCGGCATTGCCACTTCCTGGCGATGGGATGCCATAAGTTCCATCGGAAAATTGGGTTGCTTTGCTCACTTGTCCAGCAATTGCGTAATTGGATTTAGGATTGTTCACTGGAACCGGGGTTGGTGCTGTGCTTGTATAGCCGGCACCTTGTTTTTGGTTGAAGAGTAAGCCTTCTTCCAAAGCGCCTTCTGCTGCGTAGTAGGCTTGGTTTGCGCCTGTGACATTGGCGGATTCGCGAATTGATGAAACTACAACGGTTGTTACTCCAAGTGAAACTAGAACGATCACTGTGGTAAGGCCAATGGCTACTAAAAGTGATGTTCCTGATTTTGTTGAATAGAAAAGTTTTTGTTTTTTGGACATGTGTTTGTTTCAAGTTTTAGCTTGAGTCTCTTTATATTTTACCATGATTTAGGGTGTAGCGTCCATTAGGAAATCAGGAATTTGTGTGGTGGAAATTATTGTGATATTAATGTTTAAAAGTTCAATTATATTTGTTCAGATGAAAGCTGTTATTTTTGATTTCAATCGGACTCTTTATGATCCGGAAAATGGAGCTTTTGTGGAAGGTGCGATTTCGAGCATTGAATCTTTGCGTGCCAAAAAGGTGAAACTTTTTTTGGTGGGAAAAGGTACGAATGAACGAGCGAATTTAATTAATGAATTGGGTCTTCATCGGTATTTTGATGAGATTGTGGTGAAAGAAGAAAAAAGTTTGGAAGATTTTGAAGGATTGAAAAAACGTTATCCTGATGAGGATTTTTATGTGATTGGTGATCGAGTGAAAAAAGAAATTAAATATGGAAATCAATGTGGATTTAAAACGATCTGGTTTAAAAATGGAAAATTTGCAGAAGAAATTCCTGAAAATCCGGAAGAAAAACCTTGGAAAATTATTGAGAATTTTGGAGATATTCTGAAGTTGGTGAAATAGTTTTTATTTAGTTTAAAGAGTTGGGCCCGCGCTCGACAAAATTGGCGTTTTTTAGACGTTTTTTTTGGAGCGCGGGCCACGGTTTAACTCACTGACACTGCTTGTACACAGTGATGGTGCCAGTGAAATACTGGCAAGAAGATTGCGAACACGATGCGGGAGACGAGACGATCGCACGCACTCCGGCGCCATTTGCAGTGCCATACCCGCTGAGATAGGACACAGAAAAATTTTGCCACGGAGTACAGGTGTCGCCCGGATTTCCCGAGATTGAACCCAGTTGGACCAGATTGTTGTCGTCCTTGAGCACGGAGGTGTAGTTGTTGACGAACGTTCCGCCCTGTTTGCAGACCTGAGCCTTCCAGTTTGCACCGGAAATCTGTTGCACATAAAGACAGAGCGTGGGACCGTTGGGCGTTGAATAGCATGCAGGGCTTGAGCTGGCCAGATACGTGTCCTGGCATTGCGCAGCGCAGCTGCTCCAACTTCCCCATTGGCTGGTTGCGTCACAGGTGCGGGTTTGACTACCCAACTGACCTCCGTTCGTGGTGCAGCTTTGCTGCTGATTTTGACCAGGGCTGCACACTGGATTCACGGAGCAAGGGCTCCAGGAAGACCAGTTGCAGTCGTTTTGGCAGGTGCGGTTTTGGGTACCCGAAGCGTTGCAGCTCTGGCTTTGGGACTGGCCGGCTGAACAGGACCCCTGATTTTGGCAGGAGCTCCATTGGCCGGCACCATCACAAAACTGAAGGCCGCAATTTCCACATGCCATCGTCTGGTTCGTGATGCAGACCGGGTTGATGCTGCAGGCGCTCCACGAGCCCCACTGACAGTTCATGTCGCAGGTCATGGTTTGCGTCCCTGAGCCGTTGCAGCTCTGGGATTGCGTTTGGCCTGCGATGCATTGAGGGGAGTTGTCACACGGACTACCTGACCCGGTGCTACTGCTGGAACTGCTTCCAGTTCCACCCATTCCCGTGCCAGTGCTCGAGCTGCTGCTTGAACCTCCAGCTCCAGTCGTGCTGCTCGTGTTGCCACTGCTCGTTCCGCCAGATCCTCCATTTTCCGTGTATCCGCCGCCAGCTTCACACGGTTGCGTTTCGCTGGGTACACACGTCGGGACCGACTTGCACTCGTCGGAAGTTGGATCGCAGTAGTAGTTCGTAGGGCAGAGGGTTGAACTGCAGGGACCAGTCATTTCTGCCTGGATTTTCGCAGCTCCGACACTCACCCATTTCGCCATTTCTTCACGCTTGATGGTGTTGGCAGGATTGAAGTTCGCCTGATGCGTGACGAGGCTCTTTTGGGCCCCAAAATATACGTAGGGAGCGAACCAATCCGATGGACTGACATCTTGAAACTGGCCAAGCAGCTGCGTTGCCGCGGCTTCCTGAGCGGTCCAGATGAAGTCGTTGTACACCTGCCAAAACTCGCTCGAATAGAAGGCCAGAATGACCATCTTGAGGGCTTCTGCACGGTTGATCGTGCTGTCCGGATGGAAGTACCGCTTGTTGTTTGAAACGCTTGCGTCCTTGTTGAGAACGGGTTCGGACGAAGGGTACTTGAGCAGGGCTTCGACGTATGGGTAGTCGGAATCAGTCTTGGGAACATCTGCGAAGGTGGCGGTTGAAGGCATGAGATCGTTGCGACGAGCAGCAATCTTGAGCCAACGAGCCGCTTCCCTGCGCTTTACGTCCTCTCCAGCACCATACTTTCCAGTGAAGAGCCCGAACTCGATGCCGCGATGGCGCATATCAAAAACGTACTGCTGAGACCAGTTGTACGAAGGCGGATTGCCTTGCGAATCGAGTTGGTAGTCCTTGAACGTGTCGAGGAGCAGACCTTCGGGATCGAGGTGGCCAATGAGATGAGGGCCATTGTGAGCGCCGTAGCCAGGACCGCCGAAGGTGTTTGCGACTCCCAGATTTACGCTGGCTGCAAGCTCAGCGAGATTTTTCCAACGGCGAACGGTGAAATGGAGATGTGCTTGATGATCAGTGTGCCCAGTCGCACCTTCCATACCCACCCAATCGCCGATGTTCACCTGGGTGCACTTTCCCAGAAAGCGTTTATCCAAATGGTGATACGAATTCGTGATGATCTCGTCCGAGTAGTCGTTGGCGCGAGTAGCGATGAGGACTGCGTTTCCCCATCCGTTTGCGTCATCATCTCGACTTGAGATGATGACGACACCAGGCAAGGCGGCGTGAATCTCTTCTTTACCCACAAATCCGCCCGTGCATTCACCACCCAAGTCGAGCCCGTTGTGTCCGCGCTCGTTGTTGTATTCTTGGGTCACACGAAAGGGCTGAAGTGGAGTGAGTGGCGTGACGTTGAAGTTGGCGATGGGAATCTGCACACTGCCATTGAGGGCTTGAGTGCAAACTTCGAGGTCGGTGATGGTTGCAGGCTGAGGCTTGCTGATCGCCGGATCCTTGTTGTTGCAGATCGCGGGATTGTTGAGGCTGAAGCCGTCCTTGGCGATGCTCACCATACACAGTGAAAAAATCACCAGCATGATGAACTTTTGAACCTTATTGAACTTCGACATTTTTTCCTCCTAGTTGTTCACGACACCTTGATGGTGTCCGTGATCTTCTTCATTGCGTCTTTATATTCTTCAATTTTATACCCATAGAGGATGAAACTGAAGACCTTACCATTCTTACTGAAGGCAAGTGAAGTGCCGACATTTGAATCGGCATCCTGGTAGGTTTCAGGCGTTGCCAAGCCGCCGAACGTCTCGCGAATGTAGATCTTTACGTTCCCAACATTGAGAGACCTATAGTTGGCCGTGATCTGAGAATCATGGATGAGCTTTTCAGCGTCCGCGTCGGAGCCGTCTTGAACTCCGTTGAAGTCCAACTGTGCAGTGGTATTTTTACCGTTCACAGTAGGCACAATGTAGAGTGCGCCTTGATCGTCCTTCTTCCACCCATTCGGCAGATCGTACGTGACCTTTTTGCCAGTCTGCGGAGAGCCCGAAGACGTGGACTGAGTTCCGCCCGTGCTCTGTTGAGAGCCGGCGGATTGGGTGCTGCCACCTGCGCCGGAGAGGCCGTAGTTGACGGGTTCGTCTGCGCCGGGAGGCACATCGCAACCAGCGAAAGTGAATGCGAAAAACATCGCGAAGAGCGCGATGAGCTTGGTGAAAAGGTTCGTGCGGTTGATGGAGTTGATCATGATGGTGGAGGTAAACGAGTTCATGTGGTTGGACCTTTTTTTTGGAGTGAGAGTTGGTGAATAGTGTGAGCGAAATGTTTTTTTCGGACGGTAAATTCCTGTGTTTTTTGTGTTCGATCTTCTTGAGTTTTTAAGGATCGCTCAGTGGCCGCTGCGAGTTTTTCATTTGAGCGCAAGGCTGTTGAGACGCTTCCAGACTAGCAAAACGAGATGAAGGATTTTTTAACTGTTTCTAAAAATTTCTTAAAGTTTTGCGGTGGAATTTGTTTGCAAAAAATTGGGACGTGATTCCAATTTTACACGACGGAAATGAAAATATTATTAAAAAATTATGAAAAAACTCCACCAGCTGGCGAAGCAAAAAAGACAATTTGAAATTGCCAACATTGCTCAACACTTTTGCGGATTATTTTTTCTCGAAAGCTGCGAGTGCGGCTTCTGCGGATTTTTGCCATGTGAATTTTTCGACACGGCGTAAACCGCGTTCAATTAACATGTTTCTGATCTGGTCGTTTTCGATCAAGCTGACCACTGAATCTGCGATTTTGCGGGCATTTTTGGGTTCAATCAATATTCCGGCGTCGCCAACAACTTCGGGCAAACTGGCTACATTGGAACTCACCACAGGGCATCCACAGGCCATGGCTTCCAAAGGAGGAATTCCAAAACCTTCGTACAACGATGGAAATACAAAAACGGTTGCGAGGGTGTACATTTTTTTCAAATCTTCATCTTCTAAATAGCCTGGGAAAATAACGTCGTCTTGGAGTTTGAACTCTTTAAGTTTTTCTTCAATATGGCTGTATTTCCAACCTTTTTTGCCAACGATCACTAATTTTGAATCTGGCAATTTGGCTTTAATAAGAACAAAACTTTTGATGAGGGTTCCAAAGTTTTTGCGTGGTTCAAGGGTTCCAACGGCTAAAATAAATTTTTCAGGGAGTTTATATTTTTGGCGGAATTTTACTAAATCTTCGGTCTTTGCGGGTTGACGAAAAAAGTCCGATGGAGCGCATGGGACCATCGCAATTCGGCTTTGTGGATATTTAAATCTTTTTAATAAATCTTTCTGAGTATTTTCGGAAACGACAAAAATTTGTGATGCATTTTTGACTGCTCTTTTTAAGGTGAGTCTTTCAATTAACACCGCTTTCCCGTTATGACTAATTGGAAAAAGGAATGCTACAAGATCGTGAACTGTGATGATAACTTTGAGCCATTTTGGGGCGAGGGCAGGAATGATGTAACTGGTCGGAGCAAAAAAGAGATCCGGTTTATTGGCTTTGAGATCTTTTAAAACGTTCAAATGCCATTTGTGGGATTTTCCCAAAACGGTTTTGAGTTGAGCGTTTTTGAATTCGGAGTAAGGATTTTTTTCGTTGTCTGTGTACAGGATGTATTCGTTTTTTTTATCGAGCTTCAGGAGTTCGAGAACCAAGTTGTACGTGTACCAGCCTTTTCCTGTTTTTTCGTTGCCGGCTTCACGAATGTCGATTGCGATTTTCATAAATGGAGTTAGGGCGGTGTTATTTTAGTACAAAAACCTGGTTTTGGATAGGGGTGCTTTATGGGCGTCTTTTTTGTTTGCAACTTTGGATTGTTCGGCTAGTATTTGCCCCTCAATTTATTTTTCGTGGTCATGACAGAAGGTGCTGAAAATCCGCTTGTTTCCTTGAATTTGCCACAAGATATTGTTCAAATGCTTGGTGAAGTTCTGACTGTTAATGAAATTCAGGAAATGACAAAATTTCGCGGTTTTGCTGATGAACTTTGGAAAATGGGACTCAGTTATGCTGAAAAAGAAGCTGATATTCTAAAAGCAGAACAGGGTAATTTAAAAGGGAGACGAAATTATGAGAGAAACAAAGAAGAAATTTTGCAAAAGCGAAAACAAAATTGGGAGATTACAAAAATGCAGCTCTTTGCTTTATTACGAGATGCTCAGACTTGTGTTCCATCACTTGATGGGCTGCATGAGCGAATTGTTGATATTGAAAAACGTTTTAATGCAAAAGTTATGGCAATTTTAATGAATGGGACAAAGTGAGTTTACAAAAAGTGCTTTACTGTTCTATAGTGTGGGTAGTTTTTCCAAGCACATTTTAAGCAAATGCCTATGCCAAATCCTCGAGTTACCCAAATTATTGCTGAGCTTCCTTTTGAGAAAAAAATTGTGGGCGTTGCTTCGATTTTGATGATTGTTGGGCTGTTTTTCCCTTGGTATCAAGATTTGGATTCTTTTAGAACCGGCGATACTTTTACTGGTCTTACTGGACCGATGTATTTGGTTGGTTTTACTTTTTTGGTTATTTCTTCTGCTTCACTTTTGGTGATGGTGATGGACTATTTTGACAAGAAACTTCCTTTGTTTAAAGTGAAAGGTTCTAAACTTCATTTGTGGTCTGGAATTGTGAGTTTTTATCTGCTTTTTTTGGTGGGTTCCGTCTATTTTCACCCGGCATTTGGAGTGAATATTACGCTTAAACAATCAGGTTTTGGAATGTTTATGGCTTATGCTGCAGCGGCACTTTTGACGATTGGCGGATATTTGGAAGGCCGTGGAAAAGCTGCTGTGAAAGAGTTTGAAAAAGAGACTCGTGAAGAAAGTATTGAAGAGGTTGTTCAACCGAAACCAATTAAAGCGCCTGTGATGGCAACGAAAGTTGTTCATCCAATGATGCCGGAACAACGTAAACGTCAGGAGAATTTGAGAAATATGCATCAAAATCCTGCTCCGGTTCAGCAATCTCAAGCTCAACAAGCTGTTTCAGAAGTTGAAAATTCAACGCCGGTTGCTGCTCAACAGCCCGTTACAAAAACTGCAATGCCTGCTGAAAATGTTCAACCAGAGCGCAAAGCTCAACCTTATAGAATGGACCTTTAATTTTTGTTTATGATTCCAGGAAGAATTTTTGTTGATAATAAGCTCCCCGCTGATCTCGTTTTTTACTGCAAAGACTGCAGAAAAATTGTTGAGACAGTTCCTGTTGGTAAAAAGTTTGTGTATACCTGCAATATTTGCAAAACTAAAAATGTGGCTTTTGGAACGCTTAAAAGTATTAAAAACTTTTATCGTGTGGCGGAAGGTGATCAAAATGCTCCGGTGATCAGTGAAGCTGAGAAGAAAGCCATGAACGCGGACAAATTATAAGAAAAAAGACAGGTTGAACTGGGTTTTAAAATCGGTTATAGTGCTCCCCTCTAATGTAATTCTATGAAAAGATTATTTGTTTTTGCTGCGGGTGCAGGATTGCTCGGAATTGTTTTAGCCGGTTGCGGTACGCCAAAACCTGCTGCTACTCAAACTCAACAAACTCAAAGTCCTACTCCAACCACGACTTCTGATTACTCAGCTGATGCTCCTGGAATGATCAGCACGATGAGTAAGGATATTGTTTTTGCGCCGCCAAGTTATCGCGATGGAAATTATGCCAATGCGGTTTCCACAACGACGATTGTTCCGGACGGAAAAGGACCAACATATACTACTTCAACAAGCACTGGCGGTTCATCAAATGCTGATGGTTCAGTTGTGACTGTTACTTTGCCACCAATCACGAATTCTGCGATCAAATACGATTATCGTGTGGATTACCGAGTTCCATACAATGTTGTGGCTTATAATGCTCCAACAAATAGTTCAAAATATTACGCACCTTCTTTCACATCAACAAATAATCTTCCGGTTTTCCATGGAGCAACGAGTTCAAATGTTTATCAGCCGACCCAGGTTTTTCATCAAAATTATCCGGCTCCTGTGAATTCTAATATTTATTCTACTGGAAGCTTCATCCGAAATTATCCTTGTCCGGCGTATGTTGTGGCTTTCCGTGGTGGCTATATGTTGGCTCCTGGTTGCTATTAATGAACGGTTCCGGTTTTGTTTCCTTCAATTAGTTCATCTTCACGTGCTGTGAGTGCTTTGATGAGTGCCATATTTTTTTGGCAATACGCATCATATAAAAGCTTGGCCACTTGTGGATCTTTGGCGATGAAATAGGCATGACTTCTTTGAGGTTCTTCTTGGGGAAGGATGATGCCAGTTGCTTGTAAAACGTGCTGGCGAATACTTGCGGGAAGAGTTTCTACGGTTGCCTCGATTGATAGAACATGGATTCCAATCGCTGTGAGATCAGGGAGTTTTTGATCACAATTTGTGTAATAAGCGGGAATTTTACCTCTCAGCAGATGCAAAAGCGCTTCTTTAAACGTTTCGGGGATGCGAAGATCCATAATTATATTTTCGCTTTCCTGGAGTTCTGGCGATTTTTCTGAGCTTTCCTGTGATTTGCGTTCTGATTCAGACATGGAAATAAAATTAAGTTTTGCTGACTTTTATAACTGCTTTTTTGATGAGATCTGAGACTTCTTCAATTCTCACAAGTTTTGCTACTGCCATAATTTCTTTTTTTAATTGTGATGGAATTCCTTCCAATGACGTGAATAATCTTTCTCTTTCCAAATTTCCTCCGAGGTTTAAAAGCGCGTGCATTTCTTCAAAAAAATTCTGGAGCGTTTCGGAATTCGCAATATGTGCTGCGGCTTCTGTGGCATCACTTAATTCTAAAAATTCTCCTGAAACAAAATACGCAATGAGTTTTGCACGGAAATTTTTGAGTGGTTTTCTTTTGGCTTTTTTGACGAGATCGACGAGAATTGTGCGGTCTTGAAATATGCTTTCATCTAAATCGTCGTAGGCAATTGCTGGAGGAGATATTCTTTCTTTGATTGCTGCTCTCTTGTAATTTCTTTTTTCGGGATTGGCTTCGTTTTGAATTTCGATTGCCTCTGCTGCAGTGAGCATGATTTCGGAAGCTCCATGGATAGCCAATTTTTCGCCTTCCAAAGCATGTTCTAAATAATCACGAGCTTCTTCTTCGGTTAAAGATTCTACAAAACTTTTATATTCAGCAAGTTTTTGGGCTTCCTTAATATCTGTTTCTTCAAGGCCTAAACTGTTGGGATTGTAGGTTATTTTTCTTTCCATCTTCCAGAAATTATAAAAAGAACGGATCAAAATTGAGATCGCACTTTATCATTAAATGATTTTTTGTCAATGATTGGCCACTATTCGACTTTTCGCAGAGGAGCGATGGAAAGTGCGAGTTTTTTGATGCCGTGGCGAGGGTCTTTGAAGCAAACGGTTGCGACTCCGCCTTTGACGCTGACCACAACTCCGTCACCAAAAGATTGGTGGAAAACTTTGTCGCCGTCGGAAAATCCTGGTGAAAGTGATGTATCTGCGTATTCGGTTGGAATCGGGCTGTTGCCGATTTCTGTGGTGCTGAGGGAGCGATATTTTTGTTGTGGTTCGAGTTGATCAAGGAGTTCTTCCGCAATGTCAGCGAGGAATTGTGATGGTGCGCTGGACTGCATTTCGCCGTAGAGCATGCGGCTTTTGGCGTGTGTCATGAAAAGTTTATCTTTGGCGCGGGTGATGGCCACGTACATTAATCGGCGTTCTTCTTCGAGTTCGTCGCGTTCCAATAAACTGCGGGAGTGTGGGAAAATTCCTTCTTCCAAACCTGCTAAAAATACTGTTGGGAATTCCAAACCTTTTGCGGAGTGGATCGTCATAAATGTGACGGCATTGTCTTGTTCGCTCACGCTGTCGATGTCAGCGATGAGGGAAATTTCTTCGAGGAAAATGCTGAGTGATTGGCCTGGTTCGAGTTCGTTATATTTTGAAGATACGCCGACAAGTTCGTAAATATTTTCGACACGGGCGTCACCTTCGGCTGTGTTGTCATCAACCATTTGTTTGTAGCCCGTGTACTCAAGAACGTGTTTTATGACTCCTGAAGCCGGAAATTCCTTGTTCACTTTCTGGAGTTTTTTGATGAGTTCAACAAATTTTTTGAGAGCTTCGATTTTGGTTCCGGCGAGATCGAGGTTGGAAATGTCGGGACGAGGAGCGGTTGGGGTTTGTTGGATTGGAGTTGGTTCAGCGAAAAATTCTTCGTTGAAATCAGGAGGTGCGATGTTCACGTCAGCCGCGACATCGAAATCGGCCGCCAAGTTGGAACTTGATTGATGAGATTTTTTTGGTTCGGCGGCGGCAACTATTTCCTCCATTGATTGAAACATGGAATAGCCATTTTGAAGGGAATATTGCTGCAAAACTTCCAGGGTTTTTGGACCGATTTTTCTGGCCGGAGTGTTGATGATTCGGAGCAAACTCACTGAGTCGTTTGGGTTTTGAATAAGCCTCAAATAGGCTACGAGGTCTTTGATTTCTTTGCGTTCGTAAAAGCGGATTCCACCAACGATTTTGTATGGAATTCCGTAACGTAAAAATACTTCTTCAAGCACGCGGGATTGAGCGTTTGTTCGGTATAAAATCACGAAATCGCGATGGTCAGGAGTTTCGTGAGTTTTGAGTTTTTCTAAAATATTTTGCGCGATAAATTCGCCTTCATCGCGTTCATTTTCCAAGGTTCGAAGTGTGATTTTTTCGCCACCTTCACGTTCCGTCCAAAGTTTTTTGTCTTTGCGTTTCGCGTTTTTTACAATGATGTTATGCGCTGCATCAAGAATGTTTTGGGATGAACGATAGTTTTGTTCGAGCAGGATTGTTTTGGCATCTGGATAATCTTTTTCGAAATTCAAAATGTTGGAAATATTGGCTCCACGGAAGCTATAAATGCTTTGGTCGGAATCACCAATGACGCAAAGATTGCGGTATTTTTCGGCGAGCATGTTCGTTAAAACGTACTGAGCATGGTTTGTGTCCTGATACTCATCAACGGAAATAAACTGGAATTTTTCCTGGAAAAAATCGAGAACGTTTTTGTGATTTTGAAAGAGCTCAACCGTTTTCATGATGATGTCATCAAAATCCAAAGCATTACTTTTCTGGAGTTTTGCCTGGTATTTTTCGTAGACTTCGGCCACGCGTTCAGTGAAAAAATTGGTGGCGAATTGGGTTGAGTATTGATGCGGAGTAATGAGTTCGTTTTTTGCGCCGGAAATGTAATGCAAAATGGCGCGAGGATTTGTCTGTTTTTCGTCGATGTGAAGCTCTTTAAGGATTTGTTTCACCAAAATTTGTTGATCAGCAGTGTCATAAATGGTGAAGGAGTTTTCATATCCCAAAAGATGAATGTTTTTTCTGAGCATTCTTACGCAAATCGAGTGGAAAGTGCCCATGGTTGGAAGATCGGTTTCGGATTCCAGCTCATCGTCTTTTTTTAGGAGTTTGATTACCCGGTTTTTCATTTCCTGAGCCGCTTTATTGGTGAAAGTTACGGCTAAAATGTTCCAAGGTTTAATGTTTTTTTCCTGAATCATATAAGCAATTCTGTGCGTGAGCGCTTTGGTTTTTCCTGATCCTGCTCCCGCTAAAACGAGTACCGGACCGTGCGTTGCAAGCACTGCTTCCTGTTGTTTTGGATTCAAATTGTGGAGAAGATCTGTCATGGTTTCTTAAAATTTTTTGGCTTTCAAGCTTTGCATTCTATCAAAATATTTGACAAAAAGCAAAATTATAGGTTATTATAGCTCCCTTCTTTCAAAAAGATGGAAGGTTGTGTCCATTATATAGAATGTTATGACAGATTTACTATCAGAAAGTGATTTCAGTGAAGCGAAAGTTGCGAAGGCTGAAACGCAGCCTTTTTTTATTACAATTGTTGAAGATGTTGGTGGAATGAAAGATGTACCAATGGAAAGTACAGTTGATATCGACGTTCAACAAGTTCGCGATGGTTTAAGAGAAGCTGTGGTTATGGTTCGAGAAAGTCTTGGCCCAGATGCAACTTTTGAATTAATTCCTGCAAAAAAATCTTTAAAAAAATCGCCTAAACCTCCACGTGGTTGTGAACTTATTGCTCAATTTACCGAAGGATTACAGGTTGAAAAAAGAATGAGTAATGAAGGTGTTATTAATGAACTTTTGGCTTTAAAAGGCGAACAGATCAATTTTAAAAATGTTGTAACGATTTTGTTTAAGCGTTGGAAAAGAAATTATTCAAGTTATTTCCGCGATGAACAGGTTGCGTCTTTGGTTTTGCGTTTGAGAGAAATGGAAGAAAGTAAAAACGGAAAAATCGATCATTTGATTCGTGCTATCAGCAGCAATCAGATTCCTTCAAATGGTGAACGTCGAGTGAGACTTCATGATGATTCTGGTTCAAATGGTAGTTATGTTGGCCGTTGGTCTGCTTTGGAAAATGCTGGTCATGATCCCTTGTGGGATGGCAGTGGAGAGGAATAAACTTAATACTATCTTATGCAAAATTCATCCCGATCAAAAAGGCCTGAAGAACCAACAGCAGAAGAATTAATGAATGAAGAAGCCCTATTGGCTGAAGATTTGGCGGGTCTTGAAAAAGAATTGCTTCAATTTGCTGTTCCTAGATCTGGGATTAAGGATGAAGTTGCTGAAATTGTTGGTCCGGAAATTGTAATGTCCAGTACCAAAAGTGTTGTTGCTAGTGCGCCGAGAATGGGAAAAATACCTGCTAAAAAAAAGACGGCGGACAAAAAAGCTTCGGCGAAAGATAAAAAAAAGGAACGGTTGAATGTTCGTACTATTTTTGAACAAGCAAAAGATGAATTAGTTGAAGCTGGAATTCCTTTTGTTGATGGTAAAAAAAGGCTTATGGCTGAACCGATTAGTCACCGTGAGGTTTATCAAAAATTGATGGATCCAGCAACTGATAACGTTGGTGCTGTTGCGAGAATTTTATTGATGTGGAGACCTGAACGTCTTTTGGATGCGCGTCATGTTACGAGTTTAATGATGCTGATTGAAGAAGGAAGAAAAGCTTCGATTCGAAGCATTTTGGAAGCGATTTCGGCAAATCCGATTGATCTTCAAAGCCAAATGAAAGAATTTATTCCTGATGCTATTGTCAGCGGAACACGTTTATCTCTTCGTGAGGTTATTGATACAGATCCAAGTTCTGGAAAAGTAAGACCCTCAGTAAATCGTGGTTCCAAAATCAAAGGGTAGTTCGTTGAAGGCGGCCAGTTTTTTACCAACGAATTGTCATTGGTGTGCCCATTTCTGTGAAGTCCCAAACGTATTGGGCGTCTTTTGGAAGTAAGCGAACACAACCGTGGCTGCGTGGGCTTCCGATGTGATTTAATGCTTCACGCCAGAAGATTCCGTGGTCGTTGCCAAGGCTTGGTAATGCGTGGATTCCGTATCCGCCAGCTTTAAATTCCTGGAAAAGTGGCATGATGTAGTGTGGTGCTGATCCTGCAACGCGAACTTGTTGTTTGAGGAAAATTTTGAATGTTCCAGGAGGTGTTGGATGGCCTGGTGCACCTGTACTTACTGGGAAAGTTCGAACAACTGCATCACCGATTTTTACGTACATTTTTTGTTCGGAAAGATCGACGAGAATGTTTTTTCCACCATCAAGTTTGAGTGTGGAAAGGTTGGCACTTTTTTGGATGTAGGTAACGTATTGTGCTGTGTTTGGATCAAGTGAGGCATTGCCAACATTGATGTCGATTGAGAAAATTCCTTCGTCACCAATCCAAGTTACGCCTTCTACAACCGGTGCGTAGAATTCGCGATAAACGCCTGGTTCTGTTGGAGCTTTTGCTGTGATGGTGAATGATGCTGTTTCCAATGGGCTCACGCGTTTGTTATCCATTTTAATGCGGTTGGCGTTGTTCCAAGTATTGCTCATTCCTGTGTCTGGATTGCTGTCTGATGTGTAAAAGGGACTCATGCGATCGCGGTCTTCTTCGGTTCCTAAATGAAGTGGGTTGGTATTACAGCCGCTTGCTTCGGAAAACCATGGAGTGTTTCCAGTGTTTTGAACGAAGATTTGCATATTGAAAAGTTGTCCTGGTTGAACGTTGACCGGTTTTTTAATAGCAAGAAATTTTGCTTTATATTCTGGTTTTGTTTGTGCTGCGAATGTACAAGATGTTGGTGCTTCTACTGAAGTTGCTGCGGTTCCAGCGGCTTGCAATGTGAGCACGGTTTGGCCCAAATTTGTTGGTTGAGCGAGCGTTGCTTTTTGAGCGATCGTTGCTGCAGCGACCAATAATGATTTTGTGGGAAATGTTGTTACTGCTGCAGATTGTGCAGGTGTTTGCGCAAAAGTGATTTGCGTAAAAAAAGCAGCTGTGAGAACGCATGCTGCGATGGTTGTGATTTTTGAAAAAAGTTTTTGGTTTTTCATAGGAGTTGGGGTTTAGTTTTTGTTTTTTAATATCTTAAAATTATAATACAAAACTGTACTTCGGTCAACTTTAAAGAGAACCCAATCTTTGGGCACTGCTGCGAAATTCTTTATTTCTAGCGAAGTTCGTTCCAGGCAGGAGTTCCGTAACGAGTTCTTGCGAGTTCTTGGGCGCGTTCTAATTCTTGTGAAGTCCAATCGCCTATGGTGAAGTTTTTGCCCTGTGTGAAGCCTTTTAAAAGGGCTTCGTAAACTTGTTCGATGGTGATTTCTGGTTTTAAAAGTTGGATGGAACTTACGCGTTCTTCTACGGTTTTAATCATTTTGTCGGAGATTTTTTCTTGGCCGACTTTTAATAAAGAAAACATTTTGGGAACATCAACTTTGTAGAGAATAGTTCCGTGTTGTAAAAGAATTCCGTTGCGGCGGGTTTGGGCATTTCCAGAGATTTTTTTGCCTCCGACTGGTTCGCCGTTTGGACCAGTGGCATGTGGAGAAAGAATGATATCGTTGATTGGTTTGAATTCGGTGGGAACGCCTAAAATGGCTAGGCTTTCCACAATCCAGCCGCAAATTTCGTGGTAGGATTCTGTGATTCCTTTTGGAAAAATTGATTCAGGAGCGATGATGCTGTACGTGATTTCGCCTTCGTAATCATGAAAAACGGCTCCGCCTCCAGTGCGGCGGCGGACAACGTTGACGCCGGCTTCCAAACATTTAGCTGTTGCGACTTCGTCTTTCAAGCTTTGGAAATAACCGATGGACACTGCGCTCGGCTGCCAACGATAAAAACGGATTGTTGGAAGAACTTTTGTAGTTCCGCCAGCTTGGGAAGCTCCAGCAACGGCTTCAGAACACGCTTCATCAAGTGCCATGTTCATAAACGCGTCGTGAGTTTGGAGTGGAATAATGCGCCAATTTGTTTGCATGTACTTGCTTAAAAACTACGAAGAGATAATATGGGATCATGATATACCAAGCAACCAAAAAGGTTTCAGGCGGAAAACTGCTTCGCGTTGAGATTGAAGGAAGCAACAATAAAATTCGTCATATCACGATCACTGGTGACTTTTTTCTGCATCCTGAAGAGGCTTTGGGCAGAATTGAACAAAGTTTGTGCGGCATGACTTTTGATACTTCGATTGAAGATTACGCCGAAGATATCAGTGAAATGTTGTATCAAACTGAAGCAAATTTTGTGGGCGTGAGTCCGCAACATATTGCTGAGGCGATTTATGAGGCGGTGCATCCGGTTGATGCTTCTCCGGAGGCTTCTGCGAAGTAATTGTTCTCAGGAGATTTAATGGCGATAAAGCGCACATGATGGCCTTGTGGTCTTTTATTTTTGTGCGAATTGATGTAGCATGGCAATCCCATATATTTTTTGTTGTTTTCTTATGGCAGCTCCAGTTTTAACTTCACATTTATTGCAATTTTCAGGAACGGAATGTGTTCATTGTAAAGAGATGGAACCGATTGTTGATCAGTTACAAAAAGATTTAAATGTTCAGATTCAATATTTGGAAACTTGGCACGATGAAGAGAATGCGAAATTGCTTGAACAGTACGACCAGGGCCGATGCGGAGGTGTTCCTTTTTTCTACAACACCAAGAGCGCGAAATTTATTTGCGGAAACTGTGATTACGAGACGTTGAAGGCTTGGGCTTTGAGTTAATTTATTCATTTGCTGTGGCCATATTTTTTGAAAAACATGAACATAAAGATGGGACTGCGTATTTTTCTCCCATCGGTAAAAGAGCTTTTTTGCTTTTAATAGTTTCTACGATTCTTTTTATCGTAAGTTTTATAGTTGTGAAACCTGTAACCGTGATTGTGATGGTGCTTTTTTATTTAACACTGCCGTTATTGGTGATTTATATTGATAAACTTCCGCAAAAAATATTTACTAAAGCTCGGGGACCAGGCCATATTAAAATGCTCATCGCTTCTTTAAAAGGAAGTGAAACATTTCATAAAGCTGATCTTCAACAGAGTAAACTTTCGCGAAGAGTATTAGCTATTTTTCTGGTGGTAACTTATATTTGTATCTTCCTCACTATAATTTTGGGTCGTCCTGTATTATAAATTACAAATGCGCGTTCAAACTCCTCAAAATCAGAAGTTTACAGAAAAGTTGCGGGCAGAGCAGACAAGTTTGAAGAAACCGGATTGGCTCAAAATTCGTCCGCCTACGACTTCCAAATATGCCGATATTGCGGCTCTTTTGCGGATTAAAAAATTGGCGACGGTGTGCGCGGAAGCGCACTGTCCAAACATTGCAGAATGTTGGAGCGGCGGGACCGCGACGTTTATGTTGATGGGCGAAGTTTGTACCCGCGCGTGTCGTTTTTGTTATGTGAAATCCGGGAATCCGCAGGGACTTTTGGATGCAACTGAACCACAACGTTTGGTGGAAGCGGCAACAATTATGAAGTTGGAATATGTGGTTTTAACTTGTGTTACGCGTGATGATTTGCCTGATGGCGGAGCTTCGCATTTTGCGCGATGTATTAAGGCTTTAAAAGCGGCTCATCCAAAGCTTTTGATTGAGGTTTTGATTTCGGATTTGAACGGGAATTTGGATGCGTTGCAAACGATTGTTGATGCAAAACCGGAAGTGATTGCGCATAATTTGGAAACTGTGGAACGGCTTCAATTGGACGTTCGTGATCCCCGTGCAAATTATAAAAAGTCGATGAAGATTTTGGCGGAGGCGAAAAACTTAACAAAGTTACGGGACGGGAGTTCATTAGAATCGGGAAACTCGGCTCAAAAAATGTACACAAAATCGGCGATTATGTTGGGTTTGGGTGAACGCGAAGAGGAAGTGATTCAATATATGAAAGATTTGCGGGCGATTGATGTTGATATTGTGACGTTTGGACAGTATTTGCGTCCGAGCGAATTTCATATTGCGATTCAGGAATATGTGACGCCTGAGCAGTTCAAAAAATATGAAGAGATTGCGAAGGAACTTGGATTTTTATACTGCGCTTCCGGGGCTTTTGTGAGGAGTTCGTATAAAGCCGGGGAACTGTTTATGAAAAATATTTTGAAGAATGAGCTAGCGCGGTGATCTGGCTCTGCTTTTTTTAGCTGAGGGACGTTTGATAACACATGCAATATATGTTATAATTCTATGATGGCATAAAAAACACATACAAATATGAAAATACTCAATTGTCTCAAAGGGATCTCAAATTTAAATATTTCAGCTTTTAAGCCAAAAAGATTAGCTTGGGATCGACCGGAAATAGAAAATCGTGAATCGGAACAGAAAAAAACAGAAAATGTTGAACATCTTGGGCGTTTATTAACAGATCTTGAAAAAGAGAAAGACCAATTATCAGCTAAAAGAAAAGATATTATTATGACGATTGGACATGCTGCAGCACTGGACATTCTTCCTCCGGAAACTTACAGAAAATTAGCAACCATACCAGAAAAGGAAATTCAAAGTGGACTTGCTCGTAATGAAAACACTCCTCCTGATGTTTTAGCCAAACTTGCTGATAGTGATGATATTAATGTAAAATATGAAGTCGCGGAGAATTTAAAGACCCCGAGCGAAGTGTTAGGAAAACTTGCTAATATTCCTAATAGGATGCTTAAATTTTATGTTTATCGTGCGCAAAATACTTCAGCAGATACACTCGCACAAATAGAAAAGGATGCATTCAAGGATGAGGTATTGGGCGCATTATTATTGCATGATATACTGCGAAAAACGAGACACCAAATTCTGATATCTGTCGCTTCGAAAGAAAATGATCCTGATGTAAGGTTGTGTGTTGCAGGTAACAGCAATGCTCCTATTAGTATTTTAAATAAATTGTCGAAAGACAAAGATCCAAAAGTGCAAAAAGCAGCCCTTGAAACTATAAAAAATAAACATTAATTCAAGTACCCAAATATTTCATATATGACTTCTGACAAAAATCCAAAACTTGAGAAAAAAGTGGAGAAATTGAAGTCTGAGGTGGCGGATATGAAAGAGGATATTAGATTCTTAAAAAAAATTTTACTGGAGATAGATTTATCTAAATCTAAAGAGGAGGATGGGATTCAGTTGAAAAAAATCGAGAAGGATATTGACGATTTGAAATAATCATCGTCTTTTATACGTTTTTTAGGCTTATCAAAAGCCTGAAAACTGGCATCGACGTGGCAAAAAACTCATGATATCATTCGAGGGCTTTTATCTTACCTTGAATGTTTCTTGAGAAATACACTGACATATTGAATACCGACATGGTGCAGATTTTGACTCCGGAAGGTGAGTTGAATGAAGCGCTTCGGCCGAAAGAATTGACGGATGAAATTGTTTTTGAACTTTATAAGAAAATGGTGTTTTGCCGTATGTGCAGCGATCGTGCGTTGAAGATGCAGCGTTCGGGGCGTATGGGAACTTTTACTTCGGTGGAAGGCCAAGAGGCTCTTCAAATTGGCAGTGAATTTGCTTTGAAAAAACAGGATTGGATTGTTCCGGCTTTCCGCGAATTGGCTGTGGCTTGGGCTCATGGGGTTCCGATGGAAAGTATTTATCAATATTGGATTGGCAATGAATGGGGTAGTCATCCGCCGGCTGGGGTTCATGTGTTGCCGGTTTCAATTCCGGTGGGTAGTCAGATGATTCATGGAGTTGGTTTGAGCTGGGCTGCAAAACTGCAAGGTAAAGACGAAATTGCGGTGAACTATTTTGGTGATGGGGCTTCTTCTGAAGGTGATTTTCATGAAGCGATGAACTTTGCTGGGGTATTCAAAACTCCGACGATTTTTATTTGTCAGAATAATCAATATGCGATTTCGACTTCACGAAATATTCAAACGGCTTCCAAAACGATTGCTCAAAAGGCTTTGGGATATGGTTTTCCTGGTGTGCTTGTTGATGGCAATGATTTGTTTGCGATGTATGCGGTGACAAAAGAGGCGGAACAACGTGCTCGGAAAGGTGAAGGTGCGACCTTGATTGAGGCTTATACCTACCGTTTTGGCGATCACTCGTCTTCTGATGATGCATTGAAATATCGTACGAAAGAGGAAGTTGAAACATGGAGACCACGGGATCCGATGAAGCGTTTACAGCTTTATTTGGGCAAAAAAGGGTTGTGGTCAGAAAAGATTGAAGAAGAGTTACGAGCAAAATTCCAAGTGGAAGTTGATGCGATTACGGAGAAAGCTGTTGCGATGCCGGTTCAAACGATTGATGAAATTTTTGACTATACATATGCTGAATTGCCGCCAGCGTTAGCGGAACAAAAGGCTTACTTAAAAGATATTATGATGAAAAAAGCTGCGGCTGCTGCACAGAAAGGAGGCGCAAATGCCTAATCAAGCTTTGACACTCGTGGCTTCGTTAAATTTGGCGCTTAAACAGGAAATGGCCAAGGATAAAACTGTGGTTTGTTATGGTGAAGATGTGGGTCTTGAAGGTGGTGTTTTCCGTGTAACTGAAGGTTTGCAGAAACTTTATGGTGCTGAACGTTGTTGGGATGCTCCGCTTGCTGAAGCCGGAATTATTGGATCGGCTATCGGTATGGCGATCAACGGGATGAAACCAGTCGTGGAAATGCAGTTTGATGGATTTTTTATGGAAGGCGTTCCGCAAATGGTTGATCATGCGGCCCGTATGCGTAATCGTTCACGCGGGGCATTTACGGTTCCGATGGTTGTACGTATGCCGTTTGGTGGAGGTATTAAAGCTTTGGAACATCACAGCGAATCGATGGAAGCGTTTTTTGGGCATATTCCTGGGTTAAAAGTGGTTATTCCTTCTACGCCGTTTGATGCAAAAGGAATGATGATTGCTGCGATTCGTGATCCTGATCCAGTGATTTTTTTGGAACCAAAACGTTTGTATCGGGCGTTTAAACAAGAAGTTCCGGAAGAGGAATATTTTATTCCTCTTGGCAAAGCTGCGCTCATTCAAGATGGAACTGATGTGACGTTATTGGCTTATGGATCAATGGTTCGCGAATGTCAGAAAGCTGCGATTGAAGCACAAAAAATGGGTATCAGTTGTATGGTTGTGGATTTGCGTTCGATTTCGCCGTTGGACCGTGATGCGATTTTGTATTCTGCAGAAAAAACCGGCCGTGTGGTGATTGTGCATGAAGCTTCTCGAACATTTGGAACTGCCGGAGAAATTTCGATGCTTATTTACGAACGATTATTGAACAAAATGAAAGCTCCGATTGAACGTGTGACAGGTTTTGACGTTGCAATGCCACTTTTGAAAGGCGAGGATTTGTATTTGGTCGATGCATTCCGAGTCTTGGAAGGTATTAAAAAAGTCATGGGAAAATAATTTAACCCCAAATCATTATGAACAAGAAAAAACTTTTTACTTTTGCAATTTTCGCAGCTGTTATTTTAACGGCTTGCAGTGGACAAAATTCTGGTGGCGGTGCGAGCGGTGATGCTCTTACTTATACTGACCCTGCGTATAAATTTAGTTTTTCGTATCCGTCTGATTGGAAAGTTTCGACAGTGAATAGTTTGTCGGATGTTGTGCCTGTGGCTCATTTGAAAACTTTGCAGGTTACGAAAACGAACGGTCCTGCTTCGTCTTCGTATGTTGCCATTATTTTAGGTTCAGATTTTAAAAAAGTGGTTCAGGATATTGAAGCTTCTGATGTTGAAGCAACAGGAACTCAGCAAAGTTCATTGGTAGTTTCGAGTACTCAAGAAGTTTCCAGAAATAATCATGCGGGATTTAAGGGACAGTTTACGGATGATCTTGGGGAAACCGAATATTTTTATGTCTTCCCTGTTCCGAACCGTAACTTGATGCTTTATGTTCAATATCGCGGAGTTACCAATGGCAATCAGGTGAACGAAGCTTTGCTTGATAGTATTAATTTTAATAGTTAAATAAAAAGTTATGGCTTTTGATTTTAAATTTCCGGATGTTGGTGAAGGAATTCATGAAGGTAAACTTGTGAAATGGTTGGTCAAAGAAGGTGATGAGGTGAAAGCTGATCAATCGATTGCTGAAGTTGAAACTGATAAGGCGGTTGTGGAAATTCCAGCTCCATCTGCGGGAAAAATTGCCAAAATTTATCATAAAGAAGGTGAAATGATGAAAGTTGGTGAAGTGATGGTGACGTTTGATGGAAATGCTCCGACGTCTGCTGCTGCAACAGAACAGGGTGTTGTGGGAAGTTTGGAAGCGACTGCGACGGGTGTGATGAAGGCGCCGACGGCAGGAGGCGCCGTGTTTGGAAGTGGTGCGGTTTTTGGTTCAGGCGCACCAGTGAGTGGATCAGGTGCTGCCACAATGGCGAATCCTTTTGGAAATAGTGCCGCTGTGTTTGGTGGACAAGTTGCTCAACCTGCTGGTGGTCAAAATTTGGCACAAACAATTCAACCTCAGATTCAGGAACAACCTGTGGGACAGAATCAGGGAGCGGCGCAGAGCGCCGCGAACATTCAGCCGGCGAGTAATCAAGCCGTTGGGGCCGGCGGAGGTTCGATGGCCGGTGTCATCAAAGCTGGCATTAAATCTGTGAAAAAATATGATCTTTTTGGATATATTGATCGTGCTCCTTACGATGGTGTTCGCAAGGCTGTTGGTGATCATATGATTAAATCTGTTTCGACAGCGCCGCATGTGACGCATATGGACACTGCGGACGTGACTGACTTATGGGCTCGCCGCGAAGTTGAAAAAGTTGAAGCGGAAAAACAGGGCGTGAAATTAACTTTTTTGGCATATATTGTTCAGGTTTTGTGTGAGGCTTTGAAAAAACATCCGTTCTTAAATGCGATGCTGGACGAAGAAAATCGCGAAATTATTTTGAGAAAATATTATAATATTGGAATTGCTGTTGATACGGAAGCTGGCTTAATGGTGCCGGTTGTTAAAGGTGCTGATCGCAAGGATTTGGTGACGATTGCGAAAGATATTGCTGATTTGGCGGAAAAAGCTCGCACTCGCAAAATTAATCCGATGGATTTTAAAGGCGGAACATTTACGATTACAAATGTTGGTTCTGCTGGAAGCGGAAAGTTTTTTACTCCAGTTATTAATTTTCCTGAATCAGCGATTTTGGGCATTGGACTCATGGAAGACACGCCTGTTGTCCGCGCTGGAAAAGTTGAGGTTCGCAAGATTTTGTATTTATCGTTGAGTTTTGATCATCGAATTTTGGACGGCGCAGAAGCTGCAAGATTTGTGAAAGATTTGAAAGAAATGTTACAAGGAACTGCGGTTATTGGGAGTGGTTCAGCTGGCGAGGCAAAACCTGCGGACGCCGGAAAAGCTGAAGACAAGCCTCAAAAAGCTCCTGCGAAACGATTAATTGCGAAAAATAATTAAAAATTTTTGTTTGATGATATGAAAAAGTTTTTGCTTGGGATTTCGGTTTTAGTTCTTTTTGCTGCATGTACTCCGCAAAATGCAACCACACAGATTTCTTCTCAGCAATCCGATTCAAGCTTAATATTTAGCATGCTTGGACCAAGCATGGAACCAACTCTTTCTGAAACGGATATTTTACATATTGAAAAATCTACTGATTTGAAGCGCGGCGATATTGTGGTTTTTAATAATCCCAATATAGCTAATCAACGGCTTGTAAAACGTGTTATTGGGCTTCCTGGAGAAACTGTTAAATTAGCTAATAATGTTGTGAATATTATAAATGCTCAAAATCCAACCGGTATGATTTTGGATGAACCTTATTTGGGTGATGCCTATAAAAATATAACTGGGCCTGTTGGAGAAGGATTTGATACGTTTAAAGTTCCGCAAGATGGTTATTTTGTTTTAGGAGACGCTCGTACAAAAAGTTCTGATTCACGATTATGTTTTGCTGATTCCACTTTAAAAATGCAAGATTGCGTTGATGGAAAAACTCCTTTTTATATTACACAAAAAGATATTTTAGGGATTGTGGTGAGCCATGAAAAGGCTGCAAAGTAGAAGATTGTAGACGTGCACAAAAGTCACTCACGAAATGTATAGCAAAAAGACAGCAAAAATGTGAGTGGGGTTTCTGAACAAGTGCCAACGGATGATTGTAAATTCATTAAAATTTTTTCATTCCAGATTATGGATCACCACAACGAAACAAAAGAACATTCAGAGAAAAAACCTGTTAAGAAAGCGAATTTTGATTTGGGTTGGATTTTGTGGTGGCAAGTTGATGAAAAAAGTGCGGAATTTCAAACACAGGTTAAAGCCTATAAAACGCTAAAACCTTGGGAGTCTTACCGCGAGGTGAGTTTTATTTTGTTGATTCTTAGTGGTGTTTTGACAACGGTTCTTGTTCTTCTTTCGAGTGAGGATCCGACGGCAATGTATTCATTTATTGATGTTGCAGTCCTTTTGGTTATTGGATTTTTTATTTATAAAGGCCATCGCTGGGCCATGATTGCGGCAATGGTTTTGTGGACGTATGAAAAAGGTTTTTCGTTGTATTCTCAACTTCAGGATCCAACTTCTGCTGGTTCATTTGTGGTGACCACGTTGATTTGGTGGACGGTGTATATGCACACTTTTTATCTGGCGTATTGTGTTGAACAGGCTCGCAGAAAGAGTTCAAAAGCGTGATTGAATGGGCCAAATTGACTTTTTTGTCATGAATGGCTATATTGATTTCCATTATTTCAACGAATATGGATATCCCAAAAAATTTAAGACTTGAGTACGATGACGAAGACTTGGAAAGTCGTGACTCCATTTTGCATGATCAAGTGCGTCCTGGATCGGTGATCCGTTTAAAAATGATCAAAAGGCCCGGAAAACCAGAAAGAGTCATGGAACTGCTGGGAGTTTCGACTGAACTAATGTTTTCAGATTTATCAAACAAAGATTTTCAAAACTTGGCAGATATGCTTCCAGATACCATGGTAGTGATTGTTCATGATTCTGGTGGAGATCTGGCGGAAGGAAACGTATGGGGAAGAATTCAGGGAGGTCTCCGTGTTGATGAGCCATTTGTTTTAACTTTCAGAGGACTTCTTGGGAATACTCACCAAATAGATGTAGTTAAAGAAATTAGTGCAAAAAAAATCCTACCTGATGAAGTAACGTTTAAAGCAAAAGAGCTTTTGAAAAAATATTATCGCGGTAACTTGAGTTCGCAAATGCAGGGCGATTATGATGGAATAAAGCAGGGCTTGGGAAGTAATGTTTACCAAGATATTGCCATGCGTATGCCGATTGATCTTCTTGATATCCGCACAAAGGTCGGTTATTTGATTGCTCAATGGTTTGATGAGATAGAAGCAACTGGCACTTTGCCAATGGATGAAGGAGAGTTTGTGAGAAGAGCTGATACCCTATGGCAATTTACAGCAGCGAATGATCAGGTTAAAGGAATGGTTAAAAGGAGAAACAGTACAGTGAAAATTAAAAATGAAAAAGGTGAAGATGTAGAATATGAAATATATTCTCCTTATTATATCGCAAACGATCAAGCAGAATCGTTTTGGTATGAGAAAAAGAGCAGTTAAACCGCGTCCGGATCTTCTTCGATTTTTTGCTGAACTTGTTCGTTAAATTCGTCGCGTTCCTGGACCATGGTTTTAAGGTCTTGTTCAGTGATTTGGAACGTGCTGTTTTTGAATTGGAGAACTGCGGAAGGTTGGCCGTCTTTTTCCTCAACAGTGAGGCTAAAACCTTCTGAATAGCCAATAAAACTTTTGCGGTTATCGAGTTGTTTGAGGAAATCTTCCAAGGCTTGTGGACCGAGTTTCATTTCAATAATCTTCATGAGAAAACATTCGACGTTTTGGGAATGGGTTCCGATAAAAATTTGCATTTCGGAACTGTCGTAATCTTTGGGATTTTGTTCGAAAGATTTTTTCCAGGTTGGAAGTTTTTGAAAATATTCGTAAAGGACTTCGGCTAAATCGCCAACCATGCGTTTGAATCCTTTGATTTTCATGACACTCACTGCTCCATCATCGTTGATGTTTTTGATGCGTTTTGCGATGCCTAAAATCATTTGATCGCTGTCTTCACGCTGAAAATCGAGGGTGCGGTTTCCTTCTTTTTTGCCGTATTCATCGTAAAATCTGGCGTTGAATTCGGGATGTGATTCAACGTGAAAATTTAAGCGTTCGTCAGTTTTAATTTTTGATTCGTGTTCTTTGAGCTTTCCAAGAGCTTCTTGAAGAGAAACGTTGTGGAGATCAAGGTCTTCAATTTGCGGCCCAAAAAACTGCAAAATTGCGGAATGAAGGGCACGTTCACGAGGACTTGCGACCACATATCCTTCGTTTAAATGCGGCTGCTTTTTGCGGCCAGCTTCGAGTGCGGCGAGTTTGCCTTTGGTTGTGAGTTGCGCCACGTGATCTTCATCAGCTAGGTCTTTTTCGTCATGGCGAAAAACTTCCAGCCGGATGGTGGGAGTTTGTGTTTCTAGGCTTTCGGAATGTTCCTGGATGCTCATGTATTTATTGTAATGCTTGATTAGTATACATGTATTGACTTTATTTGTAAATTGTGGCAATTTAGGCTTCAATTTTATATTTTAGTCTATGAATCTAGCAATAGAACACGGAGAATCTCAAGAGACTTTGAGCGATTGGAAAAACTATCAGAAGCTTGAGCAGCATCAAATCGGGCCAGACACTGTAATTCGATTAACGACTGTTACTTCCGATGGTGCTGAAGATAGAGAACATACCCACATTCTGCGACATGCAACGACGGAAAATATTAAAGCTCATACGTACAATGATGCGGAAGGTGGAAAAATTGTGTTTGTTGACTATGGTCCGAAGCACAACCTTCGGGGTTTTTATGTCCAATTCCCTGAATCACATCCAAGATTTGTGGATTTATCAAATTATGAAAACTATGATCAAATTTTTAAAAATAGGCTTTTAATTCACCATTTTGGCGGACGGCCTAGCCCTTTGCTTTCAATAGTAGATAGCACAAACCCTGATGTTATTGGAAAATTTGGATCACAATTTAGATCACTTCGCGTGGGTGCAGCATCAGAACTTGGTGGCTATTCACCTATTTCAGGTTTTTATTTGGGGGATATTCACAAAATTGAAGGGCATAATGTTTTGCCGGATGAACTTACACCAAAAGTTGAAGCTCTATTAAAAAAATATTATCGGGGAAAAATGAGTGGTGTTATGGATGCCAGATTTCGAGAATTTTTTGATCTTTTGGAAAGTTCAGGTCAATTTATCATTTCAAAAGACGCCCACCGTGCTGAAACGATCGATGTTTTGGATATTCATACCAGGGTGACTTTTCTTATTCAACAATGGATGATTGAAGCTGAAAAAACTGGCACATTACCAATGGAAGAAGAAGAATTTTTAGAAGTTATGAATACTTTAAAGGAGTTTATTGATTCAGATTTTGTTGATGATGGTGGGATGGTTGCTTGCCCCAGCGCCAACGTTAGAATCAATAATGGAGAGGGCGTACCGAGCAATTATTCTATGGCTGCTGCATATCGGCATTACGACAATCGTACATTACACTTTAGTATTAAAAAAAATCCTAACCAAAGTTAGGATTTTTGATAATTTGATTTGGCTGTCGATCGACAAGAATGTCTAGTCAATGAGCTTGGAAAGTTCTTTTTTGAAGGTTTCCAAATCTTTGAAATGTCGATAGACAGAGGCGAAACGGATGTAGGCGACATCGTCTACTTTGCGGAGGCGATCCATGATTTTTTCGCCAATGATACGGGAGTGGATTTCTTTGCCCATGTTGGCCATGTCTTCTTCGAGACTGTTGAGGAGTTTTTCGATTTGTTCTTTGCTCACTGGGCGTTTTTCGCAGGCGCGCCAAAGGCCGCGTTCGAGTTTTTGGCGATCATAACTTTCACGGGAATTGTCTTTTTTGATGATGATGAAATGCGTGCTTTCGACACGTTCAAACGTTGTGAAACGGTGTTTGCATTTTTCGTTTTCGCATTCGCGGCGACGGCGGATTTCGCGTTTTTCATGGGTGTCGCGGGAATCCAATACCGAGGTTTCTTCGTGTTTGCACTTTGGACAGATCATTTGGAGTTTATTATTTTATGCGCTTCGAGCCCGGCAGAGCCGGATCTCTACGCCCTCGCGCCGTGCGCTCGGGCCTGCTCTTCGGCATAGTGGTCGGTCATGCCTGCTATGTAATCTTTTACCACAATTTCTTTGGCTTCTCCAAGCTTTATTTCGCTTCTGTAAGGTTCGGGAAGTTCCTGTGGTTTTTTAATGTAGTACAGAAAAAGTTTTTTGAGAAGTTTTTTGCCACGATCGATTTGACGTGCGACTTTTGGATTGTAATAGAAGTTTTGCATCAGGAATTGACGGAGTTCTTTGATTTCTGGTTTGAGTTGTCTACTGAAGTCGACAATTTTGCCTTTGTGTCTACGGACATCGTCGATTGAATTGAGGCGGAATTTTTTGATGTTTTGTTCACTGGTTTTGCATAAATCTTGGATCATCAACGAAATCATCCGACTAATCACGCGACTCTGGAGGCGCTTGAGATCAATGTTTTTTCCATATTGTATTTGAATATCTTTTTCGGCGCGGCACCAGAGTTTGAATTTGCGCATTTGTTGCAATGTAATGAGGCCAGAACGAAGGGCGTCGTCAATGTCGTGGTTGGTATAGGCGATTTCGTCCGCCATGTCCACAACCTGGCTTTCTAAATGGGCGGATGTTTGGAATTTGATATGAGCAAGATGATGCGATTGTTCGTGCTTTAAAAGACCATCCAGGACTTCTATAGACAGATTTAATCCATCATAATTCGGATTCATGGTTTCAAGTTTTTCCAGAATGCGGCGGCTTTGTTCGTTGTGCTCAAAATGGAGGCCAAAATCTTTCATGACATCATCGAGGGCAAATTCTCCTCCATGTCCAAAGGGTGGATGTCCTAAATCGTGAGCGAGGGCCATTGTTTCGGCAAGATCTTCGTTTAAACCTAAAGAGCGGGACACGTCACGGGCAATTTGGGAAACTTCAATGCTGTGGGTGAGGCGGTCGCGGTAATGGTCGCCAAAATAGGAAACAAAAACCTGGGTTTTGGCCTGAAGTCTGCGGAAAGCTTTGGAATGAATGATGCGGTCGCGGTCGCGTTGGAATGGGGTTCGGGTGTTGTCTACCCGTTCTTTGTGAAAACGGCCCAGGCTTTGTGCGCTGTGCATGGCGTATGGCGCTAACGTTCGTTTTTCGTCTGCCAAAAGTTCTTTGAGGGTTTTGAGCATCTACAAAAGCTGAGGATGATTTGATTATACACCTCAGATTTTTAATTTCTAATGAACAGTTGTCTCAAATTAGTGAGAACAATAACCATGGTCGCAGAGATCTTTGCCATCGTCTTTTATTGGTGGTTCAGGGTTTTGCTTTCGAGATTTACATACGTCATGACTACAATATCCTTGTCTACATAAATCTTCCTCTTCTTGTGAACAAGCCCGTAGCTCTTGATTTGGTTGTTCGATAAATTTTTCAAGATTCTTTCTGGTGTCTTTTTGTTCAGAAATTATCGCACGATGAGGTGTTTTTACCTCATTTGTTGCTTCAAGATTACAACCTAAACTTAAGGCACTTATTGCTAATCCAGTGGAAAGTTTCATACCTATTCTTAAAGTTATAGATATGCATTTTATCATTTTTTATTTATTTGTCAATCTGGTGCTTTCTTACGTTCATAAGCAATTTCTTGTTTAATAGATTGGGCTGAGTTATGATTGAGTATAAAGTTGTTTCCTTCATTTTTGTCTATGAAAATGGAGATGGAATCAGCGGTAAACAATGGTGAACATGGATCGGAATCTGCCGGTGCGGAAAAAACTAGGCCTCAAACTCAACCTTCGAGGCGGGTTTTGACGTTACGAAATGGTATTAAAACACTTGTTGCTGTGGCTGTTTTGGGAAATGCGGTTTATGACGGTTATTTTCCAAATGAAAAAGTAACAGAATTTATTGGCGATGATGGTGAGATTGAATATGTTCACAGTGATCCAAAAACTCAACATATTTTGAATTATTTATCGGGCAAGGAGAGTTTGAGTGATGAAGATGTGCGAGATATTTGGATCGATAATCTGGAGACTATTTGTAATGAAAAAAAATTACCTTTTCCAAAAGATATTCAAACATGGCGACTGGAGGATATTAAAAAATTTATTGCGGATAATGATCCTAAATATTATGAATTGTCCGGTGGAACAAAGGAAACGGTTCAGCAAAGGCCGTTTCATCGGGAATATTATGATGCGTTGTGGAAAGCTGTGGAAGATAACGGGAGTCCAAAAATTCGGTGGGGCGCAGAAAAATGGCTGGGAACAGGATACGATGCTAAATCGATGTTTAACGATTTTACTCACACGGTTCATCTTGTTGCTGAACCGATTTTTAAAGAGAATTCAGAAGATAAGTTTGTGGACAGGCCTTTGTTTGCGGAAATTGCTCACGCCAAACAGTTTCATGAACATCGCGAAATGGCTGCGATTCGTTTTACTGGTTCGGTGGTGCGGCTTGTGTACAATAAAATTTTTACTGGCGGTTCGTGGAGTAAGAATTATGGCTTGGAATACAAACGTGTGGGCTCTCTGGAACATGAAGCACATGAGGAAATTGAACCGGCTTTGCTTCAACAAGTTCAACCGATTTTTCACTCAAAACCTGAAACTGTTGAGCACGGAATTACACCGTTTATTGGTGAGGAAAATATTGATGAAACTATGGTCAATAATGGAAATGAAACTGCAGATCATGAAAAAAGATCTTCAGAATTTTCTGATGGCGAAAATGTTGAAACTGCAAACCTTTGCAAAGAAGATATACATTCAGCTCAACCTTAGATTTTCCCCATTTGATGCAATTTAAAGAGGACGCGAGCCACTTCAACACGAACCATAAAATTGGTTGGGAAAAGATTTGGGTGATTGAAAAGATTGTTGTCGTAAGCGTATCTTGCGAAGCCGGTGAACCACTGATTCAGTTCCACATCTGCATATGATGGAACTGTATTTTGAGGAATAACGTCACTGATATTTCTTAAAACTACTGCGAGAAATTCAATGCGGTTGACGGAACGGGACGGTCGGTAAAAACCGGCATCTGGACCGGATAAATAGCCTGTCGTGATTGCCAAGGTTTTGGCTTGGCAAATGTATTGAAAAGACCAGGCTGTTTGAGTAACATCGGGAAATGGTTTGGTGCCAGCACAATAATCTGTTTGTGCATTAAATTTTTTGAATGTGACCAAGACGATCTTCATCATTTGGTCGCGTTGAAGTGAACCTTGTGGAGCAAAAGTTCCGTCAGGATTTCCTGTCATGGCTCCAATATTTTTTACGTATGACACTGCTGGGCAATCAGCATTATTCGCATCAATATCACTAAAACCTGCGCATTTGGTTTGAATCGGCACACTGCTCACGGTAAAATTTCCTGATTGTTCTTCAATGATAAATGATCCGTCTGTTCCGCTGACTTTAAAAACGTAATCGCCATCTGGAACGCGTTTACCTGAATCATCTTTTCCATCCCAAGTGAAATTTTTTCTGCCATTGGATTGGTTTGCGAATCCCCAGTTTTTTACAGGAACATCAAGATCTGAGGTTTTGAAAATTTCTGCACTGATGTCCGCGCCACCACTTGAATTGGAAAGGCTATAACTTAAATTGAGTAATCCGGTTGATGGATAATAAATGGCTGGAGAAGCAGCCACTGACCCGATAGTGACGTTTTGAATTGTTGTACTTGCGGCTTGTGCAAGCGGCATAAACATTAATACCATTGTGGCACTTGCTGCAACAATGCTCACGAATTTTTTGTGAAAATTTTGCAAAAATGACATGAGAAAATCAGAAATTTATAAATTGTTTTGTGGAGATGGGTTTTTAATTTTTCCCAAGGATTGTGCTGTGTTCATTAAGATTGCTGCCATTTCACCACGAGTCAACAAACGGTTCGGGGTAAATGTGTTTGGGCCTGTTCCTTGAATAATTTTTAAATCCCACATTGAACGAATGTATGAACCTTGGGTCGGGTCTGTAATATCTAAAAAATTATTGAGTGGATATCCGGCTCCGCAACCTGCGGTGAAACAGTTTTGGTGTGGAGGAATTCCGAAAGCTTTCGCAATCAAAATAATTGCTTCGCCACGTGTAATAAAACGTTGAGGTGCAAAAAGTGTTTCACTCACACCTTTCACAATTTTTTGATCCCAGGCCGCGCGAACCCATTGGCTTTGCCAAGGAAGAAGATCAAGGAAAGGTGTTCCGCAATCAACATCAAAACATCCAAGTTTTGGTGGAATTCCTGCTGCAAGCAATGTGGCTTTTAGCGCTTCTGCTCTACTGATTTTGCCTTCGGGATGAAAAGTTCCATCGCTGTAGCCAGCAAAAACGCAGTTGTCGTATGAAAGTTTGATGAGTGGTTTTGCCCAATAGTTTTCAATATCAGTTGGATAGTTCACGCCGGTGCAACGGCTTGGGATTGGTGCTGGAGGCGGAACCGGAGTTGGGGTTGGCACTGGTGATGGAGTTGGGGCAGGTGTTGGGGTTGGAGGCGGCGTTGGTTCGATATTCGTTGTGGCTACGCCAGTTTGAGGATCGATGGTGACTTGTTGTGATGAAGTTGTTGATGTTTGTTGTGTGATTTCTTGGGTTTGGCCATCAACATTTTGGACGACCTGAATTTTTTGGAAAGAGATATCTGGTTTTCCATCTGCGGTTTTTTGGCCTTCAACAATGAATGTATAGTTCCCTGCTGGCACTGGATTATCGTAATTATCGATGCCGTTCCAATTAAAACTTACGGATTGATCGTAATCGGCTTGTTGAAAAACAAAAGTTTTGATGATTGATGTTGGATCCGGATTTTCCGGTGGAGTGTAATCCCCTTTGATGACCCATGCTGTGATGAGTGTTGGTGGTTTGTTGATACATTTCATGACACTCATTTTGGTTTGGCTCAGCACAATGGTTGGATTTACCAATGTGCACGAAATCATTTCTGGTGGAGGTGCTAAAGTTGAATCTGTTGTGGTAGAAGAAATTGTTGCGGGTGGATTTGGGCTGATTGCCGGGCTAAAGGAGTTTGGTGCAGCTGAGGAAAGTGACGTGTTTGTAGCATTCGCGGAACTTTGGTTCGCCAAAACCTGAACGGAACAGGTTGCGCTTTGATTTCCACTTTGGCTGTCGTGGAACATGACGGTGGCATTGTATGTTCCTGGACTGTCGTAACTTTCCTGAATGGATTGGCCTTCGCCAGTGACTGCTCCTGTCCAAATATAGGTCGGGGAATTTTGATTTGCCGGATTGAATGTGCTGACTGCCCAAATAACTGGATCGCTGACCTTCACCGATGATGGATTGGCGATACATTGAAAACCAAACGAAGAGTTTGTTGCTGAGGAATTCGTTTGATTTGAAACAATTGCCGGTGGTGGAAGCGGGATTTGCGAAACGTTGGAATTGTTTGAGTTTGTTGATGAAGATGCTGTTGGATTTTCTGCAAAGGAGGTTCCCTCGTTTGGAGTTGTGAGCGTTGACGTTTGGAGATTCTGGTTTTGGATTCTGCTGTACAGCGGAACACCAATACCGATTCCCAAGGCGAGAATAAAAACGGCTGCTGCTTTTATTTTGTGTTCAGGGATGTTCATAAAAATGTTTTTTACTCTATACAGGCTAGCATTTTTTAGGCTAGAATCAAAGCAAATCTTTAGTTGTTGCCTATGAAACTCGGTGAACTGATTGTGCGGTTTTTGGAACATGCGGAG
>Ga0207658_10000449_pt1 | contig 38511 bp, 37 predicted proteins | sample KBSS33metaG_FD_184322 | JGI IMG/M metagenome (GOLD analysis project Ga0207658, IMG submission 184322) | Switchgrass rhizosphere microbial communities from Kellogg Biological Station, Michigan, USA - KBS S3-3 metaG (SPAdes) (version 2) | ecosystem: Host-associated > Plants > Roots > Rhizosphere...
CGAACTCGGTGCGCAGGTCCTTCACCATCTGGTAGGGGTGCAGTACGTACGAGCGCATCTGGTTGCCCCAGGAGCTACCGCCGTCGCCCTTGAGGGCGTCCATTTCGGCGCGCTCTTCCTGACGCTTGCGTTCCAGCAGCTTGGCACTGAGCACTCGCATCGCGGAAACCTTGTTCTGCAGCTGCGATTTTTCGTTCTGACAGGTGACGACGATGCCGGTCGGGATGTGCGTGAGCCGGACCGCCGAGTCGGTGGTGTTCACGGACTGACCACCGGGGCCGCTGGACCGGTAGACGTCGACGCGGATGTCGCCTTCGGGGATGTCGATGGAGTCGGCGGTCTCGACGACCGGCAGCACCTCGACGTCGGCGAACGACGTCTGACGGCGACTCTGGTTGTCGAAGGGGCTGATCCGCACGAGCCGGTGGGTGCCCTGCTCGACCGACAACGTGCCGTACGCGAATGGCGTGTGCACGGCGAAGGTCGCGCTCTTGATGCCAGCCTCCTCTGCATACGACGTGTCGAAGACCTCGACCGGATACCCGTGCTTCTCGGCCCAGCGGATGTACATGCGCATCAACATCTCGGCCCAGTCGGCAGCGTCGACGCCACCGGCGCCGGAGCGGATGGTGACGACAGCTTCCCGCTCGTCGTATTCCCCGGAGAGCAGCGTTCGAACCTCGAGCGCCTCGATGTCCTCACGCAGCTTGGCCAGTTCGGCATCGGCGTCGGCGATCGCGTCGGTCTTGGCCGCGCCCTCTTCCTCCTCGGCCAGCTCGTAGAGCACGGGCAGGTCCTCGACCCGTCCGCGCAGCTCCTCGACGCGGCGCAGCTCGCCCTGTGCGTGCGACAGGCTGCTGGTCACTTTCTGGGCGTTGGCCTGGTCGTCCCACAACTTGGGGTCAGATGCCTCGTCTTCGAGTTTGGCGATTCGCGCGCGCAGACCTTCGACGTCGAGCACCCGCTCCACAGTTGTCAGGGTGCTGTCGAGGGCGGCAATGTCGGATTGACGGTCGAGGTCCACAAAGGATGAGGGTACCGACCAGTGAGACGGACTTTCACATTGCGAGCCCTGATCGCATAGACCGGTTTAGCATCGCCGTGTAACCCGCTCGGCCGCGTCGCGACAGCCCCTTGCGCGCACTGGGCAGAACAAGAAGGCAAACCATACATATGCGCCCTTACCATGTGGCGGTTGTCGGATCCGGCCCGTCAGGGTTTTTCGCTGCCGCGTCACTGCTGAAATTCGCCGATGCCAAGGCCGCCGGCGCGGCCGATTCAGAAGAACCGATCGACGTGCGCATCGACATGCTCGAGATGCTGCCCACCCCGTGGGGTCTGGTGCGTTCGGGCGTGGCTCCCGACCATCCGAAGATCAAGACGGTGACCGCGCAGTTCGACAAGGTCGCCGACGACCCGCGGTTCCGCTTCTTCGGCAACATCACGGTGGGTGAGCACGTGCAGGCCGCCGAGCTTTCCGAGCGGTACGACGCAGTCATCTACGCAATCGGCGCACAGTCCGACCGGCCTCTGGGCATCCCCGGGGAGGAACTGGAAGGCAGCGTGGCCGCCGTCGACTTCGTCGGCTGGTACAACGCGCATCCGCATTTCGCGGCCATGGCCCCGGACGTCACCCAGGACCGGGCCGTGGTGGTCGGCAACGGCAACGTGGCCCTGGACGTGGCCCGCATCCTGGTGAGCGATCCGGGCGAGCTGGCGGCCACCGACATCGCCGACCACGCATTGACTGCCCTCGGTGCGCGTGGGGTCCGCGAAGTCGTGATCGTCGGCCGGCGCGGGCCGCTTCAGGCGCCGTTCACGACGCTGGAACTGCGCGAGCTCGGTGACCTGGCGGCCATGGCCGACGTCGACGTGATCGTCGACCCGGCCGATGTCGACGGCATCACCGACGCGGACCTGGAAGCGGCGGGCAAGACCGTGCGGCAGAACATCAAGATCCTGCGCAGCTACGCCGCACGCGGAGACCTGGGCCGTGCGCGCCGCATCGTCTTCAAGTTCCAGACCTCCCCGATCGAGATCAAAGGTTCCGACCGCGTCGAGTCAATCGTGTTGGGCCACAACGAACTGGTCGACGACGGTGGCCGCATCGTCGCCAAGGACAGCGGCCACCGCGAGGAACTGCCGGCGCAGCTGGTGGTCCGCGCGGTGGGCTACCGCGGCGTCCCGACTGCCGGCCTGCCGTTCGACGAGCGCGCCGCGACCATCCCGCACACCGAGGGCCGCGTCGAAGGCAGCCGCAACGAATACGTCGTCGGCTGGATCAAGCGTGGACCGTCCGGCGTCATCGGCAGCAACAAGAAGGACTCCCAGGACACCGTCAACACCCTGATCGAGGACATCTATGGGGCCGAGGTTGCCGAATTCGCGGCGAACCACAGCGAGGACCTGGCGGCCTGGTTCCTGTCCCGGCAGCCCGCGTTGGTCACCAACGACCACTGGCGCCTGATCGACGCCCACGAACGGTCGTCCGGCGAGGGCCAGAACCGGCCGCGGGTGAAGCTGACGGACGTCGCGGAGATGCTGCGGGTAGCGCACGGCTGATGCCGTGCGCTCCCTCGGCTGCCCCGGCCGCCTAGTGGCCGGGGCGCAGCAGGCCCTGCACCGCGAAAGTGGTGAGGTTGCCGCCTGAATTGAGCAGTGACGACGTGGCCGTCGACCCGGACAGGACGCCGGAGCTCAGCGAACCCACGCCGGCCTGAAGGCCGCCCGCGTTGATCGCGGCGATGCCGGCGAGTCCACCGATGTTGTGGGTGGCGAAATGCTGGGTAAAGCCGAGTTCGCCGCCCAACGCGCTGCCCAAACCGTCGAGCGGTCCGCCGTCAGCCGATGCGATGCCCGCCGGCGCGACGAGCGTCAACCCGCCGGCCACCAGGCCCATCACTAGTACTTTCACGGTCCTGCCGAGCGACGAGATCTGAGACTTGGGCATGCGCGTTGGTGTCCCCTTCTATGGAAGAACTCTGGCTGACGATCGATGCCGAGCGAAGCCAACCGAGAGGTCAGCAAGCTCGATGCGATAGCTGGCTATTCGCATAGTGAATCTATTAGCACAGGGCAAACGGCCAATTAGCCCATTTGCCGGAAATTGCAGACAGTGCTGAGCAAACCACCAGCGTCGTGAGCGGGGAGCGCCGATCTACTACACCTGAGGCGCGCGTGGCGCGAAGTTCCAGTTGTCGGGGTTCTTGGGCGAGTAGATGACGGGGACGAGCTGGCCCACCGCGGGCCACTCGGCCACGTCGATCGCGATCCGGCCATAGACCTCATGCTCATTCACGCTGGGGCCGTTGATGACTCCGGCGACGGTGACGAACTGCTCCCCCGTCGCGTCGGGCCGGGGGCTGACACCGGTGATCAGCAATGTCCCGCTCTCCCCGCTACGCGTACGCCGCAACCACGGGGCGGCCAGCAGTACGAGCGCCCCCAGCAAGACAATGAGCACGACGAATTCCCACACGTACTCATGGTAGGACTGCAGCCATGAGTACCCAGCAAGTAGCGAAGGCGGATTGCGCATGAGCAATGTCGCAGACGACCTCACTCTCGCCCTGAAATTGGCCGATCAGGCCGATGCCGTGACGTTGGACCGCTTCGGCGCGCTCGATCTGCGCATCGAGACGAAACCGGATCTGACCCCGGTCACCGACGCCGATGAGTCGGTGGAACGGGTGCTGCGCGAGACCTTGTCCGCGGCCCGGCCAGAAGATGCCCTACTGGGTGAAGAGTACGGCGGCACAGCGGTTTTCGCGGGCCGGCAGTGGGTGATCGACCCGATCGACGGCACCAAGAACTTCGTCCGCGGCGTCCCGGTGTGGGCAACGCTGATCGCGCTGCTGGAGGACGGCGTGCCGGTCGTCGGTGTTGTCAGCGCGCCGGCCCTGGGACGTCGGTGGTGGGCCGGCACGGGCGAAGGCGCGTTCGGCTCGTTCGGCGGACAGACACGCCCGATCTCGGTGTCCGGCGTCGACGCACTGGACGCGGCGAGCCTGTCCTACTCGGATCTGACCACCGGCTGGGAAGACCGCCGCGACGCCTTCGTCGCCCTGACCGACGCGGTATGGCGGGTACGGGCCTATGGCGATTTCTGGTCGTACTGCCTACTCGCGGAGGGTGCCGTCGACATCGCCGTCGAACCGGAGGTCAAGCTCTGGGACCTGGCGGCGCTGGACGTCGTGGTGCGCGAGGCCGGCGGCTCGTTCACCAACCTGACCGGCGCGCCCGGGCCGCACGGCGGCAGCGCGGTGGCGACCAATGGATTGCTGCACGCGAAGGTCCTTGCCGCCCTCTCCTAGCTCCGGCCCTTGTGCACGAAAACCCGCGTTCAGCGCGGGTTTTCTGGCATCAGGCCCCGGTCTGCGGATGTGAAGTTGATAACACGAGCGTCGTACCTTACTCGGGAGTAAGATACGGTCATAACGCACTGCCCCAACGACGCGAGGCTGTCGAAATGACCAACACCCTTCCCCAGAACGGCACCGCTGCCGGTTCCTCCCAGCGCCCCGTGCGCAAGGGCCCCGAGAGCGCCATCGGCCTGCAACGGCACAAGCGGACAGCGACCGACATCGGTCTGGCGCTGATCACGCCTTTTGTCGGCCAGGAATTCCTGGACAAGTACAACCTGCGCGAACCGATGAACCGCGGCCTGAAGTACGGCATCAAGACCGCGTTCTCCACTGCGGGCGCCGCCGGTCGGACGTTCAAGCGCATCCCCGGCCTGAACGGCTCCGCGACGCGCCTGAAGCCGGCCGGCTCGGACTACTTCGACCTGAATCCGGACGAAGACCAGCAGATGATCGTGGAGACCGTCCGCGAGTTCTCCGCGGAGATCCTGCGACCGGCTGCCCACGACGCCGACGCGGCTGCCGCCTACCCGGCCGACCTGATCACCAAGGCCGCCGAGCTCGGCATCACCTCGATCAACGTGCCCGAGGAGTTCGACGGCATCGCCGCCACCCAGAGCACCGTCACCACCGCTCTCGTCGCCGAGGCCCTGGCCTACGGCGACATGGGTCTGGCCCTGCCGATCCTGGCGCCCGGCGGCGTCGCCTCGGCACTGACCCGCTGGGGCAGCGCCGGCCAGCAGGCCACCTACCTGCCGTCGTTCGCCGGCGAGAACGTGCCACAGGCATGTGTCGCAATCGCCGAGCCGCACGCCCTGTTCGATCCGACCGCGCTGCGGACCACCGCAGTCCGCACTCCGAGCGGTTACCGCCTCAACGGCGTCAAGTCGCTGGTCCCGGCGGCCGCCAACTCCGAGGTGTTCATCATCGGTGCGCAGCTCGACGGCAAGCCGGCACTGTTCATCGTCGAGTCCAACTCGGAGGGCCTGACCGTCACCGCCGACCCGAGCATGGGCATCCGTGCCGCCGCTCTCGGCAAGGTCGAGCTGAACAACGTCGCGGTCCCGCTCGGCAATCGCCTCGGTGAGGACGAGGCGACCGACAACGACTACTCCGAAGCCATCGCGCTGTCCCGATTGGGTTGGGCCGCACTGGCAGTCGGCGCGTCGCATGCGGTGCTCGACTACGTGGTGCCCTACGTCAAGGAGCGCGAGGCGTTCGGTGAGCCCATCGCCCACCGCCAGTCGGTCGCGTTCATGTGCGCCAACATCGCCATCGAGCTCGACGGCCTGCGGCTGATCGTGTGGCGCGGCGCGTCGCGCGCCGAGCAGGGCATGCCGTTCCTGCGCGAAGGCGCGCTCGCCAAGCGTTTCGCCACCGACAAGGGCATGCAGATCGGCCTCGACGGCGTGCAGCTGCTCGGTGGCCACGGCTACACCAAGGAACACCCGGTTGAGCGCTGGTACCGCGACCTGCGGGCCATCGGCGTCGCCGAGGGTGTCGTCGTTCTGTAACGCGGCCCTGTAATCGCCCAATTCTTCTCAGTCTCCCTCCCGAAAGACCAATCATGGCAATCAATCTGGAAATCCCCCGCAAGTTGCAGGCCGTCGTCGAGAAGGGCCGCCAGGGCGCCGCGGAGATGCTCCGCCCGATCTCCCGCAAGTACGACCTGGCCGAGCACGCCTACCCGGCTGAGCTGGACACCCTGGCCAGCCTGTTCGAAGGTATCCAGGAGTCCAACGCCGTCTCCATCGCCGGCGCCGGGTTCTCGGCCACCGAATCCAAGAGCAAGCATGCAAATGTCAACGGCGCCAACATGTCTGCGCTGCTGAATGCCCTGGAGGTCAGCTGGGGCGACGTCGCTCTCCTGCTGACTGTCCCCTACCAGGGCCTGGGCAACGCCGCGATCTCCGCGGTCGCCACCAAGGATCAGCTGGCCACGTGGGGCAAGGTGTGGGCCGCCATGGCCATCACCGAGCCGAGCTTCGGTTCCGACTCGGCGGCGGTCTCGACCACCGCGGTGCTCGACGGCGACGAGTGGGTCATCAACGGCGAGAAGATCTTCGTCACCGCCGGTTCCCGCGCCACCCACATCGTGGTGTGGGCAACGCTGGACAAGTCGCTCGGCCGCGCGGCCATCAAGTCGTTCGCCGTGCCGCGTGAGCACCCGGGCGTCATCGTCGAGCGCCTCGAGCACAAGCTCGGCATCAAGGCCTCCGACACCGCCGTCATCCGCTTCGACAACTGCCGCATCCCCAAGGACTACCTCCTCGGCGATCCGGAGATCAAGGTGGACAAGGGTTTTGGCGGGGTCATGGAGACTTTCGACAACACCCGCCCGATGGTGGCCGCCATGGCGGTCGGTGTCGGTCGCGCCGCGCTGGAGGAGCTGCGGGCCATCCTGACTGACGCCGGCATCGAGATCTCGTATGACAAGCCGGCCCATGCGCAGAGCGCCCCGGCAGCGGAGTTCCTGCGAATGGAGTCCGACTGGGAGGCCGCGTACCTGCTATCGCTGCGCGCGGCGTGGCAGGCCGACAACAAGATCCCGAACTCCAAGGAAGCGTCCATGAGCAAGGCAAAGGCCGGGCGCATGGGCACCGACGTCACCCTCAAGGCCGTCGAATTGGCCGGCACCACAGGCTATTCCGAGGAGCCGCTGCTCGAGAAGTGGGCCCGGGACTCCAAGATCCTCGACATCTTCGAGGGCACGCAGCAGATTCAGCAGCTCGTGGTGGCACGTCGCCTGCTGGGTCTGTCGTCGGCACAGCTCAAGTGATCGGTGCTCCGGTGTAGCCCGGCGCACCTGCTGGGCTACACCGGAGCGCGGACGCGAAGGCCGCGAACCATCAATCGCAAACAGGCCCCGGGATTGCTCCCGGGGCCTGTTTGCTGTTGGTGTTACGACGACGGGTTGGCGCCCAGCACGCGCTGCAGGTCAGGCTTCATGGCCTGCAGCTGCTGGCCCCAGTAGCCCCAGTCATGGGTGCCGCTGTCGGGGAAGTTGAACACGCCATTGTTGCCGCCCGCGGCCAGGTAGTTGTCCTGGAAGGTGCGGTTGGTACGGATGGTCAGGCCCTCGAGGAACTTGGCCGGCACGTTGTCGCCACCCAGCTCGCTCGGGTTGCCGTTACCGCAGTAGACCCACAGGCGGGTGTTGTTGGCGACGAGCCGCGGGATGTTGACCATCGGGTCGTTGCGCTGCCAGGCGTTGTTCGGGTCGCCCGTCGAGCCCCACATGTCGTCGGCCTTGTAACCGCCGGCGTCGCCCATGGAGACGTTGATCAGGAACGGCCACCAGCCCTCGGACGGGTTCAGGAAGCCCGACATCGAGCCGGCGTAGATGAACTGGTCGGGGTGCCAGATGGCCAGGGTCATCGATGACGAGCCGGCCATGGAGAGGCCGACTGCGGCGCTGCCGGTCGGCTTGACCTCGCGGTTGGCCTGCAGCCACTGCGGCAGCTCGGAGGTCAGGAAGGTCTCCCACTTGTAGGTGGAGCAGCCGGACTTGCCGCACGCGGGCTTGTACCAGTCGGTGTAGAAGCTGGACTGACCGCCGACCGGCATGACGATCGACAGGCCGGAGCCGAGGTACCACTCGAAGGCGGCGGTGTTGATGTCCCAGCCGTTGTAGTCGTCCTGTGCGCGCAGACCGTCGAGCAGGTACACCGCCGGCGAACCGTTGCCGCCGCTCTGGAACTGCACCTTGATGTCGCGTCCCATGGACGGCGACGGCACCTGGAGGTATTCGACCGGCAGGCCGGGGCGCGAGAACGCACCGGCGGTAGCTGTCTGGCCGGCAAGTCCGATGAGACCCGGGAGCAGGGCGGCGGCCGAGACGGCGCCGGCGACCCTGCGCGCCCAGCGGCCGCGAAGCTTGTCAACGAACATTCACAATCCCATTTCAGTATCAGGTACCGGGTATCGTGCCCACTCCACGCGCTCGAACGGCGTTGGTGGCACAGCCGCGATTTCTCGCAGCCGTGTGCGGCGGCTCAGCCTGGTACGGGAACTGAACGCACCGAATGATTCAGTTGTATGTGGGCAGTAAAACACGCACCGGATACGGCGAGGAACCCCCGATTCCTGCTTGAGACCAGGTTGTTGCGGACTTCGTACCATTCAGCTACCACCCCGACGTCGGGCCAGACGGCGTTCATCCGGCCGTAGGCTGCCGTTTGTGACGGGCGAACGGAACGATGTCAACGAGCTGCCGGACACCCGAGCGGGCGGCCGGTTGGGTATCGACGACTGGCGCGCGGCCGGGTACGCGATCCTGGCGGAAGAAGGCTTGAAGGCGCTCAAGATCGACCGGTTGTGTGCTCGGCTGAAGGTGACCAAAGGCAGCTTCTACTGGCATTTCACCAACATCGCCGCGTACCGGACGGCTCTGATCCAGGGCTGGAGCGAGCTCCGCGACGCCGACCGCAGTCAGATCGAGGAGATCGGCGACCTGGCCCCGCGCGACCGCCTGGTCAAGATGATGAATTCGCTGGTCAGCCCCCGCCACTGGACGCTGGAGCGCGCGATGCGGGAATGGGCACGCTCCGACCAGGATGTCGCCGAGAGCGTCCGCGCTGCGGACCGGCGCATTCTCGCGGCGGTCCGGCGCGCGTTCGAGGACTACGGCTTCGACGCCGACGAAGCCGAGCTCCGAGCAGACGCCACCTTCGCCGTCGGCATCGGATTCCTGCACCTTTCCGGCGACTCTCCGCATCCGCGGCTGGCCGCCCGCAGCGAACGATTCCTCGATCTGATGCTCGCGACCTGAATTCCATACCAAAAGGTATGGTACGGTCCGGCTCATGTTGATTACGCAGGCCGGTATCACTGATGGGTTCGTAACCGCACTGGGGGAACGCGCCGCCGAGGCCGAAAAACTCCGGCACCTCCCCGATGACACCGTGCGTGACCTCATCGCGTCCGGATTCACGGAGCTCCTGGTGCCGGCTCGCTTCGGCGGACAGCAGGCCCCGTTCCCCGACATCTTCGATCCGGTGCGCCGCCTCGGGCACGGCTGCACATCGAGCGCCTGGACCATCGGGTTCCTGGCCCTGCACAACTGGATGCTGGCATTGTTCGGCGAACAGGCCCAGCAGGAAGCGTTCGGCAGTCGACCATTCCTCGCGCCGGCACCGCTGGCCCCGACCGGTCGCGGGCTGCCGGTCGACGGCGGCATCCGGCTGTCCGGGCGCTGGTCCTGGGCCACCGGGGTGATGCACGGCAACTGGATCATCGTCGCCGCGCTCTGCGGGCCGGACGACGGCATCTACCCCGCGCTGGCCCTCTTGCCGATCAGCGACGTCACCGTCGAGGACGTCTGGCACACCGACGGGATGCGGGCCACCGGATCGAACGATGCGATTGCCACCGACGTGTTCGTGCCCGAACACCGCCTGGTCAAGGTGGCCGACATCTACGCCGGCACGGCGCCGGGAGCGGGACTGCACGACAGCGCAACCTACCGCTGGCCGATGGTGCCGGCCCTGGCCCTGCTGGCGGCAATGCCCGCGCTGGGCAGCGCCGAGCGGGTCACCGAGAGCTACGCGCAACGCTTGGCCGAGCGGGTACTGCCCTACGAGGGAGTCATGCAGAAAGACAAGCCAATTGCCCAGGCGCACTTGGCCGGCGCGCAGGTTCGGCTGCGGTCGCTGCGCGGACTCCTCGCCGACACCGCCGGGGAGATAGAGGAGATCGTCGTCGCCGGCGACTCCGTCGAAAAGCCTGTCCGCGCGCACGCCCGACTGGCGGCTGCGCACATCGTGGCCGAATCACGGGCGGTGATCGGCGACCTCATGGGCGCGGGCGGCGCCAGCATCCACTTCTTGTCCAGCCCGATGCAGCGCTTCAAGCGCGACGTCGACGTCTTGGCCGGGCATGTGGTGTTCGACTACGACACCAGCCGGGAGCTGGCCGGGGCACTCGCGCTCGGCATGAAGATCCCGCGGACGTCGATGATCTGATGAAGACGAGGGTGTGAAATAGCCAGATGCCGAACTCCCAGCCCGCTTTCACCAATTTCTTCCAGAAGCGAATCGCCAATCCCGTCATGCGGCGGCTGCCGTTTCAGACTCTGCTCGAGACCACCGGGCGCAAGTCCGGCGAGCCCCGTCGCACTCCGCTGGGCGGCAAGATCGTCGACGGGCAGTTCTGGTTCGTGTCGGAATTCGGTGAGCAGTCCCAGTACATCCGCAATATCCAGGCCGACCCCCGGGTTCGGGTGCGGTTGCGTGGCAGGTGGCACAGCGGGACTGCGCACCTGGTGCCCGACGACGACGCGGCCGCGCGACTGCGCGAATTGCCGCAGTTCAACAGCTTCGGCGTACGCACGTTCGGCACCAACCTGCTGACCGTGCGAGTCGACCTGGACGGTTAGGCCCGTGACCAATGTCCATCTGTTCATTGACATCCGCCCATAAGTGAAACTAACGTCACTTTTAGTTCCAGCCACGTACAGGAGCAAGCATGGAATCCTTCGTCCACCTGCGCAAAGGCAAGACTCCCAAGCGGGTTCACGCCGATCTGGACGGCCTCAAAGACGATGAACTCGGACGCGGCGGCTTCGTCGGCCGCACCGCCAACATGTACCGGCGCAACGACCCGACCGCGTACCGGACCGTCGGGCCCCTGCGCCCCACCGACGTGCTGTCCTCCGAACTCAAACCGTCGGATGCGGCGGGCGCTCCCCTGCTCATGTTCTCCAACGCCGACTGCGAGGTGCTGCTGAGCCGACGGAGCGCGGAGATGCCGTTCTTCGTCCGGTACGTCGACGGCGATCTGCTTCTCTTCGTGCACAAGGGTTCTGGGCTGTTGGAGACGGAGTTCGGACCGCTGCGCTATCGCACGGGCGACTGGGGCTACCTCCCGAAGGCGTGCACATTCCGGCAGGTGCCCGATGAAGAGTCGACCTGGCTGATGATCCAGGCCACCGACGACTTCCGGGTGCCACCGGCGGGCACCTTGGGACGGCACTTCCCGTTCGACCCGGCGCAGGTCACCATTCCCGAGCCCCAACCGATCGACGACGATGGGCGGGACGAGTACGAGGTCCGGTTGTACCACTCCCCGATCGACGGGGTTGGATCCACATCTCTTATGTACCAACACAATCCGCTCGACGTCGAGGGCTGGCGGGGCGACAACTTCCCATTCACTTTCAACATCGAGGACTACACCGTCATCACGTCGGAGAGCGTCCACCTGCCGCCGACGGTGCACCTGTTCATGCAGGCGACCGGCGTCTACGTGATGAACTTCCTGCCCAAACCCGCCGAGAGTGTGCCGGGTACCGAACGCACGCCCTGGTATCACCGTAATGTCGACTACGACGAGATCGCGTTCTTCCACTCCGGCTCGCTGTACGGCATCCCGATGCCGCCTGGCCTGGTTTCGCATGCGCCGCAAGGTGTTCACCACGGCGCACCGGAAGCCGCACGCGAGCGCGCCCGCCGCAAGTTCGACCAGTACGACCGCGTCGACTGGTCGGTGATCGCCATCGACAGCCGTCGGCGTCTCATCCCGTCCGCCGAAATTCTCGCCAACGACCTGGGGCAGCACCAGAAATGACAACGACCGAAGCGCCTGTGAAGCACGACTATGACCGCATTCCGTATCTGGTTGCGTACCAGAACAACTCGGCGGTCCGCGATGTGTACGGCGGCGTCGCCGAACTCGTGGTGCTGGAGAGCTACCTGCTGAAGCCCCTCGAGAATGGCCAGCCGAAGCCTTCCGATACCGTTTTGGTGTTCATGCACCCCATCGGGGGCGGCGCCTACCTGCCGATGATCAACGCGCTCGCCCGCGCGGGGCATCACGTCATCTACTGCAACAGCCGGTTCCGCGGCACCGACTCGGCGTTGCTGATGGAGAAGGTGGTCGAAGACCTCGGCGAGTGCATCAAGGACGCCAAGAACCGGCTGGGCTACGACAAGGTGGTGCTCGCCGGATGGAGTGGCGGCGGCTCGCTGTCGGTGTTCTACCAGCAGCAGGCGCAGCACCCGACGGTCACCGCAAGCCCCTCGGGCGACGGACCCGATCTGACGAAGCTGGGCCTGATCCCGGCGGACGGCCTCATGCTGCTGGCTGCCCACATCAGCCGGCACGGCACCATGACCGAGTGGATGGACGCCTCCATCCTCGACGAGAACGATCCATCGAAGCGCGATCCGGAACTCGATCTCTACAACCCGGACAACCCCAACCAACCGCCCTACACCCCGGATTTCCTGCAGCGGTACCACGAGGCACAGGTCGCCCGGAACCGGCGAATCACCAAGTGGGTCAAGGACAAGCTCGCCGAACTCAAGGCGGAGGGCCGACCCGATGACGAGTTCGCGTTCGTCGTCCATGGCACCATGGCCGACCCACGCTGGCTGGACCCGACAGTCGATCCCAACGAACGCACCCCGGGACAGTGCTATCTGGGGGATCCTCAAGTGGTGAACATGAGCCCCGTCGGCTTGGCCCGATTCTGTACGTTGCGCAGCTGGCTGTCGCAGTGGAGCTACGACGACGCCAACGGTGACGCCGTGAAGGCGGGCCCGGACATCGCGGTGCCGACACTGGTGATCGGCAACCTCGCCGACGACGCCTGCACGCCCAGCCACACCCGGCGGCTGTACGAGGCCATCGGGCATCCGGACAAGGAGATGCACGAGATCCCCGGCGCCAACCACTACTACTCGGGTCCAGATCAGCGCGGCACGCTGCGTCAGGCCGTCGGTGTTTGCACGGATTGGCTGCACCGACAGGGGTTCTCGCTGTGACAACCGGAGCACTGGACGGAATCCGGGTTCTCGAACTCGGCACCCTGATCTCGGGGCCGTTCGCCGGGCGGCTACTCGGCGACATGGGCGCCGAGGTGCTCAAGATCGAGTTGCCGACCTCCCCCGATCCGCTGCGGACGTGGGGTCAGGCCGAACTCGACGGGCACCGCTTCTTCTGGACGGTCCACGCGCGCAACAAGAAAGCGGTGACCCTGGACCTGCGCACCGAGCGCGGCCGGGAATTGTTCCTCGAGCTGGTCGAGCAGTCCGACGTGATCGTCGAGAACTTCCGGCCCGGCACTTTGGAGAAATGGCACCTGGGCTACGACGTTCTGCGCGAACGCAATCGGGGCATCATCCTGGTGCGGGTATCGGGGTACGGACAGACCGGTCCCGACGCCGGTAAAGCCGGCTACGCCTCGGTGGCGGAGGCCGCCAGCGGGCTGCGCCACATGAACGGCTTCCCGGGTGGCCCTCCCCCGCGGCTCGCCTTGTCGCTGGGCGACAGTCTCGCTGGCATGTTCGCCGCGCAGGGCGCCCTGGCCGCGCTGTACCGGCGCAGCGTCACCGGTGAGGGCCAGGTGGTCGACACCGCACTGACCGAATCCTGTTTGGCCATCCAGGAATCCACCATTCCCGACTACGACATCGGCGGCGTGGTGCGCGGCCCGTCGGGCACTCGTCTGGAAGGTATTGCGCCGTCGAACATCTACCAGAGCGCAAACGGCAGTTGGGTGGTGATCGCGGCCAACCAGGACAGCGTGTTCCGGCGGCTGTGTCAGGCCATGGGCCGTCCCGAATTGGCGACGGACGAGCGGTTCGTCGACCATCTGACGCGCGGCCGCAACCAGGACGAGCTCGACAAGCTCATCGGCGACTGGGCCGCGCAGCGTGAGCCCCAGGACATCATCGCCACGTTGTCGGAGGCCGGGGTTATCAGCGGGCCGATCAATACCGTCGCCGAGGTGGTGCAGGACCCACAACTGCAGGCACGCAACATGATTGCCGATCACTGGGACGAGCGCGTGCAACGCAATGTGAAAGGCCCGGGTGTCGTACCGGTGTTGTCCGATACTCCGGGCACCATCCGCAACGGCGGCTCGGCGCGGCCAGGTCAGGACAACGACGAGGTGTACGGCCGGCTGCTCGGTCTGGATGTCACGCAGTTGGCGGCACTGCGCGAGGAGGGCGTGTTGTGACCGACCTGCCGACTTACCTCACCATCCGCGAAGTCTGCCTGCGTGACGGACTCCAGCTCGAAGACCCGATTCCGTTGTCCGCCAAGATCGAACTGCTCGAAGCCATCGTGGCCACCGGGGTGAAGGAGATCGAGGCGACGGCGTTCGTGTCCCCCTCGAAAGTGCCTGCGCTGGCCGATGCCCCCGAATTGGCGGCCGCGCTGGCCGCGTTTCCGGACGTCGAGTTCTCTGCGCTGGTGGCCGGACCTGGCGGCGCGGGTCGCGCGCTGGCCGCGGGCATGCGGTCCCTCGAATACGTGGTGTCCGCCGCGGACAGCCACAGCCAGGCGAACGTCGGGCGGTCCACGGCCGACTCCACGGCCCTGATTGCCGACATCGTGGGCCAGGCCCATGACAGCGGCGCCAGCGCCGAGGTCATCATCGCCACGGCCTGGGACTGCCCCTTCGACGGCCCGACCGACCCGGGCCGGGTGGTCGAGATTGCCACAGCGGCATTGGAATTCGGTGCGGATCGAGTCGCCATCGCCGACACCATCGGTACCGCTACGCCGCGGCGCGTCACCGACCTGATCACCCGGGTCCGCCCGGTTATCGGAGACCTGCCGCTGGGCGCGCATTTCCACAACACCCGCGGAGCCGGTCTGGCCAGTGCCTACGCCGCAGTGCAGGCCGGTGTGACGCGGCTGGATTCCTCGGTCGGTGGCTTGGGCGGCTGCCCGTTCGCACCGGGCGCAACCGGCAACATCGCCACGGAGGACCTGGTCTACCTGCTGCGGGACAGTGAGATCGAAACCGGCATCGACCTGGATCTGGCGATCGATGCGGCCATGGTGGCGCAGCGCGTCGTCGGCCATGAGCTGCCCAGCGCGCTGCTGCGCGCCGGCGACCGGCTGCTGGGCTGAGCATGCCGGCCGACACACTGACCGCCAAGGGCCGCCAGACCCGTGAGGCAATCGAACTCGCGGCGCGGAAACTGTTCGCCGAGCGTGGCTTTCACGGCACCACGCTGGCCGATATCACGTCGGCCGCGGGCAAATCATCGGCGGTGTTCTACCGCTATTTCGACGACAAGGAAGACCTGCTGGCCGAGCTGGCCGAGTCATTCCTGCATGACATCGTCACTCCATCAGGGATGAGCGTGCCGCTGCCGGAGTCCCCCGAGGACACCGACTACTTCACCATGGTGGTCACCGGGTACTGGAATCTGTTCAAGCAGAACATCGGCATCATGATCGCGGTCGCCCAGCTGGGCGCCACTCAGCCACGATTCGCCAAGGTGCAGCACCAGTTCCGCCGCTTCGGCATGGACATGGTCGCCGACTCGGTGCGCCACGCCGCCGAACAGGGCTACGCGCAGGGCCTCAACCCCGAACACATCGCTGCCGCCATCGCCCTACTGTTCGAGAACTTCACCGTGGTGGTGGTCGGCAGCCCTGGATCCGAACTGCAGATCAGCGACGAGGACGCCATCACCACCCTCTCGACCATCTGGAAGAAAACCCTGTACGGCTTCTGACCGAAAGAAGAGATCACCGTGGATTTCGCTCTACCGGAACACCTCCCGGGACTGCTGGCCGAGATGGATGCCTTCATCGAGGCCGAGATCAAACCGCTGGAACAGCAGAACCTGCAGTACTTCGACCGGCGCCGCGAGTTCGCCCGCACCGATCTGGAGAACGGCGGCGTGCCGGCCCGGGAATGGGAGGACCTGCTCGACGAGATGCGCCGCCGCGCCGACGCCGCGGGCTGGCTGCGGTTCGGGCTGCCCAGCGAGTTCGGTGGCCGGGACGGCACCAACCTGGACATGGCTGTCATCCGGGAACACCTGGCGCACAAGGGACTCGGGCTGCACAACGACCTGCAGGACGAGTCGTCGATCGTCGGGAACTTCCCGCAGGTCATCATGATGAGCCGGTTCGGCACCGCGGCGCAGCAGGCGGAATGGGTCGAGGCCATGATCACCGGCGAGCGGTCCATGGCGTTCGGGCTCACCGAACCCGATCACGGCAGCGACGCCACCTGGCTGGAAACCAACGCGGTCCGGGACGGCGACGGCTGGATCATCAACGGCCGCAAGCGCTGGAACACCGGAGTACACCGGGCCACCCACGACCTCATCTTCGCCCGCACATCAGGTGAACCCGGCCAGGCGGTCGGCATCACCGCGTTCCTGGTCCCCACCGATACACCGGGCTTCACTGTGCCCTACTACTGGTGGACGTTCAACATGCCCAGCGACCACGGCGAAGTCGAACTGAAAGACGTTCGCGTGCCCGTTGATGCGGTCCTCGGCGAAGTGGACCACGGCCTCGATGTCGGCCAGACATTCCTGCACGAGAACCGGATTCGGCAGGCCGCCAGCAGCCTCGGCGCAGCGCAGTATTGCATCGACCGCGCCGCGCAATACGCCGGCGAGCGCGTCGTATTCGGCAAGCCCCTGGCGGTGAACCAGGCCGTGCAGTGGCCACTGGCCGAGTTGCAGACCGAGGCCCAGATGGTCCGGCTCCTGGTGTATTACACCGCCTGGCATCTCGATCGGGATCACCACATGGAGGTCTCCGACAAGGTATCGATGGCCAACTACCGCGCCAACAGATTGGTGTGTGAGGCCGCCGACCGCGCCATGCAGATTCATGGCGGCGTCGGGTACAGCAGGCATGAACCGTTCGAACACATCTACCGGCACCACCGCCGCTACCGGATCACCGAAGGCGCCGAAGAGATTCAGATTCGCCGCGTCGCGCAGCGGATGCTGAAGTTCGGGCGCAAGTGATCGACGTTCCCGAATTGGCCCGAGCCCTCGCCCGGGTGCTGGCACCCAGGCTCGGCGCGGTCCGCGTCGACAACCTGCGCGAACTGACCGGAGGCGCCAGCCGCGCGACGTGGGCGTTCACCGCGATCAGCGCAAGCGAGGTCCGTCAACTGATCCTACGGGTCGGCCCGCACGACGAGATCCACGCCGGCATGGAACTGGAGGCCGCCGCGCTGTCCCGGGCCGCGGCCTCGGGTGCGCCCGTACCGCGAGTGCTGGCCGCGAGCAATTCGACTGAGGCTCTGGGCAATCCGTTCCTGGTCTGTGATTTCGTGCCCGGCGAGACGATCGTGCGCAAGATTCAGCGGGCACTCGACGACGACGGCCGGGCCGCCCTCCTCGAGCAATGCGCCGCCGCACTGGCGGCCATTCACCGTGCCGACCCCACCGGCATCGGGTTGTCGAGTACAGACCAGCTGAGTTCATGGCGGCACGAACTCGACGAGATCGGAGACACCACAGCCACTTTCGAATGGGCATTCCGATGGTTGGAGCGTAATCAGCCAGCGGACGTCGGCGACCCGGTGCTGGTGCACGGCGACTTCCGGATGGGCAACCTGATCGTCGAGGGGAGCCGGCTTGCCGCGGTGCTGGATTGGGAGCTCACGCATCTGGGCTCACGCGCCGAGGACCTGGCCTGGTTCTGCATCCGGGCGTGGCGCTTCGGGGCGCCGCGGACGCTGGACGCCGGCGGCCTGGGCAGTATCGAGGACTTCCTGACGGCCTATGAGCGCGCCAGCGCAATCGCTCTGGACCGCAAAGCCTTTCACTGGTGGCTGGTGTCGGCCACGTTGCGCTGGGGCATCATCTGCCGATACCAGGTGCAGCGCCACCTCTCGGGCCGGACCAGGTCGGTCGAGTTGGCCGCCATCGGCCGCCGGGTGTGCGAAACCGAGTGGGACCTGCTCGACCTGATGGAGGCTCGATGAGTCACTACCGCCCCACCGCCGCCGAACTGGTCGCGGCGGTCGCCGAGTTCTTGGAGACCGAGGTGCGCGCGGCCACCGGACCCGATAGCCGGCTCGCCGACGTAGGCGCCCTGACCTTTCACGCCCGCGTCGCGGCGAACGTGCTACGGATCGTCGAGCGGGAGCTCGGCCAGGTTGGACCGGAACCCGGGCTGCTCGGCTTCCAGGCCGAGCAAGCGCTGGCGGAGGCCATCCGCCAGGGTGACTTCGATGACCGCGGCTCGGAACTCGAGCCGGCGCTGCGGGCTCTGGTGCGTCATCGGCTCGACGTGGCCCACCCAGGCTATGCAGACGAGTAGACAAAACCCGACCTACCTGGTCACCGGTCTGTCGTAGCCTGAGCAGGTGGCCGACTCCGTGCTCAAGATCCTGGTGTACAGCGACAATCCGAACACCCGCGACCAGGTGCGAACCGCGCTGGGACGACGTATTCACCCCGACCTCCCCGACCTGACGTATCTCGACGTGGCGACGGCGCCCGTCGTGGTGAGTTCTGTCGACGCCGGCGGTATCGACCTGGCCATCCTCGACGGTGAGGCCACGCCCGCCGGCGGGATGGGACTGGCCAAGCAGCTCAAGGACGAGGTCGCGAACTGCCCTCCGATCGTGGTGCTCACCGGCCGCCCGGACGACGCCTGGCTGGCTTCCTGGTCACGCGCAGAGGCTGCGGTGCCCCACCCGATCGATCCGATCCGGCTCGGCGAGGCAGTTGTGGCGGTGTTGTCACCGCAGCGGTGAAATGCTGCGTTAACCAGCACGAAATGGCCTGTGGCCGTTCACTCTTCGCGTCCACATCGGTGGGGCGCGGGAACGTCAGGAACTGATCATGATCCTAGCCAAAATGCGGCGGCCGTTCCGTTAACCGAGCTAAGCTGTGGGCCAGCTCACATCGACAGCTCGACGAGGGAGCCTCACAGCGCATGACGAACGCATGAACGTCTACATCCCCATCCTGGTACTCGGCGCGATCGCCGCTGCGTTCGCGGTGGGTTCGGTCGGAATTGCGCTGGTCATCGGCCCCCGCCGGTACAACCGGGCCAAGCTGGAGGCCTACGAATGCGGCATCGAACCCATGGCGCCGGGCTCTCCGGGACATGAGACGACCGGTCAGCGGTTCCCGGTCAAGTACTACCTGACCGCCATGCTGTTCATCGTCTTCGACATCGAGATCGTCTTCCTGTATCCCTGGGCCGTTTCCTTCGAATCGCTCGGGGTATTCGCGGTGGTGGAGATGTTGCTGTTCATGCTGACGGTGTTCGTCGCCTACGCATACATCTGGCGACGCGGCGGACTGAGCTGGGACTGAGGACAGGACCCATGGGACTCGAAGAACGCCTGCCGGGCGGCATCCTGCTGTCCACTGTCGAGAAGGTCGCGGGGTACGTCCGCAAGGGGTCGCTGTGGCCCGCCACCTTCGGCCTGGCCTGCTGTGCCATCGAGATGATGGCCACCGCGGGTCCGCGCTTCGACATCGCACGCTTCGGCATGGAACGGTTCTCCGCGACGCCGCGGCAGGCTGATCTGATGATCGTGGCGGGCCGCGTCAGCCAGAAGATGGCACCGGTACTACGCCAGGTGTATGACCAGATGGCCGAGCCCAAATGGGTGCTGGCCATGGGCGTGTGCGCGTCCTCCGGCGGGATGTTCAACAACTACGCGGTGGTGCAGGGCGTCGACCACATCGTGCCGGTCGACATCTACCTGCCAGGTTGCCCACCCAGGCCCGAGATGCTGCTCAACGCAATTCTCAAGCTGCACGCCAAGATTCAGGAGATGCCGCTGGGGGTCAACCGGGCCGAAGCGATAGCCGCTGCCGAGGAAGCAGCCCTGCAGGCACGTCCCACCATCGAACTGAAGGGACTGCTGCGGTCATGACGGACACACCCGACCAGACAGGTCCCGAGGTGATCGGGACGCGCCGTGGCATGTTCGGTGTGCGCGGCAGCGGCGATACCTCGGGCTACGGCCGGTTGGTCCGGGACGTGGTCCTGCCCGCCAGCTCACCCCGACCGTACGGCGGCTACTTCGACGACGTCGTCGACACATTGGCTGCGAGCCTCGGCCCCGATCAGTTCGGCGCCGCGATCGAACGCGTCGTGGTGTTCCGCGACGAACTGACCCTCGAGGTCCACCGCGACCACCTGGTCGCAACGGCCCAGGTGCTGCGTGACGAGCTGAGATTCGAACTGTGTCTGGGAGTGTCCGGGGTGCACTACCCCGATGACACAGGCCGCGAGTTGCACACTGTCTACCCGCTGATGTCCATCACCCACAACCGCCGCATTCGGATCGAGGCGTGTGCCCCGGACGCCGATCCGCATGTGCCGTCACTGTATTCGGTGTATCCGACGACCGACTGGCATGAGCGGGAGACGTACGACTTCTTCGGCGTCATCTTCGACGGCCACCCCGCACTGACCCGGATCGAGATGCCCGACGACTGGGTGGGACATCCGCAGCGCAAGGACTACCCGCTCGGCGGCATTCCCGTCGAGTACCACGGCGCAAGAATCCCGCCACCGGACGAACGGCGGGCCTACAACTGATGACTCAGGACAACGAACCCGATGGCCGTGAACGTGTGGTCACCGTCGGCGGTCAGGACTGGGCCGACGTCGTGGCCGCGGCACGCGAGAGTGCTGTCGCCGGCGAGCGCATCGTGGTCAACATGGGACCGCAACATCCGTCCACCCATGGCGTGCTGCGCCTGATCCTGGAGATCGACGGCGAGACCATCACCGAGGCCCGGTGCGGAATCGGCTACCTGCACACCGGAATCGAGAAGAACCTCGAATACCGGACCTGGACGCAGGGCGTCACCTTCGTGACCCGCATGGACTACCTCTCCCCCTTCTTCAACGAAACGGCGTACTGCCTCGGCGTCGAGAAGCTGCTCGGCGTCACCGACGATATTCCCGAGCGCGCCAACGTCATCCGGGTCATGCTCATGGAACTCAACCGGGTCTCGTCGCACCTGGTCGCGCTGGCAACCGGCGGCATGGAGCTCGGATCCATGTCGGCCATGTTCTTCGGCTTCCGCGAACGCGAACTGGTGCTGTCGATCTTCGAGACCATCACCGGGCTCCGGATGAATCATGCCTACATCCGCCCCGGTGGACTGGCCGCCGACCTGCCCGACGACGCGTTGCCGCAGCTGCGGGAACTGCTGCAACTGTTGCCGAAACGGCTGCGCGACATGGAGAACCTGCTCAACGAGAACTACATCTGGAAGGCGCGCACGCAGGGCGTCGGATACCTGGACCTGACCGGGTGCATGGCACTGGGCATCACCGGCCCGATACTGCGGTCGACAGGCCTGCCGCACGATCTGCGCAAGTCGCAGCCGTACTGCGGGTACGAGACCTACGACTTCGACGTCATCACCGACGACCAGTGCGATGCCTACGGCCGCTACATGATTCGGGTCCGGGAGATGCGCGAGTCGATCAAGATCGTCGAGCAGTGCGTAGAAAGACTGGCCCGGCTCTCGGACCAACCCGTGATGATCACCGACAAGAAGCTGGCCTGGCCCGCGGACCTGAAGGTCGGTCCCGACGGCCTGGGCAACTCGAAGGAACACATCGCCAAGATCATGGGCTCGTCGATGGAGGCGCTGATCCACCACTTCAAGCTGGTCACCGAAGGCATCCGGGTGCCGGCCGGGCAGGTGTACGTCGCGGTCGAGTCGCCGCGCGGCGAACTGGGCGTGCACATGGTCTCGGACGGCGGCACCCGGCCGTACCGGGTGCACTACCGCGATCCGTCGTTCACGAATCTGCAGGCGGTATCGGTCATGTGCGAGGGGTCCATGGTCGCCGACGCCATCGCTGCGGTGGCTTCGATCGATCCGGTGATGGGAGGCGTGGACAGGTGACGGCCATCGAACTCCGCCTCGGACCGCGTCCCGATGAACCGGGACCGCCCATCGGCCAAGGGCCACAGTCCTATTCGGCCGAGGTTACCGAGCGGCTGGCCGTCGATGCGGCGGCGATCATCGCCCGCTACCCCAGTGCCCGGTCCGCGCTGCTGCCGCTGCTCCACCTCGTCCAGTCCGAGGACGGCTACCTCACGCCGGCCGGAATCTCGTTCTGTGCTGGGCAATTGGATCTCAGCACCGCCGAGGTCACCGCGGTGGCGACCTTCTACTCCATGTATCGGCGGACGCCAACAGGCGAGTATCTCGTCGGGGTGTGCACCAACACGCTGTGCGCCATCATGGGCGGCGATGCCATCTTGGCGTCCCTGGAAGAACACCTCGGCCTCGGCGCCGGCGAGACCACCGCCGACGGCCGGGTCACGCTGGAACACATCGAATGCAACGCCGCCTGTGACTACGCACCGGTGGTGATGGTCAACTGGGAGTTCTTCGACAACCAAACCCCGGGTTCAGCACGCGATCTGGTCGACTCGCTGCAGGCCGGCGAGTCGGTGACCCCGACCCGGGGTGCGTCGCTGTGCACCTTCAAGGAGACCGCACGCATCCTCGCCGGGTTCCCCGACGAACGCCCCGGCTGCAACGACAGCGAACCCGGCGCGGCCACACTGGCCGGATTGCGGGCGGCCGAGGAGCGCGGGATGGAGGCGCCGCAATGACCCTGGCGCCGGTGCTGAGCAGACATTGGGATCAGCCGCAATCGTGGACGCTGCAGAGTTACGTCCGGCAGGGCGGCTACCAGGCGCTGCGCGCGGTCCTGCGGATGAAACCTGCTGATGTCATTGCGCGGGTGAAGGATTCGGGACTGCGTGGCCGCGGTGGCGCAGGTTTCCCCACCGGGACGAAATGGTCGTTCATCTCCCCTGACGACGGCCGACCGCACTATCTGGTGGTGAACGCAGACGAATCCGAACCCGGGACGTGCAAGGACATTCCGTTGATGCTGGCGTCACCGCACGCTCTGGTGGAGGGTGCGATCATCGCGTCGTACGCCATCGGCGCCCGGCACGCATTCATCTACGTGCGCGGTGAGGTGGTGCCGGTCCTGCGCCGGCTGCAGGGCGCCGTGGCCGAGGCCTATGCCAACGGCTACCTCGGCACCAACATCGCCGGCACCGGGTTCGATCTGGACCTGGTCGTCCACGCCGGAGCAGGCGCCTACATCTGCGGTGAGGAGACCGCCCTGCTCGACTCGTTGGAGGGCCGGCGTGGCCAACCCCGGCTGCGTCCACCGTTCCCGGCGGTCGCCGGGTTGTACGCCTGCCCGACCGTGGTCAACAATGTCGAGTCGATCGCGAGCGTCCCGTCGGTGATCCGCGGCGGCGTCGACTGGTTCCGATCCATGGGTTCAGAAAAGTCGCCTGGCTTCACGCTGTACTCCCTGTCCGGTCACGTCACGCGCCCCGGCCAATACGAGGCACCACTGGGTATTTCGCTACGTGAACTCCTCGAGTACGCCGGCGGGGTCCGCGCCGGGCACGAGCTGAAGTTCTGGACACCCGGCGGTTCATCGACGCCGATGCTGACCCCCGAGCACCTGGACGTCCCGTTGGACTATGAAGGCATGGCCGGGGTCGGCTCGATGCTCGGCACGAAGGCGCTGCAGATTTTCGACGAGACCACGTGCGTAGTACGTGCGGTACGGCGGTGGACCCAGTTCTACGCGCACGAATCCTGCGGCAAGTGCACACCGTGCCGCGAAGGCACCTACTGGCTGGCGCAGATCTACGCCCGGCTGGAGAACGGGCAAGCCCACGCGGCCGATCTGGACAAGCTGCTCGACATCTCCGACGCCATCCTCGGCAAGTCGTTCTGCGCGCTCGGAGACGGTGCGGCCAGCCCGATCATGTCCTCGCTCAAGTATTTCCGTGACGAGTACGTCGCCCACCTGAACGGCGGTTGCCCCTTCGACCCGCACGCCGCCACGCTCTTCGCCACGGAAGGAGCGGGTGCATGACGGTCACTGAGCCGGCAAAGGACGCGGCTGCGGTCGAGATGGTGACGCTGACCATCGACGATCAGCAGATCAGTGTGCCCAAGGGCACGTTGGTGATTCGCGCGGCCGAGCTCATCGGGGTTCAGATTCCCCGGTTCTGCGACCACCCACTGCTGGACCCGGTCGGTGCCTGCCGGCAGTGCCTGGTCGAGGTGGAGGGCCAGCGGAAACCGCTGGCATCGTGCACCACCACGGTCAGTCCCGACATGGTGGTGCGCACCCAGGTGACCTCCGAGGCGGCCGACAAGGCGCAGCACGGCGTGATGGAACTGCTGCTGATCAACCATCCACTCGACTGCCCGGTCTGCGACAAGGGCGGCGAATGCCCGCTGCAGAACCAGGCGATGTCCAACGGCCGCAGCGATTCTCGTTTCGAGGACGTCAAGCGCACCTATCCCAAGCCCATCAATCTGTCGGCTCAGGTCCTGCTCGACAGGGAACGCTGCGTACTGTGCGCTCGCTGCACCCGGTTCTCGGATCAGGTGGCGGGCGATCCGTTCATCGAACTCCTGGAACGCGGGGCACTACAGCAGGTCGGGATCGGCGGTAACGCGCCCTTCGACTCGTACTTCTCCGGCAACACCGTGCAGATCTGTCCCGTCGGCGCCCTGACCGGGACCGCGTACCGCTTCCGGGCGCGGCCTTTCGACCTGGCCTCCTCCCCCAGCGTGTGCGAACACTGCGCCTCGGGCTGCGCGCAGCGCACCGATCACCGACGCGGAACAGTGTTGCGCCGCTTGGCCGGTGACGATCCCGAGGTCAACGAAGAGTGGAACTGCGACAAGGGCCGCTGGGCTTTCACCTACGCCACCCAGGGTGACCGGATCACCACGCCACTGATCCGCGAGGCCGACGGCACCCAACGTCCGGCGTCCTGGCCCGAAGCGGTCGCGGTCGCGGTGCGCGGCCTGTCAGCCGCCGGTGCCCGCACCGGCGTGCTCGTCGGTGGACGACTCACCACCGAAGACGCCTATGCCTACGCCAAGTATGCGCGGATTGTTCTGGGCACCAACGACATCGACTTCCGCAGCCGAGTGCACAGCGAAGAGGAAGCGCAGTTCCTGGCGGCGACTGTCGCCGGTCAGCCGATGCAGGTGACATACGCCGACCTGGAAAAGGCGCCCGTCGTGCTGCTCGTCGGGTTCGAGCCGGAAGACGAGTCGCCGATCATCTACCTACGGCTGCGCAAGGCCTTCCGCAAGCACGGGCTCAAAGTGGTTGCGGTAGCGCCACTGCACAGCCGGGGTCTGGAGAAGATGGGCGGCACCCTGATCACCGCCGCACCCGGCCGCGAGCCCCGCGCGCTCGACGCCATCGAGGTGCTGCCGCCCGGATCGGTCATCCTCACCGGTGAGCGGCTGGCCGGCGTCCCCGGTGCGTTCTCCGCGGTGGCCCGGCTGGCCGGGCGGACGGGCGCCACCGTCGGCTGGGTGCCGCGGCGTGCCGGCGAGCGCGGTGCCCTGGAAGCCGGGGCGGCCCCGAATCTGTTGCCCGGCGGGCGCTCGGTGACCGATCTGCCTGCGCGTACCGAGGTTGCCGTCGCCTGGCATGTGGACGAGCTGCCCGACGTTCCGGGCCGCGATACCACCGCGATCCTCGCCGCCGCAGCCCGCGGTGACCTCGATGCCGTTCTGATCGCCGGTGTCGAACTGGCTGACCTGCCCGACCCGGAACTGGCTCGGCGATCGCTCGACGCCGCGAAGTTCGTCGTGAGCATGGAGGTACGACGCAGCGCCGTCACCGATCTCGCGGACGTGGTGTTCCCCGTGGCGCCGGTGGTCGAGAAGGCGGGCAGCTTCGTGAACTGGGAAGGGCGCCAACGCGCTTTCGGGGCGGCACTACCACCTGCAACGCGAGCGGACATGGGTGTGTTGGCGGCGCTCGCCGACGAGCACTGCATCGATCTGGGCCTTCGTGATGTCGCGACGGTGCGCGATGAGATGCGCCGGTTGGGCTGCTGGACCGGACCACGCCCTGCCGCACCGGAGTTCACCGCCCCGCCGAACCCGCTGCCCGGACCCGGCCAGGCAGTTCTCGCCGGCTGGCGGATGCTGCTGGACGCCGGCCGGCTGCAGGACGGCGAACCGAATCTGGCTGCCACCGCCCGTGCGGTGGTCGCCCGGTTGTCGTCCGACACTGCCGCGGGCATCGGTGCGTCCGAGACCCTCACGGTGAGCACCGATCGCGGCACCATCACCCTGCCGCTCGAGATCACCGACATGCCGACCGGCGTGGTGTGGCTGCCGCTCAATTCGCCGGGCTCGTCGGTTCACGCCACGCTCGGTGTCGCCCCGGGCGCGGTTGTCTCGATCAGCGGGGCGGCATCGTGAACTATCCCGATCTTTCCTCTTTCGGCCTCGACCCGTGGTGGCTGGTCCTCGCCAAAGCGCTTGGCATTTTTGTGTTCCTGGTCCTGACGGTCCTCGTCGCCATCCTGCTCGAGCGCCGGGTGTTGAGTTGGATGCAGATGCGGATCGGGCCGAACCGGGTGGGGCCGTTCGGGTTACTGCAGAGCCTGGCCGACGGTATCAAGCTCGCCCTCAAGGAGGGACTCGTCCCGGCCGGGGTGGACAAGCCGATTTACCTTCTGGCGCCGATCATCGCGGTGATCCCGGCGATCATGGCGTTCGCTGTCATCCCGATGGGACCGCTCGTCCACGTCTTCGGGCACGAGACGCCGCTGCAGTTGACCGACCTGCCGGTCGCGGTGTTGTACGTCCTCGCGGTCACCTCGATCGGGGTGTACGGAATCGTGCTGGCCGGTTGGGCTTCCGGCTCCACCTATCCCCTGCTCGGCGGTCTGCGGTCCAGCGCGCAGGTGATCTCGTACGAGATCGCGATGGCACTCTCGTTCGCCGCGGTGTTCCTATACGCGGGCACCATGTCGACGTCACAGATCGTCGCCTCCCAGCAGGGCCGCTGGTACGTCTTCTTGCTGCTGCCGTCGTTCCTGGTCTACGTGGTCGCCATGGTCGGCGAAACCAACCGGGCGCCATTCGATCTGCCCGAAGCCGAGGGCGAGCTCGTCGGCGGTTTCCACACCGAGTACTCGTCGCTGAAATTCGCCATGTTCATGCTCGCGGAATACGTCAACATGACCACGGTGTCGGCGCTGGCCACCACGTTGTTCCTCGGTGGTTGGCAGGCCCCATGGCCGCTGAGCCTGATCCCCGGCGCCAACACCGGATGGTGGCCGCTGTTGTGGTTCATCGGCAAGGTGTGGACGTTCCTGTTCCTGTTCATGTGGCTGCGTGCCACGCTCCCCCGTCTGCGGTACGACCAGTTCATGGCGCTGGGCTGGAAGGTGCTCATCCCGATCTCACTGGCGTGGATCATGATCGTCAGCGTCGTGCGGACGCTGCGACTGCAGGGTTACGACAGCTGGCCCGTCGTACTGGCGTTCGCCGCCCTCATTGCCGTGGTCGCCATCGCCGGTGCGCTGTGGAATACCGTGCGGCGCAAGTCCGCTCGCACTCTCCAGCCGGCCACCGAACCTCAGCCAGGCGCATTCCCAGTGCCACCCATCCCGGCCAAGGAGGTACACCATGCCCGGTAGGCCCAAGTTCATCGATGCACTCGCCGGCTTCGGCGTCACCTTCGGGACGATGTTCAAAAAATCGGTCACCGAACAGTATCCCGAGGAGCCCGGCCCGGTCGCTCCCCGCTATCACGGCCGGCATCAGCTCAACCGCTACGACGACGGCCTCGAGAAATGCATCGGCTGTGAACTGTGCGCCTGGGCCTGCCCCGCGGACGCCATCTTCGTCGAGGGCGCGGACAACACCGAGGAACAACGGTTTTCGCCCGGCGAGCGGTACGGCCGGGTGTACCAGATCAACTATCTGCGGTGCATCGGCTGCGGGCTCTGCATCGAGGCCTGCCCGACCCGTGCGCTGACGATGACCAACGACTACGAGATGGCCGGCGACAACCGGTCGGACCTGATCTACGGCAAGGACAAGCTGCTGGCACCGCTGGAGATCGACATGACCGCGCCGCCGCATGCGATGGCCGAGGGCAGCACCGACGAGGACTACTACCGCGGCAACATCACCGCGGCCGGACTGACTCGGCCCGAGGCGGCCAAGTGACCGGAGAGGCCGTGACGTTCTGGGTGCTCGGCACGGTGTCGGTGCTCGGCGCCATCGCGATGGTGGCCGCGCCCAAAGCGGTGTACTCGGCAATGTTCTTGGCTAGCACCATGATCAGCCTGGCCGTGCTGTACATCGCCCAAGACGCCGTATTCCTCGGTGTCGTGCAGGTGGTGGTCTACACCGGCGCGGTGATGATGCTGTTCCTGTTCGTCCTCATGCTCATCGGTGTCGATTCCTCGGACTCCCTGGTCGAAACCATTCGGGGACAACGCATTGCTGCCGTCGTGGCCGGCATCGGCTTCGGTATCGCGGTGATCGCCGGGATCGGCAGCCTCGGTGCCAACGTCGTCGGTCTCGAACACGCGAACCGGGCCGGCAACGTCCAGGGCCTGGCAGTGCTGATCTTCACGCGCTATCTGTGGGCCTTCGAGACCACCAGCGCGCTGCTCATCACCGCCGCGCTGGGCGCCATGGTGCTGACGCACCGCGAACGGTTCGAACGCCGAAAGACCCAGCGCGAGCTGGCAATCGATCGGTTCGCCCAGGGCGGGCATCCGACGCCTCGACCGAACCCCGGCGTGTACGCACGGCACAACGCCGTCGACATCCTGGCGAGGTTGCCCGACGGATCGGACGCCGACATGTCCGTCAGCGCCGTCCTGCCCCGGCGCAGTGTGTCCACCGACGATGGGAACGCCTCATGAATCCCACCAACTACCTGTATCTCTCGGCGCTGCTGTTCACCATCGGCGCGGCCGGTGTGCTGCTGCGCCGCAACGCCATCGTCATGTTCATGTGCGTCGAATTGATGCTCAATGCCGCCAATCTGGCGTTCGTCACGTTCTCCCGCATGTACGGCGAACTCGACGGTCAGGTGGTGGCGTTCTTCACCATGGTGGTGGCTGCGTGTGAGGTGGTGGTGGGACTGGCGATCATCATGACCATATTCCGGACCCGGCGGTCGGCGTCGGTGGACGCCGCGAGCCTGCTGAAGCAGTGACCATGACGACATCGGTGTGGTTGCTGATCGCGCTGCCGCTGGCCGGCGCGGCAACACTGCTGCTCGGCGGAAAGGCCACCGACGCCTGGGGCCACCGACTCGGCTGCGCGACGGTTCTCGGCGCCTTCCTCGTCGGCGCGACGCAGTTCGTGGCAATGTCCGGGCGCGCCAACGACTCCCGGCTGGTGCACGAGACGCTGTTCTCGTGGGTCCCGGTCGCGCAGCTCCAGGTCGATTTCGGGTTGCGGCTGGACCAGCTGTCCGTCTGCTTCGTCCTGCTCATCACCGGCGTCGGCGCGCTGATCCACATCTATTCGATCGGTTACATGGCACACGACCCGGCCCGGCGCCGGTTTTTCGCCTATCTCAACCTGTTCGTCGCGGCGATGCTGCTGCTGGTCCTGGCAGACAACTACCTTGGCCTGTACGTCGGGTGGGAAGGCGTCGGTCTGGCGTCGTATCTGTTGATCGGGTTCTGGTCCCACAAGCCGTCGGCGGCGACGGCCGCGAAGAAGGCGTTCGTCGTCAATCGGGTGGGCGACATCGGGCTGGCGCTGGCCCTGGCGGCGATGTTCGCCCACACCGGAACGCTCTCGTACACCGGTGTTTTCGCGCAAGCGCCGCATCTGGCCGCAGCGACCGCGACGCTCATCGGTCTGCTGTTGCTGCTGGCGGCCTGCGGCAAGTCCGCGCAGGTGCCCCTGCAGTCCTGGCTGGGCGACGCGATGGAGGGTCCGACACCGGTGTCTGCGCTGATCCACGCGGCCACCATGGTCACCGCCGGTGTCTACCTGGTGGTGCGGTCGGCACCGATCTTCAACGAATCCGCCGACGCCCGACTGGCGGTCGCTGTCGTCGGCGCGGTCACGCTCCTGTTCGGAGCCGTGATCGGCTGCGCCAAGGACGACATCAAGAAAGCCCTTGCGGCGTCGACCATGAGCCAGATCGGCTACATGATGCTGGCGGCGGGCCTGGGTCCCGCCGGCTACGCGCTCGCGATTCTGCACCTGCTGGCCCACGGCTTCTTCAAGGCCGGCCTGTTCCTCGGCGCGGGTTCGGTGATGCACGCCATGGACGACGAGACCGACATGCGCCGCTACGGCGGACTGCGCGCCGCCATGCCCGTCACGTTCGCGACATTCGGCATGGGCTATCTCGCGATCATCGGGGTGCCGCCGCTGTCCGGGTTCTTCTCGAAGGACCCGATCATCGAGACCGCATTTGCCGCCGGTGGGGTCCAAGGCCTGCTGTTCGGCGGCGCTGCCCTTCTCGGTGCCGGCATCACCGCGTTCTACATGACCCGCGTCATGCTCATGACGTTCTTCGGCGAAAAACGCTGGCGTGCGGGGGCACATCCGCACGAGTCGCCTTCGGTCATGGGCTGGCCGATGGTGTTGCTGGCCGCCGGGTCGATCGGTGCCGGTGCCTTGCTCGCCGTCGGCGGGCGGTTGACGCATTGGCTCGAACCGATCGTCGGCTACCAGGAAGCTGAGCACGCCGCGCCCGCTTGGCTGCTCACCGTCGTCACGCTTGCGGTGGTCGGTGTCGGCGTCGCGACCGCGTACCGGATGTACGCGCGGCGGCCCATCCCGATCAGCGCGCCGGTGAACGTCTCCGGGCTGACGGTCGCCGCACGCAACGATCTCTACGGCGACGCATTCAACGAGCGCGCGCTGATGACGCCCGGCCGGCGGCTCACCAAAGACCTGGTCGACTTCGACGACGTCGCGGTCGACGGTGTCACGCGTGAACTGGCGGCGCTGGTGCGCAGCGGGTCGCAGGACCTTCGACGCTGGCAGAACGGGTTCGCCCGGTCGTATGCGCTGTCCATGTTGGCCGGAGCGGCGTTGATTGCAGCCGCCATTCTCACGGTGAGGGTGTGGTGACCGGAATGTGGTGGCTGACGGCGTTATGGGCTGTCCCGATGGCCGGCGGTGCGGCCGTGATTCTGTTGCCCGCCACCGCACGGCCTTTCGTCCGCTGGGCCGCGCTCGCGGTGTCGCTCGTGGTGCTCGTCATCGCACTGGTGCTGGCGCTGCGCTTCGACCCGGCCGGTACGCGCTATCAGTTCGTCGAGAACCACCCGTGGATACCGTCGTTCGGTACCGGATACATCCTCGGAGTGGACGGCGTGGCCCTGGTGCTGGTCGCACTGACCGCTGTCCTGGTACCCCTGCTGATCATCGCGGGCTGGAATGACGCCGGCGCACAAGCCAAGTCGACGCACGCCTACTTCGCGTTGATCCTCGCCGTCGAGTCGATGGTGCTGATTTCGCTGGTGTCGCTGGACATCCTGCTGTTCTACGTGTTCTTCGAGGCCATGCTGATCCCGATGTACTTCCTCATCGGCGGCTTCGGTGCGGATCGCCCTGCGGCGTCCAAGGCAGCGGTGAAGTTCCTGCTGTACAACCTGTTCGGCGGACTGATCATGCTGGCCGCCGTCATCGGACTGTACGTCGCCACAGCCAACAGCCCGGTATTCGCCCACGGCACCTTCGATTTCCGCGCCGTCGCGGACGCCGCACGGTTCGGTGCGCTGAACATCAGCCCGGGGCTGGCCAACGCGCTGTTCGGCGGGTTCATGTTCGCGTTCGCGGTCAAGGCACCTCTGTGGCCGCTGCACCGTTGGCTGCCTGATGCGGCCGTGCACGCCACGCCGGCAACCGCCGTCTTGATGATGGCCGTCGTCGACAAAGTGGGCACCTTTGGCATGCTGCGGTACTGCCTGCAACTCTTCCCGCAGTCGGCTGCGACGTTCCGGCCATTGATCATCGCGCTGGCGGTCATCGGCATCGTCTACGGGGCCATCGTGGCCATCGGTCAGACGGACGTCATGCGCCTGATTTCGTACACCTCGATATCGCACTTCGGCTTCATCATCCTGGGCATCTTCGCGATGACCGAGCAGGCGCAGTCTGGCGCCGCGCTGTACATGGTCAACCACGGCATCTCGACCGCCGCGCTGTTCCTGATCGCCGGGTTCCTGGTATCCCGCCGAGGATCGCGGGCCATCGCCGATTACGGTGGCGTGCAGACCGTCGCACCGATCCTCGCCGGCACGTTCCTGGTCGCGGGACTCGCTACGCTGTCGCTACCCGGTCTGGCGCCCTTCATCAGCGAATTCCTCGTATTGGTGGGCACATTCATCCATTACCCGGCTGTCACCGCCGTCGCGGCCACAGCCCTGGTGCTCTCCGCGCTCTACATCCTCTGGATGTACCAGCGGATGATGACCGGTCCCGTCGCCGTCGGCAACGACAAGCTGCGAGACATGGTGCCACGCGAAATGGCGGTGGTGGTGCCGCTGGTCGCCCTGCTCCTCGTGCTCGGCGTTTACCCCAAGCCGGCCCTGGACATCATCAACCCCGCTGTCGGACATACCTCGTCGGGCACCGCGCAGGGGGTCGCTCGGTGACACCCATCCCCGCACCGTCCGTCGAGTACGGTCTGCTGTCGCCCATGCTGGTCGTGTTCGGCATCGCGCTGGCAGGCGTGCTCGTAGAGGCCTTCGCCCCACGCACCGTACGCTACCGCGCCCAAGTGGTGCTGAGCATCGGCGGCCAGACGGTCGCTTTGATCGCCGTGGTTTCCCAAGCACTGCACCTGAATTCACCGATCGGCCGTCCCGCGGTCCTTGGCGCGATCGCCATCGACCGCCCGGCGCTGTTCCTGCAGGGTACCCTGCTAGGGGTCAGCCTATTGGCGACCTTGCTGATGGCTCAACGGGTTTCGGATGGCAGCGGGCTGGCCGCGTTCACCCCGCAGGCCGCGACGGTGCCCGGTAGCACCGCCGAGCAGGTGGCACTCAAGGCTGGTGTGGCCCAGACCGAGGTGTTCCCGCTGGCAATGTTCGCGCTCGGCGGCATGATGCTGTTCGGCGCGTCGAATGATCTGCTGACGATGTTCGTCGCGCTCGAGGTGCTGTCGCTGCCGCTGTACCTGATGTGCGGGCTGGCTCGCCGGAATCGTCTGCTCTCCCAGGAAGCATCGCTCAAGTACTTTCTGCTGGGCGCCTTTTCTTCCGCGTTCTTCCTCTTCGGTGTCGCGCTGTTGTACGGCTATTCAGGCAGCCTGAGCCTGTCGGGTGTCGCGGCCGGTCGCGGACCGGCCCCACTGGGACTCATCGGTATCGCGCTCCTCTGCGTGGGTCTGCTCTTCAAAGTCGGTGCGGTGCCGTTCCATTCGTGGGTGCCCGATGTGTATCAAGGGGCGCCTACGCCGGTGACGGCGTTCATGGCGTCGGCCACCAAGATCGCCGCGTTCGGTGCGCTGCTGCGGGTCTGCTACGTGGCGCTGCCGGCCCTCGCCAACGACTGGCGGCCGGTGCTGTCGATCATCGCGGTGTTGTCCATGGCGGTCGGCACGATGATCGCCATCGCACAGGACGACGTCAAGCGCATGCTCGCGTATTCCTCGGTGGCACATACCGGTTTCATCCTCACCGGCGTCATCGCACTCAACAACACCGGGCTGTCGGCGTCGTTGTTCTACCTGTTCGCCTACGGATTCAGCACACTCGGTGCGTTCGCGGTGGTCAGTGTGGTGCGCCGTGCCGACGGTGACGAGGAAGGCGACCTACGCCGGTGGGCTGGGCTGGGCCGGCGGCATCCGTTCTTCGGTGTGGTGTTCGCCCTATTCCTGCTGGCCTTCGCCGGCATTCCGCTGACCAGTGGTTTCGTCAGCAAGTTCGCGGTCTTCAAGGCCGCGGCCGAAGGTGGTGCCGCGTCATTGGTGGTGATCGGCGTCATCGCCAGTGCCGTCGCCGCGTACTTCTATGTCCGGGTTATCGTGCTGATGTTCTTCACCGATCCGGTCGAGGACGGCCCGGCGGTGCAGTCGGGCAGCCTCAGCACCGCGATGATCGGACTGACGGCCTTCGTGACCCTCGCACTCGGAGCCGTCCCCCAGCCCGTGCTCGACCTGGCCAACCACGCCGGCCAGTTCCTGCGGTGAGCCGCCGAGGAGGTGCGCTTCCAGTGCTCGCAGATCGTTGGGGCGTCACCGACGCTGAGACTCGCGCCGAGTACGAGTGTGACCGCTACGTTGCCAATCCGTCGCTCGAAGCGTGGCGCGGTGTCACGGTGCATGCGACGAAAGAACGCTTGTGGCCCTGGCTCCTCCAGATTCGCCTCGCACCGTACTCGTACGACTGGATCGACAACCTCGGGCATCGGTCGCCGCGGGAGTTGCACAACCTCACCGATCCCGAACCCGGCGACCCGTTCAGCGCCAGCGCCGGCCGATCGCTGGGCAGAATCGTCGCCGTTGACCATCAGGTCCAGTTGACGGCGCAGATCATTGGTGCCCACATGTCTTATCGGCTCACCCCGATCAACGACCGCACCACCCGGTTGATCCTGAAAGTCGTTTCGCCGCAATCGTTTCGACTTGTCGCCGCGCTGCTCTCGCTGGGCGACCTGGTGATGGCGCGGCGGCAGCTGTTGAACCTCAAACGCCTGGCGGAATCGTAACGGTCCGCGGGCTCCGCCCCGACGCATCCCGCTAGCCGGGAATCGTTCTGGCCGGCAATCATCGCTACTTCCTACCGTCTCCATTAACCGGCCCAAGGCTTTTCTGCGCTGAATGCGAAGTACACAAAGGCATTTCGACTCGTCGCAGCGCCAGTATTGCGGATGATGTGACGACCACAGCTGGTTGCGCGTCCACCTGAGCCGGAGCATCTCAAGAGCATGTGCGCACCTAAGGAGCCGATGATGCCGAACCGTCGCCCTGGACACACCGCGCCGGCGAAGCTGGCATTGACGAACCCGCAACGTCGACTGGAAAGCTGTGAGCGGATCGTCGCGGCCGCGACGACGCTGGCTGCTCTAGGCGACGTCGGGTGCCAGATGCGCTCAGTCGCAGCTGCTGCGGGTATGGCGCCGAGCACCGTGTACCGCTACTTCAGTTCCAAAGACGACCTCCTGCTGGCATGCCTGCACCGATGGCTCCGGGACTTCTGCGCCACCTCCGCGGACGCAGATGACAGTGGACTCGGCTCCTCCCAAAGGGTTCTGGACATCGCCACGAAGCTCACCGTTTCCCTCTGCTCATCTCCTCGATTTACCGAGGCGGTAATCCGGCCATACTTGTACGCACACGCAGAGACCTCCGGCCTTGCCGACATCGTGCACCAGCAGTTGATCGAAATCTTCTGCACAGCAATGCATTGCGGACAACCCACGCAAACGAACCGGAACATCGCTGAGGTACTAACGGGCATCTGGGTCACCAATGTCGTTGCCATCAGCCAACAGCGTTCCAGCCTGGACAACTTGCTGCATCGACTCAGCTTGGTGGTCAGTTGTTGGCAATACGAAAACTCATCTGCCGAATCCACCACTGCCGTTCAACAAGCAACCGTCGGAAACGACGAGGAGCATGTGGCTTAACTGCAACGCACTGATTATCCACACGATCTCAACCGTCCACGTCCAGTGCCATCGCGCGGGCGAAGTCCGTCCCGTGAGGCGACCGGGTCAATCAACTTTCCCGCTCACTGAACGACGCGGCGGGCCATCCGCGAAATCCCGGTAGGAGGGATTCGCGATGGCGGGCCTCGAGGCGCGACTGCGAGTCTTCCTCGGTGGGACGTGTCCCGGGTCACATCGACTCGCGGGTCCCGGTAGAGAAATGGAGTACGTCATGCCGCAGCGATCGTTCGCCGGTCCGTTGCAAGCGGTCGGAGGGTTGTTCGCCATGACGGCCGACGCAGCCAAATTTGCGTTCCGGCGGCCAGTCCAGTGGCGCGAATTCCTTGACCAGTCTTGGTTTGTCGCCCGCGTGTCTCTGGCGCCCACGCTCCTCGTCGCGATCCCGTTCACTGTTCTGGTGTCCTTCACCCTCAACATCTTGCTCCGCGAGCTGGGCGCCGCCGACCTCTCCGGAGCGGGCGCCGCGTTCGGTGCGGTGACGCAGGTCGGCCCCATGGTGACGGTGCTGATCGTGGCCGGCGCCGGCGCGACCGCGATGTGTGCGGATCTGGGATCGCGCACCATCCGGGAAGAGATCGACGCCATGGAGGTGCTCGGCATCAATCCGGTGCAGCGGCTGGTCACCCCGCGCATGCTGGCATCCGGACTCGTCGCGCTGCTCCTCAACAGTCTTGTGGTCATCATCGGCATCCTCGGCGGATACCTGTTCTCGGTGTTCGTCCAGGACGTCAACCCCGGTGCTTTCGCCGCCGGCATCACGCTCCTCACTGGCGTTCCCGAGGTCATCATCTCCTGCATCAAGGCGACACTGTTCGGGCTCATCGCGGGCGTTGTGGCCTGTTACCGCGGGCTCACCATCTCCGGCGGCGGAGCCAAAGCGGTCGGCAACGCCGTCAACGAGACCGTCGTTTACGCGTTCATGTCCCTTTTCGTGGTCAACGTGGTGGTCACCGCCATCGGAATCCAGATGACGACCCGATGACTCGCACTACCGCGCCGCTTCGGTCCACCTACCCGCGGCTGACCCGCGCCGTCCAGACACCCGCGAAGATCACCGCCGGCATCGGCGATCACATCTTGTTCTACGGTCGAGCGATTGCCGCCGTGCCGTACGCCGCCGCGCACTACCGGCGCGAAGTCGTCCGGCTCATCGCTGAGATCAGCATGGGCGCAGGCACATTGGCGATGATCGGTGGCACCGTCGTCATCGTCGGATTTCTCACCCTCGCCACGGGTGGCGTCCTGGCGATCCAGGGATACAGCTCGCTGGGCAACATCGGCATCGAAGCGCTGACCGGATTCCTGGCCGCATTCATCAACGTCCGAATCTCGGCGCCCATCGTCGCCGGCATCGGGCTGGCCGCCACCTTCGGTGCCGGCGTCACCGCTCAGTTGGGCGCGATGCGGATCAACGAAGAGATCGATGCGCTGGAGTCCATGGGCATCCGATCTGTCGAATACCTCGTAAGCACACGCATCGCCGCGGGAATGCTGGCGATCACCCCGCTGTACGCCATCGCCGTGATCCTGTCCTTCGTCGCGAGCCAATTCACGACCGTGGTGCTGCTTGGGCAGTCCGGCGGCCTCTACAACCACTACTTCGACACCTTCCTCAATCCCATCGACCTGCTCTGGTCATTCCTGGAAGCCGTACTGATGGCCCTGGCAATCCTGCTGTTGCACACCTACTACGGCTTCTTCGCCGGCGGAGGCCCGGCCGGTGTCGGGGTGGCGGTCGGCAACGCCGTCCGCACCTCACTGATCGTGGTCGTCTCCATCACGTTGCTGATCTCACTGGCCATCTACGGGTCCAACGGCAACTTCAACCTCTCAGGCTAAGCAGGCATCGAATGTCACGTGACTCATTACGTTTGCTCACCGGCGTTGCTGCGATGGGCATCACCGCCGCGCTGGTCGTCGGCGCCGTCGTGTTGTTCCGCGGTGGAGCGACCGCCACTGCACCGGTGACGGTGCTGTCGTCGCGCGTGGGCCTGATCATGAACCCTGACGCCAAGGTGAAACTCCATGGCGCCCAAGTGGGCAAGGTAGCCGCCATCGAAGACCTACCAGACGGAAGCGCCGCCATCCATCTGGCGATGAATCCCGGCTACCTGCAGCTGATTCCGGCCAACACCGGGGTACAGATCGTGTCAAGCACAGTGTTCGGCGCCAAGTATGTCGACCTCGTCCCGCCGGCGGAACCGTCCGCCCAGTCGCTGCACGCGGGACAGGTTCTCGACGCCAGCCACGTCACCGTCGAGATCAACACGGTGTTCGAGCATTTGGTGGACGTGCTTTCCCAGGTCCAACCCGAAAAACTCAACGAAGCGCTCGGAGCCATGGCACAGGCGCTGGGCGGCCGCGGCGAAAAACTCGGTCAGACCCTCGTCGATTTCGACGCCATGCTCACCAAGATCGATCCGAGTCTTCCCGCAATGAGCCAGGAAATCGCCACGGCCCCAAAGGTACTCAGCGCCTATGCGGACGCCGGTCCCGATCTGATGGACGCCGCGCGCAACGCATCCCGGCTCAGCGACACCATCGTCGAGCGCCAGCAGGACCTCGACACGGTACTGCTGAGCGCCATCGGACTGGCAGATATCGGCAATGACGTGGTCAGTACCAACAGCAACGCGATCGTCGATGCCATGCACGTATTGGTGCCCACAACCAACCTGACCAACCAATACAACCAAGCGCTCACCTGCGCACTCAAGGGTATGGAGCCGCTGGCGATGGGACCGCCGCAACCATTGCCCGGGATCATGCTGCTGGACTCGTTCCTGCTGGGCACAGAGCGCTACCGCTATCCGGGCAACCTGCCGAAGGTCGCCGCGTCGGGCGGTCCCCAGTGCATGGGCCTGCCCAACGTGGGCTTCGGGGAACGGCCACCGTTCGTGGTCACCGACATCAACGCAAACCCTGCACAGTACGGAAATCAAGGGATC
>Ga0207658_10000451_pt1 | contig 38456 bp, 17 predicted proteins | sample KBSS33metaG_FD_184322 | JGI IMG/M metagenome (GOLD analysis project Ga0207658, IMG submission 184322) | Switchgrass rhizosphere microbial communities from Kellogg Biological Station, Michigan, USA - KBS S3-3 metaG (SPAdes) (version 2) | ecosystem: Host-associated > Plants > Roots > Rhizosphere...
GGAGCGCAGCAGTGGGCGGCTCCGCCGCCTTCCGCGCCAGCTCAGCAAGGTGGCGGCCGCATCGACTTCGCGCAGGGCGAGCCAGACCTCTACGGCCCCGAGCCGGTGGTCGCCGCTGCCGGCCGCCTGATCCTGCTCGCCAACCACATCAAGACCATGGCGGTCGGCCCCGACCTCGAGGCGCTGCGGCGCACTACCGTTGCCGAGCTCGACGCCTTCACCAAGCGCGCCCGCGCGCTGGGGCTGGAACCCAAGTCGGTGCAGCTGGCGCATTATATCCTGTGCGCCTTCATCGACGATGCGGTGATGTCCACGCCGTGGGGCGGGCAGAGCCAGTGGTCCACCCAGAGCCTGCTGGTCGTCTACCACAAGGATGCGCGCGGCGGTGACCGCATGTTCCAGTTCGCCGAGCAGATGGAGCGCGATCCCAACAGCGAACCGCGCCTGATCGAGCTGCTGTACCTGTGCCTCTCGCTCGGTTTCGAGGGCCGCGCCGCGCTCGATCCGCGCGGGCAGAACATTTTGGCGCAGCGCCGCGCGAGCCTGGCCGCGCTGGTCCAGCGCCAGCGTGCCGCGCCCACCGGCGAGATCTCGCCGCAATGGCACGGGCAGAAGATCGCCTCGGGCCGCTTCGGCTCGCAAATCCCGCTGTGGGCCGTGCTCGCCGGCATCGGCATCGTCGCGCTGCTGATCTTCGCTGCGCTGCTCATGCACTTGTCGAGCCGCGGCAATGCAGCGATCGAGGCGGTCGACCGTGCCGTCGGCAATGCCGCCACGCCCCCGCCCCCGCCACCGCCTCCGCAGGCCGAGACCCCGCTCTACGAGAAGTTCCAGGACATCCTGCGGCCTGACGTCGCGGCCGGCCGCCTCGAGCTGACGCGCGAGGGCAACGAGATCGTCATCCGTCTGCACAACCAAGGCCTGTTCGCCTCGGCGCAGGCCGACGCTTCCAGCTCGTGGAGCGACACCTTCGATCACCTGGCGCAGGCGGCGAACCTTACCAAGGGCCCGATCAAGGTCGAAGGCCATACCGACGACCAGGCGATCCACTCGCTGCAGTTCCCGTCCAACCAGGAGCTGTCCGAGGCGCGGGCACAGTCTGTGGCGCAGGCGATCGAGGGCGCCGGCCTTGCCGATGCCTCGCGCATCGCCACGGCCGGCTTCGGCTCGACCCAGCCGATCGGCGACAACGCGACTGATGAAGGCCGCACCCGCAACCGGCGCGTCGAGCTGCGCGTCGCCAACGACATCAACTGGCGCTGAGGGGGCGGAGACCATGAAGGCACTCTTCAAGAACCGCTGGTTCTGGCGCATCCTGGGCGCGCTCGCGCTCGGGCTGCTGATCTTCTTCGTCGGGCCGCTGGTTGCGATCGGCGGTTTCCGACCGCTCGGCTGGTGGCCGGTCACGCTGCTCTTCGCGCTGCTGCCGCTGATCGTCGTGGGCGTGCTGCTGCTGCTCTCGGTCCGCCGCGAGAAGCGGCAGAACGCGGCGATGATGGACGCGCTCAAGCCCGATCCCGGCGCGGCCGACCGCGACGAGATCTCGGCCAAGCTGAGCGAGGCGCTCGACATGCTCAAGTCGACCAAGGTCGGCTCGCGCGGCGCCTATGCCTACCAGCTGCCGTGGTACGCGATCATCGGCCCCTCCGGCGCGGGCAAGACCACCGCGCTGCTAAACTGCGGGCTCGACTTCCCGACCGCCGTCGCGGGCGAGTACCGCGCGCTGCGCGGCCAGCCCAAGACGCCCAACTGCGACTGGTGGTTCACCGACGAGGCGGTGCTGATCGACACCGCCGGCCGCTACGTGACGCAGGACGACGACGCCAGCGAGGATGCCGCGGGCTGGAAGTCGTTCCTCGACCTGCTGCAGAAGTATCGCCCATTGCAGCCGCTCAACGGCGTGATCGTCGCGGTTCCCGCGCCCGATTTCGTCGATCCCGGCAAGATGGCCGAGCACGCCCGTCACATCCGCGCCCGCCTCGCCGAGATCGGCAATCAGCTGGGCCAGGAGCTGCCGGTCTACATCCTTATCACCAAGGCCGACCTGCTGGCCGGCTTCCGCGAATACTTCCGCAGCAGCACCGACAGCGAATCCGACCAGGTGTTCGGCGCCACCGCGGTGGGCGACAAGCCCGACACCGCCTCGGTCATGCAGGGCTTCGAAGCCCTGGTGACTTCGGTGTCCGGCCGCGTGGTCGAGCGGATGCAGGGCGAAACGCAGATGGCGCTGCGCGCGCAGATCGCCTCGTTCCCGGCGCAGCTCGCATCGCTGCAGGCGCCGATCGCCAAGCTGCTGGAAGCGCTGGGGCAGAAGAGCCGCTTCGACAGCCCCGCACGCGTGCGCGGGGTCTACCTCGCCTCCTCGATCCAGACCGGCAACCCGGTCGACCGCATCCTGCTTAGCGTCGGCGCTCCGGCGACGCATTCGTCGCAGTCGGTCGGAACCGGGCGCAGCTATTTCCTCAAGCGCTTCTTCTCCGACTTGCTGATTCCCGAGCAGGGCATGGCCGGGCGCAACCCGCTTGCCGAGAAGCGCGCGGCCCGCAACTATACGGTGGCGGTCGCCGCCAGTCTCGCCGCGCTCGCGATCTGCTGCGGCGTGTGGACCTGGGGTTACTTCCGCAACCTCTCGCTGATCGACCGCGTGTTCGCCACTGCCGAAGCCTATGCCAACGTGCGCGCCAACGGCGGCGGCGGGGTGGACGAGGACGTGGCCGCGCTCGGCATCCTGGGCGATGCGACGACCGACATGGCGAACGCCAGCGACTTTGGCCTCGGGCTGGGGCAGGGCGGGCGGCTCTCGGCGGAGCTCGGCGGCATCTACGGCCGCGATCTCAAGCGCCGCCTCGCGCCGATCCTTGTCGGCCTGGCCGAGCAGCGGATGGCGTCCGACGGCGACAAGCCCTCGGCGCTCTACGACGATCTCAAGTCCTACCTGATCCTGGGCGGGCAAGGTCCCGCGCTGGCCGACCACGTCATCGCTTGGGTGCAGCCGGCCTGGGTCGAGCGCGGCGGACCCAATGCGGAGACGCAGGCGGGCGAACTGGCGCGGCACACCAAGGCGCTGTTCGAAGGCAACTTCGCACCCCAGACCATCGACGGCGGCCGGGTCGAGGCCGCCCGCTCGGTGCTGCGCGCGCAGCCCGCCGCGGTGCGCGTCTACGGCCGGCTCAAGAGCAAGGCGATGGAGACCGGCGACCAGACATGGACCGCGCGCGAGAACGCCGGCCCGCGGCCCGAGGTGTTCTTCGACATGAGCGGTGCCTTCGCGCCAGGCGCCGGGGTGCCCGCGCTGTTTACGCGCACCGGCTACGACAAGACCTTCCTGCCGATCGTTGCCAAGGGCGCGAGCCTGCTGGAGGAGGAGAAGTGGGTCGTCGGCGACACCGGCACTGCCAAACTCTCGCCGGTCGAGCTGTCTGGCCTCAAGTCGGACCTGGAGCGGCTTTACTTCGCCGAGTTCCTCGACCGCTGGCAGTCGTTCATGACCTCGATCAAGGTGCGGCCGGTGAACTCGCTGGGCGAGAACGTGCAGCGCATGCGCGATGGCGGCGGCCCGCTCTCGCCGATCAAGCCGCTGCTGACCGCGATCGCCAAGGCAACCGACATGACGCCAATGGCCGGCGTGCCGCAGCCCAGCGGCAAGCTGGCGCAAGCGATCGACATGGCCGCCGCGGCGGGGATCGCGCCCGCCTCGGGCGGAGGTGGGCGTCAGGCGGTGGTCGACGCCTTCCTCCCCTTGCGCATGTTCGTGGGTAAGGGCGACGGCTCGCCGCTCGACGCGTGGCTGCAGGGCATGGTCCAGCTCGCCGACAAGCTCAACGTGATCGCAGTGCTGCCTGGCGGCGGCGGCGAGAGCGGGTCGCAGCAGTCGATGGACGCCAAGGCCGCGATTCTGCAGCTCGACCAGAACGGCAACGGCATGCCGGCGCCCGCCGGCCTGTGGGCCAAGGCGATCGCCAGCGATGCGAACGTCGCGCTGGGCGGTGCGCGGCTGGCGCAGATGGGCGCGGCGATGAGCGGCAGCTTCGGCGAGTCCTGCGCCAACGGGCTCGCCAAAGCCTACCCGGTGATGCCCGGCTCCACGGTCGATCTGGCGGTTGCGGACTTTGCGCGATTCTTCTCGCCGCAGGGGCTGTTCGCCAACTTCGTGAATACCGAGCTCACCGGCTACCTCGACAAGACCCCGCCCGCCTGGACGCCCAAGGAGAATGCCGGCGAGATCGGCCTGACCCCGGCCACGGTGCGCGCAATGCAGGCGGCGGACACCGTCACCCGCACTTTCTTCGCCAGCGACCCGACCAACCCGCGCCTATCCTACCAGATCGAGCCGGTGGCGTTGTCGGGCGCCGACGCGGTGACGCTGCAGGTCGACGGGCAGAGCTTGCGCTACGACGGCAAGTCGGCAGTCCCGGCGACGTTCGACTGGCCCGGCAGTGGAGGGGCGTCCGTCAGTTTCACCCTACCGGGCGGAGCGCCCGGACAGCGGACTTGGAACGGCCCTTGGGCCGTTTTTCGTATGATGAAGGTCGCTGCGATCAAGGGCGGCGCGTCGCCCGCGATCGGCGAGGGCAGCCTGACGCAGGGTGGCGCCCGCTTCGACTTTCGCGTGCGCACGTTCGCGGGCAGCAATCCCTTCGTGCTCGACCAGTTCGTGAAAGTCGGCTGCCCGGCGATCGGCTCCGCCGCGCCGGGGGCGGCGGCGGGCTGAAGCGGTTCGCTTTGGGCGCTCAGTTAGGAAAGGGTGTGGCGGTCACCGCGTTGGTGATCGATATCTCGAGATCGCGGACTGCCTGACCCCAATCGGCTTCGAGCGAAGCGTAGCCGCGCATCGCCAACGGCCCGCATTGCTGGTTGGTCTTGATGATCGAATTGGACACGTCGTAAGCGGACTTCAGGATCAGCGCTGCCTGCATTGCGACGATAGGCGTCGCCAGCCCGCCGGAAGCAAACTCAGCCCCGCCGGCTATCGCGGTCTGGCGGCCGAGCGTGAGGCTGTTGGCACCCAGTTCGAGCAAAGCGGCTGCGCATTGCATCTTCTCGTCCTCGGACAGACCGGTGATAGCGGCTCCTGCCTTCAGGACCGTGACTTGCAAGGTTCCGGTCGAAACGCCGCCCCTGACTGCACTGTCATACAGCCCGTCGATGGCGGTGCCGACCATGGTCTCCGCCAGCTTTGCGGCCTTTCCGTCAGGGTTCGGCAGAGTTCTGTTGATGTCCGACCTAGCTTTTGCCTTGGCAACTTCCTTTAGTACCGTCTTGCCGAAAGCACCGGCCACTTCAGTCGAGATATCGCCCATTGTTTACCCCCAAGAGCCGGACGGGGTCCGTCCGGCGCTAATCGCCAAGTGTCCGGCGCCTACTTCATCGCCACCTGGCCGGGCTGGGTCAGCATCGTCTTGCCGCCATCGCCGACCAGGAAGAACGCGCCCCAGTAGTAGGGATGCGAGTAGCGGCGCGTATCGATAAGCTGGTTCTGCGCCACCCGCAGCGAATTGCCCATCGTCGCGGTGCGGCCGGTGGCGTAGAAGGTCTGCATCAGGTTCTGCGTTTCCTGCGAGTCCGGCACCGCCCAGAACGTTGCCATGACCGCGCGGGCGCGGGCGGCGATGAACGAGCGGACCAGGCCGTCGAGCGCCGGCGAGGCGTTCTCCAGGCCAGCCTTGAGCGCAGTCTGGGTGCTGGTGCCCGCGGCGGTGTCGCAGGCGGAGAGCACGACCAGGTTGGCGTCGAGCTCTAGCTTGGCGACTTCGTCGAACGAGAGCAGGCCGTCGGACAGGACATCGCCGTTCGCCGAAGGTGCCGCCAGCGTCGTGACCAGCGCGGGCGGCAGGTGGATCTTGCACTGCGGCAGGTTCACCTGCGTCTCGGGCAGGCCGTGCGTCGCGAAGTGGATGACCTGGTAACGGCCGAGCTCGGACGATGCGGGGCCGCTCAGCAAGTTCACGTCGGTGAAGGCGCCGCGCACGATCTGGGGCGCATCGGCCACGCCCAACGCGTTGGACGCGAGGGTCAGCTCCCGTGCGCTGATCGGCTTGTTCTGCGCCAGCACGCCGGCCCACGTGGCGTAGCTCACCGAGCAATCGAACGGCATCTTGTCTTCCGATGCCGCCGCCGAGGCCGGCTCGGGCTGCGCGTTCTCGCCGATGCCGAGGAACTTGCCCGGCGCCTGCGAGGGCTTCACGTCGTTGCGTGCGCGCATGAAAGCGCGGGGCGACAGGGCCACGGCGCTGTCGCTGGCGCGGGCGACGAACTGGACCTTCGAGTAGTCGCCCTTGGCGCGCTGCTTGGCATAGGCGGCGGCGCTCTCGGGATCGCTGACCAGGATCGCGAGCGGAACCTGGCGCAGCTTACCGGCGGGATCGTAGATCACCCGCTGCGACTGCGCGATCGCCTGCGCGGCGGGGCCGGTGATCGCCTGGTAAAGCTGCGATGCCTTGCCGACCTGGAACAGCCGGGTCGAGCGCGTATCCTCGTCGAGCCGGGCGCTGGTCAGCACTGCCTCGGCCAACTTCTCGGTCTTCGCCAGGCCGCCGTCGACCATGTAGATGAACGACTGGTCCTTGGTGACGACGATGCCCGCCATCATCGAATAGAGCTGGGAGAGCTTCAGGTAGGCCTCGCCGGGCTGCAGCGCAGCGCGGATGTCGGCAACGCTGGCCGGCTCGTCCTGCAGCGCACCGAAGCGGTCGCTGGAGGACAATTTGGTGTTCAGGGTGTCGCGCTCGGTGTTGACCGCCTGGCGCTCCTGCTCGAGTCGTTCGAAATCGGGTCCGCTGTTGGCGCCCAGGTTCGAGATCTCGGTGCGCAGGCGGATCAGCTGGCGATCCAGCAATCCGCGGCGGCGCAAAAGATCGGCGACGGACGCGTCCGCGGCGACGACCTTCTGGAGCTGCGCGTATTCGCGGGCGATCGCCGGCTCGCCGATCATCTGCATCGCGTGGAAGAATTCCTCGTCGCGCTCGGGCGTCTGCTGCGCTTTGGTGAGCAGCAGGAAGTAGCGCTCCAGTGCGGCGAGCGAGACGTAGCCGGTGCCGGTCAGCTCGGGAAGGGTCTGCACCGCCTGGCGGTAGTTGGCGATCACCTGGTCCTGACTGATCGCCGGATCGCGCGAGGAGATGCTGGCGCGCTCGAGCCGGGTATCGGCCAGCAGCGGCGCGTTCTGGAAGGTGTCGCTGACCGGTGGCGCGGCGGCGAAGACGCAGCCGCTGCCGCCGCCACCGCCGCTCAATGCGCCGATCGCGCAGTCGAAGTGGCCCAGCGCCTTGTCGATGTTGCCCCGGCGCACGTCGATACGCGCCTGCTGGCGCTCGATCATGGTGCGCAGCCAGACGATGTTGTCGGCCGAATAGCGCTCGATCGCGACGCGCGCGGCCTTGGCGGCGCTCTGCAGCGCCGCATCGGCCTGATCGACCTGGTTGGAGCCGAGATAGGCGACCGAGAGTGCTCGGTAGCGCTGCGCTTCCAGCATCGCTCGGGTGAGCTGGCTTTGGTCGCTGAGTTCGGCCTGGAGGTCGTTGCTGGCCGCGGCGCCCTCTTCGTTGAGCTGGCCGATCGTGAGCGGGTCCTCAAGACCGCCGGCGCGCGCCGTGCTGCGGGTGAGCACGGCGATGGCGTCGCTCCAGCGGTGTTGGTTGATGAAATCGATGCCGCGATAGGTGCGCAGCTGCTGCACCTGCTCCTCGGCGCGTGGCAGGTCCTTGCCGGTGCCCAGCCAGTCCTCCGCCACCTGGAAGTTCGCGGCGGCGAGCTCGAACTGCCCGAGGTTCGATTCGGCGAGGCCAGCCGCCAGGCGCAAGTCGATGCGGGTCGATACGTCGGAGTTGGCGAACGCGCGCAGCGCGTCGTTCAGCGTGCGCGAGGCATCGAGCAGGCGCCCGGTCTGGAGCGCGATGACGCCGTCGCTCAGAGCTGCCTCGGCAGTAATGGCGCGGGTCTCGCCCACGCTGGGCAGCGCCGGCCCAGCGGGAACCGAGGTGAGATCGAACGAAGGCTTGGCGCTGGTGTTGCCGCGCGGCGGCGTCGCACCGGCAGCGAGTACGCGCAACGTCGCCTCGAGCGCGCCGACCGCGGACTCCAGCGCGGCGCCGTGCCAGACCGCGCCATCGCGGGTGAAGCGCACGTCGATCACCGACTTGGTCAGGCGGGCATCGACGCAGTGGCGCACTTCGGCCGGGCCGATGCCGGCGATAGTGACGTTGACCGCCTCGCCACAGTTGTCGAGCGGCGCCGGCTTGCCCAGCGGGCTGACATAGGCCTGCGCGTCGGCTGCGGCGATATCGCGGCAGTTGATCACGTAGGGCTGGTCGCTGGCGAAGCGCACTGGCGGCGCGCCCTCGGTCCACTGGCGCGAGGCGGTGCAGGAATCGCCGTTGGCGTTGGTGCCGAGGTCGAAGCGCTCGGGCGCGGGCTGCGCGGCGAGCGCGGGCGTCGCCGCCATGGCCACCAGCGAGGCGGCGATGGCGAAGGCGCCCTTGCGGGTGAGGCGGGCGGCGGCGCGGGGCGAATGGCTGTGCGTCATGGTGATTACTCGCCCTCCTTGGCCGGGCAGTTGGGTTCTTCGGGGCGGCACTCGATGGTGTCGATGCCGACCGGCGCATCCGCCACGTTGACGATCAGTCCGTCGTTGCCGCGCCCGATCAGCGGGCTGACGGCGATGGTGCTGTCGTCATCCACGTCGAACAGAGCAGCGGCGCGCTCGTCGTAGAGATCGAAGTTGGGCTGCGGCACGTCGGTGGCTAGGCAGCCCTTGTCCGGCGAGCCGATGAGGCAGCCATTGAGGCGTGAGTTGGCGCGGGTAATCCGCGCCACGTTCGGATCGCCGGCCGGGTTCGAGATCTGCACCGCCTGGTTGCCTAGCAGCGCCGCCGAGGTCCCGAGGAAGCCGTTGACGATGCCGAACATCGAGAAGCTGTTGGGGGTCGTGTCGCCGGTGCTGATCAGGCGCAGCGCCAGTTCGGTCTGCGTCGGCACACCGCTTTCCGAGTTGATCCGTACGCCCTTGTTGTTGCCGACCTGAATGTTCTGGAACAGCGCGAAGTTGCGGTAGCCCACGGTCACGCTCTTGGCCACGAGGAAGTCGTCGGTGACAAGCTGCGCGGTGGCGTCCGAATAAAGTCGGGAGCGGGGGTTGGAGACCTCGATGGCGATCGCCGCGTCGTCGAGTGAAAGATAACCCGGAATTGTCGTTCCGTTGCCATCGATCATCAGGGCGGTGCCGAAGAGGATCTTCTGGCCGCGCAAGTCGACCATGCTCGAACCGGCGAGGATTTTCGGACGGGCGGGCGCATCGATGCGGGCGACGATCGTGGTCGCCAGCGGCTCGTTGGCGGAGAGCAGATCGTTGCTCAGTTCGCCAAGCTTGCCGCCGATCTGCAGCGTGCGCGCGGCGGTACCGTCAACCTTGACGACGCCCGTGATGTCGATCGAGCTGGTGCCCAGGAAGCGTATGTCGCTCGATCCGGTGGAGTCTGCGATCGTCATGCCGCCCAGTTCGAGCGCATTGGACCCGGAGTCGATCGCCACCGTCTTGCCCTTGAGCCGGTTCAGCTCCGTCTCGCTGACAACGAAGCCGGTCGTCGCGGCAAGCGGATTGCCGACGGTGGTACGATTGCCGCCGGTGCCATTGTTGCGCAGGATGATGCGCCCATCCGTCGCAGTGAGGTTCGCGCCGATCTCGACGTCGGCCGCTTCGATCGTGATCGTGCGTCCATTCGGCTGCCCGGCAAGGTCGCTGGTCGGCGAGACGCTGGCGGTGCCGCGCGCGTCGCCGCTGGTGATCGCGAGCCCTGCAGCCTGGCCCGCCTGCGTGGCATCGAGCACGGCATGGCGCGCGTCCGCTCCGGTCACCGCTTGGTCCACCGATCCTGCTCCCGTCGTGGTGACGAGCTTGCCTGCGGTGATCTCGATGTCGTCGCCCGCATTCATCGTGCCAAAGGTGGCATCGACGCCCGCGCGCGCGGCGATGTCCTCGCTGGCGACGAGCGTGGTCGCATTGATGTTCTGCCCGGCCAGCAGCGCTACGGTGCCGCCCTTGGCATTGGCGTTGAGGACAGTGACGTCTTGCTTGGCATTGGCGAGGATGTCGCCGGCCTGCGTGCTCAGCGTCGTTCCGGTGGCCGGCGAGGCCACATCGCCCGAGACGCTGCCCGCGACGGCGCGCAGGCGGATCGTCGAGGCTGCGAGCTGCGTGTCGCTCTCGGCCCCGACCGTGACGGCGTTTGCCGCGCCGGCAGTGCCGAAGGTGGTCGCTGTGCCGCCGCTGCCCGCCGTCGCCAGCGCGCTGCCCTTGAGCAGACCGAGGTTGTTGCCGGCGACCATGTCGATGTCGTCGCCCGCCTTGGCTTCGCGGATCAGCGCGTCATGTCCGGCCGAAACAGTGACATCGCGGCTGGCGGTGAGCAGCGAGGTGGCCGCGGTGGCGAGGACGTCGCGACCGGCAAGGACACCGATCGAGCCGTTGTCTGCCGTCGCCAGCCGCAGGGTCACATCGCGCGAGGCGTTGACGAGCACGTCGCCCAGGCCCTGCGTGCGCAGGCTGTCGGCAGCGATATCGCCGACGGCGGCGCGCAGCCGGATGGTCGACTTGCCGGCCAGATCGCTCGGTTCGGCGCCGGTCAATGTCACGGCGCCAAGGCTGCCGGGTGCACCGAAGACGAGCGAGCTGCCGCCGGTGCCCGCCGTCCCGAGCGAAAGCCCGGTGGTCAGTGTGAGAGTATTGGTGAGCGCGACCACGTCGATGTCGTCGCCCGCCTGCGCGGTACCGACATTCACGCCGGTGCCGCCCTGGACGAAGACGTCGATGCTGGCGCCCAGGTTGTTGGCCGAGGCGAAGCCGCCCGCGAGTTGGCCGATCGAGCCGTTGGTGGCGGTCGCGATATTGAGCGCGGCGTCCTGCGCGGCATTGACGAGGACGTCGCCGCGGCCCTGCGCCAGCAGCGTGCCGGTCGAGGTCACGTCGCCGGTGGCGGCGCGCAGGCGGATCGTCGACGAGCCGGTGAACTCGGCGTCCTCGGTTGCGTTCACCCGCACCGCGCCAAGCGTGCCGGCGGCAAGCGAGGTGCTGAAGGTCACACCGTTGCCGCCCGCACCCGCGCCGGTCGAGGTCGCGTCGGTGAGCACGAGGTCACCTGCGAGCGCTGCGACATCGATGTCGTCGCCGGCCACGATCTTGAGGATGGTGGCGTCGTTACCGGCCTGGATCGCGACGTCGCGGCTCGCGGTGAGCAGCGATGCCGCTGGCGTCGTCGCGGTTGCAGTGACGTTGCGACCAGCCAGCACGCCGATCGAGCCGTTGTCGGCGGTGACCAGCCGCAGCGAGGCGTCGCGGGCGGCGTTGACGAGGACATTGCCGAGGCCCTGCGTGTGCAGGTCGTCGGTGATCACATCGCCCGCCGCAGCGCGCAGGCGGATGGTCGAGAGCGCCGCGAGGTCGGCATCTTCGCCACTGGCGACGGCGACCGCGCCGGCAGAACCGGGCGTGCCGAACACCACCGAGCTGCCGCCGCTGCCGGCGGTGCCCTGCGACAGGCCGGTGGTCAGCGAAAGGGTGCCGGCAAGAGCCAGCAGGTCGATATCGTCGCCGGCCTGGACGGCGTTCAGCGTGGCATTGTTGCCCGCCTGAACTGCGACGTCGCGGCTGGCCGTCAACTGCGAGGTGGCGGCCGTCGCCAGCACGTCATGGCCGGCGATCACGCCGATCGAGCCGTTGGTGGCGGTGACCAGCCGCAGCGAGGCATCGCGTGCGGCGTTGACCAGCACGTTACCGAGACCCTGCGTGTGCAGGCTGTCGGCCGTCACGTCGAGCGCGGCGGCTCGCAGGCGGATCGTCGAGCTTGCGGCTAGGTCGGCGTCCTCGGAGCTGGCGATGCCGACCGCTCCTGCGGCGCCCGGCGTGCCGAAGGTCAGCGAGGTGCCGCCGGCGCCGCTGCCCAGCGACAGGCCGGAGGTCAGCGAGAGGGTGCCGGTGCGGGCCAGTCCGTCGATGTCGTCGCCAGCAGTGGCCGAGCCGACGATGGCGTTGACGCCGGCATCGAAGCCGATGTCGCGCCCGGCGATCAGCGTCGTCGCAGCGATGCTGTTGCCCGCCAGCACACCGATCGACCCGAGCGTCGCCTCGGCGCGCAGGATCGTCGTGTCGAGCTTGGCGTTGACGAGGATCTCGCCATTGGCCGCGGTCAGTGTGGTGCCGACGAGGGCCGGCGTGAAGGCGCCCGCGACGCTGCCGTTTGCCGCGCGCAAACGGATGGTGGAGGCGACGAGCTGGGCGTCCTCGCCGGCGCCGACAGTGACGGCGTTCGCCGCACCCGCCGTGCCGAAGGTTACGCCCGTGTTGCCGCTGCCTGCGGTCGCCAGGGCAGTGCCGGTGAGCAGCGCGAGGTTGTTGCCGGCAGTCACGTCGATGTCGTCGCCCGCACGGATTTCGCGGATCAGCGCGTCGTGGCCGGCCGAGACGGTCACGTCGCGGCTAGCCTGCAGCAGCGATGCCGTCGGGGTAGCGGCATTCGCGATCACGTCGCGACCGGCGAGCACGCCGATCGAGCCGTTGGTAGCGGTGGCGAGGACCAGCGAGGCATCGCGCGCGGCGTTCACCAGGATGTTGCCGTTGCCCAGCGTGCGCAGCCGGTTCGACGAGGTCACGTCGCCCGCTTGCGCGCGCAGGCGGATGGTGGAGGTGGTGGCGAGGTCCGCCGGTTCGCCGCCAGCAACGACATGGACCGCTCCGGCCGCGCCAGCGGTGCCGAAGGTCGCGTGGGTGCCGCCGGCGCCGGCTACGCCGTTCGCCGTGCCGTCGGTCAGCGAGAGATTGCCGGCGAGTGCGAGCACGTCGATGTCGTCGCCTGCCACGACCGTGGTGAGCGTGGCATCGCGCCCTGCCTGCACAAGAACGTCGCGGCTGGCGGTGATGTTCGACGTCGCCGCATTGGCGAGCACGTCCCGGCCGGCGAGCACCGCGATGGTGCCGTTGTCCGCCGTCGCAAGGCGAAGCGTAGCGTCGTTTGCTGCGTTCACCAGTACGTTGCCGAGACCCTGCGTGTGCAGGTCGTCGGTGATCACGTCGCCGGTCGCGGCGCGCAGGCGGATCGTCGAGAGCGCGGCAAGGTCGACGTCCTCGCCGGTGCCGACCGTCACGGCGCCAAGGCTGCCGGGTGCACCGAAGACGAGCGAGCTGCCGCCCGTGCCGGGGGAGCCCTGCGAGAGGCCGGTGGTCAGCGTCAGGTTGCCGGTGAGCGCGACCACGTCGATGTCGTCGCCCGCCTGCGCGGTACCGACGTTCACGCCGGTGCCGCCCTGGACGAAGACGTCGATGCTGGCACCCAGGTTGTTGGCCGAGGCAAAGCCGCCAGCGAGCTGGCCGATCGAGCCGTTGGTGGCGGTCGCAATATTGAGCGCGGCGTCCTGTGCGGCATTGACGAGGATCTCGCCGCGGCCTTGCGTCAGCAGCGTGCCCGCCGAGGTCACATCGCCGGCGGCCGCGCGCAGGCGGATCGTCGAGCTTGCGGCGAGGTCGGCGTCTTCACCGGCAGTGACGGCTATGGTGCCGGGCTGGCCGGGGGTGCCGGTGAACGTGACCGAGGTGAAGTCAGAGACGCCCGCCTTGGCTGTGCCGTTGTCGAGCCGTACATTGCCGCCGGTGCTGGCGAAGTCGATGTCGTCGCCCGCCTCGGCATTGTTGACGAGGATATTGCCACCCGCCCGGATGGTCACGTCCTGTGCAGCGATAAGGCTGCCGTTGGTGGCTGGAAACGGCTTGTTCAGACCGCCGCTGACATCGCCGCCCGCGTACAGGCCGATCGAGCCGGTCGTCGCCTCGCCGTTGTCGAGCGAAATGTTCTTCGCCGCGCTGATCGTCAGCTCGCGGTCGAGCAGGTTCGTTCCGATTGCCAGCGCTTGCGCGACGAACGCGGAGGTCTCGCTGCGGATCGTGATGCCATCGCCCGCCGTCAGGCCTATGCGCGCAGTGGAGCCAAGCGGAGTATCGAGCACCCTCAGCACATCGGTGGTGACGTCGCCAGTAGGAGTCGAGCTGATACCATCGTCGTTGCGCTTGACGAGCGTCGCATGCTGCGCAGCAAAGCCTTCCGCCAGCTGCAGCAAACCGTCAGTCGCCATGAGCGAGAGCGAGCCGTCGAGCGCGTCGGTGCGAATGGCAGTCAGCGCCATGGCCGATACGTCGATCTGGTCGAACGTGCCCAGGCCGAGGCCCGAGCCGGCCACCAGTTCGCCCAACTGAGCCGCACCGTTGTTGGCGCGCACGAAGATCCGCGCGTCGGTACCGGTGGTGGTGAGGTTCGCATCGCCGAAGGTGTCGACGAGCTTGTCACCAGGACCCGTGATCTCAAGACCAAAGGCTCCGGCGGGACCGTCGGTAGTCAGCAAGTCGACGGTGCCGGCCGCGTTGATCGTGCCCACGTCCAGCGTCTGGCCTGCGGCAAGATTGACGGTGGACGCATCGATGCGGCGAATGCGCAGCGTGTCGGCGTTGGCGGTGGTGCGAACCGTGTCGGCCGTGATGTTGCCGAAGATCCCGGTGTTGGTGACGTTGATCAGCACGGTGCCGCCGGCATTGCCAATGCCGATGCCGCTTACCGGCGCATAGCCGTTCGGCGTACCGGAGACCGAGCCGTTGTCGGCCTGCACGTCGATGTCGCCCGACGATCGCACGTCGCCGAGGCGGATGTCGCCCAGCAAGGCCTGGGCGGTGAACGTGCTCGAGGCGAGCACGTTGTCGGCAATCAGGCCGACCGGTCCGGCTCCGCCGTTGCCGACGTCGCCGACGCGGATGCGCACGACGTTGGCCAGCGCCAGGTCTGCGTCGTCAGGCGTGGTAAAGTTGACGCCGCCGACGGCACCGGCGCTGCCGCTGCTCACGTCTGCGAAACGGGCGCGGTCCGCACCGCCGGTGATGTTCAGCGCGGTGCCGGTGAGGCGGCCGCCGGCGAGGATGTCGATGTCGTCTGCGGCCGTCACGGTGCCGACGGCGATGTTGCGTCCCGCGCCGATCGACACGTCTTCGTTGTTGGAGGTGAGGATGTTGGCCTGGGTCACGTCACGCCCGGCGCGGATCGCGATGGAGCCTCCGGACAGCGGGCCATTGGCGATCGCGGTGACGAGTGAGACGTCCTGCGCGGCATTGACGATGATGTCGCCGTTCGCGGTGCTCAGCTGCGTTGCCGAGGTGACGTTGCCCGTCGCCGAGCGCAGGCGGATCGTCGACTGGACGAGTTGCGCGTCTTCAACGAGACCGACGCCCACTGCGCCGGGAACGCCCGGCGTGCCGAATGAGACTTCGCTGCCACCGCTGCCGAGCGCGGCGTTCGCCAGGCCGGTGCCCAGCGAGAGGTTGCCGTTGAGCGCCACCACGTCGATGTCGTCGCCCGCGGTGGCACTGCCGATGGTGACGTCAGTAGCCGTGCCGGCGCCGGTGGTGCCGCCGCGCACGGCCACGTCACGCGAGGCGATGAGGTTGGTAGCCTGCACGCTGCCGCCGCCGAGCACGCCGACGGACCCGGCACCGGCGTTGACGCGAGCGACGTTCACGTTGCGCCCGGCGTTCAGGAAGACGTCGCCGCCGCTGTTGTCGAGATTTGTGGTGGAGGAGAGATCGCGCCCGGCGTCGATCGTCAGCGTCGAGCCGGCAAGGCCAGTGCCCAGCGCGGCGTCACGGCCCGCATCGATGTCGATCGTGCCCGCGCCGGCGGAGCCGATGAGGGCATCGGCGAAGGCGCTGACGATCACGCTGTCAGTGGCGTTGAGGCTGCCCGCCAGCACGGAATTGTTCGACGAAGTGACGAAAACGCTGCCACCGGTATTGGCGTTGACAGTGCCCAGTGAAATCAGCCCCGGCGCATCGGCGGTCACGTCACCGCCGCCGTTGTTGGCGAGCGTCCCTCCGGAGCTGATTCCGGCGGTCGCCGAGTTCAGCACCATCTGGCGTCCGACCAGCGCCGGATCTTCCGATCCGACGTTGGTGATCGAATCGTCCACTCCGGGCACGCCGAAGAGCAGCGAGGCGCCATCGGGGACGGCGCCGGTAATAGTGCCGTTGCCAAGCGTCACTGCGCCGTTCGCGAACAGAGTGATATCGTCGCCGGCGCTGGCTGCGGCGATGTCGATGAATCCATCGGCCCGCGCGGCCAGGTCGATGCCGGCGGTGACGAGGCCGGTCACGGTCAGGTTGTTGCCCGCCTGCAGCCCGACCGAGCCTTGCGCCGTCCCGGTTGAAGCGGTGCCCTGGATCAGCAGGTTGCGTTCAGCGGAAGCGAAGATGTAGCCCCCGTTCGTTGCCAGCGCGTCGGTAGTGATGTCGCTCGTGGGGCCGGCGGCATAAATCTTGAGCGAGGCGCCCAGCGTGGACAGCGTGATCTTGCCCGTGAGGATCGAGCCGGTGTCCGAGGTGATCTGCAGTTCGTTGGCGATGGTAAGGTCGCCGGTCTTGATCTCGCCGGTGGCGAATAGACGGCTGTCGCCTTGCGTGAAGAGGTTGGCGGCGGTGACGTCGCCCAGAGTGATGGTGGGCGCGCTCTTGACCACGACATCGCCGCTGCCGGCATCGATCGCGGTAGTGGTGCGGTCGAAATTGACGACGCCTGTGCCGTCGGAGATCAGCGAGATGTCGGATCCGCCAGTGCTCTGCAAGGTCAGGGAGCCCAGGCCCCTGACGTCGCGCTCGTTGGCGGTGACGGTGATCGCCCCGGCCGCCTGTTGCAGGCGGGTCTGTCCGGCGAGGCCGAGCGTAACCGCGTTGCCCGTGGCATCGAAGGTGCCGCCGGCGCTGACGTTGCCTTGCACGGCAAGGTTGCCCTGCGCCGTGGCGCTGGGCGAGGTGCCAGCCTCTAGCGTGACGTTGCCGTCGGCATCCAGCAGCCCGGTCGTGGTGAGGTTTCGGCCGGCGCTGATGTCGATATCGGTTCCGGCCGTCACCGCTGCGAACGTGCCATCGTTTCCGACAGCGGCGCTGACGAAGCCGGCGGTGCCTTCGATCGCGCCAGTGACGGTCGCGTCGTTACCGATGATGTAGTTGACGTTGCGCTTGGCGGTGACATTGCCGCTCTGGGTCAGGTCGACCGTGCGGGTCAGCAGAACGTCGCGGCCGGCGTCGATGTTGCCGGTGATGTCGGTATCGCCGAGCACGGTCAGGTCGACGTCGCCGGTGCCGGTCTGCGCATTGCCGTTGAACTTCGCGTCGCCGGTGGCGGTCACGCCAAACCGGACGCCGGCATCGACCAGGCCGTTGAAGGTGGTGTTGATCGCGTTGACCGAGACATTGGTGCCGGCCTTGAGGCCGCCGAAGGTTCCATCGCCGCCGGCCAGGGCGGTGAGTGTGCCGGCTGTTGCGGTCAGGTTGCCGGATACATTGATGTTGTTCCCGGCCGTCACGTCGAGATTGCGCGCGGCGGTGTAATTGCCCGCACCGGTGACGTCGTGCGCCGAATCGACGACGATGTCGCCGTTCGCGCCCGTCGCGCCCAAGGTGCCGGCGACGTTGATCGATGGCTCGGCATTGGTGCCATTGGCGATCGAGATGTTTTCGGCGCCGAAGCTGGTCGATTCGGTGGCGAGCACGACCGCGCCGTTGGCTGCGGTGGCAGTCACGGTCGCGCCTGCATTGACGTTGAGTAACGCGGCGGTGAGGTTGTTCTGCAGGCCGCCGGCGATGACGACGGACTGGCCCGACAGGTTGTTGTTGACCGCGACGCCGCCGCCGATCTGCGTGCCCGCGTCGATCGTGAAACTGAGCGGGTTGCCCAGGCCGTTGGTGAAAGTCACGTCCGAACCGGCGACCAGCACGATCGAGCCGGCGGTGGTGGTGAGCGCCGAGGAGGTGGTGATCTTCTCGCCCACGGCGATGATCGAGCCGGCGACGTTCAGGCCGGTGCTGGCGATGGTGATGTTGCCCGCGCCCGAACCGGCGAAGTTGAACGGCGTGCTGTTGGCCGCGCCGGCGGCGGCGAAGTTGGCGCGGAAAGTAGCGTCGACAGTGTCGGCGAAATCGAGCGTGGAGAGCATCAGGCTGCCACCGCCAAGCGTCGCTTTGCCGTTGTAGGTGATGCCTTCCTGGTTGATCAGCCACACCGAGATGCCGGCGTCGGCGGTGATATCGCCGTTGATCAGCGACGCGCCGCCACCCGTGAGCACGCGGTTGACGGCGACGAGGTTGGTCGTGCCGGCGGTAGTGGTGGTGTAATCGACGGTGTTGCCGGCCGCGATGTTATAGGTCTTGAAGTCGATGATGCGGCTGGCATCGTTCAGGTTCACCGTCATGGTGTTGCCGCTGACGGAAATATCCGCGCCATTCGCGACGGTCGGCAGAGGCAACAGCGCGTTCGGCACCTCGGGGAGGCTCTGGGCCAGAACCGGGCTTGCAAGGAGCAGCGAACCCGCCAGCGCGGACGTTCCCAGCAGTGCACGACGACGGCGGAAGGAAGCGGTCGGAGCCGGGACCTTGGTGATGGCGGTCATCTTTGCTCTCCCCTTACTTCAGCTTGGCAGTGATCGAGACGAGGAAGCGATCGCTCGGCTTCTTGTCGTCAAGCGGCTGTACGCGATCGAGCGGGTGCGCATACGTCAGGTCGAGCACCAGCTGCTGCGGCAGCACGAAGCGCAAGCCGCCGCCGACCGAGCGCAGCCGGCGCTTGGCATCGACCGAGCCCGGGTCGAGGTTCTGGACGTGCACTTGGTCGTAGAACGCCGAGACCTCGACGTCGAAGCGCGGGATCGGCAGCTTGACGCGGGGCTCCAGGGTGAAGCCGTAGGCGCGGTCGCCGCCGTTGGAGCCCGGATCGTAACCGCGCCCGTGGGTGAAGTTGCCGAGCGAGAACTCCTCCAGGTTGAGGAGCGGGTCGTTGGCCCACTGTCCAAAGGCGTTGACGTCGAGCTTGATCGCGTCGGTGGGCTTGAGCTGGAAATCTACCTCGCCGTAGATGACCGTGGCCTGTGGGTTGCCGAACAGGCGGCTCGGCACGCCCTTGCTGCCGACGACGCCCTCCTTGGAGGCGCCGAACACGTCGATGCCCTTGCGCAGTTCCAGGTTGGTCTGCGCGCGCAGCCACTCGCGGTCACCCGAGTGCAGGCGGAAGTCGCCATCGAGGCGCGCGTAGAGCACGCGGATCTTGTCGTAGGTGAACGGCAGCGTGGCGTTGCCGGCGTGGAACTCCGCCTTCTGGTCGAGCATCTCGAAGCCACCGGTGGCGATCACGGTGCTGTCCACAGTGCGCATCAGCGGCATCGACAGGTTGACGCCGGCGATCAGCGAGCGCGAGCGCAAGTCGAGGTCGGGGATATCGGGGCGCGACCAGGCGAGGCTGCCGCTGAAGCCCATGCGCAGGCCCGAGCCGGTGAGCGCGAAGTCGTGCCCGGCCTGCAGGACGCGCACTTCCTTCCAGTCGAATGCGTTCGAGTAGGCGAGGTAGGTGCGGTCGGCGAGGCCGGTCAGGCCATAGGCCTCGCCGCGGATCGAACCGATCCAGCGGCCAAGCTGGCGCGAGCCGTAGTTCTGCACGTTGGCCATCAGCGCGGTGCGCTGGGTGCGCACGGTGAAGGTGCCGATCACGTCGCCGGGTGCGGCGTTGGCCGAGCTCAGGGTCAGCGAGACGTCGAGACCGGGCACGTCGCCCGCCAGCAGCAGCAGGCGCACGGCATCGTCGCGGTTGAGCGGATCGAGCTGGCGGATCTTCTCCACCGCCTTCTCCAGCTGGCCGCGGAAGGGGCCGGGCTCGCCGACGATGCGAACCTCGACCATGCGCGCGGTGACCACCTGCATGCGCAGCACGCCGTCGGTGATCTGCTGCGGTGGGATCTGCGCGAGGGCGACGTAGCCGGCGCTGCTCAGCCGTTCGTTGATGCGGTCGCGGATGGTGCACACGACTGCCACCGACTGCTCGCCGTGAAGGTCGCTGTCGACGCCGGCGAGCAGGCTCTGCAGCTCGGCCGGAAGCGGCGTTCCGTCCTGGCGCTCGAGCGCGAGGGTGGTGAGTGAGACGCGCAAGTCGGAATCGCGCAACGCGCAAGGAGCGGGGGCGATGGCGCCTTTGTCGTTGACGCGCACCCGCGTGGGTTGCGGCTGATCGCTGGGCGGGATGTTCTGTTCGATCTGCGCCCGGTTGGGGATCAGGGTTCCGGCTGCAGGGGGCTGCGGAGGCGGTGCCTCCTGTGCCCAAGCGGCGCCGCTCGCGCACACGCTTGCAGTCGCCAGGACTGCCTTGCCCCACAGATTCCTCATAGTCCCCCCTGCCTACAGGTAGGCGGACTCATCCCGTTGCCACACGGTCGTCTCGTCTGCCCCGCGGCGTTATTCGGGAAGATTTCAAGTCGAGTCAACTGACTTAACCAGTTAGACTTTTGCCGTTGCAGAACTTCTTGCTCATACCATGATCAGGGGATGACTTCTTGCAGTCGACTCGATTGAAAAGGCGTCTTTTGCGCTTAGGATAGCTACGGTGAATTCCGGGTAGGTTGCGCTTACGCCAGGCATGGCGCCGAGACCCGACAGAGTATAAAGGCGCCCTCGATGCTGCGCCTCAACGACATTGCCCTGCCGCTCGATCACGGGCCGGCCGACCTCGAGCAGGCCGTCTGCGCCCGGCTGGAAGTCTTGCCCGCAGACATCGAGCGGATCACCGTCGTGCGGCGCGGCAACGATGCGCGCCGCAAGAACGCGATCAAGCTGATCTACGTGCTCGACCTCGTGCTGCGCGACGAAGCCGCGGTGCTGGCGCGACATTCCGGCGACCCGCATCTGCGCCCGAGCCCGGACACCAGCTACAGGTTCGTGACCCGGGCGCCCGAGGACTACGCAGGGCCGCGTCCGGTCGTGATCGGCGCGGGCCCCTGCGGGCTGCTGGCGGCGCTGGTGCTGGCGCAGATGGGCTTGCGCCCGATCATCATCGAGCGCGGCAAGGCGGTGCGCGAGCGGACCAAGGACACCTGGGGCCTGTGGCGCCGCTCGGTGCTCGATCCGGAAAGCAACGTCCAGTTCGGCGAGGGCGGTGCGGGCACCTTCTCCGACGGCAAGCTCTACAGCCGCATCAAGGACCCGCGCCACTTGGGGCGCAAGGTGCTGACCGAGTTCGTCAAGGCCGGCGCGCCGGACGACATTCTGACCGAAGCGCACCCGCACATCGGCACTTTCCGCCTCGTCACCATGGTGATGAGCATGCGCGAGACGATCGAGAGCCTGGGCGGCGAGTATCGTTTCGGCACCCGGGTCGACGATTTCGCCGTCGAGGAGGATGCGGCCGGGACTCGCCGCCTCGTCGGCCTGCATCTGTCGACGGGCGAGTACCTTCCGGCCATCCACGTGATCATGGCGGTGGGCCACTCGGCGCGCGACACGTTCCAGGTGCTCTACGATCGCGGCGTGCATATCGAGGCCAAGCCCTTCGCCATCGGCGTGCGCATAGAACATCCGCAGAGCTGGATCGACAAGGCGCGTTACGGCGCCTGCGCGGGCAATCCGGTCCTGGGCGCGGCGGCCTATGCCTTGTCGCACAAGGCGCGGAACGGACGGACGGTGTACTCGTTCTGCATGTGCCCGGGCGGGCGCGTCGTCGCCGCCACTAGCGAGGTGGGCCGCGTCGTGACCAACGGCATGAGCCAATATTCGCGCGCCGAGTTCAACGCCAATTCTGGCCTTGTCGTCGACATCACTCCGGAACGCGACTTCCCCGGCCATCCGCTCGCCGGCGTCGCCCTGCAGCGCAAGTTCGAGGAGTTGGCGTTCCAGGCGGGCGGCTCGAACTACAAGGCGCCGGGGCAGAAGCTGGGCGATTTCCTGGCGGGGTGCGCCTCTACCGAGTTCGGCGAAGTGACTCCCAGCTACCAGCCCGGCGTCCACCTTACCGACCTCAAGGCCTGCCTGCCCGACTTCGTGGTCGACGCGATCCGCGAGGCGCTGCCCGCGTTCGGCCGTCAGGTGCCGGGCTATGACCATCCCGACGTGGTGATGACCGGTGTCGAGACCCGCACCTCCTCGCCCGTACGCATCACGCGTGGCCGCGACTTCCAGAGCCTCAACACCAGCGGCCTCTACCCGGCGGGTGAGGGCGCGGGCTACGCGGGCGGGATCCTGTCGGCGGCCGTGGACGGCATACGCGTGGCGGAAGCGCTGGCGCTAGAACTGGTGCCTGCTGCTGGGGGCTCCCACAAGCTCAGCCCGAGCGGAGTAGGAGATTGAGCTTGTCGGTTGACGCAGCGGCACGTTGCGGAGCAACGAACCCTCGCCCGACGTCCGCTCGTCCTGGGGCGGCCTCATGACCGAATACGACGCCATAGTCCTGGGCGCCGGGGCCGCCGGGCTGTTCTGCGCCGCCACTGCGGGACAGCGGGGACGCCGAGTGCTGCTGATCGACCACGCGCCCGAGCCGGGGCGAAAGATCCTGATCTCGGGCGGCGGGCGGTGCAACTTCACGAACGTGCACACCGCGCCCGACCGCTACCTCGGCGCCAATCCGCATTTCGCCAAGTCGGCGCTCAGCCGCTACACGCCCGCCGACTTCCTCGAGCTGGTCGAGAGCTACGGCATCGCCTGGCACGAGAAAGCGCTGGGCCAGCTGTTCTGCGACGGCTCCGCCCGGCAGATCGTGGAGCTGCTGCTGGCGGAATGCGCGAAGGGCGGCGTCACCGCGCTCAACGGCCAGGCGGTGACCGATGTCAGCCACGCCGACGGGCGCTTTCGAGTGGGGCTCGCAGGCTCCATCGCCAGCGCGCCGGCATTGGTGATCGCGACCGGCGGTCCCTCGATACCCAAGCTGGGCGCGACCGGCTTCGCCTACGACCTGGCACGCCAGTTCGGCCTCAAGGTGGTGCAGCCGCGCCCGGCGCTGGTGCCGCTGACGCTGCCGGGCAGCGAGGCGCTGTTCCGCGAGCTGTCCGGCGTCTCGACCGAAGTCATCGCGCGCTGCGGCAAGGCAAGCTTTCGCGAGGCGGCATTGTTCACCCATCGCGGGCTGTCGGGGCCGGCGATCCTGCAGGTCTCGAGCTACTGGCAGCGAGGTCGTGCGGTGACGACGCAGTTCCTGCCCGACCGGCCGGAGGGCTGGCTGCGCGACCTGAAGCGCGAGCGTCCGCGGCTAACCTTGCGCAAGGCGCTGGGCGATGGCCTGCCCGAGCGGCTCGCCGAGGCACTGGCCGAGCGGATCGGTCTGGCCGGCGAGCTCGGCGCGCTGCAGGACCGCGCCCTGGCGGCGGCCGAAGCCCGGCTGGCGCGCTGGCCGTTCGAGCCCGACGGTTCGGAAGGTTTCGCCAAGGCCGAGGTCACTGCCGGTGGCATCGACACCGATGGCCTGTCGTCCAAGACGATGGAGGCGCGCCGCGTGCCCGGCCTATATGCCATCGGCGAAGCGGTGGACGTGACCGGGTGGCTGGGCGGCTACAACTTCCAATGGGCCTGGGCGAGCGCCCGCGCCGCGGGGTTGGCGATCTAACACAATTCGATGGCGCCGCGCGGGGGGCGGGGGCTTCGAGGAGCCCAGCCTGAGCTTCTCTAAGCACCATCCCCGACCAGCTGCAGGCCTAAAGCTAGCGGTAGAACTGCGGATAGGCCGTCTTCAAAGCCGCGATTTTGGGCTTGTCGTAGCGGTTGGTGTAGCCGTTGTCCGGGTTCCGCCGCATGAAGTCCTGGTGGTACGCCTCGGCCGGGTAGAATGCGCCGCTCTCCAGCTTCGTTGCTACCGGGCGCGGGAAAGCGTGGGCCTTGTCGATGGCGGCAATATAGGCAGCAGCGGTCCGGCGCTGTGCGGGGGTCTGCGGGAAGATCGCCGAGCGGTAGCTGGTGCCGGTATCGGGGAACTGGCGGTTCACCTGCGTGGGATCGTGCGCGACCGAGAAGTAGATCTTCAGCAGCGATCCGTAGCTGATCCTGGCTGGATCGTAGACGACGCGGATAGCCTCGGCATGGCCGGTTCGCTCGCTGGATACGGCGCCATAAGTCGCGTCCTGACGCGACCCGCCAGCATAGCCCGAGACGACCGACTTCACGCCCTTGACGTGTTCGAACACGCCTTCGAGGCCCCAGAAACAGCCCCCGGCGAGCACCGCGACCTGGTCGCCCAGAGCCGGCTTCCCCTCCGCAGGCGGTGCCGGGAAGTTGCGCGGCGGACTGGCGCTGTGGGCTGGCATGGTCGACAGGCCGGTGATCATGGCGGCCCCGGCAGCGAGCGCCACGAGCGGCGCGGCGAACCTAGTGAGGGAGGTAGCGTTTGGGTTGGGCATGGATCTCTCCGGTGAGCTTTGCCGGATATGGGGTATCTTCAGCAGAGCGCCAGTCCGTCCGGGGTGGGCTCATGGCGCTTGGTCTAAAGCGTTAGCAGGATCGCCCGCCGTCCGTCGCCGCGCCAGTCGAGTGTCGTCTGGAGCAGAGCGATGCCGACGGCGCAGCGATCCGCATCGCTGCCCTGGCCCTGCATCGCCTTTGCCACGCGAGCCTGGCTGAGCTTGGTGGCGGCCATGACCGTCTCGACCAGCGCGCCCGGGACGCGGGCCGAGTGCGGCGGTTCGCGCTGGGGCGGCGCCAGCAAGCCCCTCTCTGCGAGCGCGCGACCCAGCTTGCGCTCCTGCGCGCGCACCGCCTCCGGCACGGCCACGTCGCCGGGCAGCAGCGCCGAAGTGAGGTAGTGCGCGCAGGTCGCCGTATCCTGCGTCCGCGCGGCGCGCAGCAGGCCGAGGCGCACACGCATGGCCGCGTCGAACAGATCGCCGGTCTGGGCGCGACCGCCGAAGAAGCTGCGCTCGCGCACTGTCTCGATCGCCTTGCGGACGCCGCCGGCTTCGCCCTCGGCGTTTTGCAGGGCGTAGCGCACGTTGGACTGCATTGCGGCCGCGAGCTCGGGCTGGCGATCGCGGACCGTGTCGATCGTCCAGTCGTCGCCGAACGCTTCGGTCACGGCCGCGGCCGTGGCTTGCTGAAAGGCGGCAGTGTCCGGAGCGTCCGCCTTCGTCGTTGCCGGATCGGGCGCGGGAAAGCTGACTGCTTCAGGTGGCCGGTTGTCCCCCAGACTGATGAGGAAGGCGAGGATGAGGAGGCCGACCAGTACGATCGCGGCCGTCGGTATGCTGCTGCCGCTCTCCCAGGTCGTGACCCGCTGCGCGTCAAGATGGTCCTCTAGCTCCGGGAAGTGCTTGCGCACGCCTGCCAGCAGCCCGCGCACATCGGCGGCATTGGTCCGTAGAAAGCGCAATGGGCCCGCTTTGCCTGGCCGGGAAAGCTCGATCCAGGCTTTGTAGTAGCGGTGGTCGGGCTGGAGCACGCGTTGCTGGAAGCGGTAGCCGCGCAGCCGCGCGCCCAGGTACTCGATCGCCGGTCGAGCATCGCGACGGCCCCACTCGCGTTCCCAGTCGAAGGCTCTGGTGGCGTCCTCGAGACAGGGCGCGCTGCGCGGCCAGCTGTCCGCGAGCACGCCGGCGAGCCAGGCTTCGAGCTGGTCCTGCCGGCCGATGGGCGACAGGTGTGTCTCGGCGATGACATCTTGCAACGCACGCTGCGCCTCGGCTTCGGCCGCGCTGTCGAGGGGCCTTGCGGCGGCGTCTCCCGGCGCAAGCAGCGCTATCAGCCGCTCGAACGGCGAAGCGAGGCTGGCGCGGGCTGCCGCCCGTGCAGGGTCGTGGCCTTCGAGCAGTGGCGCTGCGAACGGATTCGTGGCGGTGAATGTCTTGTCGGCTTCGATCGTTGCGCCACCGGGCTCGCCGCGCGCGGGCGAGATCGGCGCGAACGTGTCGCCGGGAGCAAGCGCGGCGATCGAGATCGTCCCGTCGGCCGCCTCGGCTTCGATGACGGGAGCGCCGTGGGGCCAGGCGGCACCGGGGCGCGCATCGGCGCCATCTGTTCCTGGCGCTAGCTCGTTCTCCCGCTCGTGATCGACCGCAGAGTCCGCCATCGCCTTGACCTGGCGCAGCGCGACGTCGCGGGCGTTGCGCAGGGCGGCGTAGCCTTCGACGTCGCGGTCGAGGTCCATCGCCTTGATCCGCGCGGCATAGGCCTTCCGGATGGCGCCGGTGTCGGCTGTTCGAGGTATCCCGAGCATATCCCAGGGGAAGCCTCCCGCTGCTCGCCCGCTCACCGCCAGCGCCTCACAGCGGGCTGGTGCTCTCGAGCTGGTCGAGCTGGGTGACGAGCGCGTCGCGTGCATCGGCGATGCGGCGTGGATCCTGCGTGTCGAGCGCGCCGGCGAATTGGGTGATCCAGTGGCCAACCAGCTGGCGCACCTCGCCGATGTGGTCCTCGTAACAGCGCTCGGCGCGCGCCATCAGTGCGACGTTTCCGGCCTCCGCGCGCGGGTGGAATTTGAGCCTGGCGAGCGCGGCGCGGCGCTTGTCGAGCTCGTTGCGGTCGGGCCGGTCTTCCTCGTCGACGATGACCAGGTTGCGGCTGGTGCCGTTCAACGGCACGTGCACGTCCACTTCGAGCAGCCCCGAACTGTCGTAGGAAAATCGCACGTCGACCTGCACCTCGCCGGCCGGGCGAGGCGGCACCGGGATGACGATCTGGCCGAGCTTGACGTTGCCCGAAACTTCGCGCGCCTCGCCCTGGTAGATGCCGAACTCGATCTGCTTCTGCCCGTCGCCCAGCGTGCCGTAGGTGCTCATGCGGCTGACCGGCACCGGCGTGTTGCGCTCGATGATCGGCGAGAACAGCCCACGCTGCAGCCCGCCGTAGCGATCCTGCTCGGCCACCTCGACGCCCATCGTGAAGGGGCAGACGTCGGTGATGCGGATCTCGTCGAGTGCCTCGTCGCGGCCGACGAGCCCGGCCTGGATCGCGGCGCCCAATGCCACCGCATGGTCGGGGTGGACGGTGGAATTCGGGAAGCGTCCGAACAGCCGCGTGATCGCTCGGCGCACGACCGGCATGCGGGTGGCACCGCCGACAAGCACGATGTCGGACAGTTCGGACGCATCGATCGCACTGTCGCGCAGCGCCCGCACCACCGGTTCGCGCAGGCGCCGCACCAGCTGCTCGCAGGCGCTCTCGAACTCGGCCTCGGTCACGCGGACGGCAAGGCGGCTCTCGCCCACGGTCACGGCGAACTCGGCCTCGGAAGCGGTGGAAAGCGCGCGGCGACAGGTTTCGGCCGCGCGCTTGAGCATGGCCTCGCGCCGGTCCTCCGGCAGCGGGTCGAGCAGCTTGTCTGGATCGAGCCGTGGGCGCACCGCCGCCGCCAGCGCCTCGTCGAAGTCGTCGCCGCCCAGGCGGTTGTCCCCGGCCGAGGCGCGGACCTCGACGATGCCGTCGAACATCTCGACGATGGAGACATCGAACGTGCCGCCGCCCAGGTCGAAGACGAGGAACGGCTCGCGGTCCCCCTTGTCGATAAGGCCGAACGCGAGCGCGGCGGCGGTCGGCTCGTTGATGAGGCGGCGCACGGTGAGGCCGGCAAGCTCGCCGGCGCGCCGGGTGGCCTTGCGCTGGCGATCGTTGAAGTAGGCGGGCACGGTGATCACCGCCTCGGTCGGCCGGGTGCCAGTGAGCGCCTCGACGTCGCCCACCAGCGCGCCGAGAACCAGCGCCGACAGGTCCTCGGCGCGGTACTCCTTACCGCCCAGCCGGGTGGTGCGCGCCGTGCCCATCATCCGCTTGAAGCTGGTCGCGGTGTCCTGTGGCGCAGTAGCCAGGCGGTCGAGAGCAGGAGCGCCAATCCAGGCCTGGCCGTCCCTCGAGATGCTGACGGCGGACGGCGTCAGCGGATCGCCCAGGGCATTGGGCACCAGCTCGGCCGCGCCGTCGCGCCAGATGGCGACGGCGCTGTTGGTGGTTCCCAGGTCGATCCCGATCAGCATGGTGTCCCGCCCGCGCCGCTACGCCTCACCCCTTGCGTCTCCCTGAACCGTCGCAGCGTTTGCATAGCGGTATCGCCCGGGTCCAGGAAGGGCCGAATGGAAGGGCGGCTGCTCAGGCCGGGCGCGTGGTTCCGCGCACGATCAGGCGCGGCGGCGTGACGCTGCTGGCGACAGACGCGTCGCCTGCGATGCGGGCTTTCAGCTTGTCCACCATCTGCGCCGCGCCTTCACCGATCTCCTGCCGGATGGTGGTGAGCGGGGGCATGCTGAGCGTGGCAATCGGCAGGTCATCGAACCCAACCACCTGCACTTGCGCCGGGACCGGCCGGCCGTTGTCGTGCAGGGTGCGCAGTGCAGTAAGGGCGATGAGGTCGGACGCGGCGACGATGCCGTCGATGTCGGTGTTCGCCTGCGCCAGCGCCGCGGCGACCTGCGGCCCCATCTCGTCGTGGGCAAGGCTGACCCGGAGATGGCGCAGGGTGAGACCCGCCGCCGTGCAGGCAGTCTGCGCGCCTTGGTGGCGCATAGCGATCTCGATGCCGGTGGTCTCGCCCAGGAACGCGATGTTGCGCGCGCCGCAGCTGATCAGGTGCTCGGCCGCGAGCCGGCCGCCCAGCTCGTTGTCGGTACCCACCGCCAGGTGGGTCTGCCCGGCGCGATATTGGCCCCAGACAACCAGCGGCTTGTAGTTGGCCGCGACGCCGTCGATCACTTCGGCTTGGTCGGACTGGCCGATCACCAGCACGCCGTCGACCATGCCCGAGCCGGTCATGCGCTCGAGCCAGTCGGCGGTTCCGTCGGGGATCGCGCGGCTCAGCATGAGGTCGTAGCCGCTCTCGGTCAGCGCGTCGGCGAGGTGGCCGAGGAGAGTCAGGAAAAACGGGTCGGAGATGTGCTGGCGCTTCTCATGCCCAAGCGGGATGACCACGCCGATGACGCCCGTGCGCCGGGAGCGCAGCTTGCTCGCCATCTGGTTCGGCCGGAAGCCGTATTGCCGCGCCAGCGCCTGGATGCGATCGCGCGTCTCGGCATTGACCAGCGACTTGCCGGCCAGAGCGCGCGACACCGTGCCCGCCGACACTCCGGCGATGCGCGCCAGGTCGGCCAGAGTGCGAATCTCCACCGTCGGATCGGATTGCTCCGGACCGTTGACGCCGATCGATTTTTCAGAAGTCGTGCCCACCATCTAATTGAAACACTTACCATCCCCCGCAAGGTCGCGGAAGGTACTTTCCGGGTTAGTGAACCTGCGTATGTTTCGGGGGTAGCCCTCAACGTAGAGGCGGCGGCCACGGCTGCCAGCCGGAACAGTGGCATCGCTGGCCCATCGGCCGCGCCGCTCGAGCCATCGATCGGCGCCATTTCGAAGGAACCTTCGCCTCGTTCCGGCAATTGCACCTCGACGGCGAGAGGACCATCCTGGCGGATCGACGCAAAAGGACAGGCGCATGCACAAGCTTGCAGGCATCGAGCTCGGCGGAACCAAGACCATAGTCGTGCTCGGTCAGCCCGGCCGCATCGACGAGCGCGTCGAGCTGCCCACTGGCGAGCCTGAGGAGACGTTGGCGCAGGCCATCGGCGTGATCGAAGGGTGGCGCGACGACAAGCCGGTCGACGCCGTGGGCATCGCCAGCTTCGGCCCGATCCGGGTGGCGCGCGACGCGGCGGACTTCGGCACGATGCTCGACACGCCCAAGCCCGGCTGGCTCGGGACGGACGTCTTCGCCACCGTCGCCGACGCGCTGGCGTGTCCGGTCGCGCTCGATACCGACGTCAACGCCGCTGCCCTGGCCGAGCATCGCTTTGGAGCCGGGCGCGGCTGCGCAAGCCTCGTTTACCTCACGATCGGCACGGGCCTGGGCGGCGGCGTTCTGGTGGACGGTGAGCCGGTCCACGGCCGCTTGCATCCCGAAATCGGCCACGTTCGCCTGCGTCGCGCTCCCGGCGACACGTTCGCAGGGAGCTGCGCCTTCCATGGCGATTGTATGGAGGGTCTGCTGAGCGGCCCCGCGCTGGCGGCACGCTTTGGCACCCATCCCTCCCGCATCGAGCCAGAAGATCCGCGCTGGAAGACGGTCGCGCAGGATCTTGCCGAACTGCTTGCCATGCTGGTGCTTACGCTTTCGCCGCAGCGGATCGTGGTTGGGGGCGGCGTGTCCCACCGCCAGCCGCAGCTCATGCCTGCAGCGATCGCGCGGGTGCCAGCGCTGCTGAGCGGGTACTTGCGTGATTGCTCGCGCCACACGCTGGCCGGGATGATCGTGGCGCCCGAGCTGGGTGACGATGCCGGCCCGATGGGATCGTTGTGCCTGGCCGCTCGTGCTCTGGAACATGCAATCACGGCACCGCGGGCGTCCCTGGCATTTCCCTGAGCACTCGCGCAAATCTTGCTTAATCTTGGAACAATATTGCGTAACGTCGAGTTGGCGTTAGAAGTGGCTCGAAGTGCTCCGCCCGATTTTCCTTCGGGCCGAGGGTGCAGTGAGCTTGGGTAGGCCCTATTTGGGAATGGCGGCCGTCCGATCGGGTCTGGCTCGTCGGAGGATCGCGGGAGAACGCTATGACCGCTGCAGACATGACGCTCAAAGCCGCGGCCCGCGGCCGCAAGCTCCGCAAGAGCGACGGCGCGCTGGAGACCCGGCTGTCCGAGCTGCTGCGCGATTCGCTGCTGCCCGGCGATGGACCTTCGAACGGCGAGTGGGTGAGCGAGGCGGCCCGTTTCCTGCTGGCGGCCGCTTCCGAGCGAAAACCGGGTGAGCCGGCGATCGAGCTCGCCACGTCCAGCCTCTCGAACTCGGGCGACGAACGCCGCCTTCTGCGCATCGCGCTCGTCAACGACGACATGCCGTTCCTCGTCGATTCGGTAGCGGCCGCGATCGCCGAGGCTGGCCTGGTCATCGACCGCCTCGTTCACCCGGTGCTCTCTGTCGTGCGTGATGCCGATGGCGGCCTGGTCGAGCTATCGCCGGTAAATGGCGGCGCCACCGCTCGGGAATCGCTCATCTACATCGAGACGGCGCGCGTCGACGGGGGCCAGCGGCGCGAGCTTGCACGCTCGCTCGATGCGACGCTGGCCGATGTGCGCGCCGCTGTCGCCGACTGGCCACGGATGGTGGAGACGATGCGGGCCGACGCCGCGAGCGTGGCCGAAGCCGCCAGCCTCGCTGATGTCGAGGGTGCGGCGCTGCTCGACTGGTTCGCCGACGGTATGCTCACCCAGCTCGGCCACGTCACCCGCAAGCGCGACGGCAGTCATGCCAACTTGCTCGGCATCTGCCGGCGCGGCGCCAAGGAGCTGCTGTCGGACGCCAGCTACGAGCGCGCCTTCGCGGCTTTCGACGCCATGCTCGACGGCGGCGCGGTGGCGGTTCCGATGGTGATCAAGGCCAACCGCGTCGCCACCGTGCACCGGCGCGTGCCGCTTGACCTTTTCCTTGTTCCGCTGCTCGAACAGGGCCGGATCGCCGCGCTTTCGGTTCACGCCGGCATCTGGACCAGCGCCGCGCTCGCTTCGCCACCGGATCGGGTGCCGCGTCTGCGCCGGATGGTGCCGGAATTCGGCAGCAAGCTCGGGCTTGATCCCACCGGCCATACCGGCAAGGCGTTGGTCCATGCGCTGACCAGCCTGCCGCACGATCTCGTGCTAGGCCTGGGGTTGGAGGACGTCGAACGGCTGGCGACGACGATGACCGGCCTGGTCGATCGCCCGCGTCCGCGGCTGCTGTTGACGCGCGCGCCGCTGATGCGCCACCTGTTCGCGTTCGTCTGGCTGCCGCGCGACATGGTGGCGACGCAGATGCGCATGCGTATCCAGGAAATGATCGAGAAAGCCGCGCAGGCCAGCACGCTTGACTGGAGCCTGCAGGTGGAAGCCGGCAACCTGGCGATGCTGCGCTACACGCTCGACATTCGCGATGGCACCCACGAACCCGACGAAGCCGAGCTGGACCACCGTTTGCAAGTGATGCTGCGTGGGTGGACCGAGGCGGTCGCCGCCTCGCTTGCGCAAACGCTGGAGCCGGGCCGGGCCACCGCGATCGCCAGCCGCTACGCCGAGGCGTTCCCGATGGGCTACCGCAGTGCCTACGGCGCCGCCGAGGCCGCAGTCGACATCGCACACCTGCGCCGCATCGTCGTGGGCGAGGCGGCCGACCACGATCGGACGCCGGCCGAGCGCGCCGGCCAGCGCGACGTGCGCCTCTACGCCCGTGACGGCGACGCTGCGGGTCAGTTGCGGCTCAAGATCTACCAGGCCGAGGGCAGCCTCGCCTTGTCCGACGCAGTGCCGGCCCTGGAGAACTTCGGCTTTCGCGTGCTGGCCGAAATGCCGACGCAGCTCGATCAGGGCCGCATCGGCACGATCCACGACTTCACCTTGCAGATGGCCGACGGCGGCGAGGCCGATTCGGTCATGGCGCTGGCGCCGATGATCGAGGATGCGCTGCGCGACGTGCTCAACGGCGGCAGCGAGAACGATGCCTTCAACCGCCTCGTGCCGGGCCTTGGCCTCTCGCGGCGCGAGACCAACTGGCTGCGGGCCTGGTACCGCTACTTGCGCCAGGCAGGCACGCACTTCGGCATCCCGACCGTGGTCGACGCGCTGCTCGGCGCGCGCGGCGTGACGCTCGGGATCGTCGACCTTTTCCGCGCGATCCACGATCCGGCCTTCACCGGCGATCGCGCTCCTGCGCGCCGCGAGGCCGAGGAGGCGATCCGCACCGGATTGGCTGCCGTTGGCGCGATCAACGACGACCGTCTGCTGCGCGCCTATCGCGACATCGTGCTCGCCATGCTGCGCACGAACGCCTTCGCGCCGGCGGGGCAGGTGGCTCTGGCGTTCAAGTTCGATTCCGCGCTCGTGCCCGGCCTGCCCAGACCGGTGCCGTGGCGCGAGATCTTCGTCTATTCGCGCAGGGTCGAGGGCATCCATTTGCGTGCCGGACCGATCGCGCGCGGCGGCCTGCGCTGGTCCGACCGGCGCGATGACTTCCGCACGGAGATCCTCGGCCTGATGAAGGCGCAGCGCGTCAAGAACGCCGTGATCGTGCCCACCGGCGCCAAGGGCGGGTTCTACCCCAAGCAGCTGCCCGACCCCGCGCGCGACCGCGCCGGCTGGGCGGCCGAGGGCCAGGCGAGCTACGAAGTCTTCGTGGACACGCTGCTTTCGATCACTGACAATATCGTGCGCGACGAGGTGGTGCATCCCGCCGAAGTCGTGGTGCTGGACGGCGCTGATCCGTACTTCGTCGTTGCTGCCGACAAGGGCACCGCCAAGTTCTCCGATGTCGCCAACGGCATTGCCGAGCGCCGCGACTTCTGGCTCGACGACGCCTTCGCCAGCGGCGGTTCGAACGGGTACGACCACAAGGCCATGGGCATCACGGCGCGCGGCGCATGGCTGTCCGTTCAGCGCCACTTCCTCGAGATGGGCGTCGACGTGCAGACCGACCCGATCCGCGTCGTCGGCTGCGGCGACATGTCGGGCGATGTCTTCGGCAATGGAATGCTGCTGTCCAAGGCCTTGAAGGTGGTCTCCGCATTCGACCATCGCCACGTCTTCCTCGATCCCGATCCCGATCCGGCGGCAAGCTGGGCCGAGCGCCGCCGCATGTTCGACCTGCCGCATTCGAGCTGGGAGGACTACGACAAGAGTCTCATCTCGGCCGGCGGCGGCGTCTTCCCGCGTAGCCTCAAATCGATACCGCTTAGCAACGAAGTGCGCGCGGTACTCGGCATCGAGGCCACGGAAATCGACCCGGATTCGCTGATTTCGGCAATCCTGTGCGCGCCGGTCGACCTGCTGTGGTTCGGCGGCATCGGTACCTACGTGAAGGCCGGCTTCGAGAACAACGCCACGGTGGGCGACGTCGCCAACGACGCGTTGCGGGTGAGCGCGAGCGAAGTGCGGGTGAAGGTCATGGGCGAGGGGGCGAACCTGGGCGTGACCCAGGCGGCGCGCATCGAGTTCGCGCTGAAGGGCGGGCGCATCAACGCCGACTTCATCGACAATTCGGCCGGCGTCGACTGCTCGGACAACGAGGTCAACATCAAGATCGCACTCGCCGCCGCCAAGCGCGCGGGCAAGCTGTCCGAGGCCAAGCGCGTCGATCTGCTGCGCGCCATGACCGACGAGGTTGCCGAGCTGGTGTTGGAGGACAATCGCCTGCAGGCCATGGCGCTGTCGATCGCCGAGCAGGGAGGGGCGGGAGCGATCCCGTCGCAAATCCGGTTGATCGAGACCATGGAGGAGGGCGGCCACCTCGACCGCCGCACCGAGGGCCTGGGAGACAATGAGACTCTGATCCGCCGGGCGCAGGACGACCGGGGGCTTACCCGGCCGGAGCTGGCGGTGCTGCTGTCGAGCGGCAAGCTGCTGCTGCAGTCGGCGATCGAAGCCAGCGAGCTGGCGGGCGATCCCGATCTAGAGCCACTGCTGCTCTCCGCCTTCCCGGCGCCGATGCGGGAAAAGTTCGGCCGCTTCATCAAGGGGCACCGCCTGGCGCGAGAGATCATCGCCACCAAGCTCGCCAACCGCATCGTCAACCGCCTCGGCATCGTCCATCCGTTCGAGCTGGCCGAGGAGGAGGGGGCCGACCTTGCGCAAGTCGCGGCCGCGTTCGCGCTGGCCGAACGGCTGTTCGACCTCGATGCGTTGTGGGAACGGTTGGAGACCGCGCCCATGGCCGAGCCTGCGCGCGTCACGCTGTTCGATCGCGTCGCGGTTGCCGTGCGCGGCCACATGGCCGACCTGCTGCGCGCCGGGGCCGGGCAGATCGCGCCCTCGCAGCTGGCGGCGCGGCTGGAGAACGGGATCGCCGCGCTCGCGACCGATACCGACGACTTGTTGGGCGAGCGCACCCGCGCACAATCGCAGCGCTTGCGCGGCGGCCTGCAGGACCTCGGCGCACCCGAGGACCTGGCGGCGCTGGTAGGCAGCCTGTTCGACCTCGACGGTGCTGTCGGCATCGCCGACCTCTCGGCCGAAACGGGCATCGCGCCGCGTCGGCTGGTCGCCGCCTTCACCCGCATCGGCGCCGGGCTCGGTCTCGACTGGGCGCAGGGCACCGCGGCGATGATGAGCCCGACCGATCCATGGGAGCGCCTGCTCGTCGCCGGGCTGGCCCGCGATTTCCAGCAGATGCGCCTCGATTTCCTCAAAGGGCTGGCAAGGACCAAGGCGGGCAAGAGCGACCCGCTCGCAGCCGCCGAGGACTGGGGCCGGCGGCATACCACCGCGATCGCCGCCTTCCGCTCGATCGTCCATCGAGCCGAGAACACGCTGCCCATCACGCCCGCCATGCTGGCCCAGATCGCCAGCCAGGCGCGCAATCTTCTGGGGCGGTGAGCGCGATGCCATGAAGAAGCCGGCCACCCAGACCAGCAACAGCGACCTTCGGGGAGACTACGAAGGCGCGGCGGCGGACTACACTGTCCCGCAGGACTGGGAAGCCTACACTCCAGCCATGCACGAGCGCTGGCGCCGGCTCTACGCGCGCCAGTCGGCCTTGGTGGAAACGCACGCCTGCGCCTCGTTCCGTGAGGGACTGGCACGACTAGATTGCAGCGAAGGCATCCCGAAGTTTGCCGATGCCAACGCGGTCCTGTCCGCCGCGACCGGCTGGCGGCTGGTCGCGGTGCCTGGATTCATTCCCGACGCAGTATTCTTCGATCACTTGTCCCGCCGGCAGTTCCCCGTCACCCGCTGGCTGCGCGAGGAGCACGAGCTCGACTATCTCGTGGAACCGGACGTCTTCCATGACTTCTTCGGCCACGTGCCGATGCTGCTCGACCCCGCCATCGCCGACTTCCTGGAGCTCTACGGCAAGGCCGGTGCCCGAGCGATCGCGATGGATGCGCTCGACATGTTGGCGCGGCTCTATTGGTATACGATCGAATTCGGGCTGGTGCGCGAGGGCGAGGGGCTGAAGGTCTTCGGCGCCGGCATCATCTCGTCGGCGGCCGAAACGCGCTTTGCGATCGAGGATCGGCAAGTGCTGCGGCTGCCGTTCGAGCCGGTGCGGGTGATGCGCACCGCCTACAGGATCGATGCTTTCCAGCAGACCTACTTCGTGCTCGAGAGCTTGCCGCAGTTGATCGGCGACCTGGTCGGGCTGGACTTCGGCCCGCTCTACGAGATCTGGCGGGACGCCGCGCCGCTCCCAGCCGGCGAAGTGCTGGCGGGCGAACAGACATTCCACACGAGTTTTTTTTAACGAGGCTTTTCCGATGCCTGACCTGTTCGACAATCCCATCGGCCTCGACGGCTTCGAGTTCGTCGAGTTTTCCGCCCCCAAGCGCGGCATGCTCGAGCCGGTTTTCGAGGCCATGGGCTTTACCCTCATCGCGCGGCATCGCTCGAAGGACGTGGAGCTGTGGCGGCAGGGCGAGATCAACTTCATCACCAATTACGAGCCGAGGAGCCCCGCCTGGTTCTTCGCGCGCGAGCATGGGCCGAGCGCTTGCGGCATGGGCTTCCGGGTAGAGGACGCCCGTCGCGCCTACGCGCATCTGTTGGCGCTCGATGCCGAGCCGGTGGAGGTCTCGACCGGGCCGATGGAGCTGCGCCTGCCGGGCATCCGCGGCATCGGCGGCTCGATCATCTACCTCATCGATCGCTACGAGAAGGACGGCAATGGCGCCTTGTCGATCTACGACATCGACTTCGCCTACCTGCCCGGCGTCGATCGCCACCCGGTCGGCGCCGGCCTCAAGCGCATCGATCACCTGACGCACAACGTCTACGGCGGGCGCATGGCCTATTGGGCCGACTACTACGAGAAGCTCTTCAACTTTCGCGAGATTCGCTATTTCGACATCAAGGGCGAATACACTGGCCTTACCAGCAAGGCGCTGACCGCGCCTGACGGCAAGATCCGCATCCCGCTCAACGAGGAGGCGGACGGCGGGAAAGGCCAGATCGAGGAGTTCCTGCGCGAGTTCAACGGCGAGGGCATCCAACACATCGCGCTGATCGGCGACGACCTCGTCGGCACCTGGGATCGCCTCAGGCAGACCGGCGTCCCATTCATGAGCGCCCCGCCCGAGACCTACTACGAAATGCTCGCCGAGCGCCTGCCCGGCCACGGCGAGGACGTCGACGAGCTTAAGCGCCGCGGTATCCTGCTCGACGGTACCACCGAGGGCGGCGAGCCGCGCCTGCTTCTCCAGATTTTCGCGGAGGCTCAGGTCGGCCCGGTGTTCTTCGAATTCATCCAGCGCCGTGGCGACGAAGGCTTTGGCGAAGGCAACTTCAAGGCTCTGTTCGAAAGCATGGAACGCGACCAGTTGCGCCGCGGAGTGCTCAAGGTGGAGGAAGCATTATGAGCGTGCCCGTGTCCGCTCCAGCCCCATCCCTCGGCGGCATTCACCACGTTGCCTACCGCTGCCGTGACGCGGCCGAGACGGTCAGGTTCTATCGCGATGTCATGGGCATGGACTTCATGCTCGCCATCGCCGAGGACACCGTGCCCTCGACCGGCGCGCCGGACCCGTACATGCATGTTTTCCTCGATTGCGGCGGCGGCAACGTGCTGGCCTTCTTCGAACTGCCCAATGCACCCGACATGGGCCGCGACGAGGCGACGCCGGCTTGGGTGCAGCATATCGCCTTCAAGGTCGAGAACGAGGCCGACCTGCTCGCCGCCAAGGCACGCGCCGAAGCGGCGGGCCTAGAAGTGGTCGGGCCGACGCACCACGGCGTGTTCAAGTCCGTCTACTTCTTCGACCCCAACGGCCATCGATTGGAGCTGGCGTGGCAGTTCGGCACCGCCGACCAGATGCGCAGTCTGCGCGATGTCGCCGACGACATGCTCGAGGAATGGGCGCGCACCCGCAAGGCACCGCGCCACGCCGCCTGGCTGCACGAGAAGATCGCGGCAGAAAGTTGAGCAAGATGGACCAGCCGGTCACTTCCCAGTTGCGCCTTCACGCCTACTACCGCAGCTCGACCAGCTACCGGCTGCGGATTGCGCTCAACCTCAAGGGCCTGGCCTACGAGACGGTGCCGGTCGATATCCTGACTCACGCCCAGCGCAGCCCGGCTTACCGGGCGATCAATCCCTTCGCCGGAGTGCCGGCGCTGGAGTGCGATGGGCAAGTTTACGCACAGTCGGTGGCGGTGCTCGAATGGCTCGACGAGCGTTTTGCCGACCACCCGCTGTTGCCGGCGGACATAGAGGGCCGCTTTGCCGCGCGAGAATTGGCAATGGCGATCGCGACCGAGCTGCACGCGCCGCTCAATTCGCCGGTGCTGGCTTACCTGAAGGACGAGCTGGGCCTGCCGAAAGACGCGGTGAAGAAGTGGTACCACACCTGGCTGGCCAAGACGCTGGGTGGCGTCGACCAGCGGCTGGCGCACCGCGGCGCCGGAGACTTCCTGTTCGCGGCGCCGGGCCTGTTCGAATGCGTGCTGGTGCCCCAGCTTTACAACGCAAGACGCTTCGGCTTCGATCTGGCGCCGTATCGTTGGATCGAGCGCATAGAAGCGGCGTGTCTGGCGCATCCGGCCTTTATCGCGGCGCACCCTGACAATCAGCCCGACGCGCCGCGAGGTAGCTGACCCTACCTACGAGGCGGCAGGATCAGATCAGCTCTTCCAGCCCCAGCTCCCGGCACAATGCCGCGCGCGCATCGAGGCAGCGCTGCCACAGCGCCGGGTCGTTGAGGTCCTCCACGACCCGGCGCTG
>Ga0207658_10000456_pt1 | contig 38336 bp, 36 predicted proteins | sample KBSS33metaG_FD_184322 | JGI IMG/M metagenome (GOLD analysis project Ga0207658, IMG submission 184322) | Switchgrass rhizosphere microbial communities from Kellogg Biological Station, Michigan, USA - KBS S3-3 metaG (SPAdes) (version 2) | ecosystem: Host-associated > Plants > Roots > Rhizosphere...
TGCCTTGCGCCTTGAACCGCGGGTGATCGAACTGGTCGAGGAATTCGATGATCTCGACAAGCCGATCGCGGCGATCTGCCACGGCCCCTGGCTGTTGGTGGAAGCCGACATCATCGATGGCCGTACCGTGACCGGCTGGCCTTCCATCCGCACCGACCTGGAAAATGCCGGGGCCGATGTGGTGGACCAAGCCGTTGCCATCGACGGCAACCTGATCACCAGCCGCAAGCCCGACGACATCCCCATGTTTTCCCAGGCGCTGATCGATGCGCTGGAAGAAGATGAGGACGAGGAAGACGAAAAGGGTTGGGACGAAGGCGAAGACGCCCTGCCCGAAGACGAAGACGAAGATTAATCCCGCGAAACGAGACGCCCGCCGCTGAGCAACCGCGCCAGCGGCGGGCTGATCGCCGAGAGGGCTTTCCCCAGCACCAGCGTTGCGCCCAAGGCCAGGGCCGGCTGGGCCAGCAGGAATAGCGGATAAAGCGGCGATCCCAACGGCCCCGTGAGCGCACCGATGGCCGGGCCGGCGCACCAGATCAGGATCAGGTGGCAGCAGAACAACAGGAACACTGCCGGCTCCAGCCGCAGCAATGCCGTGCCCGCCCGGGTCTGGGCCAAGCGCCAGGCAATCGCCCAGAAACAAAGGGCCGTCGCGGCCCGCATGGCAAGGTCCACGCAGGCCATCGACAGCGGCGAGACCCAGCCCTTATCCTCACCATACAGTTCCAGCCAAATCTTGGCCGCCGCCATCACAAGATAGGGGGTCAGGATCAGGGCGAACGGCAAGTTTCCCAGCCGCGTGGCCAGATCACGGCGGCGCACCAGCATTCCCAATACAAAAAATCCAAGGATCGACGGGCGCTGCAGCAGCGGGATCACCGGCGGCGCGAGGCTCCAGGCCAAGGCGGCAATGGCCACGGCGCCGAGCGTTCGATCATTTTGCCGGACCAACAGCGGCGCAATCAGCAGGCACAGGAACAAGTCGCGCAGGAACGGCATCTGCACGTTGATTTCGTTGGGACTGACCAGGCCGGTCAATTCGTTGGCCAGCCAGGCCCACGATGTCGGTTGCGGCGCATAGAGCCAGCCCAGCCAGGCCGCGCCGGAAACCATCACGATCGCAATGGCATTCCACGCCAGCATCGGGACCAGCACAGTCCGCGCCTTGCCCGCCAGAAAGGCCCGCGCGCCCCGCCGGGCAAGTGATGGCCCGACCAGCCAGCCCGATACCACGCTGAGCAGCGGCACCGACGACCGGGCCAGCAATTCGATCAATCCCCACCGCAAGAGCCCCTGCGGCGTGTGGTCGAGCGCGGTCAGCGCAGGCCCATAGAGCCCGGTCCAGGCGTGGACGTAGACGATGCCCAGAATGCACAGAACCCGCGCCAATCCGATCGCGCGCGATGTGCGCACCCGAAGCTCGGTAAACGACTGGCTTTCCTGAAACACAGGCCTTGGCATCCTTGCATTCGGCCCCGGCTGCGCGATGAGCGCACGCCGGGACGAATGTCAAACCCGCCAAGCGGCCAAACGTGCCCCTTATCCGGCGTAATATCCCACGCCCACAATGTGATCGCCCACGCGCTGCACCAGCGAGCGCTTGTGCTCCACGCGATTATCGGCCCGGTTGAGCCAGACATAGTCGACCCGGCCGCCGCCCTTGGCGCGGGCCTGGCCAATCATGTCCTGCACCAGCGGCTTGCCTTCGGCATCGGTCATGTCGGTGGCATCGCTGCCCACCAACTTGGGATCGGCACCCGATGCTTCATAGCGGCCACTCATGCTGAACACGAAGACATACAGCTCGCGCGTATGGAAAGAGCCTTGTGGATCGTTGAATTCGGCAAAGGCCTTTGCGGCGCCCACGCCTTTCAATTCGGCCACGGCGCGGGTGAGCAAAGCCTGGGCTTCGGCCGAACCGGCATGCGCGGGCGCCGCGAAGGCCGGGGTGGCCGTGCTCGCGAAAGGCATGGCGGCGCAGGCACCTGCCAGGATCAGGCGGTGAAAATGGGACAGCATCGATCGAACCTCCTTGGACGCGGAAAACAACGCCATGGGAGAACCGACGCGCGGCGGACTATCGCGCGGCCCCGCTTGGGCAAGGGTGCCCTGCCACGCCGCGGCCGCGCTGACTGTGCGATAGATCAAATGGGCGAAAAATTCGGAACCGCTGCTCTGGCCAGACCTTGATCGGGCAATACGCAAAGGAGACGATCGATGCCACAGGGCAGCAAGGACGCCTATACCGACAAGCAAAAGCGCAAGGCGGAGCATATCGAGGAAAGCTACGAAGACCGCGGCGTGAGCAAGCACGAAGCCGAAGCGCGTGCCTGGGCCACGGTCAACAAGCAGGATGGCGGCGGCAAGAAATCCGGTTCAGGCCGGAAAGACTAATCACCCCACCCAATCGACAACCTGGCGCGCCACATCGTTGGCCGCCTGGTTGAGCGCAGGGCCGATCGCCGCTGCATCGTCGCTCACATTGGGAACCCGCGCTTCAAAACGGCGGGTATCGAGCAGGCCGCCTGGCGTCTCCTTCACCGCATCGAACCGGACGACGGCGCTGCGCGTGGGCAGGTCATAGCCCATGTCGAGCAGGCGGCCCGAAACGCGCTGCTGCCACTTGTCGGTGTCGGTTTCCACCACCAGCCGGCCGCCTTTGGCCCGCAGGGTTTCGGCAATCAGGTGCTGAAGTTGCCGGGCCGGCCTCTCTACCCACTGGGTCTTTTTGAGGTATGCCACGTTGCTGCCATTGATCTGGACGGGCACCCGCAGCACGGCCACGCGTGCATCGGCAGCAGGCTCCATCACCACGATCGCATTGGCCAGCGTGCCCTGTGCGTCCTGCCCGGCGGGCAACCGGGCATCCGGCGTGAGCGCCAGAAGGCTTGACGGGGCCTTGCCGCCGATGCTGACGCAACCCGAAAGGCCGAGCGCGGCCACCAGCAACATGCCCAGTGCCGGGCGCGAGGCGGGGAACGGCAAACGCAGTTTCATGTCAAACTCCCCTTTTCGCGATCAGTGCTTGTAATCGGGCAGCTTGGGGCTGCCGACCACGCTGCTGACGCCGCGATCGTTGATGCGATCGGTCAATTCGCGCAAGGACCGGGTCGTCGCCTGAAGATCGTGGATGGCTGCTTCTGCCGACGGCAGGGTCTTTTCATCAAACCGCCGCAGGCCCGGCTGCGCCGCATTGGCCGTGGCGTTGAGCGCGTCGGCCGCACCCTGGGCAGACTTGAGCGTATCGCGCAACTGCTTGGCCAGGCCATTGCCCTGGTCGTTGAGCAGATTGTCGGCCGATCCCGCCACCTTCTCGAAGGCGGAAAGCGTATAGGTTGCCTGGCGCAGCGTCGACTGAAGCTCCGACAAGGTGCGCTGCACCTGGGGCGAGGCATCGGCGAGGTTCGCGGTCATCTTGTCGGTATGGGCCAGAATATTCTCGATCGACTTCTGGTTCTTGTCAGACAGCACCATCGTCAGCCGCTCGGTCAACGTGGCCAGTCGTTCGAGCAGGAGCGGGGCGTTCGAAAGGATTTCGCCCAGGCCCGAACGCTTGGTCGGGATCACGGGCGCGCCTTCCGGCCCTGGCTGGTCGATCGGGGGGGCGCCCTTGACGGCGCCGGCCAACTGGATCGTGGAAACGCCGGTAAAGCTGCCCTGGATGCTGGCGGTGGTCCCCATCAGGATCGGCACGCGCTTGTCGATGGCGATGCGCACGCGCACGAACTCGGGATCCTTCTCCCACAGCTCGATGTCTTTCACCTGCCCCGACGGCACCCCGGAAAACGACACTTCCGATCCCTTGGCCAGGCCATCGACGGACTGCTTGAAAAAGATGTCGTATTCGTTCTGCGCATGCTGGTTGAGCCGCGCGATCCAGATGGTGAGCAGCGCCGCGCCGATCAGCAGCAGCAGGGTGACGGCCCCGACCCAGATATGGTTTGCCCGCGTTTCCATCGCCTATTCCTGTTCCATCGGGGAGGTGGCCGCATCTTGCGTGGCTTGCACCACGCTGGCCGCTTCGCGATCTTGCGCGTCCTTGGCTGCCCGGCCGCGAGGACCGTTGAAATATTCCTGGATCCAGGGATGGTCCAGCGCCAGCAGTTCCGGAATGGTGCCCACCGCAATCACCTTCCTGTCGGCCAGCACGGCCACGCGGTCGCAGATTTCATACAGCGTATCGAGATCATGGGTGATCAGGAACACTGTCAGCCCCAGGGTTTCCTGCAGGCCGCGAATGAGATTGTCGAACGCAGCCGCGCCGATCGGATCGAGCCCGGCGGTCGGTTCGTCCAGGAACAGCAGTTCGGGATCGAGCGCCAGCGCGCGCGCAAGGCCTGCGCGCTTTTTCATCCCGCCGGAAAGCTCGGCAGGATACTTGCTGGTGGCGTTTGCCGGCAGGCCCGAGAGCAAAACCTTGTAGCGGGCGATTTCGTGGCGCAGTTCTTCGGATATTTCGGGATAGAATTCGCGCAGCGGCACTTCCACGTTTTCCGCCACGGTCAGCGTGGAAAACAGCGCGCCGCCCTGGAACAAGATGCCCCACTGGCTGCGGATATCGATGTCCTCATCGTCCCGCGCGTCGGTGATCGAGCGGCCCAGCACTTCGATCGAGCCTTCGGCCGGAATCTGCAAGCCGATGATCGAGCGCATCAGCACCGATTTGCCGGTGCCCGATCCGCCGACCACGCCGATGATCTCGCCGCGCTTCACATCCAGGTCCAGCCCTTCGTGGATCACGTGATCGTCGAAGCGATTGACCAGCCCGCGCACGCGGATCGGATAGTCGCCTTCGAATTCTTCGGGCATGTCGGCAAGGCGTGCTTCGGAATGGTCCATTGTTCAGCCCCAACCGATCTTGGTGAAGAACACGGCAAAGAACGCGTCCAGCACGATGACGGTGAAGATCGCCAGAACCACGGCCGAGGTGGTGCGCGTGCCCACCTCCTCGGCATTGGTTTTCACCTGCATGCCCTGATAGCAACCGGCCAGCGCCACGATCAGGCCGAAAACCGGCCCCTTGACCAGCCCCACCCAGACATCGTGGATTGGCACCACTTCCTGGATGCGCGAAAGGAACGTCAGGAACGGGATGCCCAGCGATACCGAGCCCAGGAACGCGCCACCAATGATACCCAGCACCGAGGAATAGAGGCCAAGCAGCGGCAGCATGATCATCGTGGCCAGAATGCGCGGCAGGACCAGCGCCTCGGTCGGCGAAACGCCGATCGTGCGCATTGCATCGACTTCCTCGGTCAGCTTCATCGTGCCCAGCTGCGCGGAAAACGCCGAGCCCGAGCGGCCCGCCACCATGATCGCGGTCATCAGAATGCCCAGTTCGCGCAAGGTGAGGCGGCCGACCAGATTGATCGTGTAGATCTCTGCCCCGAACTGCTGAAGCTGCACCGCGCCCTGCTGCGCGATGACCACGCCGACCAGAAAGCTCATCAGCCCGACGATGCCCAAGGCATTGACGCCAACCAGTTCCATCTGGTGCACAAGCGCCAACCCGCGAAAGCGGCGCGGATGGCGCACGATCGTGCCCATCGCGGAAATCGCCTGGCCCAGGAAACCCACAACCTGGAGGAAGCCCACGGCGATCGCGATGACCAGCTTGCCCACTTCGTCGGGCACGCGCTGGATCAGCGGAAGGCGCGGCGCGCGGATGTTTTCGCGGTTCTCGTCGGTCTCGCTGATGGCCTTGATCAGGCGGTCGGCTTCATCCCGGCAATTGACGATCTTGGCATCGAGCTGCTGCGACAGGCGCCAGACGATCCAGGCGCCCACCGTGTCCATGCGCTCCACATCGCGCACGTCGATTTCGCTGATTGCTTCGTTTACCGCGCGCAGACGCCGGTCGACCAGCCCAAGCGACGAAACCACCATCGGGCCACTGAAGCGCAGCACGCCGCCGTCGCCCCCTTGGGCCGGCTCTATCGTGAAATCGGCTAAGGCTCTCATGCTGCCCGCTTCATGGGGGAAAATTGAAGGGGCGACAAGTGCTTCACGTGCGGCGGAACGCATGAACCGGCGTTTCCGTTCCTGCCCATGCTTGCGATGGCCGGCCGCAAATGGCAAGGCGCCAGCCATGAGCGAGACCAATACGCAGCAGGAATCGGGCCAGGAGCATCTGGCCAAGACGTTCGAGCCCGGCGCTATCGAAGCGCGCTGGTATGCCCACTGGGAAGGCAACGGCCTGTTTCGCCCGGAACGGGGCGACGCGCAGCCGTTCACCATCGTGAACCCGCCGCCCAACGTAACCGGCTCGCTCCACATCGGCCACGCGCTGGACAACACCTTGCAGGACATCGTGATCCGTCACGAGCGCCTGAAAGGCAAGGATGCGCTGTGGGTGGTGGGCACCGACCACGCCGGCATCGCCACGCAGATGGTGGTGGAACGCCAGCTCGAAGCCGCGCAAGACAAGCGCACCAACTACACCCGCGAGCAGTTCGTGGAGAAAGTGTGGGAATGGAAAGCGGAAAGCGGCGGCACGATCACGCGCCAGCTGCGCCGCCTGGGCTGCTCGATGGACTGGAGCCGCGAGCAGTTCACCATGGACCCGCACTTCACCCGCGCCGTGGTCAAGGTCTTCGTCGACCTTTATAACCAAGGCCTGATCTACCGCGACAAGCGGCTGGTGAACTGGGACCCCAAGCTCAAGACCGCGATTTCCGACCTGGAAGTGGAAACCCGCGAAGTCCAGGGTGGCTTCTGGCGCTTCCGCTATCCCCTCGCCGATGGCGTGACGCTGGATAGCGGCGCCGATCATATCGTGGTCGCCACCACGCGCCCGGAAACCATGCTGGCAGACATGGCCGTGGCCGTGCACCCGGACGATGAACGCTACAAGAGCGTGATCGGCAAGCACGTTGTGCTGCCGCTGACCGGGCGGCGCATTCCCATCGTGGCCGACGAGCACGCCGATCCGACGCTCGGCACCGGCGCGGTGAAGATCACGCCCGGCCACGATTTCAACGACTTCGAAGTGGGCAAGCGCGCCGGAATCGAGCCGCGCGACATGCTCAACATGCTCGATGCCGAGGCGCAAGTGGTGCAGACCGCCGATGGCCTGATCCCGGCCGAGTTCCTCGGTCAGGACCGCTTCTTTGCGCGCAAGGCCGTGGTCGAGGCTCTCAAGGCACAAGGCCTGCTGGTGCCCCATGTCACCAAAGACAAGGAAGGCAACGAAACCGAGCACGATGCCGAGCCGCGCATGATCCAGACGCCCTTCGGCGATCGCGGCGGCGTGGTGATCGAACCTTGGCTGACCGATCAGTGGTATGTGAATGCGGAAGTTCTGGCCCGCAAGCCGATCGAAGCGGTGCGTTCGGGAGCCATCGAGATCGTGCCCAAGTCGTGGGAAAAGACCTTTTTCAACTGGATGGAAAACATCCAGCCCTGGTGCGTGTCGCGCCAGTTGTGGTGGGGCCACCGCATTCCGGCCTGGTACGATGCCGATGGCACGCCCTATGTGGCCGAGACCGAGGAAGAGGCGCAGGCCTTGGCCGGCAACAAGCCGCTGACCCGCGACAAAGACGTGCTCGACACCTGGTTCTCCTCCGCGCTCTGGCCCTTCGCCACGCTGGGCTGGCCAGACAGCACGGAACTCGTCAAGCGCCACTACCCCAACGACCTGCTGGTGTCGGGCTTCGACATCCTGTTCTTCTGGGATGCGCGCATGGCCATGCAGGGCCTGCATTTCATGGACGAAGTGCCGTGGAAGCGTCTCTATCTCCACGGGCTGGTCCGTGCGGCCGATGGGCAGAAGATGTCCAAGTCCAAGGGCAACGTGGTCGATCCGCTGGGCCTGATCGACAAGTACGGCGCCGACGCACTGCGCTTCTTCATGGCGGCGATGGAAAGCCAGGGCCGCGACGTGAAGATGGATGAAAAGCGGGTGGAGGGCTATCGCAACTTCGCCACCAAGCTGTGGAACGCCGCGCGCTTCTGCCAGGCCAACGGCATCGGCGCCTCCACCACGCTGGAAGCACCGGTCGCGACCAGCGCGGTCAACCGCTGGATCGTGGGCGAAGTGGTGGAAACCGTCGCCGCACTCGATCAGGCCATGGCCGACCTGCGCTTCGACGCGGCGGCCAATGCCATCTACCACTTCGCGTGGGACACGTTCTGCGACTGGTACATCGAACTGATCAAGGGATCGTTCGACGACGAGACCCGTACCGTTGCCGGCTGGGTGCTCGACCAGATCCTGGTCATGCTTCACCCGTTCATGCCCTTTGTGACCGAAGAATTGTGGCATGCTCTTGGTGCCCGCAGCAACGAACTGATTGTCGCGCGCTGGCCCGCCCCGCAGGCCAGCGTGGACGCGGCCGCCAAGGCCGAAGTGGAATGGCTGATCGCGCTGGTTTCGGCCCTGCGCACCGCCAAGAACGAACTGGGCATCGCGCCCGGTGCGCGCCTGGAGGCCTATCTCGCCAACCCGAGCGAACAGACCGCCGCAACCATTGCCGCCAACCCGGCCGCGATCGAACGCCTGGCGCGCCTTTCCGCCATTCACTTCGCCCCGGCGCCCGCCGGCGCTGCGATGCAGATCGTGGCCGGTGACGCCACGCTGGTGGTGCCGCTCGATGGCGTGATCGACATTGCAGCCGAAAAGGCCCGCCTGGAAAAGGCCCTGGCCGCCGCGCAAAAGGAAGCCAAGGCCCTCGACGGGCGCCTGTCCAACCCCTCGTTCGTGGAACGGGCCAAGCCCGAGGCCGTGGAAAAGGCCCACGCCGACCACGCCCACCACAGCGCCGAAGCCGAGCGCCTGACTGCCGCACTGGCGCGGCTGGGGTAATGTTGCCCCACCATCTTCCTCCCCTCCTCTTCAGAGGAGGGGATCGAGGGGTGGTGGCGCCCGGCACGGGCGCAGCTCTGTGCCTCGCACCACCCCCAACCCCCTCCTCTGAAGAGGAGGGGGCTTTTGGCGTCCTGCTCCCCCTCCTCTTCAGAGGAGGGGGTCGGGGGGTGGTGCGATGCCTCGGGCAACGCCGATGACTCTCGCCCTCGCCACCACCACGCCCGGCGAACCGGAAATCTTCGCCTCGCTCCAGGGCGAAGGCCCATCAGCCGGGCGCCCGTCGCTGTTCATCCGCCTGTCGCGCTGCAACCTGGCCTGCCAATGGTGCGACACGGCCTATACCTGGCGCTTTACCGGCGACAATCGCCCGCACCGCGATAGCGCGGCGTTCGATCGGCAAGCCAACCAGTTGATCCTGGCAGAAGACGATGTCGTCTCCCGCCTGCTCGCCTTCCCGCAAGACCGGCTGGTGGTGACCGGGGGCGAGCCGCTGTTGCAGGCCACTGCCCTTGCGCGTGTGCTGACCATGCTCAAGGCAGAGCGACCCGGCCTGCATGTCGAGATCGAGACCAATGGGACGGTCGCCCCTTCCCCGGCAGTCGATCCACTGATCGACCAGCTCAACGTCTCGCCAAAGCTTGCCCATTCCGGCAACCCCCGTGAGTTGGCGCTGATCCCGGAGCGGCTGGACGCCTGGGCGGCCGACCCGCGCGCGTTTTTCAAGTTCGTGGTGGCAAGTCCTGTCGATTGCGAGGAAGTGGCGGCGCTGCAGGCGGCGCACGCCATTCCCGGCGAACGCCTGTTCGTGATGCCCGAGGGCACGGACAGCGAAACCCTGCGCGGGCGCGAGAAATGGCTTTCTGCCCTCGCACTCGAACGCGGCTGGCGGATGACCGACCGGCTGCACATTCATTTATACGGCGACACGCGCGGAACCTGAGGCGAGGCGCGGAACCGTCTATCGCAACGCGGCTGCCCCATGCCGTCATCGTTGCTATGCCATGCGCATAACCGACAAGGGGACACCAGACATGAGGGCAAATCCACTGCTGGCTGCGGCGCTGGTCGCCGTGGCTTTGCCCAGCGCGGCGCACGCCGATAATCCCACCGACCCGGCCATGCGCAGCAGCGCGGCGCGCCTGCGCGATCATGAAGCGATCCGCCGGATGAACCAGGCTCAGCTCGATTATGTGCGCCAGCGCGATGCCCGCTGGGCACGGCAATCGCAGGCCGATTACGGTGGCTATGCCCAAGCGCAGGCCCAGTACCAGCGCGACCTGGCCGCATGGCGCCAGGCTGTCGCCGATTGCCGCGCAGGCTATTACGACGCCTGCGGGCAATAGATCGCCGCGTTACTTGGCCGAGACGCTTTCCATCGCCTGGCCCGCCGGACTGTCGAACTGGAAGGCACTCACGCCCCGCTGCTTGAGCTTGGCAACAAACTCCTGCGCGGCGGCATTGCTGGGGAACGGCCCGGTGACCAGGCGATAGACCCGGTTCCACGGCGTGACGAAGGCCTTGCGGCCGCGCAGTTCGGGCGCGGTGGATTGCAGGCCCGCCCATTCCTTGCCCATCTTGGCGTGGTTGCCACCGGTCAGCACCTGAACCCAGGTCCGCGCCGGGCTGGCGGCCAGGCGCTTGGCCTCTTCCTTGGCCTTGCGATCTTCCTCGGCCTTCTTCGCGTCCGCCAGCTTCTTTTCGGCAGCGGCCTTCTTGTCGGCTGCGGCTTTCTTGGCGTCGGCCAGTTTCTTGGCTTCGGCAGCCTTGCGCGCCTCCACGGCCGCCTTGGCCGCAGCGGCGCGCTCGTTGGCGGCCTGGATGGCGGCCAGGTCCACCGCCACGGTCGGGCGCTGCTGCTCTTCGGCCGGGGCGGCAAAGCCGGCAAACAGCGCGGCAAAGCCATCGGGCGAAGGCGCCGGCGGCAATGGCTGCACCACCGGCTGCGCCACGATCTGCATCGGTGGCCGGGCTGTTGGTTGCTGAACTGTCGGTTGCTGGCCCGTCGGTTGCTGGACCGTCGGTTGCGGGCTGGGCGTTGGGGTGGGCACCGGCGTCGCTGCCGCCATGGCGACCTGGGCCGGTGGTGCGGGCGGCAACACGATAGCTGGCGCAGGCTTGGCCACGGGCGTTGGCGGCACTGGCGTTGCGGCCAATGGTGCCGCGATCGGCGGCGTTGCCGGCGGCGGCGCCGAGGCGGGACGCGGGATCATGTCGGCCACCGGGCCAGCATTCGACGGCGCATTCTGCGCCATCTGTACCGGCGGCCGGGTGGTCACCGTGCTCGGCGTGGGTGGAACGGGCGTGGGCGGAACGGGCGTTGACGAAACAGGCGTTGACGAAACAGGCGGGGGCAACGGAGCAGCGCGTCCGTTGCGGCTGTGACGGTCGCGCCGATTGTTGGCGGTCGAGGCTGCGGGCAGCGGTGCTGCCTGCGCCAGGGCGACGGGCGCGGCGCGTGGATGGGTTTGCGCGTATTGCACGATCTGCGGATCGTCCTGGCCGATGTCCGCCGCGCGCGGGAAGCGCCCGAAATTGGCAGCAGCGGCCTGCTGCGCCGGGGTAAGTCGCGTCAGGTAGCGCAGATAGGGCGCAATGCCGGCAGCAAGCTGCGGCGGCATCGAGGAATTGGCCACGGCCACCGCTTCATCGGGCTGCCCGGCAATGGCCAGGATAAAGGTGCGCACGCGCCACGCGGCACGGTCAGACTGGGCGATCTGCGGGGCCAGCACGCTTTCCGCGCCCACGCGATCGCCACCGATCGCCAGGCTGAGAGCCAGGCGGCGCGTCACTTCGGCATCGGGCGCCCGTGCCAGGCCCTGCCGATAATAGCGTTGCGCCATCGCGTTATCGCCAACCAGATCATGCGCCAGGCCGCGATCGGCAGACATGGCAACCGGATCAGCGCCAGCACGCTCTGCATCATCGAATGCGCGAATCGCGGCCACAGGATCGTTGTGGCGCAACAACGCCTTGCCGATCTGTGTCTTCACCCGGCCATTGCCAGGCGCAACCTCGTCCGCACGGCGCAAGAAGCCGAGCGCAGCATCCACATCGCCCAACGCCATCGCCGCATTGCCGGCATCGAGCAGCGCATCGACATTGCGTGGATCACGCGCCAACCGATCGAGCGCCGCATTGAGCGTCTGCCCATTGTTGGAGGGCACTGCCTGGACCACGGGACGCGACACGCTGGGCACTTCGGCCTGGGCCGCGCGCGGCGTGGGCAGCGGCTGCACCACCGGGTTGGATACCATCGGCAGTGGCGCGGCATAGCTGGGCGCCGGCAGAGGCGTAGTGCTGCGTGTCACCGGCCGAACCGCGCGGCTGCCCGGCGCATCCATGACCGATTGCTGCGGCAGCTGCGACAGGTCCTGCGCCATGAGCGCGCCCGGCGCACCAAGCGCCAGGACCATCGCCAGCGCAGGAATCAAGGTTACCGTCCTGCGCGGGGCAAGGATCGACGGACGATGGGGAAAGGTCTGGAATGTCATCTTGCCGCCGCCTTAGCGCATTGTCGATTAAGCCAAAACAACAAGCCGCCATTCTCCCGGTGGAAAATGGCGGCCTGAAAATGGCATCATGCCAAGGATCACTGCCAGGAAATCACTGATTGTTCTGGCGACCCAGGAAGCGCGGAATGCTGAGCGAGGCAGCGTCTTCGCCGTCTGCGGCTTCCTCGGTGCGGGCTGCCCCGCGCGAGAGGTTGGCCATACGCTCGAACAAGGTGCTGCCACCGCCCGCACCGCCAGCCGCACCGGTACGCGGCGCGGGTGGCGTGGCTTCGTCACCTGCGCCAAGGCCCAGGCGCGGGGTGGGTGCGGCCGGTGCCGGATCGATCGTGTAGTCCTGCGCCGGATCGGCGCCCAGGTCCAGCGTCAGGTCGAGCGGATCATCGGCAGCCGGAGCGGTTTCGGGCTCGGGCGCCCAGGTCTGTGCCGGCGGCGTTGCCACCGGGGCGGCGGCCTGGGCCGCTGCTGGCGTGGCAATCGCCGGGCGCGGGGCGGCGGCTGGCGTGAAAGCGGGACCACGCGATGCGCCGGGCAGGTTTACCGGGCGCGCGGCCTGCTCGGCCTGCTCCATGCTCTGCTCGATCCCGGTGGCAACAACCGACACGCGGATCTTGCCGTTGAGATCGGGATTGAACGCCGAACCCCAGATGATGTTGGCATTGGGATCGACCAGTTCGCGGATATGATTGGCCGCTTCGTCCACTTCGAGCAGCTTCATGTCGTCGCCGCCGATGATCGAGATGATCACGCCCTTGGCGCCCTGCATCGAAACGCCATCGAGCAGCGGGTTGGCAATGGCGCGTTCGGCCGCTTCGAGCGCACGATTGGGGCCATCGCCCTCGCCCGTGCCCATCATCGCCTTGCCCATTTCGCCCATGACCGAGCGCACGTCGGCAAAGTCGAGGTTGATGAGGCCCGGCATGATCATCAGGTCGGTAATCGAGCGCACGCCCTGCTGGAGCACTTCGTCGGCCAGCTGGAACGCTTCCTTGAAGGTCGTTTCCGCCTTGGCAACCAGGAACAGGTTCTGGTTGGGGATGACGATCAGCGTGTCGACGTGCTTCTGCAGTTCCTCGATGCCGGTTTCGGCCGAGCGCATGCGGCGCGTGCCTTCGAACAGGAACGGCTTGCTGACCACGCCCACGGTGAGCACGCCCTTGCGGCGCGCTGCCTCGGCAATCACCGGCGCAGCGCCGGTGCCGGTGCCGCCGCCCATGCCGGCAGCGATGAACACCATGTGCACGCCGTCGAGCACGCGCTCAAGCTCGGGCAGGGTTTCTTCCGCCGCCGCGCGGCCCACTTCGGGGCGAGCGCCAGCGCCCAGGCCCTGCGTGATCGCCGGCCCAAGCTGGATGCGGTTTTCCGCGATCGAATTGTTCAGCGCCTGCGCGTCGGTGTTGCAGACAACGAAATCGACGCCTTCGATATTGGCGCTGATCATGTTGGCGATGGCATTGCCGCCAGCGCCACCCACCCCGATCACCGTGATCCGGGGCCGAAGCTCGTCGATGGCCGGCGGTCCGATGTTGATGCTCATGTCGGTCTCCCTTTCGGGTTGGCCCTTGCGGGTGGGCAGTGGACGGGTTTGGGGCCGGAACGGCCGAAATGTGGATTTTCCAGCTTTGGCACGGAACGTTTCATCGAATCAAAGGCGATCGGCGCTTTTCCACAAGATCGAACACCTGTTTCGCCGGCAAATGGGCCAATCCGGTTGCAAGGTGCGACGAAACGCCCGGATTGGCAACGCGATCATCAGAAATAGTCCTTGAGGGCACGCACGATCCGCCGCCCCATGCCCCATAGCGACGTGGCGCCCTGGCCTTGCGCAGCCATCGTCAGCTTGCGGATATCGACCGGATCGGACGCGGCATGAAGGATGAGGCCAACCAGCGTGGACGAACTGGGCGTGGCGTGGCCCTGCGGCAGGCCCAGCATCCCCGGCGGCGCACCGATCCGCACCGGGCGGCCCAGCGCAGACTGGGCATAGTCGGCCAGGCCTGGCAGTTGTGCGCCGCCACCGGTCAGCACCACCTGCTGCCCGCGCGTGCCGGTAAAGCCCATGGCCTTGAGGCAGCGGCCCAACTCGTCGGTGAAATGGCCCAGTTGCTGGGTGATGACGGAAATAAGCTCGGCACGCGGGATGCGGTTCTTGTCGTCCGCATGGCGCGCCACCGGCCCTGCGCCTTCGGGATCGCCGGGCGCATTGGCGGGAATCATCTCGCGGTGGTCGGCCGGGCTCGCAATGGCAGAACCCGACATGCACTTGAGCCGTTCGGCCTGGTAGCGCCGTATGCCGAAGGCCGAGGCGACGGCGTCGGTAATGTCGCCCGAACCGAACGGCAGCACCTGCATGCCCAGCAGCATGCCCCCGGCGTGAACCGAAACCGTGGTCACTTCCGCCCCGAAATCGACCAGCGCCACGCCCAGGTCGCGTTCTTCGGGTGTCAGGCAGGCGAGCCCTGCCGCCACGGGCGCGGCAACCACGCCATCGACCTTGAGATGCGCGTTCTCCACCGTCTCGCGGATATTGCGGATCGGCGCACCATCGGCGAGCATGACGTGGATATCGACTGCCAGCCGATCGGCATGAAGCCCCTTGGGGCTCGGCACGCCATGCGCGCCATCGAGCGTGTAATGCGCCGGCTGCGCATGGAGGACGATGCGCCCATCGGGCTGGATCACGTCGCGCGCGGCCACCAAAAGGTGCGCGATATCATCGTCTTCGATCCGCCGCCCGCCGATCTCCACTTCGACTTGCGCGGTCGAACTGGCAAGGCCGGCACCGGCGCAGCCAACCAGCACTTGCGTGACCGATGTGTTGGCCATCTTCTCGGCGCGCTCGATCGCGTCGCGCACCGAATGGGTAGCGGCGAGCATATCGACGACATAGCCGCGCTTGATGCCCTGCGAGGCGCGGTGGCCCGACCCGAGCACGAGCAGGTCGCCCGATTCCGATAGACCGGCGATCATGGCCGACGTGCGGAACGAGCCGAGATTGACGGCCGCGAAGACCTTGGTGATGCGAGGGGCAGCCATCGAGACCTAGTCCTTGGCCTTCGCGGCGGCCTTGGCTTTCGCCTTGTCGCGCTGTTCCTGCGCCATTTCGTCGGCATGGCCCGGCACCAGCAGATAGGTGCGGTCCTTGGCGCGCATGTCGAAGCTGGCAACCTTGCCGCCAAGCAGGCGGTTGACCCCGTCCATCCGCGCGAATTCCAGCAGCGCTGCGGCCGATTCGTCCACTCCTTCGGGCAGGGCCAGCACCTGGCCGGTCTTGAACGTGAGGTTCCAGCGGCGGTTGCCGATCCACTCGGCCTCGGCCACCTGCGGCTTGAGCGCGGGCGCGGCATCGAGCAGGCGGTTGAGATCGGGCACCCGCGCCGCCGCGCCATCGCCCGACAACACGAACATGCCCTTGGCGCGCGCCTGGCTCACCGGCTCCAGCTCGTGCCCGGTCTCGTCGATCAGCATCAACTGGTCGCCCTTGCGCAACACGCCATGCGGCGTGCGCTCGACCACATCGACCACCAGCGTTTCGGGCAACTGGCGCGATACGCGGGCATCCTTGACCCAGGGCAGCGCCAGCAGCGTTTCGCGCAAGGCTGCAACGTCCACGCGGGACATGGCCTGGTCACGCTGGCCGAGCACCTTTTCATAGATGGTCTGCTCGCTCATCCGGCGCACGCCGCGCACTTCCACGCGCTTGACATCGAAACCCGCGCCATGGGCGGCGCGCGCCATCTGCGCTTCGGCCAGCGCCGGAACCCCAGCGATATTGGCCACGGTCCAGACCGCGACTGCCGCCGTGCCGAGAATGGCCGTGAGCATGATCTTGTGCAGCGTCTCTTCGCTGAAAGGCTGCACGCGCATGACATGGCCGATGGCAGAGCCGGTCTGCTTGCGCGCCGTCTGCACCTTGGCCTTGGCCCCGCGCTGCGCGGTCACCCGCCGCACGCCCTTGCCTCCGCGCCGGATCGTCTGCGGCATGGTCAGCCGGCTCCCTTCTTGGCCCGAGAAAGGGCGGCGTCGGCAGCAGCGTCCCTGATCGCTTCGGCCACGATCGCCTCGACCAGATCGGGATAGTCCATGCCCATATGCCGCGCCTGCTCGGGCACGAGGCTAAGCGGCGTCATGCCCGGCTGGGTGTTGACCTCCAGGAGGAACAGCCCTTCCACCCCGCGTTCGTCATCCCAGCGGAAATCGGAACGGCTGGTGCCCTTGCATCCCAGGAGCTTGTGCGCACGCAGCGCGATGTCCTTGCAGGCCTGCGCGATATCGTCCGGAATATCGGCCGGGCACACATGCTCGGTCAGCCCATCGGTGTACTTGGCATCGAAATCGTAGAACGCGGTCTTGGGGATCAGTTCGGTCACCATCAGCGCGCGATCGCCCAGCACGGCCGTGGTCAGTTCCTTGCCGCGAATGAACGGCTCGGCCAGCAGTTCGTCGAACTCCTGCCAGGGACCGCGTGCGTCGGGGCTGATCGGGTTGCCATAGTTCCCCTCGGCCGTAACGATCGCCACACCCACCGACGAACCTTCGTTCACCGGCTTCAGCACATAGGGCCGCGCCAGCGGATCGTGGCTGTAAAGCTCTGCCGTCTTGACCACGCGGCCGCCGGGCATGGGAATGCCATGGGGCACTAGCGTCTGCTTGGTCAGCTCCTTGTCGATGGCGATGACCGAGGTGGCAAGGCCGGAGTGGGTATAGGTCAGGCCCATCAGGTCCATCATGCCCTGCACCGTGCCGTCTTCGCCCGGCGTGCCGTGCAGCGCGTTGAACACCACGTCGGGCGCGGCTTCCGCCAGGCGCAGCGCCACATCGCGGCCCATGTCGATCCGCGTCACGCGATGGCCGCGCTGCTCCAGCGCGCTGGCCACGCCTTCGCCGCTGGTCAGCGAAACCGGCCGCTCGCTGGACCAGCCGCCCATCAAGACCGCCACATGAAGCCGGGGCAGATCACTCATCACGGATTCCCTTGGTGGATTCGGCCCACCCGCTTGATTTCCCACTGTAACTCCACGCCTTGTGTCTGTTTTACACGGGCACGCACTTCCTCGCCCAGCGCCTCGATCTCGGCGCTGGTGGCATCGCCCGTGTTGATCAGGAAATTGGTGTGCTTTTCGCTGACCTGCGCGCCACCCATCGTCAAGCCACGGCAACCGGCGGCATCGACCAGCACCCAGGCCTTGTGCCCATCGGGGTTCTTGAACGTCGATCCGCCGGTCTTGCTGCGCAGCGGCTGGCTGGCCTCCCGCGCGGCGGAAATGCGGTCCATCTCGGCCTGTATCGCTTCGGGCTCGCCCGGCGTTCCGCGAAAACGCGCCGAGGCCACGATGCTGCCATCGGTCAATTCCGAATGGCGATAGGCATAGCCCAATTCGGCGAGCGGCAGGCGGACCAGTTCGCCCGAACGGATCACTACATCGCAATCGACGAGAACGTCCTTGACCTCGCGGCCATAGGCGCCGCCGTTCATCCGGACGAAGCCGCCCACCGTGCCGGGGATGGAACGCAGGAATTCGAGGCCCGCAATGCCTGCATCGCGCGCGGTGGACGAAACCAGGATGCCAGAGGCCCCGCCCCCGCAATCGAGCGTGATGGCATCGCGCGCCATGACTTTGGCAAAAGGCTTGCCCAGCCGCACCACCACGCCCGGCACCCCGCCATCGCGCACGATGAGATTGGAGCCCAGGCCCAGCGCCATGACCGGAACGTCTGGCGAAAGTGCGGCAAGGAATGCTTGAAGGTCCGCCACGTCCCTTGGCTCATAGAGCCAATCGGCGCTGCCGCCAGACTTGAACCAGACCAGCGGCGCGAGCGGGGCGTTGGGCGTGAGCTTGCCGCGCAGGTCGGGTGTGGCATCCACCACCCCCAACCCCCCTCCTCTAAAGAGGAGGGGGCTTACCGAACCTGCGTTCTCCCCCTCCTCTTTAGAGGAGGGGGTCGGGGGGTGGTGTTGGCCCAAGCCCGACATCACCCCTCACCCCGCAAATCCGAAATAGCCCCAGCCAGTCCGGCCGCCCACCTGGTGATATCCCCCGCCCCCAGGCACACGATCATGTCGCCGGCCTGCAATTGCGGCGCCAGTTCGGCGGCCAGGGCGTCTGCCCCGGAAATCAGATGCGCACTGCGGTGCCCGCGCGCCTTGATCCCTTCGACCATGGCGGCACTGTCCACGCCTTCGATCGGCTGCTCGCCAGCGGGATAGACCGGCGCGGCATAGACAACGTCTGCATCGTTGAACGCGCCCTGGAAATCTTCCATGTGGTCGCGCAACCGGGTAAAGCGGTGCGGCTGCACCACGGCAATCACGCGGCCCCGCACGCCCTCGCGCGCTGCAGCCAGAACGGCGCGGATTTCCACGGGGTGATGCCCATAGTCATCGATCACCGCCACGTCGCCGCCCGGCACGGAGACTTCGCCCACCTTGGTGAAGCGGCGCTTGACCCCGCCGAACTTGGCGAAACCGGTACAGACCTGATCGTGCGGCACGCCCATTTCCACCGCCACGGCAATCGCGGCCAAGGCGTTCTGCACGTTGTGCCGTCCGGGCATCGGCAGGTGGATGTCCTCGATCCGCTGGAATGAGCCATCGCGCTGGCGCAACACGGCAGTGAAGCGGTTTCCGCCCGGCACTGGCGTCACGCCTTCGCCGCGCACGTCGGCCTGGGCGGAAAAGCCATAGGTCACCACACGGCGATCGCGCACTTGCGGGATGATCGCCTGCACTTCGGGGTGGTCGATGCACAGCATCGCCGCGCCATAGAACGGCACGTTCTCGATGAATTCCACGAAGGCGCGCTTGACCTTGTCGAACGAGCCGTAGTGATCGAGATGCTCGGGATCGATATTGGTGACGACAGCGATGGTGCCATCCAGCCGCAGGAACGACCCGTCGCTCTCGTCGGCTTCCACCACCATCCAATCGCTATCCCCCAGCCGCGCGTTGGACCCATAGGAATTGATGATGCCGCCATTGATCACCGTGGGATCGACACCGCCAGCATCGAGCAGGCAGGCGACCAGCGATGTGGTCGTCGTCTTGCCATGCGTGCCGGCTACCGCGACGGTGTTTTTCAGCCGCATCAGTTCGGCCAGCATTTCGGCACGGCGCACCACGGGAATGCGTGCCTCCAGCGCCGCGACAACTTCGGGATTGTCGCGCTTCACCGCCGTGGAGGTGACGACGACCTGCGCATTGGCCACGTTTTCGGCCCGCTGGCCGATCATCACTGGAATGCCCCGCGCGCGCAGCCCTTCCACGACATAGCTTTCCGCCATGTCGGAACCCTGCACGGCATAGCCCATGTTGTGCATCACTTCGGCAATGCCAGACATGCCGATGCCGCCGATGCCGACGAAATGGATCGTGCCGATTTCGACACCGACGCCCTTCATGCTTCATTCTCCAAAGCCAGCGCCGCAGCGCCGGGCGTGGCTTGTGCGGCGGTGGGCTCCACGCGGATCACATCCATCAGCGGAGCGCCGCCAAAGCTTTCGACCAGATCGGCCAGGTCTTCCACCGCGCGCGGCAAGCCGCAGTTCCACGCGGCATGGGCGGCATTGGCAAGACCGGCCGGATTCATCGCCATCGCCTGGATTTGCTTGGCCAGTTCCTTGGGGGTGAAGCCCGGCTGGCGGATCGCGCGCGCGCCACCGGCCTTGACCATCTCACGGGTATTGGCGGCCTGGTGATCGTCGGTCGCAATGGGCAGCGGCACCAGGATCGCCGGACGGCCCACGGCGGTAAGCTCGGCAATGGTGGAGGCGCCAGCACGGCCCACGAACAAGTGCGCCCCCGCAAGGCGACTGGCCATGTCCTCGAAATAGGTGCCAAGCTCTGCCGGAATCTCGTGCGCGGCATAGCGTGCGCGCACCGCCTCCAGGTCTTCGGCACGGCATTGCTGCGTCACCTGCAGGCGATGGCGCAGCGCAGGCGGCAGCATGGCCAGGCCATCGGGCACCACTTGCGCAAGAACCGATGCGCCCTGGCTGCCGCCGGTCACCAGCACGCGAAACAGGCTGTCGTCGGAAAACTCAGGGAATGGCGCGCCGCGCAGGTTCAGCACTTCCGGCCGCACCGGGTTGCCCACCAGATGCACCTTGCCCCACAAACGCGGATCGAGCCGATCGACATCGGGATAGGCAGTGGCGATGGCATCGACGCTCTTGGCCAGATAGCGGTTGACGCGGCCCAGCACGGCGTTCTGTTCGTGAATGACGGTCGGAACGCGCGCCGCGCGGGCAGCCAGCAGGGCGGGCAATGCCGGATAGCCGCCAAAGCCGATCACGCAGGCCGGCGCAAAGCTTTCGAACAGGCGCAGCGCCATCGAGCGGCCCTGAAGAATCGCGCGCAAGCCCTTGAACAAGGCAACGGGATTCTTGCCCAGTCGGCCAGCCGGCAAGACATGCGCGGTCAGGAAATCGGGCTTGCCGGGAATCTTGGCGCCGCGTGCATCGGTGATCAACGCCACATGATGGCCCCGCGCGTGCAGTTCGGTGGCCAGGGCAAAGGCCGGGATCATGTGCCCGCCGGTGCCGCCCGCTGCCAGCACGAAGTGGCGCGAAACGCCGGAGATGGATTGTGCAGTCATTTGCGCGTCAATTCGCCCAGGTGAAAGGTCTCGCGCGTCAGATAAGGGTTGCGGCGCGTGATGGCGAGCAGGAAACCAACGCCCAGCAGCAGCGCGATCGTGGACGACCCGCCATAGCTGATCAGCGGCAGGGTCATCCCCTTGGACGGGAACAGTTGCAGGTTCACGAGGATGTTGATGAAGGCCTGCCCCGCCAATTGCGCGGTCAGGCCGGTGGCTGCCAGCACGGTGAACAGGTCTTCCTCGTCCACCAGGCGCAGCAGCACGCGCAGCACGATGGCACAATAGAGGATCACCACGATGCCGCAGGCGATCAGGCCGAACTCCTCGCCGATCACCGAGAAGATATAGTCGGTGTGCGCCTCGGGCAGGGCATTCTTGCGCGCGCCAAGCCACAGGCCGGTGCCGCTCCATCCGCCAGCCACCAGGGTGCGCATGGCCAGGTCTACCTGATCGAATTCAGACCCGCCCGACAGGAAATTGTCGATGCGATGCGTGGCGTTGGGGTAGAAGAAGTAGGCCAGGACCACGACCGCAACACCGGCCGCAATCGCCCATCCGACACGTGCCAGCGGCAGGCCGGACAGCAATACGAGCACGAACCACACGCCGCCAAACAGGACGGTCGAGCCGAAGTCTGGCTGCGCCATCAACAGGATGGCCACAAGCACCATGGGCACCATCGACAGGCGGATCACCGGCATATGCGGATCGCGCACTTTCCAGGAAAGAATCCAGGCCACCGCAATGGCAAAACCGGGCTTGAGGAACTCGGAAGGCTGGATGCCCAGCACCCAGCGCTTGGCGCCTTTCACTTCGGTCCCCACGATGGGCACCAGCACGAGGGCAACCACCATCACGCCCGCCAGGATGATCGCGGCGCGCCGGGCGGTATCCTTGGGCAGGAGCGACACCGCGAACATGCCGATCAGGCCCAGCGCCTGCATTTCCAGCTGGCGCCAGAAGAAATAGAGATCGCCCAGCGCCTTTTGATGGGTGGACAGCCGGTGCGCGCTGGCCGGGGACGCTGCGGCCACGGCAATGGCGCCCACGATCATCAGCACCAGCACCAGCCCCAGCAGCACGCGATCGATCTCGCGCCACCAGATCACCAGTTCGCTGCGCCGTGTGCGCCGAAACCGCTGCATGGCCGATGGAGAGGCCGGCGCAACGACGGGAACAGGGCCGGTTGTCGGCGTGATTGCGGGGCCAGCAGATGCCATGCCGATCAATTCCCTTCCGTCAATGCGGCCACGATCTGGCGAAAACAGTCGCCCCTCGCCTCAAAATCGCGGAACTGGTCGAAACTGGCGCATGCGGGCGAGAGCATGATGACATCGCCCGGCACGGCCTGTTCCATCGCCGCGCGTACCGCATCGCCCAGCATTTCGGCGCGCGTGACCGGCATGAACGGCTCCAGGATCTCGGCAAAGCGAGGGCCTGCCTCACCGATCGTATAGGCGTGGGCGACGTGGCCGAAATGGGGGGCGCAATCGTCAAGGTCATCGCCCTTGGGCAAGCCGCCGACGATCCAGTGGATGCGCGGAAATGCAGCCAGCGCCGGCGCGGTGGAGGCCGGATTGGTGGCCTTGCTATCGTTCACGAACAGCACGCCGTTCTTTTCCGCAACGCGCTCCATCCGGTGCGGCAGGCCGACAAAACTTTCCAGCCCGGCAACGATCGTCGCCTCGTCCAGCCCAAGATAGCGCACCGCGCCCACGGCAGCCGCCGCATTGGCGCGGTTGTGCGGGCCTTGCAAGCTGGGCCACCGTGCCGGGTCGCCCGGCAGATCTATGCCATTGATGAACTGGAAATTGGCGCCTTCCGGGGCAAAGCGCAGCGCGTCGTCGTCCATCGCTGCCCGCATGTCCACCAGCGCGAGATGGCCGGCCGCCTGCATCCCGAACAGCCGTGCCTTGGACGCGACATAGGCGTCATAGCCATCATAGCGATCGAGATGATCGGGGCTGACATTGAGCAGCACCGCCACATCTGCATCAAGGCGCTGCGTCAGGTCGATCTGGTAGCTCGACAGTTCCAGCACATAGACGCCGCCGGCGGGCAGAGGCACCTGCTCCAGGATCGGCTTGCCGATATTGCCCCCCATCAGGCCGGGCACGCCGGCAGACTGGAGCAAATGGTGGATGAGCGCGGTGGTGGTGGACTTGCCGTTGGTGCCGGTGATCGCAACCACGCGGTGGGGCGGAAGGTCGAGCCGGGCTTGCGCAAACAGCTCGATATCGCCGATCACCGGTACGCCGGCAGCGCGGGCATGGGCCGCAATCGGATGGCGATTGAGCGGAACACCGGGGGAAACGACAACGCCTGCAAATCCGGTCAGGTCGATCGCCAGCGGATCGGCGATCGTCGCCCGCCCTTCCAGCGCGGTGCGGGGTTCCTCGCGCGCATCCCACGCGGTCACATCGGCGCCGCTGGCAATCAGGCATTCCACCGTCGCCATGCCCGAACGCGCCAGGCCCAGCACGGCATATTTCTTACCGGCAAAGGCAGGCGAGACGATCATCGCACTTTCAGCGTGGCAAGGCCGAGCAGCGCCAGCACGATCGAGACGATCCAGAAGCGGATCACCACGGTCGATTCCTTCCAGCCCAGCTGCTCGAAATGGTGATGGATCGGCGCCATGCGAAACACCCGCTTGCCCGTTCGCTTGTAAACGAAGACCTGCACGATCACCGAGACGGCTTCCATCACGAACAGCCCGCCCACGATCGCCAGCACGATTTCATGGTGCGCTGCCACGGCGATCACGCCCAGCGTGCCGCCCAGCGCCAGGCTGCCGGTATCGCCCATGAATACCGCAGCGGGCGGCGCGTTGAACCACAGGAACGCCAGCCCCGCGCCCATCACGGCCGCGCAATAGATCGCCAGCTCGCCCGCGCCCGGAACGTGGGGAATGCCCAGGTAGTGGGCATAGTCTGCACGCCCCGCCAGATAGGCGATGATGGCAAAGGTGCCGCAAGCAATGATCACCGGCATGATCGCCAGACCATCGAGCCCGTCGGTCAGGTTCACCGCATTGCCCGCCCCCACGATCACGAACGCGGCGAACACGAAATAGAACGGCCCGAGCGGGATGTAGAGATTGCTGAACACCGGCACGTAAAGGTTGGTTTCGGTCACCACCAGCCAGGCGGCGATGCCGGCAATCACGAATTCCAGCAGCAGGCGCATCTTGGCCGGAATGCCCTGGTGCGCATACTTTGTCACCTTGTCGTAATCGTCGAGGAAGCCGATCAATCCGAAGCCGAGCGTGACGATCAAGCAGGCCCAGACATAGCGGCTGGACAAGTCCATCCACAGCATCAGGCCCATGACCAGCGCACTCACGATCATCAGCCCGCCCATCGTGGGCGTGCCGCGCTTGGCCAGGTGGCTTTGCGGCCCATCCTCGCGGATCGGCTGGCCCTTGCCCTGGCGCATGCGCAGCATGTCGATAAAGCGCGGGCCAATCAGCAGGCCGATCATCAGCGTGGTCAGCAGCGACGCGCCCGCGCGAAACGACTGGTAGCGGAAAAGATTGGTCAGGCCTTCATAATGCAGCCAGTGCGCCACGAGATAGAGCATTCACCGTTCCTTGTCAGGCCAGCGACTTGATCAGCGCGCCCAGACCAACCGAATTCGAACCCTTGACGAGGATCGCGTCCCCGCCGGCAATACCGATGCGGGCCAGCACCTGGGCCGCATCGTCAGCTGTCTGCACATGATCGACTTGCAGCGGTGCGGCAAGCGCAGCGCCCGCGCTTTTCCCCAATGCGTCGGCCAGTGCCGCCATTTCGGGGCCAACCAGCACGGCATGGGCAATTCCCGCCGCCATGACCGGCCCAGCCAGTTCGGCATGATAGCGATCTTCGTCCGCGCCCAGTTCGCGCATGGCGCCCAGCACGGCAATGCGCCGCGCCGCAGGCGTAGCGCCCAGGCCCGCCAGCGTCACGGCCATGGATGCCGGATTGGCATTATAGCTTTCATCGATAAGCGTGGCCACGCCGCTGCCATCGCCATCGGGCGCTGCAATGGTATGGCGCGCGCCGCGCCCGGCCAGGCCTTCCATCTCGGCCAGCGCCAGCCCGGCGGCGCCCAGGTCTCCCCCGGCGGCACGGACAGCGGCCATGATCGCCAGCGAGTTGATCACCCAGTGATCGCCCGGCTGCGCCACGGTATAGCACAGCTTTCCATCACCCAGATCGGCCGTCACCAGCGAACCGCCGCCGGGCGCTGCCACCACATCGAGCAGGCGCACATCGGCATGGGCCGCGCGGCCAAACGAGATGACCGTTCCGGCATGCTGCGCTGCCTTGGCCCGCAGGCGTTCGTAATGGGCATTGTCGGCAGGAATGATCGCCACGCCGCCAGGCTCCAGCCCCTCGAAGATTTCGCCCTTGGCGTCGGCAATCGCCTCTTCGCCGCTGAAATGGCCGATATGGGCTGGGGCGATCGTCGTCACCACGGCCACATGCGGGCGCACCAGGCGGGTGAGCGCGGAAAGCTCTCCGGCGTGGTTCATGCCCATCTCGAACACGCCGAACTGGGTGCGCGCCGGCATCCGTGCCAGGCTGAGCGGTACGCCGACATGGTTGTTGTAGCTTTTCACCGAGCGGTGCGCACGGCCCCGGCTGCCGCGATCGAGCGCCGCGAACAGCGCTTCCTTCACCGATGTCTTGCCGGCCGATCCGGTAACGCCGATCACCCGCGCCTCGGGCGAAATCCGCGCGCGGGCAGCGCGTCCCAGCGCTTCGAGTGCGGCTGTCGTGTCTTCCACCAGCACGTGGGGATGAAGCACGGGATGCTCGACGATGGCGGCGGCGGCACCCTTGCCAAAGGCGCCGGTGACAAAGCGATGGCCATCGGCGCTCTCGCCGCGCAGCGCCAGGAACAAGTCGCCTTCCATCACTTCGCGGCTGTCGAATGCGACGCCGTTCACTTCAAACGCGGTAGAGGCCTTGCCGCCGGTCGCGACCGCGATTTCGCTCGCGCTCCACAGCGCCAGCGGCGTGTCGTCATCGGCTTCGCTCGGCCAGTCGATCAGGGCAGCAGTGGCGGTCATCCGGCAATTTCTCCCACGCATTCGCGGGCAACCTGCACGTCATCGAACGGCAGCACCCGCATCGCTTCACCACGCCCCACGATTTGTCCCTGTTCGTGTCCTTTGCCCGCAACCAGCACGATGTCCCCGGCACCGGCCTGGCTCACTGCCGTGGCAATCGCTGCCCGGCGATCGGCCACTTCCACGGCCTTTTCACTACAACCGGCCATGACCGCAGCGCGGATGGCAGCAGGATCTTCCCCGCGCGGATTGTCGTCCGTCACGATCACCAGATCGGAACCGGCGCAAGCCGCCGCGCCCATCGGTGCCCGCTTGCCGGTGTCGCGGTCGCCGCCCGCCCCGATCACGGTGATCAGCCGCGCCCCCACGTGGGGGCGCAGCGCGGCAATGGCGGCCTCGATGGCATCGGGGGTATGCGCATAGTCGACATAGACCGGCGCCCCGGCGCGGTTGATCGCGGCGCGTTCCAGCCGCCCGCGCACCGGTTGCAGGCGGCCCAACGCCTCCAGCGTTCGGGCGGCGTCTCCGCCGCTGGCGATCACCAGCCCGGCCGCCACCAGCGCATTGGCCGCCTGGTAGGCCCCGATAAGCGGCAGCGTCACCTTGCGCGTGCTGCCTTCGTAAACCAGTTCCAGCACCTGGCCCAATTGCGTCGGCGTGCGGCTGACAAGGCGGATGCCCTCGCCCTTTTCTCCCACCGTGATCGTCTTCAGGCCACGCGCCGCAACCCGCGCCAGAGCCTTGTCGCTCCAGGCATCATCTGCCCAGACGACCGCAGTGCCGCCGTCGGCCACGACTTCATCGAAAAGGCGCATCTTGGCCGCGAAATAGGCGTCCATCGTTTCGTGATAGTCGAGGTGATCGCGGCTGAGGTTGGTGAACCCGCCCGCCACGACGCGCAGCCCTTCGTTGCGGAACTGCGAGAGGCCATGGCTCGACGCTTCATAGGCCACATGGCTCACGCCCTCGCGCGCCAGGCCGTGCATGTTGGCCAGGAACGTGACGATGTCGGGCGTGGTCAGGCCGGTCGAAACGCTTTCGTCGGCCGTGGTCACGCCCAGCGTGCCGATAGAGGCAGCGGCAAAGCCGGCCATCCGCCAAAGTTGGCGGGTCATTTCGACGGTCGAGGTCTTGCCGTTGGTGCCGGTCACCGCCACTACCGTTTCGGGCACCGGCGCAAAGAACGGCGCGGCCAGATGCGCAAAAAGGCGGCGCGGGCTGGCATCAGCCAGATGCACCGCCCCTTCGACGCGGGCCTCGGGCCGGGCAACCACGGCCACGGCGCCGGCGGCAATCGCGGCGGGAATGAAATCCTCGCCATTCACCTGCGCACCGGGAAAGGCGCCAAACACCGTGCCGGGTGCGACCTTGCGATTGTCGATGGCAAAGCCGGTGACATTGATCTCCGCTGCCGCCTGGGGCAGCGCAACGCCGGCAGACCGTGCCAGCAAACCCAGCTTCATTCACCGTCTCCACTGCCGATCAACGGCGACAGGTCGGAAATATCGACGTCGCGGCTGGCGTCAGGCACCACGCCCAGGAGCGGCCCGATGCGCGGCACCACCCGGCCCACGATCGGCGCCGCGTTCCACGCCGCGGTGCGCTGGCCCGAAGTGGCCGCCGTTCCCTGCGGTTCGTCGAGCATGGCGATCACCACGTAGCGTGGCTTGTCCATCGGGAAGGCCGAGGCAAAGGTCGCCACCAGCGAAGTCTTGCGATAGCCGCCATTGCCCGGCTTTTCGGCCGAACCGGTCTTGCCACCCACGCGGAAGCCCGAAGCATCTGCCTTGCGGCCGGTGCCATCGGCCACGATCATGCGCAAAAGCTGGCGCAACCGCGCGCTGGTGGACGCCTTGAACACGCGCGTACCGGCCGGCACATGCGCGGGATCGACCTTGAACAGCGTGGCGGGGCGCCAGATACCGCCATTGACCAGCGCCGCATAGGCGCAGGCCAGATGCAGCGGCGTCACCGCGATGCCATGGCCATAGCTGACCGTCATCGTGGTGATCCGGCTCCAATCGCCAGCCTTGTTTTCACCGTGCGGCCACAGCGGAAAGCCGCGCGCGGGCAATTCGATGGTTGGGCGCTGGTTCATGTGCAGCGCCATCATCGTCTGCCTGAGCAGAGGCCCGCCCAGCTTGTCGGCCACTTGCGCGGTGACAATGTTGGACGAGTGGATCAGCGCCTCGGGCACATTGAGCGACGCGCCGAAATTGTGGCTGTCGTGAATGGTGCGCCCGGCAATGTGCAGCGGCGCGGTGGGATAGCGCACCGACAAGTCGGTGACCACGCCCGCGTCGATCGCGGCGGCCACCGTGATCGGCTTGAAGGTGGAGCCCAGTTCGTAAACCTGGTTCGACACGCGGTTGAACACGAGGTCGTTGAAGGCACGGTCCGAACGGTTGGGATTGAAGGAGGGAAGCGAGGCGAGCGCGACCACTTCGCCGCTGTCCACGTCGAGCACGATGCCCGCCGCGCCCTTGGCATTGCTTTCCTGCATGCCGCGCAGCAATTCGTCTTCCAGCGCCCCTTGCGCCCGCGAGTCGATCGAGAGCGCCACCGGCGTGCCGCGCTGCGCAGGATCGAGCAGGCGCGGCTCCAGCACCTGCTCCATGCCGACGTGGCCTTTGCCCTCTTCATCGACATAGCCGAGCACGTTGGCCGCCAGCGATCCTTGCGGATAATAGCGCTGGTTCTCGCGCGGGAATTCCAGCGCCGGTTCGCCCAGCGCAAACACGCGATTGGCTTCCTCGGGCAGCACGCGCTTACGCAAATAGCTGCCCTTGCCCGATTTCAGGCGCGACACCAGATCCTTGAAATCGGCATCGGGAAAGATCTGGATGAGCGCGCGAGCGACTTCCTCGGGCGTTTTGACCAGCGGATTGCCATTTTCGCCCAGTGCCTTGGGATTGAACCACAGCGAATAGGACGGAAAAGCGCGTGCCAGCGGAATGCCGTTGCGATCGGTGATTTCGCCACGCGGGGGAAGCAGCGCCTCGGCCAGCGAACGGCGATCGGGCGCCTGCTCGAACAATCCCAATTGCGTCAGCCGTACCAAGGCGACCAGCGACAGGAACACAAAGCCGACTGCGACCACCAGGACGCGAAGCTTGGCCGTGACCAGCGAACGCTGGCGCACGCTGGCCAGTTGGACGCGGCCCGATGCGATGGCTGCCGAGGCGGTAAGCTGGTTCACCGGCTCGTCTTCACTCCTGTCTTGCGATCCCCGCTGACACTCTTCTGCGCAGTCTTGACAGCGGCAGACTTGGACTTGGGCTTGGCCACGTCCTTTTCCGCCTTGGCAGACTTTGCTTCCGATTTTGCCTTAGTCGGGTGATCGGCCGGGCGGGAAGCCTTGGGCTTGGCCTTCTCCACCGTTGCCACGCGCTTGGCCGGCGTCTTGTCGCGCTTTTGCGTCTTTTCGTCGCTGGCCACACTTTTGCCGGTGGCCGGTGCATGCAGCGTGCCCAGCTTTTCCGCCAAGGTCGCGGTGGCTTCGGCATGATCGAGCGAGCGGCTATGCGGTTTGCCGGCCCCGCCGTCCTCGCCTTCGGCCTCGTGCGTTTCCGCCAGCGGCTGCACGCTGGGGCGATCGCCCGACAGCGCCGGGAACGCGGCTGCGGCAATCACGCTATCGTCCACCGTGGCCACGCGGATCGGCGCAGGCTGATCGGGTTCGGCTGGCTTGCTGAGCACGGCGAGCTGGCGCTCGTTTTCCAGATACTGCCCGGCAACCGGCGCGACATAGCCGAATTCAAGGTCGTTCCAGGCCTTGAGCTGCTGCTGGTTGGCGCGCGTCTCGAACTCGGTCTCAAGGTACATCTTCTGCTGCTTGAGCGCGACGATCTGCCCTTCGGCACGGTGCACCTGGCTGCGCAGCGCATTGACTCGAAACGACAGGATCATGACCAGCGCGCCGCATACCGCAAGCAGCGCCAACCAACCGATCGACCGAAGGCGTTGGGCAGACAGGATCATGCCGATTGGCTCCCCGCATTGTGCGAAAACGCGCGCGCGGGGGCAGCGGTTCGCACCGCCCAGCGCAAGGTGGCAGACCGGGCACGCGGGTTGCGTGCCTCTTCCTCTGGCCCCGGACGGATCGCCGCCGAAGGCTTTTCGAACAGGGCCGCAAAGGCTTGCGCCTGGGGCGGCAGATGGCGCGAGCCCGATGGCGTGGCGCCGGCCGCCTCACGCAGGAACTGCTTGACGATGCGGTCTTCCAGGCTGTGGAAGCTGACCACGGCCAACCTTCCACCCGGCATCAGCAGACGCTCTGCGGCATCGAGCGCAGCGCGCAACTCGTCCAACTCGCCGTTGACGTGAATCCGCACCGCCTGGAAGCTGCGCGTCGCCGGGTCCTTTGCCGTACCGGGGCGATAGCCCAGCGCCTTGCGCACCACGGCAGCGAATTGCCCGGTGGTGGCAAGCGGCCGAGCCGCAACCACGGCGCGGGCCACGCGGCGCGATTGGCGCTCTTCGCCATAGATATAGAGCACGTCGGCGATTTCGGCTTCGTCGGCCTCGTTGAGGAAATCGGCCGCGCTCATCCCGTCTTGCGACATGCGCATATCGAGCGGGCCGTCGCTGGAAAAGGCAAACCCGCGCGCGCGCTGGTCAAGCTGCATGGAACTGACACCGATATCGAGCACAACGCCTTGCACTTGGGCAATGCCGGCCTCTGCCATCGCCGCGGCCATTTCGGAAAAGCGGCGCGGATGGAGCACCAGCGTGGGTGACGCGCCGCCAGTTTCGGGCCACAGGCGGCCAGTCGCAATCGCGTCGGGATCGCGATCAAAGGCATGGACGGTCGCCCCGCATGCCAGGATGGCGCGGGTATAGCCACCTGCGCCGAACGTGCCGTCGATGATTGCGTCGCCAGGCTTGGGCGCCAGCGCGGCAATCACTTCGTCGAGCAGCACGGGAATATGCGGGGCCTGGGCCGGAACGAGGGTGGAGGGCGCCTGGTCGCTCACTTGCGCTTCCCCTTCTGCGCCGCTTCGGCAAGCAGGGCGCGGCAAGTCGCCTTGGCGCCGTCCCAGCCGCTGTCCATCTCGAACAGCACGTCGGGCGCCCAGATGGTGAAGAACTCGCCACCGCCATGGAAATAGAGCGCGTCGTTCACGTTGGCTTGCTCGGCCAGGTGATCGGGCAAAATGAAACGACCGGATTCATCAAAGCTGGCACGCAGGAAACCATAAAGCTGGGCAGCACGGATATCCGGATCGAAATCGTCCCCACGCTTCAACGCCATTTCCTCTTCACGGGCAATGCGGGCGGGAAACGTTTCAACGCGGGAAAGCCCGAAACCGGTGAGGCAGGGAAACTTGTGATGGCGATCGAGGCAGAGGACGCGCTGGCCTTGCGAGGCATCCTTGACCGAGGCGCGGAAGTCTGAGGGCAGCACAAAGCGGTTCTTCTCGCCCCGCGGCGAGAAGCCTTGCCCCCAGTAGTTTGACGGTGCTCCCGCCACGTCCCGTCACCACCTTGCCCGCCGGACAATAGCTTCCCGTCACCGGCCGATGTGCGCACACCGGCCGAACCATCCCCCACGGATGCGACATGAAAGTTTGTCCCGATGCGTCCATGGTATCGCGGGACTGTCCGGGCGGAAAGGGGAAATTGCGGGAAAATGCGGTCGAAACTTGAATCTATGGACGTTTTTTATGGTTTTTAAGCCTTAACCAAGACAGTGTTCTCCTAATGTTTCCCCGGGAAACACTTGGAATCCCGCCGGTTTCCGAATCGCGCCCAGTTCGGACGCGCTTTTTCCCGTAATTTCCCGCAAACAGCAGGCGAGCCTGTCCACGCCTGGGCAACGGCTAGCGCGTGGCAGCGCGTGGCTGTGTCAGTGCTTTGGTGCGTTGGGATTTTGCGGAGCCGCGCCACCGCCCACAGGCAGTTCCGGCGCGACGCCCATATCGACCAAGGGGTCGTTGGCCGCCGTGGCACTGGCTTCGACCGCAGGGTCGAGCGCGGCAGCACGATTGGCCAGAGTGACCCGCTCCATGATCACATTGGCAAGGCTGATCAGCAGGAAAATCGCGCCCAGGCCGAATAGCCCGACCTGCAGCCGGTTGACCGCCTGCGCGCGCAATTCACGCGGCGAAAGCGGTATGTGATGGACCGGTATGATAGGCGCATCGTGCTTGGCCCCGAACAGAGGAACCTTGCGTTCGCGTTGCAATCCGAACAGCGCCATGGCGCGGCTATAGCTTATTGCACCAGCCAGGGGAATACCGGCAGCCCCTTGGCCTGCAGCCACTCCGCGTTGTAGAGCGACGAAAGGTAGCGGAAGCCGGTATCGCACAGGATCGTGGCGATGCGGGCGCCTGGCCCAATCTGCTTGGCGAGCGCAACCGCGCCGGCCACGTTGATGCCGCTCGACAGGCCCAGGCAAAGCCCTTCCTCGGCCAGCAGGCGCTCTACCCAATAGAGGCCTTCCTCGTCGGAAATGCGGAATTGCGTGTCGATCGGCGCGCCTTCGAGATTGGCGGTGATGCGTCCCTGGCCAATGCCCTCGGCGACGGAAGAACCCTCGGCCTTCAACTCGCCATGCGCGTAATAGTTATAGAGCGCCGCGCCATGCGGATCGGCCAGGCCGATGGTGATCGTCTCGTCAAAGGCCTTGAGGCCCATGCCGGTGCCGGCAATCGTGCCGCCGGTGCCCGCCGCACAGATGAAGCCATCGAGGCGGCCATCCATCTGCGCCCAGATTTCCGGTGCCGTGCTTTCGATATGGGCGCGGCGGTTGGCGATGTTGTCGAACTGGTTGGCCCAGATCGCGCCTTCGGTTTCCTCGGCAATGCGGCGCGAGGTGTGGACGAAGTGGTTGGGGTTGGAAAACGGCGCCGCCGGTACCAGCACGAGTTCGGCGCGCAGCGCACGCAGCGTATCCATCTTCTCGCGCGATTGCGTTTCGGGCATCACGATCACGCTTTTGTAGCCCAGGGCATTGGCCACCAGCGCCAGGCCGATGCCGGTATTGCCCGCCGTGCCTTCCACGATGGTGCCGCCGGGCTGCAGCAGGCCCCGGTCCTCGGCATCGCGCACGATCCACAACGCGGCCCGATCCTTGACCGATGCACCGGGATTGGCAAATTCGCACTTGCCAAAGATGTCCGCACCAGCCGCTTCGCTGGGGCCGGCCAGGCGCACGAGCGGGGTGTTGCCGATAAGGGAAAGGCTGTCGGGAGCGATCGCGGGAACAGTCATGGAATGCGAGGTAAGCCGCCCCGACGCAATCGGCAACCCAATTGCGCTTGGGGTTGGAAAAGCTGCCCTCTCGCCAGCCTATTCGCGAGACGCGCGGATGGCCGCCGCCCCGGCGAACGGCGCCACGGCCAAGGCCACCAGGCTGCATGCAGCCAGAAGGCCAAGCCCGTTCTCACCGCCCGGTTGCAGCGAGCCAGCACCAAAGATCAACAGCGGCACGGTCAGTGGAATGGCCAGCAGCCCGCCCAGCGCCGCCCCTGCCCGCAGGCCCGCCGTCAGCGCCGCAATCATCACGCCGATGGCGGCCAGGCCCGGCGTGCCCAGCAGCAGGCCCCATTCGACCGTGGCCAACTGACCAGCATCGAGCGAAAGCAGCCCGGCCGAAAGCGGCGCAGCGACCAGCATCGGTACACCGAAGCTGATCCAGTGCGCCACGATCCGCACCAGCAGCAGCACTTCCTCGGAAAAGCCGCGCAAGGCCCACTGGTCGAACAGCCCCGCCTCGGCGTCGGGCTCCACCAACCGGTCCAGCGGCAGGATCGCGGCGAGCAGCGCGGCAACCCAGATCACGCCGGCGCCGGTCCGTGCCAACAGCCGCGCATCGGGGCCAACAGCGAATGGATAGAGCATGGCCACCGCCAGGAAAAACAGCAGGGGCAGCGCTGCCCCGCCCCGCCCTTGCGCGCCACGCAGCAGCAGCACGAGATCGCGCCGGAAGATCGGCCAGAGGCGCGCGATCATGCCCAGTCCCCTTCCGCATCGGCCGTTTCGGGAGCGGGCACATGGTAGGCCATGGCCAGTGTCTGGATGCCCGCCAGCGCCAGCGGCTGATGCGAGGCGATGACCACCAGCCCGCCCTTGTGCCGATGTGCCTCGATCCCTTGCTGCGCCCGTGCCGCCCAAGCGGTATCGAGCCCGTTGAGCGGTTCGTCCAGCAGCCAGATCGGCGCCTGCGCGGCGGCCAGGCGGGCCAAGGCTGCCCGCTTCTTCTGCCCGGTGGAAAGATAGCGCACCGGCACATCCGCCAGATCGGCCAACCCGAAAGGATCCTCGCCGTCCGGCACGGCCCCGTCGATCGCGTGCCAGAACGAGAGGGCCCGCCCGAGTGGCTGATGCAGGTCGAGCGCCAGCCGCTCGTCGACCAGGGCCAGGTTGCCGCTGCGCTCCACCGTGCCGGCAAAGGGCCGCATCAGGCCCGCCAGAATGCGGATCAGGCTGGACTTGCCGATGCCATTGGGCCCCGCCAGATGAAGGGCATCGCCCGGCCCCAGCGCAAGGTTCACCCCGCAGAACAGTATGCGATCGCCCCGCCGGCAGGCGATATCGTGGGCGGCAAGATGCGGCGCGGTCATGCCTTGCGCCCTAGCCGCCCCGCTTCACCGCCGCAACCGGCGGCGCAACGGCCCCGGCAGCCAGCGTGCAGCAAAGGCCAGCCGCCGCGCCGTCGGCCCGACCAGCCAGTGCAGGCGTGTACCATGCACAGCAGCCCAGGCAGCCTGCCCGACATCTTCGGGCCGGCCGATCTCCAGGCGCTGGCGCTCCACCACATCGCGGATCGTGCCGGCCGTGATACCATTGGGCGGCTGCTCAATCAGCGGCGTGGCGATGAAGCCGGGCATCAGGCTGCGCACGGCGATCCCGTCTGCCGCCCACTCGGCGTCGAGCGCCTCGGTCAACGCACGCACGCCCGCCTTGGTGGCGGCATAGACCGACGTGCCCGGCGTGCCATAGAGCGCGGCGGCGCTGGCGGTATTGAGCAGGCAGACCGGCGTCGCGCGATCGTGCGCCGCTGCCTTCAACCACGGATAGGCCGCGCGCGCGCCGAGCGTTGCCCCGGTCAGGTTGATCGCAATGACGGTCTCGATCTCGGCCACGCTGCAATCGGCCAGCGCGCCGCCCAGCGGCACGCCGGCATTGTTGGCCATGACATGGATGGCGCCCCCACCCGCACCGGCGGCCGCGGCCAGGGCAGGCTCCCATGCAATCGGATCGCGCACATCGAGCCTATGGGCAGACCAGCGCCCTGCCGGCAAAAGCGCTCCGGTCCGTGCCATGCCTGGCGCGTCCACATCGGCCAGGGCCACGAACCAGCCGTCGCGGGCAAAGCGTTGCGCAATGGCCCGGCCGATCCCCGAAGCGCCACCGGTGACGAAGATCGTTCCGGTCATAGCGCAGGATTGGAATAGCAATGCCAGGTAAACAGCGCGAGCGCCCCGCGATGCGGGCGCCATGGTTCGGCCAGCGCGCGGGTTTCCTTTTCACTTGGGCGATCGGGCAGGCCCAGCAGCTTGCCCAGCCCCACTTGCACCGCCAGATCGCCCGCCGGCCAGATATCGGGCCGCCCTTCGGCAAACAGCAGGTAGATTTCCGCCGACCAGCGCCCGATGCCTTTGATCCGCATCAGTTCCGCAGTAGCGGCTTCATCGTCTTCGGGCAGGGCATCAAGATCGAGCGCCCCCGAAACGACCAGTTCGCACAGCGAGCGAACATACCCCTGCTTCTGCCGCGAGAGGCCACACCCACGCAGGGCATCGAAATCGGCGGCAAGCAGATCGGCCGGTGGCATCGCATCGCCCAGCAGCGCTTCCATCCTTGCCCAAACCGAAGCGGCCGCCGCCACGCTGACCTGCTGGCCCACGATTGTGCGCAGCAGCGTGCGATAGCCCGGTTCACGTATGCGCGGCTCGGGATAGCCCACTTTGACCAGTGCGGCCGCGATGCCCGGATTCTGCGTGGCCAGGTGATCAAGCCCATGCTGGATCGCTTGTGAGGAAAGTCCCATGAGGCGCCGCATCCCTTCGCACTTGCCAATGGTTTGCCGGGGCATTAGCAGCCGGGGCGAAGGGCGAATAGAGATCGATGCGAATCCCGCCCATTGAGGAGCTTTTGACAATGCCGAAGCTTGTTGTCGTCGATCGTGCCGGTTCAGAAAAGACCATCGAGGTCGATAGCGGCCTCACCGTGATGGAAGCTATTCGCGACAACGGCTTTGACGAGTTGCTGGCACTGTGCGGCGGCTGCTGCTCGTGCGCGACCTGCCATGTCTATGTCGACAATGGCGGCGATGCCCTGCCCGCGATGAGCGAAGATGAAAACGACCTGCTCGACAGCTCGGATCACCGCAACGCTGCTTCGCGCCTGTCGTGCCAGCTGCCGGTCGTCGATGGCCTCAAGGTCACGATCGCACCGGAAGACTGATCACGTCGGCGCTTTCGCGCACCAAAAAAGCGCCGGAGTCCCAGGGCTCCGGCGCTTTTTTTGCGTCTGGTGCCGCGTGGAATTTACAGCGAAAGACCAGCCGTTTCCGGCAATCCCGCCATCAGGTTGAGCGTCTGCACCGCAGCGCCGCTCGCGCCCTTGCCCAGGTTGTCGAGCCGGGCGACCAGGCGCGCCTGCGTGGCGTCCTCGCTGCCGATCACGCTCAGGGAAAGTCCGTCCCAGGCCCGCGCGCTGCGGCGCATCAGGAATTCGCCTTCCTCAGGCGCCCCTTGCGTGACGCTCACGATCGGGCTGCCGGCATAGAACGCGGCCAGGGCCTCGAACATCGCCTGGGCCGAACCGGCGCCGGGCATGGCTTCGAGTGAGACCGGCACTTCCACCACCATGCCGCGCATGGCAGGCACCACCGCCGGGCTGAACAACGGGGCCACCGAAAGGCCGGAATAGGCTTTCATTTCCGGCACGTGCTTGTGCCCGAAAGCCAGGCCATAGCCGCGCCAGGCGATGTCGGTATCGTCCTCGAACCGCGCGATCAGTGCCTTGCCTCCGCCGGAATAGCCCGACACGGCATGAACCACATAAGGCCAATCGGCCGGCAAAAGGCCGGCGCGCACCAGCGGCGCAACCAGTGCGATGAAGCCGGTAGGATAGCAGCCGGGATTGGCCACGCGACGCGCCTGGGCAACCGCGTCATGCCCGATCACTTCGGGAAGGCCATATGTCCAGCCATCGGCCACGCGATGCGCCGTCGATGCGTCGATCACGCGCGTGGTATCGTTGGCGATCATTGCCACCGCCGCGCGCGCGGCATCGTCGGGCAGGCAAAGGATCACCACGTCGGCGGCGTTGATCGCTTCGGCGCGCGCGCCATCATCCTTGCGACGCGCATCGTCGAGCGCGATCAGCGCAAATTCGGGCCGGCCAGCCAGCCGTTCGGCGATTTCAAGACCCGTGGTGCCGGCAGCGCCGTCGATGAAAACCTGCGTGGTCATGCCTGCTGCTCCAGCGCGGCCAGTGGCAGATACCCCACAAGGCCACCTTCATCCGATGCCTGGCCCCAGGCCCAGCCACCGGCCATGTCGATCACGGCAAACACTTCGCCTGCCGGCAGTTCTGCCAGGACATCGGCATCGGCCTGCCCGGCGCTGCGCAGCGGCGCCTGGGCCATCAGCCGGTGCATCATCGGCACGGCGTAATGCGGCACGAACACGCGCCCTGCCAGGCGGATATGCGCAAGGTCTCCGCGCACGGGCAGGCGCAGCGGATCGATCTTGGCGCCCGGGCCGGACAGGGCCAGTTCTCCCTCGGGCGCCAGGGCCGGGGAAACGACAAGGGCAAGATCGGATTCAGCAGACAAGGCGGGTTCCCGGATATTCGCAAAGGCGCGCGCTTAGCCGCCCTTGGCCCGCGATTCAAGTTTTGCGCCGGAAAACCCCAGATCACGCCGCGCCGTAGCGATCCTGCAACAGCCCCCATGCCGCGCGCAGGCCTATTGCCTCGCCACCCTTTGGCCTGCCGGGCTTGGCCACCGGGCGCCAGGCAAACGTGTCGAAGTGCAGCCAGTCGATCCCGGCGCCGACAAAGCGATCGAGGAACAGCGCCGCCACGCTCGCCCCAGCAAAGCCATTGGCGGGTGCGTTTTGCAGATCCGCCACATCGGATTTCAGCCAGTCGCGATAGGCATCGTGCAGCGGCAATTGCCAGCATGGATCATCGGCAGCAAGGCCCGCCGCCACAAGCGCGTGTGCCGTCTCGTCGCGCCGGGCGAACATGGCGGGCAGATCGGGGCCCAGCGCCACGCGCGCCGCGCCGGTCAGGGTGGCGAAATCGATCACCAGGTCGGGCTTGGCTTCGCTTGCGCGGGTCAGCGCATCGCCCAGCACCAGGCGCCCTTCGGCGTCCGTATTGGTCACTTCCACGCTCAACCC
>Ga0207658_10000458_pt1 | contig 38200 bp, 37 predicted proteins | sample KBSS33metaG_FD_184322 | JGI IMG/M metagenome (GOLD analysis project Ga0207658, IMG submission 184322) | Switchgrass rhizosphere microbial communities from Kellogg Biological Station, Michigan, USA - KBS S3-3 metaG (SPAdes) (version 2) | ecosystem: Host-associated > Plants > Roots > Rhizosphere...
ACACCGACCAGATCGCGCCGAGGCTCGCGCAGGCGAGGAACGCGACCGCCGTCTGCGGAACGTTCGGCATGAACGCGGCGACGCGGTCGCCCGGGCCGACGCCCATCGCCTCGAGCGCCGCGGCGAACGCGCCGACCTGGCGGCGCAGCTCGGGCCACGCGATCTCGTGCGTGCGCCCCGCGAGCTGCATCGCCTCGTCGCGAAAGACGATCGCCGGATGGCCGGCGGCATGCGCCGCGTCGGCGTGGCTGAAGACATGCCCGGCGTAGTTCAGCTGCGCGCCCGGGAACCAGGTCGCGCCCGGCATCTTCGCGTCGACCAGAACGGTCGTGTGCGGCGTCGGCGAGACGATCCCGAAGTAGTCCCAGATGGTTTGCCAGAACGTCCGCAGGTCGTCGCACGACCAGCGCCAGAAGCGGTCGTAGCCCTCGACGGTGGTCGCGTCGAAATCGAGCCCCCGCGCCTCGCGCAGCCAGCGCGTGTAGCGGAGGATGTGCGGCTCGGGCAACGTCATCGGCGCTCCTCAGGCGAGCGACTTCGCGCGCATCGCGCCGTCGACTTCGACGTAGTGCCAGCTCTGGTTGCGAAAGAACGGCTGCCGGTAGCCGGCGATCCAGGGGCGCGAGAAGTCGTTGTAGATGCGGTGCACGTGGATGCGGTACGGCATGTAGGCGACGACGAGCTCGCTCGCCTTGCGGAACAGCGCTCGGCGCTCCGGCCCATCGGGAAGATCGAGCATGCGGCGGTAGATGTCGTCGAACGCGGGCAGCTTGAAGCGGGCGAGGTTGTACTGGCCGGCCGACGGGCCGTACATGTATTCGAGCAGCGGTTGACCGTCGGGATCGGTCGCCGTGCTGCCGAGGAACCACATCTGCAGCGAGCCGGCACGCGCCTGCTTCATGTGCTCGGCCCACTGCGCAGTCTCGAAGACCATGCGGACGCCGATCGCAGTCGTGCTGCGCTGCCAGTTCTCGTTGTACTGGCGGTAGATCTGGTCGGGCTCGGTCGACATCGTGAGAACGAGCGGCGAGCCATCGGGCTGCTCGCGCCAGCCGTCGCCGTTGCGGTCGACGTAGCCGTAGACATCGAGCAGCGCCTTCGCGCGGGCGACGTCGTAGCCGCTGTTGTCGGTCCGCAGCGCGGGATCGAAGCCGTAGGTGCCCGGCGCCATCGGCGCCTGCGCCGGGATCGCCTGGCCGCGCCGGATGATCCTGATCTCGTAGTCGGTGTCGTACGAGAGCTGAACCGCACGGCGCAACGCCACCTTCGCCGGCGCATAGCCGCCGACGACCGGGTCCTCCATGTTGAAGTACGACAGGGTGACGTCGGGGTTCAGATAGCGCTGCAGGCGGATGCCCTGCTTGGCGAGGTTCGGCGCCAGTTTTCCGTTCGGCGCGGCGATCGGAACCAGCTCGGGCGGCACGCGCGCAAAGTCGGCTTGGCCATTGAGAAAGCTCAGCCAGCGCGGCTGGTTCTCCTGGACGACGGCGATCTCGACGCCGTCGTTGAGCGGCAGGCGCCGGCCGTTGAAGCGCTGGGCCCATGCCGTGGCCTCGACGTCGCGCGGATCGGGCTCGCTGCGGTAGCGCAGGTCGCGGTAGCCAGGGTTCTTCTCGAGGACGATTCGCGAGCTGCGCCGCCATGACTTGAGCCGGTACGGCCCGGTGCCGACCGGGTGCGCCATGAGGTCGTCGCGATACGTGTCGACGACCTCGCGCGCAACGGCTGCATAGGTGATCGAGGCCAGCGTCGTCGCGAACCGCGGCCGCGGCTTGGCCAGCCTGAACTGCAGCGTGTAGCGGTCGAGCGCGCGCAACCCCTCGGCGACACCGTCGTAGTCGAACGGCTTCTTGTCGCGCAGCGCGCGCGCGCGGAACTCTTCGAGGCCGAGGATGCCCTCCTCGGAGAGGGCGCTGTACGCCGGGCTCTTGAAGGCGGGGTCGTAGATGCGCTTGATCGCATACACGTAGTCCGCGGCGACGAGCTCGCGCGGCTTGCCTTTGAACGCGGGGTCGTCCGCGAACAGGATGCCGCGCTGCAACCGCACCGTCCAGACGGTGAAATCGGCCGAAGCCTCCGGCATCGCCTCGGCGGTCAGCGGCACCAGGCGGACCGGAACCGCGAGCGGGTCGTAGCCGAGGAGCGCTTCGAAGATGTGCGCGTTGACGCGGCTCGAGTACAGGTCGCTCACCTGGGCCGGGTCGAATCCGGTTTCGGCCGACTCGAACAGGACTCGCAGCACGTTCGCCTGGAGCGGCGCGTCATTGTTGTCACCGGCGGCCAAGGCGGGGCCCGAGGCGATCACGCCCGCGCTGCCGAGGGCGAAGCGGCGCCGGTCGATGCCGCTCGCCATTCGCTAGGCCTTCTTCGCGGCGGCGCCGGCAGCGTCGTCGATGTCGACGTAGTGCCACCAGTCCTGCCAGAACACCGGGCGCCGGTAGCCGATGACGTGTCTCTGCGTCATGTCGAGCGAGACCCGGTTGAGGGTGTACTTGTAGGGCATGTAGGCCACCCCGATCCGCTCGGCCTCGCGGAAAGCGACCAGCCGTTCGGGCCCGTCGGGCAAGGTCTGGATCTTGTCGTAGAGCTTGTCGAGCGCAGGCAGTCGAATGCGGCCCATGTTCTGGCCGCCGATCTGGCGGCTGTCGTACTTCTGGAAGGCGCCGGCCGAGTCGGGCGAAGCCGACGAGCCGCCGACCGACCACACCTGGTACGTGCCGGAACGCGCCGATTTGAGGTTCTCGGGCCATTGGGCGATCGCCAGCTGGATCCGGATGCCGAGCACCTTCATGCAGTTGTTCAGCACTTCGGAGATCTTGCGGTCGCGCGCCTGCGTCTGCGTCGAGACGCGCAGCACCAGCGGCGAGCCGTCGGGACGCTCGCGCCAGCCGTCGCCGTCCTTGTCGAGGAAGCCGTAGAGGTCGAGCAGGGCGCGCGCGCGCGCGGGGTCGTAGTCGCCGTTCTCGGTCTTCAGCTTCGCGTCGTACGCCGAGGTGTGGGGCAGGGTCGGGCCCTGCGCCACCGTGCCGAGGCCCATGTAGGCGTAGTCGATGATCTTCCTCGAATCGATGCCGAGGCTGATCGCCCGGCGCAGGGCGACCTGAGCCGGGGTGTAGCCGCCGACGACCGGATCGTCCATGTTGAACAGGAAGTAGTTGCTCGCCGCCTCGATGATCGGATAGCCGCGGATCCCCTTCTTTGCCAGATTGGGCGCAACCTTGCCGTTCGGCATCGCCTGCGGCGCGAACTGGTAGCCGACGCGGTACGCGACGTCGGCCTCGCCGTTGACGAACGAGAGCCAGCGCGGTTGCTCCTCCTCGATGATCGAGATCTCGACGCGGTCGACCATTGGCAGGCGACGCCCCTTGAAGCGGGCGAGCAGCGCCTGCCCCTCGGCGTCGCCGGCGGCGGGCTCGCCGTCGTACAGCATCTCGCGGAAGTCGGGATTGCGCTCGAACGCGATCAGCGAGCTGCGCCGCCACTGAACGAGCTTGAACGGGCCCGTGCCGACCGGGTGCGACTCGGCTTCGGCGCCGTAGAACTCGACCACCTCGCGCGCGACCGCGCCGTAGAGGTCGCCGCTCGCCAAGGTCTGGTCGAATCTCGGCCTCGGCTCCTTCAGCGTGAAGCGGACCGTGTAGCGGTCGATGGCGCGGATGCCCTCGATCTCCTGGTCGTAGTCGAACGGCTTCTTCTGGTCGAGCGCGCGCTGGCGCAGCTCGGGCAAGCCCAGGTAGCCCTCTGTCTCCATCCCCGACCACACCGGACTCTTGTTGGCCGGGTCGGCGAAGCGCTTCCAGGAATAGACATAGTCCTGGGCGACGAGCTCGCGCCGCTTGCCCTTGAACGCCGGATCGGTGGCGAAGAAGATGCCGGGCCGCACGCGCGCGGTCCAGACGCGGAAGTCGTCGGAGTGCGTCGGCATGGCGTCGGCGGTGAGCGGCTTGATCTTCACCGGCCGGGCGAGGTGGTCGTAGGTGTAGAGGCCCTCGAAGATGTGCGGCGTCAGCGTGCGCGAGTAGAGGTCGTTGATCTTGGCCGGATCGAGGCTCGTCTCGGCCACCTCGAAGGCATAGCGCAGGACCTTCGGCGCGACCGGCATGCCGACGCCGTCGTCGGCGGCCCAGGCCAGGTGCGGGACCAGGCCGCCGGCGGCGGCGCCGGCGACGACCCTTCGACGTGAAATCGCCATGATTCAGCCCCTGCTGTGCGCGAGCGTCGCGCTCATTTCGTTCGCCGCGCCTTCTCTGCCATGTCGACATCGACATAGCGCCAGAACTCGCGCAGGAAGACGTTGCGGTGGTAACCGACGACCCACGGCTGGGCCAGGTCGGTCCAGATGCGGTGCACGTGCGCCTTGTACGGCATGTACGCGACCAGGATTTCCTTCATGCGCGTCATCACCTGAAGGCGCTCCGGACCGTCGGGAAGCGAGCGCTGGAGCCGAAAGAGGCGGTTGTACTCGGCGAGGTCGAAGCGGGAGTGATTGGCCTGCCCCTTGTCCGGGCCGTCGCCGAGGACGAGGAACTGCTCGCCGTCGGGACCTCCGCTCCAGGAAACGCCCCACATCATCAGCTTGCCGGCGCGCGACGCCTTCAGGTTCTCGGGCCACTGCGCGGTCCTGAAGACGATCCGGACGCCGATCGCGTCCATGTTCTTCTTCCACTGGGTGATGAGCTGGCGGTTGAGGTCGTCGGGCTGGGTCGCGTACTCGAGCACCAGCGGCGCGCCGTCGGGCCGGTCGCGCCAGCCGTCGCCATCGCGGTCGACGTAGCCGTAGAGATCGAGCAGCGCCTGCGCCTTGGCACGGTCGAACGTGCCCATCTCGCTGCGGAACTCGGGGTCGTAGCCGTACAGCCCGGGCGCCATGACCGACTGCGCCGGGATCGCCTGGCCGCGCCTGACGACGCGGATCTCTTCCTCGACGTTGACGGCCAGCGCGATCGCGCGGCGCAGCGCAACCTTCTCGGGGGTGTAGCCGCCCACCACCGAGTCTTCCATCGCGAAATACGACATCGACGCGTCGTTGCGCAGATAGCGGACTTCGTAGATGCCTTGCTTGGCGAGGTTTGGCGCGACCTTGTTGTTGGGGATCGCGGTGTAGGTGAAGTCCTCCGGCACCTGCTCGATGACGTCCATCTCGCGGTTGACGAACGCGAGCCAGCGCGGCTGCGGCTGCTCGATGACGCTGACCTCGATGCGGTCGACCATCGGCAACCGGCGGCCGGCGAGGCGCTTCGCCGCGGCCTGCGCCAGCGGGTCGCCCTCCGGCGCCTCCTCCTGATAGAAGACGCCGCGGTAGTTGGGGTTCTTCTCGAACGAGATCCGCGAGCTGCGCCGCCACTCGGCGAGCCGGTACGGCCCGGTGCCGACCGGGTGCTCCATGATTTTCTCGCCGTAGAGTTCGACCACCTCGCGCGCGACCGCGCCGGTGCGCGCCGGGTCGCTGAGCTCGTCGGTGAAACGCGGGTTGGGCTCGGCGAGCTTGAACTGGATCGTGTAGCGGTCCACCGCGCGCAGGCCTTCGACCGGCTTGTCGTAATCGAACGGCGTCTTGTCGCGCAGGGCGGCCTGGCGCAACTCGTCGAGACCGATGATCCGGTTGTTGTTGAGCGAGGTGTAGGTCGGGCTCTTCCAGCGCGGATCGAAGTGGCGCTTGATCGAGTAGACGTAGTCGGCCGCGGTGAGCTCGCGCTTGACGCCCTTGAAGGCCGGATCGTCGTTGAAATAGATCCCGGGCCGGACCCGGATCGTGAACGTCTTGAAGTCGGCCGAGGCCTCGGGCAGGGCCACCGCGGTGTTGGGCCGCAGGCGCACCGGGCGGGCGAGGAATTCGTACTCGTAGAGCGCGTCGAAGACGTTCGCGCAGAGCGTGCTCGAGTAGAGGTCGGAGATCTGCGCCGGATCGAACCCGGTTTCGGCAACCCGCATCGCATAGCGCAGGACCTTGGGCGGCGCGCCTTCCGCGCTCGCCGGCGCGGCGCCGCGCACGGGTCCGATGCCGGCGACGGCCGCGAGGGCGAGCGCGACGACGCCCAGGCGAGCACGCCGGAAGTCGAAGACAGGTGAGCGGACGAAGGGATTCACGACGATGTTCGACGACGACGCCAGGGGCGGCGCGCCGGGCGGCGGCACCGGGCAGGAAGCGAGTGTAGGGGTCGTGGCCCGCGCCTTGCGTCGGGCCGGGCAAACGCGGTGGGGGCGCGGCGCGGCGAGGCCCTAGACTCGCGGCGCGCTCCCCCGGGAGCCGACGGTGCGGGCGTGTCACGAGCACGGCACCCGCGGCAAAGACTGACTTCGACGAGGAGTGCTCCGGCGATGGCCGCCTACCTGATAAGACGCATCTGGCAGATGGTGCCGACGCTGTTCGGCGTCGTCCTCCTCGTCTTCCTCCTCTTCAAGGGCTTCGGCGGCGACCCGGCCGAGATCCTGGCCGGCCTCAACGCGACGCAGGCGCAGGTCGACGCGATCCGCCAGCAGCTCGGTCTGAACGAGCCGCTGTGGACCCAGTTCGGCATCTTCCTCAAGCAGATCGTCACCTTCGACTGGGGCCGCAGCTGGGCGACCAACGAGTCGGTCGCCAACCTGTTCGCGACGCGGCTGCCGGCGACGCTGACGGTGATGGTGCCGATCCTCGTCCTCGACACCCTGCTCGCGATTCCGTTCGCCCTCGGCGTCGCCTACGTGCGCGGCTCGCTCACCGACCGCACGATCATGGTGGCGACGACCGTCGCGCTCTCGATCTCGTTCCTGGTCTACGTGCTGATTGGCCAGTACGTGTTCGCGTTCCAGCTCGGCCTGTTCCCGGTGCAGGGCTGGAGCGACAGCCTCGCCACCAATCTGCGCCAGTACGTTCCCTTGCCGGTGATGCTCGCCGTCGCGGTCTCGCTCGCGCCGACGACCCGGCTCTACCGCACCTTCTTCCTCGACGAGATCGGCCACGACTACGTGCGCACGGCGCGCGCCAAGGGGCTGACCGAGAACGTGATCATGCTCAAGCACGTGCTGCGCAACGCGATGATCCCGATCCTCACCAACGTCGCGGTCGCGCTGCCCGGCATCTTCGTCGGCTCGTTCCTGATCGAGGTGTTCTTCTCGATCCCCGGGCTGGGCCGCGAGATCCTGCTCGCGGTCAACCGCAGCGACTATCCGGTGATCCAGGCGTTCGCGATCTACATCGCTGTCATCACGATGGTGGTGAACCTGCTGACCGACGTCCTCTACAAGCTGGTCGACCCGCGCGTGGTGCTGTCATGAGCGCGGTGATGGGGGCGCCGATTCCGGCAGCGGCACCGACGCGCCGCTCGGCCGGCGTCTGGTCGGCGGCAGCGCGACGCTTTCGCAGCGACCGCGTCGGCGTCGTCTCGCTCGTCGTCGTCGCGCTCTTCATCCTCCTCGTCGTCGCGGCCGCCATCGGTCTGGTCGCGCGCGACTGGCAGACCGAGCGCGGCGTGCCGGACGCGCCGCCCACCTTCGTCGGGCCGGCGGCGCCGACGGAGACGATCGCCGCCGCGGCGCCGAGCGGACCGAACGTCGACATCTCGGCGATCGACCCGCTCGCGCCGCGCTACAAGGAATGGGAAGAGGCGGCGAAGAAGTACAAGACGACCGAAAGCGTCAAGGCCTCGACGCTGCCTTTCGGTGGCGACCGCCTCGGCCGCGACGTGCTGGCCAAGGCGATCAAGGGCGCGCAGGTGTCGATCCTCGTCGGCGTGTGCGCCGCCCTGCTGGCGACGACGATCGGCACGCTCCTCGGCGCGGCCGCGGGCTTCTTCGGCGGCCGGGTCGGCGACCTGCTCGAGTGGGTCTACAACGTGTTCACCGCGGTGCCGAGCATCCTCCTGATCTTCGCGTTCGCGGCGGTGTTCGGCCGCGGCGTCGGCCCGGTCGTGCTGATCCTCGGCCTCGCCGGCTGGACCGGCATCTACCGCCTGGTGCGCGCCGAGTTCCTGAAGCACGTCGTGCGCGACTACGTGCGCTCGGCCGAGGCGATCGGCGCCGGCAACCTCTCGCGCATGTTCCGCCACATCCTGCCCAACGTCAGCCACGTGATCCTGGTGCAGCTGTCGATCCTCGTCGTCAGCTTCATCAAGTCGGAGGTGATCCTGTCGTACCTCGGGCTGGGCGTCCGCGTCGACCAGGTGTCGTGGGGAACGATGCTCGCCGAAGCGCAGAGCGACCTGATCCTCGGCCACTGGTGGCAGCTCGCCGCGGCGACGATCTTCATGGCGGTCTTCGTCACCGCCTTTTCGCTCATGACCGACTCGCTCCGCGATGCGCTCGATCCCAAGCTGAGGGGGCTCGAATGAGCGCCGTTCCCGCCGCCGCGCGCACCGGCGCTCCCTTGCTGTCGATCGCCGATCTGCGCGTGTCGTTCCGCATGGGCCGCGAGGAGGGCGTCATGCGCCGCGTCGACGCCGTCAAGGGCGTCAGCTTCGAGCTGCCCGAGAACACGACCGTCGCCCTCGTCGGCGAGTCGGGCTCGGGCAAGAGCGTGACGGCGATGTCGATCCTCAACCTGCTGCCCGACAACGCCGAGCGGACCGGCTCGATCACCTTCCAGGGCCGCGACCTGCTCGCTGCGTCGCTGGCCGAGCTGCAGGCGCTGCGCGGGCGCGAGATCGCCTGCGTGTTCCAGGATCCGATGAGCTCGCTCAACCCGGTGTTCACGGTCGGCCAGCAGATCGCCGAGCCGCTGCGCAAGCACCTCGGTATGGGCGCGCGCCAGGCGACCGCGCGCGCCGAGGCGCTGCTCGCCGAAGTCGGCATGCCCGAGCCGAAGCGGCGCCTGTCGGCGTATCCGCACCAGCTCTCGGGCGGCCAGCAGCAGCGCGTCATGATCGCGATGGCGCTCGCCTGCGAGCCCAAGCTGCTGATCGCCGACGAGCCGACCACCGCGCTCGACGTGACGATCCAGCGCCAGATCCTCGAGCTGCTCGCCGGCCTCAAGGAGCGGCACCGGATGAGCATGCTGTTCATCAGCCACGACCTCGGCGTGGTCGGCGAGATCGCCGACCACGTCGTCGTGATGCGAAACGGCATCGTCCGCGAGCAGGGCGCCGTCGCCGGCATCTTCGCCGCGCCGCAGGATTCGTACACCAAGGCGCTGCTCGCCTGCCGCCCGAGCCTCGACCAGCGCTCGCCGCGCCTGCTCGTCGTCGACGACCACATCGCCGGACGCGGCGGTGCCGGCGTCGCGAAGAGGAAGGACCCCGGCGCACGCGTCATGATCGACGCGACCGACATCACCAAGAGCTTCTGGATCCGGAGCGGCGTCTTCGGCCGCAAGGAGTTCAAGGCGGTGCGGGGCGCGACCTTCAAGCTGCGCGCCGGCCACACGCTCGGCGTCGTCGGCGAATCGGGGTCCGGCAAGACGACGCTCGGCCTCACCTTGCTGCGCCTGCACGAGCCGAGCGGAGGCCCGGCCGGCGGCAAGGCGATCTTCGACGGCCGCGACCTGCTCGCGCTCTCGAAAGCCGAGCTCCTGCCGATGCGAAAGCGCATCCAGGTCGTGTTCCAGAACCCGTACGCGTCGCTCAACCCGCGCTTCACGATCGGCCAGACGCTGGTCGAGCCGATGGCGATCCACGGCATCGGCGCCGACGACGCGGCGCGGCGCGAGCGCGCTGCCGCGCTGCTCGTCAAGGTCGGCCTCGACGAGAGCGCCGTCCACAAGTACCCGCACGAGTTCTCGGGCGGGCAGCGCCAGCGCGTCGCGATCGCGCGCTGCCTGACGCTCGACCCGGAAGTGCTCGTCCTCGACGAGGCGGTGAGCGCGCTCGACGTCTCGGTTCAGGCGCAGGTGCTGAACCTGCTCAAGGACCTGCAGGACGAGCTCGGCCTGTCCTATATCTTCATCAGCCACGACCTCGCGGTCGTTCGTTTCATGGCCGACGAAGTCCTGGTGATGAAGGACGGCGAGGTCGTCGAGCAGGCAAGCGTCGAGCAGATCCTCGACCGGCCGCAGCAGGACTACACGCGCCGGTTGCTCGCCGCGATCCCGCGCGGCTACGCGCCTGCGGCCTGATCGGGAGGCGGGCGCGGACGCCCGCCGGTCGAGGCGCGACGCAACTCGAGCGCGAGCAGGAGCGCGACCGACGCGGTGAAGGCGCCGACGCCGACCCGGTTCTCGAACACCAGGCCGGCAGCCTGCTGCAGCGCCTCCGGACTGACCTGCTCGACGAAGCGGGCCAGCTCGGCGACCTGCTCCTTCGAGTACTCGGCGACGTCGGCCATCGCCACGCCGAAGCCGCCCGCACCGCGGCGCGACAGGACGACGGTAAAGGCACCCGCCGCGACCGCGGCGACGCCGAGCGATCCGAGCGGTCGCACGAGGCAGTCGACGAGGCGAGTGCGCAGCCGGCCGTTGGCCGAGGCGTAGAGCCGGGCCACGAGCCGGGCGGCACGGCCGGCGGCCGGCGCGGCAGGTACGCCGGGCGCGGCGCTCGTCGCGATCGGGTCGATCGCGTCATCGAATTCATCGGACATCACGCTCTCCTCGGTTCGAGGGAATGGGATCGGCGCAGGCGGCGCGCGTTCCCGGATCTCGCAGCTTTACCTCGTCTCAAGTCATTGCGATGACGGGGCTGTCGTAACACCTGCTTGCGAGTCCGACGTGGGCCGTCGCGAATTCCCCGTCTTGTCGACGCGCGCGACGCGCCCACGCCACGGCGCACCGGGCGTCATGCGACGCGGGTCACGCGATCCGGCTGGCACAGTCGTTGCGCTTCTCCCTGCAAGCGCGAATCCCTGCAACGAGATGTTGCCTCCGCGCGGTGACTCGAAAGCCCCCTCCATGTCGTCTTCGCACCGCTCCTTCCGCTCCGCCCCGCTGCGTCGTCCCGCCGGCCCGCGCTGCCACGGCGGCGCCTCGTCGCTGCTGCGCCTGGGCTTCGCCGCGGTTCCGCAGCGCGTCGCCGCGGCGCGCGCGAGCGGCTGGTGCGAGCTCGCGCATTCCTCCCCAGCCGATGTCGAGCATGTCGTCAGCCTGCCGGTGCGCGACCGGCGTCCGGCGCCTCTGTGGTCCTGATCGTGGAGACGACGTCATGCTGACCTCCGCAGTTTCTTCCGCACGGCTGCTTCCGCGCGGCGGCCCCTACCTCGCGACGCCGACGCCGCGCGCCGACGTCGCCCAGCGCCCGTCGGTGCTGGCGCGTCCGCCGCACACGTCGCAGCAGATGTCCTTGTTCGGTCCGCCGGGAGGTCGCCGCTAGGGCAACAGTTTTCGGACGCCGCGCCGGACGCGAGCCAGTGACTCCCACTCGCTCGCGCCTGGCACCGGTCTGACGGGTTCAACTCCGCCGACCGACGAACGTCCAGGAGGAGCGGGCAATCGGGGCTTTTCGAGAGCGAGCCCCGGCCTGTTGTCCCGCTCCTCCTCCTTTCTTTTCGCCGCCGGCGCGGCATCGGGCAACTCCCCTTTCAGCCGACCGCCTGGGTCGCGACACTGGCCGCGTGGCGCCCGCGTCCGGGCGCAGGGCGCCGCCCATGTTGCTTCGTCGTCGTTCGCTCGTTGGCCTCGGTCTGGCCGCCGCCGTCACGCCCTGGCTGCGCGCGCAGGGCACCTGGCCGACCAAGCCGGTTCGCATCGTCGTGCCGTTCGCGGCGGGCGGGACGACCGACATCCTCGCGCGCGCCCTGGCCCCCGAGCTGAGCAAGGCGTTCGGCCAGACCTTCATCGTCGAGAACAAGGCCGGTGCTGGCGGCAACCTCGGCGCCGACCTCGTCGCCAAGTCGCCGCCCGACGGCTACACGCTGCTGATGGGAACGGTCGGCACGCAGTCGATCAACCCGTCGCTCTATCCGAAGATGCCGTACGACTCGGTCAAGGATTTCGCGCCGATCACGCTCGTCGCCGGCGTTCCCAACGTGCTGGTGATGAACCCCGCGAAGGCAGCGGCTTCCGGAATCACCGACGTTCGCACGCTGATCGCCTACGCGCGCGCCCACCCTGGCAAGCTCAACATGGCGTCGAGCGGCAACGGCACGTCGATCCACCTCTCGGGCGAGCTCTTCAAGTCAATGACCGGGACGTACATGGTCCACTTCCCGTACCGCGGCTCGGGGCCGGCGCTGCTCGACTTGATCGGCGGCACGATGGACCTGATGTTCGACAACCTGCCGTCGGCGCTGCCGCAGGTCAAGGCCGGCAAGCTGGTCGCGCTCGCGGTGACGAGCGGCGAGCGCAGCGCGGCGCTGCCCGACGTGCCGACGATCGCCGAAGCGGGGCCGGTCAAGGGCTTCGAGGCGAGCTCGTGGTTCGGCCTGCTGGCGCCGGCAGGGACGCCGGCGGACATCGTCAGCCGCGTCCAGCAGGAATCGGCGAAGGCGCTCGGCGTGCCGGCGCTGAAGGAACGGCTGCTCTCGCAGGGCGCTATTCCCGGCGGCAACACGCCGGCCGAGTTCGGCCGCTTCATCGCTGCCGAGTCGAAGAAGTGGTCGGCGGTGGTGAAGTCCTCGGGCGCGAAGGTCGACTAGTCGTCCGTCTTCGCGCGCTCGACCGCCATCTCGATCTGCTCCTGGACCCGGCGCGCGCCGCGTTGGGCGAGGAGCGGGTCGAGATCGGCCTGCGGCGCGACCTTGCGAGCGACGTCGTCGAGCGTGTCCGGGTCGGTCATCAGCGCATGCGCGAGCGCCGAGATCGCGCACATCGCGCGCCGCGGCAGGTGCATCGGCAGCTCGAGCGTGCTGTTGACGATGACGTGATAGCGGACGCTGTCGACCGCCTGCGGCGCGACGCCCCAGCTTTCGCACAGCGCGGCGCCGAGGGTGTCGTGGCTGACGCCGAATTTGGCGTGCTCGAGCATCAGCAGCTCTTCGTCGTTCTTGGCTTGGGCGAGCAGCGGCTTGTAGCGCTCGGTCGCGTGGCGGAACATGACCGCCTTGCCGCACTCCTCGAACAGCCCGGCCGAGTGCGCAGCCCACGCGTCGACGCCGAGCGCGTTGGCGATCCTGCCCATGAGCAGGCCGCGAACGCGCGAGCGTTCCCACAACGACTGGAGCTCGGGCGCGTCGGGAAAGACCGCGCGCAAGCCCATCTCGAAGGTGACCGATGCGACTTCGCGCGTGCCGAGGTAGGTGATCGCCTGCTGCACGCTCTGGACGCGGCCGCGCAGGCCGTACATCGCCGAGTTCACCGCCTTGAGCACGGCGGCGGCAAGCGCCATGTCGGAGCTGATCAGCAAGCTCGCGGCGTTGAGATCGACCTCGTCCTCGGCGAGCAGCAGCGACAGCTTGACCAGCACGTCGGGCTGGGCCGGGATGTCGACGTCGAGGAGCCGGCGGTTCGATTTGTCGTGCATGCAGGGAGGCGCCGAGGCGCGGAGCAGCCTGGGATGGTAGCGAGCCGGCCGCGGCGCAGGAGGCGGAAGCGGTCGCGGCGCGCGGCACAATTCTCGCCCGTGCCCCGTCCGTCGGCACCGGAGCCGACCATGCGCCTCTTGACTCTCGTCCTCGCCGGCGCTGCCGCGCTGGCGCCGATCACCGCGGCGGCCCAGCCGCACGACGCCGCCGCCCTCATCGCCAGCCAGACCGAGGCGATGCGCGCCCTGGCGACGCTCGACGGCGTCTGGCGCGGCCCGGCAACGGTGAGCGAAGCCGACGGCCGCCGCGTCGCCTTCGTGCAGACCGAGCGAATCGGGCCGTTTCTCGGCGGCTCGATCAAGGTGATCGAAGGCCGCGGCTACGCCGACGACGGCGCGGTCCGCTTCAACGCATTCGGCATCGTCTCCTTCGATCCGGCGACACGCGCCTACACCCTGCACTCGCACGCGCAAGGCCGCGTCGGCGATTTCGCCTTCGTGCCGACCGCCGACGGCTATCGCTGGGAAATTCCTCTGCCGATCGGCCGCATCCGCTACGTCGCGACGGTCAGCGGCGAGGAGCTGCACGAGGTCGGCGATCTGCTCCCCGACGGCCGCGCGCCGGTGCGGATCTTCGAGATGCGACTGAAGCGAATCGGCGCGACCGACTGGCCCGGCGCCGGAGCGGTGCCACCGAAATAGCACGCGCATGAAAAAGGGGCGCCGATGTGGCGCCCCCTTTCCGTGTTTTGCATCGGCCCGTGGCCTGTGTCGAAGCGCTCGGCGCCCCGTGTCTCCTCGTCGTTCGTTCCTGCGCGGCACCATCCAGGTGCCTCGCCAGAGACCCGCACTCTAGCGACCGCCCTCAACGCGTGCCCCCGGAGTTTCCCCGGTGCGCCGACGGTTCAGGCGATCGGCAGCTCGTCGCGACGCGACGAGGACGCCGCCGGCAGGGTGAGGACGACCCGGGTGCCGCGCCCGAGCACGCTCTCGACGGCGGCGTCGCCGCCGTGCAGTTCGGCGATTCGCTTGACGATCGCCAGGCCCAAGCCGCGGCCGCCTTCTGCCGTCGCCGGAGCGACCGTCGGCCGGCTTTGATAGAAGCGGTCGAACAGCTGCGGCAGATCGGCCGCCGGAATTCCCGGCCCGTCGTCGGCGACGCTGACCTCGACGCGACCGTCGCGCGCCGCGGCGGCGAGCGTCACTGTGCTGCCGGGCGGGCAGAACTTGAGCGCGTTGTCGACGAGGTTGGCGACCGCGCGCTCGAACAGCTCGACATCGAGCTCGGCGCGCGATCCGCCGCCGCCTTCGCCCGAAGGCGTCGCCGTGCGCAGCGACACGCCCTGGCGCGCCGCCCGCTCGGCGAAGCGAACGGCGATGTCGTCGAGCAGCTCGCCCGCATCGACGGCTTCCGTGCGCAGGCTGAACTCGGGCTCGTCGAGCTTGGCGAGGTCGCCGAGCGACTGCACCATGCCGGCGGCGTTGCGCGTGTTGCGCAGCGCGATCTCGACCAGGCGGCGGTCCTCGGCGCGCGCCGGCTCGCCGGCCCAGCGCCCGTCCAGCGTCTCGAGACAGGCGACCGTCGCCGTGAGGGGCGAGCGCAGGTCGTGCGACAGGTTGCTGACCCCCTCGCGCCGGAAATGATCGGTGCGGCGAAGCGCGTTCCACTGGCGCCGGCAGATGTCGAGAAGCATCTCGAACGCGCTCGTCAGCTTGCCGAACTCGTCGCGGGTCGGGGCCGGCAACGGGCTGCCCGGCGCGACCGCGAGGCCTTCCGCGAGGCCGCCTTGCGACAGCGTCGAGACCGCTTCGGTGAGCCGCCGCAGCGGCTTCGTCACGGCGGCGATGATGAGCGCGGCGAGCAGCGTCGTCAGCGCGACGACGGCGAGCACGGCGCCGAGCGCGGGCCGCGCGAAGCTGCTGCGCAGGACGTCCCAGCGCCCTTCCGGAAGTTGCTGCGTGTGCAGGACGAGGTACAGGTAGCCCGCCTCGGCCGTGCCGCCGCGCGCCTCGGCCCGCCGCACCGGCTTGGCGACGACGACCGCACCGGCGTCCATGCGCTCGGGGTCGTCGCCCATGACGTACGAGGCGTCCTTTTGCTCGATCGATTCGCGCACCGGTGCGAGCGCGACGCGCGTGCCCGGCTTGAGCGGTGTCGGCCCGGTCTTGGCGAGGACGTTGCCGCCGGCGTCGAGCAGGTACAGCTCGGTGTCGGGCTCGAACAGGACGAGCGCGCGCAGCCAGGCCTGGAACGCGGCCGCGTCCTTCTCGTGCATGTCGAAGATGTTGTCGTACATGCTGACGACGCGAGAGAGAAAGCCCATGCCGCGCCGGTACGCGGTCTCGTTCTCGAAGCGCTGGAAGGCGTAGACGACGGTGGCGATGACGAGCAGCGCCGTCAACAAGCCGGTGGCGAAGATCGTCAGCGCGAGCTTGAGGCGAACGCTCACGACGGCGCGTCGCGCATCTTGTAGCCGGCGCCGCGCACCGTGAGGATCAGCTCCGGGCGCATCGGGTCGGCCTCGAGCTTGGCGCGCAGGCGGTTGATGTGCGTCGTGACGGTGTGCTCGTAGCCGTCGTGTGTGTAGCCCCAGACGGCGTTGAGCAGCTGCCCGCGCGAGAACACGTGGCCCGGATGCGAGGCGAAGTGCAGCAGCAGGTCGAACTCGAGCGCAGTGAAGTCGATCGGCACGCCGCGAAAGCGCGCCTGGCGCTTCGCCGGCAGGATCTCGAGCTCGCCGTTGCGCAGGACGCGCGGCTCGGCGGCACTCGCCGCCTGCGCCGCGCGCAGCAGGTCGGCGCGGCGCAGCAGCGCCTTGACCCGCGCCAGCAACTCGGCGAGCGAGAACGGCTTGGTGAGGTAGTCGTCGGCGCCGAGCTCGAGGCCGAGGACGCGGTCGAGCTCGGTCGACTTCGCGGTGAGCATGAGGATCGGCGTCGAGCGGCCCTTGGCGCGCAGCGCCTTGGTGACCTCGAGGCCGTCGAGGCCCGGCATCATCAGGTCGAGGATGAGCAGGTCCGACGAGCGCTCGCTCTGGCTCGCCAGCGCCGCCGGCCCGTCGGCGACGGCGCTCACGTCGTAGCCGGCGCTGCGCAGGTTCATCACCAGCAGGTCGCGGATGTCGGTCTGGTCCTCGGCGACCAGGATCGAGGCGGACGGCATGCCCCGATTGTCTCGCCGCCGCGCGAGGTCTTACAGCGATGTGATGCTGGCGTGATCTTTCGCGAGATGGGCGCGATTTCCGGCCGCGACAGTGGCGCATCGCTTCTGACGGATCGGACCGCCTGCATGAACGCCTCGCTCCTCTCGCCTGCCTCTCGCGCCCACGCCGTGCCGGCGCGGCGTGCGCTGCCGGCAGCGCCGCCTCGGCAGCACGCCGAGTCGGTGCCGATCTCGATCGCCGAGCTCGTCTCGCACCGCCCTTACCTCGTCCGCTTCGCCCTGCGCAAGCTGCGCGACGCGGCGCTCGCCGAGGACGCGGTCCATGACGTCATCGAGGCCGTCCTCTCCGGCCGCGCTCGCTTCGGCGGCCGCGCCGCGCTCCGCTCGTGGCTGACGGCGGTGCTGAAGAACAAGATCGTCGACACGCTGCGCCGCGGCGACCTGCACCACGAGGCGCTCGACGACGAGGACGGCGGCGAAGGCGCAGCGCACGGCGTCGCCTGCCTGCAGCCGCGCCCCGACGAGATCGCCGAGCAGCGCCAGGAGCTCGCCCGCGTCCTCGCAGGCATCGACCGGCTGCCGGCGACGCTGCGCGACGCGATGCGCCTGCGCATCGTCGAGGACCGGTCGACCGAGTCGGTGTGCGCGGAGCTCGGCATCAGCGAGGAGAACCTGTTCGTTCGCGTCCATCGGGCGCGAAAGCAGCTGCTCTCCTGAGCGTTGCGGGTCGGCGCGGCGGCGCCCCGCGGCGCCGGCGGTCGCACCGCTCAGATCATCGCCGCCGGATCGATGTCTTCGCTCGAGAAGCGCGTCACCTTGTACGGCAGCAGGTGCGCGCTCGATCCCGGCTTCAACCCGAGCCGATCGCGCAGCGCGAGCCATTCCGGTCGCGGCATCTCGACGTCGATGTAGCCCGAGCCGTCGGCGTGGCGGAACTCGAGGCGCGTGTTCGGGCCGACGGTGAGCGCCTGGGCCAGCGTCACGGGCACCGAGCCGGGTGCGGCCTCGGCCACGACCTGCAGCTCGTGCGGGCGAACGTAGGCGGTGCGGGCGTCGCCCTGGAAGCCGCCTTGCAAGGTGCCGGCCGTGCCGGCGCTGCGGAACAGGTTCACATCGCCAAGGAACTGCAGCACGAAGGGCGACGCCGGATGGTCGTAGACCTCGTCGGGCGCGCCGTCCTGCTCGATCCGCCCCTGGTTCATCACGACGATGCGGTCGGCGACCTCCATCGCCTCCTCCTGGTCGTGGGTGACGAAGACGCTCGTCACGTGCATCTCGTCGTGGAGGCGGCGCAGCCAGCGGCGCAATTCCTTTCGCACCTTGGCGTCGAGCGCGCCGAACGGCTCGTCGAGGAGCAGCACCTTGGGCTCGACCGCCAGCGCGCGCGCGAGCGCGATGCGCTGGCGCTGGCCGCCCGAGAGCTGGTGCGGATAGCGGTCGGCGAGGCGATCGAGCTGAACCAGCGCGAGCAGCTCGGCGACCTTGGCGCGGATCGCCGCCTCGTCGGGACGAACCGCCTTGGGCCGCACGCGCAGGCCGAAGGCGACGTTCTCGAAGATCGTCATGTGGCCGAAGAGGGCATAGTGCTGGAACACGAAGCCGACCCGGCGCTCGCGAACGTCGGCGTCGGTTGCGTCCTCGCCGTGGAAGAGGACGGTGCCCGAGTCGGGCACCTCGAGGCCGGCGATGATGCGCAGCAGCGTCGTCTTGCCCGAGCCCGACGGCCCGAGCAGCGCGACCAGCTGGCCGGCGGGGATGTCGAGACTGAGGTCGTCGCAGACGACGGTGGGGCCGAAGCGCTTCTGCAAGTGGCGCACTTCGATGCTCATCGCCGCGCTCCCATGGCGGCCGAGCCGGTGGCAGCGACGCGCCGCTCGACGAAGTACTTGAGCACCAGCGTGACCAGCGCCAGGCCGGCGAGCAACGACGCGACGGCGAACGCCGCCGCGAACTGGTACTCGTTGTAGAGGATCTCGATGTGCAGCGGCATGGTGTTGGTCTGGCCGCGGATGTGGCCCGAGACGACGCTCACCGCGCCGAACTCGCCCATCGCCCGCGCGTTGCAGAGGATCACGCCGTAGAGCAGCGCCCACTTCACGTTCGGCAGCGTGATGCGACGAAAGATCTGCCAACCGCCGGCGCCGAGCACGCGCGCCGCCTCTTCCTGCTCGGTGCCCTGCGCCTGCATCAGCGGGATCAGCTCGCGGGCGATGAACGGGAAGGTGATGAAGATCGTCGCGATGACGATCCCGGGCAGCGCGAAGATGATCTTGAGGTCGTGGTCGCGCAGCCACTCGCCGAGCCAGCCCTGCAGGCCGAAGACGAGAACGAAGATCAGACCGGCGATGACAGGGCTCACCGAGAACGGCAAGTCGATGAAGGTCAGCAGCAGGTTCTTGCCGCGGAAATCGAACTTGGCGATCGACCACGCCGCGGCGATGCCGAAGACGAGGTTCAGCGGCACCGAGATGGCCGCAGCGAGCAGGGTGAGCTTGATCGCCGAGACCGCGTCGGGCTCGCTGATCGCGGCGAGGTACACGTCGACGCCCTTCTTCAGCGCTTCGACGAAGACGGCGACCAGCGGGACGAACAGAAAAACGGCGAGGAACGCGAGGGCGATTCCGATCAGGAGGCGGCGCACCCAGGCCGGCTCGGTCGTCGCGTCGCTGACGCGGCGCGGCGCGACAGCGGCCGCCGCGACGGGTCCCGCGACGACGAGCGTCTCGCCGTTCATCGACCTTGCCTCGACCGCGTCCACGCCTGCAGGCCGTTGATCGCGAGCAGCATCGCGAACGCAGCAACGAGCATGACGACCGCGATCGCGGTCGCTCCGGCAACGTCGAACTGCTCGAGCTTGGTGATGATGAGGAGCGGCGTGATCTCGGAAATCAGCGGCAGGTTGCCGGCGATGAAGATCACCGAGCCGTATTCGCCGAGCGCGCGCGCGAAGGCGAGCGCGAAGCCGGTGAGGAGGGCCGGCGTCAGGATCGGCAGGATGACACGCGTGAAGGTCTGCCAGCGGGTCGCGCCGAGGATCGCCGCCGCTTCCTCGACCTCCTTCAGCAGGTCCTCGAGCACCGGCTGCAAGGTGCGGACGACGAAAGGCAGGCCGATGAAGGTGAGCGCGACCCAGACGCCGACCGGAGTGAAGCTGACCTTGAACGGCAGCCACTGGCCGATCCAGCCGTTGCCCGAATACAGCGCCGTCAACGCGATGCCGGCGACCGCGGTCGGCAGCGCGAACGGCAGGTCGACGAGCGCATCGACAAAGCGGCGCGCGGGAAAGTCGTAGCGAACGAGGACCCAGCAGACGACCAGGCCGAACACCGCGTTGACGAACGCGGCCGCGAACGAGGCGCCGAAGGTCAGGCGATACGACGCGACGACGCGCGGCGCGGTGACCGCGTCCCAGAACGCCGGCCACGTCATCGTGAACGTCTTCAGGAACGCCGCCGAGAGCGGCACGAGGACGATGAACGAGAGGTAGAGCAGCGTGAAGCCGAGCGCCAGGTCGAAGCCCGGCAGGACGCTGTGGCGCTTCAGCAGCGCGCGAGACAGCAGCATGCCGCGCCGGCCTCCCGGGCTACTTCTTGGTAGCGAGGATCTGGTCGTAGATCGCGCCGTCGTCGAAGTGCTCCTTCTGCGCCTTGGTCCAGCCACCGAAGACTTCGTCGATCGTGAACGTCTGCACCTTGGGGAAGTCCTTCGCGTACTTGGCGAGCAGCGCCGGCGAGCGCGGCCGGATCTGGTGCTTGGCGGCGATCTCCTGCGCTTCGTCGGACCAGAGGAACTTGAGGTAGCCCTCGGCCTGCTTCCTCGTCCCCTTCTTGTCGACGACCTTGTCGATCAGCGCCACCGAGTTCTCGGCCAGGATCGTCGATTTCGGATAGACGACGTCGAACTGGTCGCCGAACTCGGACTTGATCAGGTTGACCTCGCTTTCGAAGGTGCACAGGGCGTCGCCGATGTTGCGCTGCGCGAAGGTCGTCGTCGCGGCCCGGCCGCCGCCGTCGAACACCGGCACATTGGCGAAGATCTTCTGCACCAGCTCCCGCGCTTTCTCCGGCGTGCCGCCGGCCTTGATCGCCGAGCCCCAGGCCGCGACGTAGGTGTAGCGGCCGTTGCCGGTGATCTTCGGGTTCGGGATGACGACGCTCGTCCCCGCCTTGGCGAGGTCGGGCCAGTCGCGAATGCCCTTCGGGTTGCCCTTGCGAACCAGGATCACGGTGACCGACGTCGTCGGCGCGGCGTTGTTCGGCAACCGCTTGGCCCAGTCCTCCGGGATCAGCTTGGCACGCGCGATCGCATCGATGTCGCTCGACTGGTTCATCGTCACGACGTCGGCCTCGAGGCCGTCGATCACCGAGCGCGCCTGCTTGCTCGAGCCGCCATGCGACTGGTTGACCGTCACGTCCTCGCCGGTCTGCTGCTTCCAGCTGCGCTGGAACGCCGGGTTGATTTCCTTGTAGAGCTCGCGTGCGACGTCGTAGCTGACGTTGAGGAGGGTCACGCCGGCCGCGTGGGCAGCGAACGGCGCGAACGCGCTGGCAAGCAGGGCGGCGAGGACGCCGCGGCGGGTTGCATGGGTGAGGGCAGCGGGCATGGTGGGGGCGTCGAAACGAACCAGCCCGGCATGTTAGGTCAGCCCCGACGCCGGCAACGATCGCCTGGTTGCAAGCTTATGCCGGGCGAGCGGCGACGAGGCGGCTCGGAACGAGGGCGGCAACGTGCTCGACCAGCGCCGGGTCGGTGTCGGCAGCCAGGCCGCCGGCGAGCGCACCACGGATCAGCCGCTCCGCCGCGGACGCCTGCGGCACGACGGGGCCGAAGAAGCGAGCGACCCGGCCATCGGCAATGAGCAAGGTCGGGAAGTTCTCGATGTCGAGGTCGCCGAGGGCGTCGGCGTCGTCCTCGATGTCGATCCAGGCGAAGTCGGCCTCGCCGCCGAACTGCGCCGCCAGTGCCGCGAAGGTCGCGCCGTATTCGCGGCAGGCGACGCACCACGCGGCGCACAGGCAGGCGACCCAGGGTCGCTCGGACGACACCGTTCGCCGTCCTACGACGCGACGTGCAGCATGTCGTGGATCTCGTGCTCGTGGGTCGGCGGCCCGTCGAGGTTCACGGTCTGCCAGCCGTTGTCGTAGTCGACGATGCGAAAGCGCCGCATCGGCATCATGCCGTGCGCCGTCGGGAAGAGCGCGAACACGTCGTCGCCGCGCTGCAGGGCGGCGACGACCTCCGAGACGTCGGCGATCTGCGGCTCGGTATGCCACTCGTTGGTCTCGGTGTTGACCGGACCCCACTCGACTCCGGTGACGCGTCCGTCGGCATCGAGCCTGACTTTCGCTACCGCATGGACTTTCATCGCGACCCCCGTTCGATTCGTCGAATAAACAGTATGCCGCGCCCGAGCTTCACGCCGCGCCGTGCAGGATCCACTCGGCGGCGCGCTCGGCGATCATCAGCGTCGGCGCGTTGGTGTTGCCGCTCGTGATCGTCGGCATGATGCTGGCGTCGACGACGCGCAGCCCTTCGACGCCATGAACGCGCAGGCGCGCGTCGACGACCGCCATCGGATCGCTCGCCGGCCCCATCTTCGCCGTGCCGACCGGGTGGAAGATCGTCGTGCCGATGTCGCCGGCGAGCGTCGCCAGGTCGGCGTCGCTCTCGAACTGCACGCCCGGCTTGATCTCGCGCGGCTTGAACGGCGCAAGCGCCGGCTGGGCGACGATCCGGCGCGTCACGCGCAGGCTCTGGGCGGCGATGTGGCGATCGTCGTCGGTCGAGAGGTAGTCGGGCGCGATGCGCGGCGGCGTCGCCGGATCGGCCGAGCGGATGCGGACGTGGCCGCGGCTGGTCGGATTGAGGTTGCACACGCTCGCCGTGAAGGCATCGTTGCGATGCAGCGGCTCGCCGAACGCATCGAGCGAGAGCGGCTGGACGTGGTATTCGAGGTCCGGGTGCGCCCGCTCCGGGCTGCTGCGCGTGAACGCGCCGAGCTGCGACGGCGCCATGCTCATCGGCCCGCTTCGCTTCCACGCGTAGTGCAGGCCGATCATCGCCTTGCCCCAGAGCGTCGCCGCCATCGTGTTCAGCGTCCTCGCCCCCTCGACGCCGTAGACGGCGCGGATCTGGAGGTGGTCCTGCAGGTTCGCGCCGACGCCGGGCAAGGCGAGTCGCGTGGCGATGCCATGGGCCGCAAGCAGCGCCGGGTCGCCGATGCCGGAAAGCTGCAAGATCTGCGGGCTGCCGATCGAGCCGGCCGCGAGCACGACCTCGCCGCCCGGCGCGAGCTGCGCCGTGACCGGCTCGCCGCCGCCGAGCGGCGCGATCTCGACGCCGGTTGCGCGGACGCCGTCGAAAACGACGCGGTGGATGTGGGCGCCGGTCCACACCTGCAGGTTCGGACGCGGGAACGCCGGCTTCAGGAACGCCTTGGTCGCATTCCAGCGGATGCCGGCACGCTGGTTGACGTCGAAGTAGCCGACGCCTTCATTGTCGCCGCGGTTGAAGTCGTCGCAGCGCGGCAGGCCGGCCTCGACGGCGGCGGCGAGGAAGGCGTCGAGGATCGGCCAGTGCAGGCGCTGCTTCTCGACGCGCCATTCGCCGCCTTGTCGCTGTCCCGTGGGGTCGAAGCCCGGCGCGGCGTGGAAGGCGTCGGCGCCCTTGTAGAAATCCTCGTGCTTGAGGAAGTACGGCAGGCACTCGCTCCAGCTCCAGCCGGGGTTGGCGCCGTGGCCGTCGCCGACGCCCCAGCCGTCGTAGTCGCGCGCCTGGCCGCGCATGTAGATCATGCCGTTGATGCTGCTCGAGCCGCCCAGCACTTTGCCGCGCGGGTAGCGCAGGCTGCGGCCGTTGAGTCCGGCCGCCGGTTCGGTCGCGTACAGCCAGTCGGTGCGCGGGTTGCCGATGCAGTAGAGGTAGCCGACCGGGATGTGGACCCAGAGGTAGTCGTCGCGGCCGCCGGCCTCGATCACGAGGACGTGTTTCGTCTTGTCGCGGCTCAGGCGATTGGCGAGCAGGCATCCCGCGGTGCCGGCACCGCAGACGATGTAGTCGTAGCGCGCGTCGCTCACGGTCAGCGCAGGCCGGTGGCGAGCACCGGAAAGAGCTTCACCAAGCCATCCGACATGACCTCGACGGCGAGCGCGGCCAGCAGCAGGCCCATCAGCCGCGTCATGACGTTGATGCCGGTGCGGCCGACGACGCGGGCGATGCGGCCGGCGAGGCCGAAGGCGATCCAGATCGCCAGCCCGATGACGACGCCGTAGCCGACGAGGATGGCGATCTCCCACCAGTGCCTGGTTTTCTCGGCGTAGATGACCATCGTCGAGATCGTCGCCGGGCCGGTGAGCAGCGGGATCGTCAGCGGCACGATCGCAATCGAGTCGCCGGCGTCGACCTTGTCGCTGCCTTCGGCGAGATCGCTGGTGCGGCTTTCGGCCGGCTGCGCGTTCAGCATCTGCAGCGACGACAGCAGCAGGAGCATGCCGCCGCCGACCTGGAACGAGGCGAGCGAGATGCCGAAGAACTCGATGATGCGCAGCCCGGCGATCGCGCTCACGGCGATGACGCAAAAGGCGCTGACGGCGGCGACACGGATCGTCCGGCGCCGCTGCTCCCGGCTGAAGCCTTCGGTGAAATGGATGAAGAACGGCAGGACGCCGATCGGATTGACGATCGCCAGCAGGGCGATGAGCGGCTTCAGGATATCCATGGGCGAAAGCGCGCGGGGGCTCAGGCGGGCGAGCGCGGCGCCGCATTGTCGTCGTCGGCCAGCGTGCGCAGATAGCGCAGCCCGGCGACGGCCCGCGACCCGTACCAGCTGAGCAGCTCGCCGTCGACGCGAAGCACTTGCGCGGCCGGGCAGAGCGTCTGGATTTCGGCGCGGTGCCGGTCCTCGAACGCGAACGGCTCCGAGCTGAGCAGGACTCGCTCGACCGCGCCGAGCCAGGGCTCCTTTCCCGTCAGCGTCGGGTAGCGCGCCGAGCCCGTGTAACCGCCGGTCACGTCGGGCAGCGTCTGCCAGCCGATGCGGGCGAGCATGCGCGAAAGGTAGGTGTCGCGCGCTACGGTCATCCACGGCTCGTGCCAGATCAGATAGAGGACGCGGCGCTTCGGCCGGCCCTCGGCGCTGGCGACCGCGAGAGCCTCGGCCAGCGCGTCACGAAGGCGGCTGGCGTGCTCGTCCAGGCCCGGCGCGCCGGCGAAGGTCGTCGCCACCTGATCGACCAGCGCAAGGTTGTCGGCCGGATCGCGCGGATGCGTGACGACGATCTTCGGCGCGGCGTCACCCCACGCCGCGATCGCTTCGATCGTCTCCTTCCGGTTCTCGTCGACGTTGACCAGCACGTGCGTCGGCGCCAGCTGGCGCAGCTTGGCGAGGTTCACGTCCTTGGTGCCGCCGACCTTGGCGACGGCGCCCACGCGATCGCGCGGGTGGACGCAGAAACCGGTGCGGGCGACCAGCCGTTCGCCCAAGCCGAGCGCGAAGACCAGCTCGGTCAGGCTGGGCACCAGGCTCGCGATGCGAGGCCACGGGTCGTCTCGGCCGGTCATGGCGGCTCAGCCAAGGCGGCTCCAAAACAACAAAATGGGACGTTCCGAATCAAAAATTTTCCCCAATTCACTTATATTCGCCAGTCTGTGTCTGGCAGCAGAGCCTTCTTGAAATAGTTCACGACGGGTAGAAGCTCCACATCTCGGTAAAGAACAGGAAGGCATCTTTTTCATGGGCAACAAACTCTACGTCGGCAATCTTTCGTACAACGTACGGGATGACGACCTGCAGCAGGCGTTCGCGCAGTACGGCACCGTGTCGTCGGCCAAGGTCATGATGGACCGCGACACCGGTCGCTCGAAGGGCTTCGGCTTCGTCGAGATGGGCTCGGATCCCGAGGCGCAAGCTGCCATCAACGGCATGAACGGCCAGGCCCTCGACGGCCGCGCCATCGTCGTCAACGAGGCGCGCCCGCGCGAGGAGCGTCCGGGCGGCTTCGGCGGCGGCAACCGCGGCGGCTTCGGCGGCGGTGGCGGCACCGGCGGCGGCGGTGGCTTCGGCGGCGGTGGCCGCTCGGGCGGCGGCGGCGGCGGTGGCTACGGCGGCGGTGGTGGCGGCTACGGCGGCGGTGGCGGCGGCCGCTCCGGCGGTGGCGGCGGCTACGGTGGCGGCGGTGGTTCCCGTTCGGGCGGCGGTGGCGGCGGCGGCCGCGGCGGCTACTGAGTCGCGCGATCCCGGCCGCTTCTGCGGCCTCGCGTCAAAGAGGGCGGTGCAGCGAAAGCGCACCGCCTTTGTCATTTCCGGCGCTCAGACCTCCGACTGGCGCTTCTTGCGGGGCCGGCCGGCCAAGACCCGGTCATAGAGCGCGTTCGGCATCCACTTGAGCAAGCGCGCGACGATCGCCATCTGCCACGGGATGAAGCGAAAGCGGTCGCCGGCGCTGATCGCGGCGAAGGCGCGATCGGCGAACGCCTCGGCGCTCATCAGGAACGGCATCGCGTAGCGATTGCCCTGCGTCAGCGGTGTGTCGATGTAGCCCGGCGCGATCGTGACGACGCGAACGCCCGACCCGCGCAGCTCGCCGCGCAGGCTTTCGCAATAGGCGATCACCGCCGCCTTGCTCGACGAGTACGCGCCATGGCCGGGCAGGCCGCGCATGCCGGCGACGCTGGCGATGCCGACCAGGGTGCCGCTGCGCCGCGCCGTCATCGGCGCGACGAAGGGATGGAAGGTCGCGGCCAGGCCGAGGTTGTTGGTTTCGTAGGTCGCGCGCATGACCTCGAGGTCGGCGAGCACCGCCGTGTCCATGCCGACGCTGATGCCGGCATTGGCGATGACGACATCGGGGACGCCCTGCGCGGCGATGCAGGCACGGCCGGCGCCGGTGATGGCGGCGACATCGCGAACGTCGGCGCCGTACACCGCCCAGATCGCGGCATCGAAGCCTTGCGCCGTCGCCCAGCGAGCCACCTCGTCGGCACGCCGCGCGACCAGGGCGAGGCGGTAGCCGGCGCGCTGGAAGCGCGCCGCCAGCGCCTGGCCAATGCCGCTCGAAGCGCCAGTGATGAAGACCAGCGGCCGGGCGTCGCCGCTCATGGCGCCGCCGGCCGGCGCGGCGTGATGAAGGTTGCGCTCGTGCGGCCCTTGAGTTCGACGACGCGCGCCAGGTTGTCGTACTCCATGCCCTCGGCGCGAACGACGCTCTGGCCCTGCGTGACGACCACCGGAAGGTGCGAGCGCAATTGCTCGACGTTGCGGAACGCGTGCAGGAACTCGCTGCGGAATTCGATTTGCTCTTCCTTGCCGTGCGCGGGCCGGACGACGTGCGCATCGCCGAGCAGCTGGACCTCGCTGCCGTCGCCGTTGGCGAGCGCCTTGCGGGCATTGGCGACGGTGACGACGCCGTCGCTGCCGATGGCGCGGATTCGCGCCTGCTCGATCTCGAGGGTGTTGTCATCGGGAAAGTGGCGCAGCCGCTCGCCTTCGATCTCGGTGCGCAGGGCGCCGTCGCTGCCGAAGCGCTGAACGACGAAGCGCGTCATCGTGTAGTCGGCCTCGTGGCGCAGCGGCGCGGCTTCGCGCGGCGCGTCGACGCCCGGCGCATTGCGAACCAGCCACCAGGTCCCCGACGCCAGCACGGCCATCATCAGCAGCGGCAGATAGGCGGAGACGACGTCGAGCAGTCGAATCGGCCACGGTGCTGCGGCGACCGGCTCGGGACCGGCAAAGCTGAGGTCGACGACGTCGTCGTCCTCGAGTGCGAGGCTCGCCGGTGCGGTGACGGGCTCATCGCGCGCCATCGAGCGTGAACAGCGGGCCGCGCAGCAGCTCGGCGTAGCGACCGGCGGCGACGAGCAGCAGGTCGCAGAACTCGCGCGCAGCGCCGTGGCCTGCCGCCGCCTCGGTGACGTGATGCACGACCGCGCGCACCTCGACGTGCGCATGCGGCGGCGCGCACGCGAACGCGGCGCGGCGCAGGATCGGCAGGTCGGGCCAGTCGTCGCCCATGGCGGCGACGCGGTCCCAGTCGAGGCCGAGGCCGTCGACGAGGGCGGCGGCGGCCGCCATCTTGTCGGCCGCGCCGTAGGCGGCGTGGAAGACGCCGAGGTCGGCCATGCGCCGGCGCACCGCCGCCGAATCGCGGCCGGTGACGACGATCGGGACGATGCCGGCAGCGACGAGGAGCTTCATGCCTTGGCCGTCGAGCGTCGAGAACGCCTTGAACGACTCGCCGGCCGCGCCGATGTAGACGCGGCCGTCGGTGAGGACGCCGTCGACGTCGAAGATCGCCGCGCCGATTCCCGCGCCGGCGCCGCGGGCCGCGAGCAGGAGGCCCGGCGCGAATTCGAGCGCAGGCGTGATCGGCAGGCCGGGCGCCGGGCCGCTCCCAAGTCCGGCCGCGCCCCCTTGGGGGGCAGCGACCGCAGGGAACGTGGGAGCGCTACTCACTCAGATCACCTTCGCCCGCATCAGGTCGTTCGAGTTGATCGCACCGACCAGCCGGCCGGCGCGATCGACGACGAGCAGGCCGGTGACGCGATGGCGCTCCATCAGCTCGGCGGCCTCGACCGCGAGCGCGTCGTCGCGAATCAGCTTGGGCGAGGCGCTCATGACGTCGCCGGCGCGCATCGCGCGCAGGTCGGCGCCGGTTTCGATCAGGCGGCGCAGGTCGCCGTCGGTGAAGATGCCGCCGACCCGACCCTCGCCGTCGCACACGGCCGTGAAGCCGAGGCCCTTCTTCGTCATCTCGTGCAGCATCTCGGCCATCACCGTGCCGGCATCGACACGCGGCACGGCGTCGCCGCTTCGCATCAGGTCGACGACGTGCATGAGGAGTTTCCTGCCGAGGCTGCCGCCGGGATGCGAGCGCGCGAAGTCCTCCTCGCGAAAGCCGCGCGCATCGAGCAGGGCGACGGCGAGCGCGTCGCCGAGGGCCATCTGCGCGGTCGTGCTCGCGGTCGGCGCCAGGTTGAGCGGGCACGCCTCCTGGTCGACCGCGCTCGAGAGGACGATGTCGGCGTGGCCGCCGAGGCTGCTATCGACGTTTCCGGTCATCGCGATCAGCGTCACGCCGAGGCGCTTGATCGCCGGCACGATGGCGGCGATCTCGTCGCTCTCGCCCGAGTTGGAGATCGCGAGGACGACGTCGCCGGCGGTCACCATGCCGAGATCACCGTGGCTCGCTTCACCGGGGTGGACGAAGAATGCTGGCGTCCCGGTCGAGGCGAGTGTCGCGGCCACCTTGCGGCCGACATGCCCGCTCTTGCCCATTCCCATCACGACCACGCGCCCGCGGCAGGCGAGGATCGCGGCGAGCGCGGCGACGAAGCCTTCGCCCTGGCGCTCCTTCAGCGCGTCGAGGGCGCGCGCCTCGATGTCGAGCGTCGCGCGCGCGAGGGCGAGCGCGCGGTCGGCGTCGAAGGAAGATGAAGCTGGCACCGTGATCGCGTGAGCGTCCAGTAGGATCGGTCGATTCTAGGGTTCGCACCCCGCACGCCGCGACCGCATGGCCTCGACGCTCGAACTGACACTGGTCTTCCTCCTGGCCGCCGTCGCCGGTGTCGTCGTCTGTCGCCTCGTGCGCATGCCGCCGATGCTCGGCTACCTCGTGATCGGCGTCGTCCTCGGGCCGAGCGTGATCGGCGTCGCCAGCGATGCGGGCGGGGTCGGCTACCTGGCCGAGTTCGGCATCGTCTTCCTGATGTTCGTGATCGGCCTCGAGTTCAACCTGCCGAAGCTGCAGAGCATGAGGAGGCTCGTCTTCGGCCTCGGGCTCAGCCAGGTCGTGCTCACGATCGCGGCCGCGGTCGCCGGCAACGCGGCGCTGATCTCGCTCTTCACGGCCACCGGCCGCCACTGGGGTCTCGGTTGGCAGAGTGCAATCGCGCTCGGTGCCGCGCTGGCGATGAGCTCGACGGCGATCGTCGTCAAGCTGATGGCGGATCGCCTCGAGCTCGAAAGCGAGCACGGCCGCCGGGTCATGGCCGTTCTCCTGTTCCAGGACCTCGCCGTCGTGCCGTTGCTCGTGATCATTCCCGCGCTCGGCTCGACTCCGGAGGTGCTGCTGCGCGAGCTGGCGGTCGCGACGCTGAAGGCCGCCGCCCTGCTCGCGGTTCTGCTGGTCGGCGGCCGCGTCGTCATGCGCTGGTGGTTGACGCTGGTCGTGCGCAGGAAGAGCGAGGAGCTGTTCGTCCTCAACCTGCTCTTCGTCACGCTCGGGCTGGCGTGGCTGACCGAAATGGCGGGTCTCTCGCGCGCGCTCGGCGCCTTCGTCGCCGGCATGCTGATCGCCGAGACCGAGTTCAAGCACCAGGTCGAGACCGACATCCGGCCTTTCCACGACGTCCTGCTTGGCCTCTTCTTCATCGCCGTCGGCATGCGACTCGACGTCGGCGTCGTGCTGGCGCGCTGGCCGCTGGTGATCGCCCTCACGCTGTTGCCGGTGCTGTTCAAATTCGCCCTCGTCACCGTGCTGGCGCGCGTCTTCGGCGCGGCGCCCGGCGTCGCCCTGCGCACCGGCCTGTACCTCGCGCAGGCCGGCGAATTCGGCTTCGTCCTGCTCGGCCTGGCGGGCGAGCGCCACCTGCTGCCGCCCGAGCTGCGCGGACCGGTCCTGGCGAGCATGGTGCTGTCGATGCTGACGACGCCGCTCATCTTCATGGCCAGCAATCGCATCGTCATGCGCCTGTCGGCAAACGACTGGTTGCTCCAGTCGGTGGCGATGACGACGATCGCGCGGCGCACGATCAACACCGAGAAGCACGTCATCATCTGCGGCTTCGGCCGCAGCGGCCAGAACCTGGCGCGCCTCCTCGAGGGCGAGAAGATCGCCTACATCGCCCTCGACCTCGACCCCGACCGCGTCCGCCAGGCGGCGGCGGCCGGCCAGAGCGTCGTCTTCGGCGATGCTGCGCGCCTGCAGAGCCTGATGGCGGCGGGCCTGGCGCGCGCGAGCGCCGTCGTCGTCAGCTACCACGACACGCCGTCGGCGCTGAAGATCCTGCACCTCGTCCACTCGCACGCACCGACGGTGCCGGTCGTCGTTCGCACGATCGACGACGCCGACTTCGAGCGGCTGCGCGCCGCCGGCGCGACCGAGGTGGTTCCCGAAGCGATCGAGGGCTCGCTGATGCTCGCCAGCCATGCCCTCGCCCTCGTCGGTGTGCCGATGCGGCGCGTGCTGCGCGTCGTACAGCAGCAGCGCGACGCTCGCTACGGCCTCCTGCGCGGTTTTTTCCACGGCGCCGACGACGACACCGTCGAAGAGCTCGACCATGCGCGGCTGCTGAGCGTGACGCTGCCTGCAGGCAGCGGCAGCCTCAACCGCTCGCTCGGCGAGCTGGCTTTGGTCGAGCACGGTGTCAGCGTCGTCTCGCTGCGGCGCGCGTCGGGCGCGGTGCTGCAGCCGAGCGATTCGCTCGCGCTCGCGCTCGGTGACACGCTCGTCCTCTCCGGTCTGCCGGAGCATCTCGCGCGCGCCGAGGCGGCGCTGCTGACGCCGGGCCGCTCGGGCGGCGGCCTGACCGCCGCCGAGCCTAGGTGATCGGCATCTGCTTCGAGAGCGTTGCCCGCATCCGCGTCGCCATCACCGCGCCGGCAGCACGCAGCAGTTCGAGCGCGAGCGCCGGCGAGCGCTGAGCAAGTTCTTCCATGCGCGGGCCGCGCAAGGCCCAGACGACGCACGGCGTCATCGCCTCGACGTTGGCCATCCGCGGCGTGTCGCCGAACAGGCCCGGCTCGCCGACGACGGCACCGGCGCGCAGGATCGCCACCTTGCTGCTTCCCGGCGGGCCCCCGGTCATGAAGATCTGCATGCTTCCCTGGGCGAGGAAATACATCGATCGATCGGCGTCGCCCTGCTTGATGAGAAGGTCGCCGGCACGGATCTCGTAGCGCGCGAGGTAGGGCGCGATCGTTCGCCAGTTGTCGAGCGTCAGCCGGGCGCGGAACGCATCGTCTGCGTTGAGCGTCTGCACCGCCTTGACCAGTTCGTCGATGTCCATATCCCTGCTCCGCTGGCCGCCTCTGCTCCGATCCGGCGAGGCTGCTCGCTCTGCCGCGATTATCGACTGCGCGGTTGCGGCCGGCGACAGCGCGCGCTGCACGACCGTCCATTTGTCGCATTGCGCGCCCCGCTCGTCGCTTCTTCCCCCGAGGCGGGGGGTCACTTGCCGATGCAGAAGCGCCCGAAGATGGCGCCGAGCAGATCCTCGGACGTGAACGCGCCGGTGATCTCGCCGAGCGCGTCGTGGGCAAGGCGGAGCTCCTCGGCGAGGAGCTCGAGGGCGGCATTGCCGCGCTCCCCATGCGCCGCCGCGAGCGCGAGGTGCTGGCGCGCGCGTTGCAGCGCGTGGACGTGGCGGGCGCGGGCGATGAAGAGACCCTCGGGCGCCGCCTGCCAGCCAGCGAGCTCGAGCAGCCGCGCGCGCAAGGCGTCGAGCCCTTCGCCGGTGCGCGCCGAGACGACCACGCCATCGTCCACGGACGCCGAGCGCTGCAGGTCGAGCTTGTTGAAGAGATGAAGCAGGCGCCCCGCGCTCGCCAGCCGCGCGGGCAATCGCGCCGCGATCGCGGCGTCGCCGGCCTCGTAGTCGGCGTCGCCGAGGCGCGTCAGGTCGTGCAGGAAGACGATCGCATCGGCGCCCTCGATCTCGGCCCAGGTGCGGGCGACGCCGATCCGCTCGACCTCGTCGACCGCGTCGCGCAGGCCGGCGGTGTCGACGACGTGGACAGGAACGCCCTCGATCTGGATCGTCTGCGCGACCTTGTCGCGCGTCGTCCCGGGCGTCGCCGTCACGATCGCCAGCTCGGCGCCGGCGAGCGCGTTCAGCAGCGAGCTCTTGCCGACGTTGGGCTGGCCGGCGAGGACGATGCGCATGCCGTCGCGCAGCAGAGCGCCCTGGCGCGCGCGCAGCAGCACCGCGTCGACGCCCGCGCTCGCGCGCTGCAGCCGGCCGAGCGCGTCGGCGCTGACCAGGAAGTCGATCTCCTCCTCGGGGAAGTCGAGCGTCGCCTCGACGAGCAGGCGCAACTCGACGAGCGCAGCGGCGAGGGCGTCGATCTCGCTCGAGAACTCGCCGTCGAGCGAGCGCGCCGCCGAGCGCGCCGCCGCCTCGGTGCTCGCGTCGATCAGGTCGGCGACGGCCTCGGCCTGGGCGAGATCGAGCTTGTCGTTGAGGAAGGCGCGCTCGGTGAATTCGCCGGGGTTTGCGATGCGAAGGTGCGGCAGCCGCTCGCGGCCGTTCGCTTCGTCGCGCTCGCCGGCTGCTTCCAGGCAGCGCGCGAGCAGCAACTGCAGCACGACCGGGCCGCCGTGGCCCTGCAGCTCGAGCACGTCTTCGCCGGTGTACGAATTCGGCGCGGGGAAGAAGAGCGCCAGCCCCTGGTCGATCGGCGTCCCTGCGGCATCGAGGAAAGGCGTGAAGGTCGCCTGGCGCGGCACGAGCGCTCGGCCGCAGATCGCGGCGATGAGGGGCGCTAGCGACGCGCCGGAGACGCGGACGATGCCGACCGCGCCGCGCCCGCTCGCCGTCGCCACCGCGACGATCGGATCCTCGTGGCGCGCCAGCTGCAGCATCGGATCGTCCGGCGGCGCGGCGGCGGCGCTACTTGCCGAGCACGCCCAGCCGCTTGTTGATCAGATACTGCTGCGCGATCGAGAGGATGTTGTTGGTCAGCCAGTACAGGACGAGGCCGGCCGGGAAGAAGAAGAACATCACCGAGAAGACGAGCGGCATGATCCACATCATCCGTGCCTGCACCGGATCGGGCGGCGTCGGGTTGAGCCAGGTCTGGAGCAGGCTGGTGCCGGTCATCAGCAGCGGCAGGATGAAGTACGGATCCTTGGCCGCGAGGTCGGTGATCCAGCCGATCCAGGGCGCGTTCCTCATCTCGACCGTCGACAGCAGCACCCAGTAGAGGGCGATGAAGAACGGCATCTGCACGAAGATCGGCAGGCAGCCGCCGAGCGGGTTGACCTTCTCCTCGCGGTAGATGCGCATCATCTCCTGCTGCATCTGCTGCGGCTTGTCCTTCAGGCGCTCGCGCATCTCCATGATGCGCGGGTTGATCGCCTTCATCTTCGCCATCGAGCTGTACGCCTTCGCGTTGAGCCAGTAGAAGGCGATCTTGAGCAGGACGACCAGGCCGACGATCGACCAGCCCCAGTTGCCGATCAGCTTGTGCAGCTGCGTTAGCAGCCAGAACAGCGGCTTGGCCAGGATCGTGAACCAGCCGTAGTCCTTGACCAGCTCGAGGCCCGGCGCCAGGCTGGCGAGCTTGTCCTCCTCCTGCGGGCCGATGTAGAGGCGCGCATCGAAGGCCTTGGTCGCGCCCGGTGCGATCTCGCCCATCGGCAGCAGCTCGCCCACCGAATAGGTATTGGTGTCGATCTTGGCCGTGAAGAACTCGCGCGCAATGCCCGGTGCACCGGGCTTGTCGACCAGCCACGCCGACAGGAAATAGTGCTGCACCATCGCCACCCAGCCGTTGTTGCCGCTGGTCTCGTGGCTCGGCTTCTCGCCCGCGCCGCGCTTCTCGATCGACTTGAAGTCGATCTTGTTGTAATGCGAGCTCTCGGTGTAGATCCCTGGGCCGGTGAAGGTGAAGTACAGGCTCGAGCCGCCGGGCGGATCGTTGCCGTCGCGGACGAGCTGCAGGTACAGGCGCGGGTTGATCGGCGCATTCGAGGCGTTGACGATTTGGTGCTGCACGCCGATGACGTAGTCGCCGCGTCGAAAGGTGTAGGTCTTGACGAGCTTGACGCCGCCGACCGGATCGCTCTCGAACGCCACCTTCAGCTCGTTCTGGCCGCTGCCGAGCGAGCGCTCGCCCGGCAGAACGTGCATCGGCGTGTGATGGTTCGGCAGGCCGGCACCCCCGGCGGGCGGCACCAGCCCGGTTTCGGCGAGGTAGAGCCGGCTGGCCGATCGGTCGAGCAGAACGACGTGCTTGGTGGGATCGAGCGGGTCGATCTGCTTCAGCAACTCGACCCGGGCGAGGGTCGCGCCGGTGCTGTCGATGGTGGCGCGGACGAGGTCGGTGGCGACGATGACCTGCTGGCTCGGCGCGGAGGCAGCGGCGGCGGGAGCGGCGGCGACCGGCGCGCCGAGCGCGGGCGCTGCCGGGGCGGCGGCTCCCGGAAGGCCGCCGCCCGGAACCGGCGTCGGCGCCGGCGCCGGCGCGGCCGACGGCGAGGTCGCGCCGGGCGCAGCGACGCGAGCGGGCGGCCCGAACATCGACGGCTGACCGTTGTGGCGGTTCCAGGACTCCCAGATGAAGAACAGCGAGGCGAGGAAGATGCCCCAGAGGAGAGTTCGGCGGATGTCGGTCATGACATTGGATCGGAAGAGGCGCGAGTGGCGGTCGTGCGCCGCCCGTGTTCGAGCAGAGCGGTGAAGAGCCGCGGCGGCGCGGCGGGCACAGGATCGAATCCCCCGGCACACCACGGGTGACAGCGGCCGATCCGGCCGAGGGTCAGCGCCAGGCCGGCAGCCGCGCCATGGCGGTCGAGCGCTCCGAGCGCATAAGCCGAGCACGTCGGCTCGAAGCGACATGCGCTGCCGAGCCACGGGCTGAGGAAAAAGCGATACCCGCGCACCGCGCCCATCAGCGCTGTCTGCGGCCAGGACCTCATGGCGACGGCAGCGCGACGGCGGCGCCGAGCAGGCGATCGAGCTCGGCGCGGGCACAACGAAGGAGCGCGGTCGAGGCCGCGCTCGCGAACTCAACCCGATCGAAAGGCGATCGCAGGCGAACAATCCACAGGCCGGGCGCCATCCGGTCGCGGTGGCGCTCGGCCGCGGCGTAGATCTGGCGCTTGATCAGCGAGCGCGTCACAGCCCTGCGTGCATGCCGCTTCGGCACGACCGCGCCGACCCAGGAAAGGGCCGGCGGAGGGGCCTCGGCGGGGAAGTCTTCCACAGGCAATGAACTCGCAAGGGCCTCGATTGTTGATAACTTCGGCGGCGGCGGCCGCTTCAGGGCCGCCGGGCGGGGCGAAGGCTGTGCCGCGAGGTGGTGCACGGCGAAATGCGCCGTGGCGGCCCGGCTGCGCAGGCCGAGGACGCGCTCGAAGTCGGCCGAGACGACCAGGCGAGGCAGCGCAGGGGCCCGGCGGACTCGCCCGGGCATGCGATCGCCGGACGCCGCGCGCTCAGACCGCGAGACGCTTGCGCCCCTTGGCGCGCCGGGCGTTGATGACGGCGCGGCCACCGCGCGACTTCATGCGGACGAGAAAGCCGTGCGTACGCGCGCGGCGGACCTTGGAGGCTTGGTAGGTGCGTTTCATGTTGGCTTCCTGGAGCCCGCGTGCGTCGAAGGGAAGAAGCCCTGACGGCGGAATATGGCGCCCGTTCGGGCAACCGGCGATTACAGCAAGAAGAGCCCGCCTCGTCAACCCGCAAGGCCATCGTCGTGCCCCGACGACGCGCTCCCGCGCCACCGTGTTTTCCCCTGTGGATAACTAGCGTTGCCGCGCCGTGCTCGACTACAATGCGCTGCTTTCCCGGGCCACTTCTCCACACATGCGATCCGACCTCTGGCAACGCGGCTGCGAACGCTTGGCGTCCGAGCTGCCCGACCAGCAATTCAACACCTGGATCCGGCCCCTTCCCGACGCCGACGTCGCCGAGAACGGCGAAGGCGCCGTCGTCACCGTTCGCGTCCCGAATCGCTTCAAGCTCGACTGGATCCGCAATCAGTATGCGGGTCGCATCGAGACCGTTCTCAGCGAGCTCGCCGGCAAGCCGGTCCGCCTCGACGTCACGCTCGCGCAACGCGATGGTGGGGCGCGCTCGGGCGACGGGGTGTCGACCGCAGGCGGCCGGCCGATCCACTTCGACGCGGCGCTGCGCGGCACCGGCGTCGCGGCCAGCCTGAACGGGCACGCCGACGCCAGGAACAACAGCGAGCGCAGCGCCGTCAACGTGGCCGCCCAGGCGGCGGCGCTTCCCTCGCGCAGCCGGCTCAATCCGGCGCTCACCTTCGACACGCTGGTCCCCGGACGCGCCAACCAGATGGCGCGCACCGCCGCGCTGCACGTCGCCGGCTCGCCCGGCCTCATGTACAACCCGCTCTTCGTCTACGGCGGCGTCGGCCTCGGCAAGACGCACCTGATCCACGCCGTCGGCAATGCGCTTCTCGCCGACCGGCCCGACGCGCGGATCCTCTACCTGCACGCCGAGCAGTTCATCACCGACGTGGTGAAGAACTACCAGAGAAAGACCTTCGACGAGCTGAAGGCGAAGTACCACTCGCTCGACCTGCTGCTGATCGACGACGTCCAGTTCTTCGCCGGCAAGGAGCGCACGCAGGAGGAGTTCTTCAACGCCTTCGAGGCGCTGCTCGCCAAGCGCGCGCACATCATCATGACCAGCGACACCTATCCCAAGGGGTTGGTCGACATCGACGAGCGCCTCACCTCGCGCTTCGACGCCGGGCTCACCGTCGCGATCGAGCCGCCCGAGCTCGAGATGCGGGTCGCGATCCTGATGAAGAAGGCCGACCAGGAGGCGACGCCGATGCCCGAAGACGTCGCCTTTTTTGTCGCCAAGAACGTGCGCGCCAACGTGCGCGAGCTCGAAGGCGCACTCAGGAAGATCCTCGCCTACTCGCGCTTCTCCCACAAGGACATCAACATCCAGCTCGCGCGCGAGGCGCTGAAGGACCTGCTCTCGATCCAGAACCGCCAGGTCGGCGTCGAGAACATCCAGAAGACGGTGGCCGACTTCTACAAGATCAAGGTCGCCGACATGTATTCGAAGAAGCGCCCGGCCTCGATCGCCCGGCCGCGCCAGATCGCGATGTACATCGCCAAGGAAATGACGCAGAAAAGCCTGCCCGAGATCGGCGAGCTGTTCGGCGGGCGCGACCACACGACGGTGCTGCACGCGGTGAGGAAGATCGCCGCCGAGCGCCAGAAGAACACCGATCTCAACCACCAGCTGCACGTGCTCGAGCAGACGCTCAAGGGCTGAACGCGTCCGACACGTGCGAGCCGACGAATTCCTTTTCTGTCAAGGCACAACGCTGGGGACAACCGCGACCGCAACTGCGAGCTGTCCACAGAAGTCGCCCCGGCGGCCGAGTTGTTCGCTTCGCCGTGCTTCGGCGCAAGGGCTCGGTCGACAGGCTTTGCGGTCGCCTAAGTGCCTGTCCGGGGGAAGGAAAATGGCCTTGTCCACAGTTTCGATCCGCACCTACTAACTACGACCAGTTCAAGAGGTTGACATGATTGTCTTGAAAGCAGCACAAGAAAAATTCCTGGGCGCGTTGCAGGCCGTCTCGGGAATCGTCGAGCGTCGACACACGCTGCCGATCCTTGCCAACGTGCTCATTCGAAAGACCGGCGGAACGATCGAGTTCACGACCAGCGACCTCGAGATCCAGGTGCGGACGAGCGCCGAGCTCGGTGGCGATTCGAGCAATTTCGCGACCACGGTCGGCGCCAGGAAGCTGATCGACATCCTGCGCTCGATGCCGTCGGACCAGGCGGTGACGCTGTCGGCGACGCAGTCCAAGCTGACGCTGGCGGGCGGCAAGAGCCGCTTCACGCTGCAGACGATGCCGGCCGACGACTTTCCGCTCGTTCAGGAGTCGGCCGACTTCGGACCGATGTTCAGCGTGCCGCAGAAGACGCTCAAGAACCTGATTGCGCAGGTCCACTTCGCGATGGCGGTGCACGACATCCGCTACTACCTGAACGGCATCCTGTTCGTTGCCGAGGGCAAGAGCCTG
>Ga0207658_10000459_pt1 | contig 38145 bp, 28 predicted proteins | sample KBSS33metaG_FD_184322 | JGI IMG/M metagenome (GOLD analysis project Ga0207658, IMG submission 184322) | Switchgrass rhizosphere microbial communities from Kellogg Biological Station, Michigan, USA - KBS S3-3 metaG (SPAdes) (version 2) | ecosystem: Host-associated > Plants > Roots > Rhizosphere...
TCGATCTGAGAGGCGGCGCCGGAAGTTGACGGTCGTCGTCTTCAAGGGCGGCGGTGGGCGGTACGAGGTGATCTACGCCAGGACCTGACGACTCCCGCGCCGCTACTTCTCGACGAACGCCCGCTCGATGACGTAATCGCCGGCCTGGCCGATGCCGGTGGAGATCGTGAAGCCGGCGCCGTCGAGCACCGCGCGCATGTCTTTCAGCATCGCCGGGCCGCCGCAGATCATCGCGCGGTCGGTCTTCGGGTCGATCTGCGGGAAGCCGATGTCGTTGCACAGCTTGCCGTTGGCGATCAGGTCGGGGAGGCGCCCCTGGTTGCGGAACGGCTCGCGCGTCACCGTCGGGTAGTAGACGAGCTTGTCGCGCACCTGCTCGCCGAGGTAGTCGTGACGCGGCAGGTCGTGGGCGATCAGGTCGGCGTAGGCGAGCTCGTCGACCTTGCGAACCCCATGGACGAGGACGATCTTCGCGAACCGATCGTACGTGTCGGGGTCGCGGATGATGCTCATGAACGGCGCCAGCCCGGTGCCGGTCGCGAACAGGTAGAGGTAGCGGCCGGGCAGGAGGTCGGTGAGGACGAGCGTTCCGGTCGGTTTCCTGCCGACCAGCACGTCGTCGCCGACCTGCAGGTGCTGCAGGCGCGAGGTGAGCGGGCCGTTCGGCACCTTGATGCTGAAGAACTCGAGGTGCTCCTCGTAGTGGGCGCTGGCGATCGAGTAGGCGCGCATCAGCGGCTTGCCGTCGACGACGATGCCGACCATGACGAAGTGGCCGCTCTCGAAGCGCAGGCTGCTGCCGCGCGTGCACGTGAACGTGAACAGCGATTCGTTCCAGTGGTGGACCGTCAGGACCTTTTCAACGTCGTAAGCCGCCATGCAGTGCTTTCAGTTCTTTCGCTTCCGAGCTCGCGGCGGGCTGTCGCACCGCTGCCATGACGACCCGCCGGATTTCCGCCAGCCAGGAATCGCATTCGCTCGGCCGCATCAGCTCGACGCCGAGGAAGCTCGACAGCGTGTACCGGTTGGAGAGATAGAAGTACCCGAGCGCGGCGAGCGTCAGGTACACCTTCTTGACGTCGAGGTCGGGCCGGAACACCTTCTGGCGCGCGCCCTCGGCCAGTATTGTCGCCAAAATGTCGAGCACCGGCCGCGACAGCAGCTTGACCTTGACCGACTTGGTGATATGGCGTCCGCGCTGCAGGTTCTCGTTGCTGAGCAGGGCGACGAACTCCGGGTGCTCGACGTAGTAGCGCCAGGTGAAGGCGATCAGCTGGTCGAGCGCCTCGACCGGCCGGCGCGGGTCGAGAGTGAGCGCGCTCTCCGCCTCGCCGAGATCGCTGTAGACGCCCTCGAGGACCTGCAGGTAGAGCGCTTCCTTGCTCGCGAAGTAGTAGTAGATCATCCGGTCGCTCGAGCGCGCCGCCCGCGAAATGCGCTCGATCCGCGCGCCGCTGTAGCCGTGGTGCATGAACTCGTTGCGCGCCGCGCGCAGGATGCGCCGCTGGGTCTGGACGGGGTCGCGGGCGGCGGGCATCGGGCGGTTGAACTTCTTCGCGGCAGGCTTTGCAAATCGTTCGCGGCCATGCTAGATTGAGTCGTCAATGAAGTAAACACTTCATTCACACCGGGTGGCCGGCGCACTCCGAGGGCTTCGCACATGCTCCACCGTTTCGAGCGTCCGCAATCGATCGCCGAGGCCGCACGACTGCTGGCGAGCGGGTCGTGGGCGGTGCTCGCCGGCGGCACCGACCTCTACCCGGCGCACGTCGGCCGACAAATCCCCGCCCCGCTGCTCGACATCACCGCGATCGCCGGCCTGCGCGGCATCCACCGCGACGATCGCGGCTGGACGATCGGCGCGACCACGACCTGGACCGACGTCGTCCGCGCCGACCTGCCGCCGCTCTTCGCTGCGCTCAAGGCGGCGGCGCGCGAGGTGGGCGGCGTGCAGATCCAGAACGCAGGCACGGTCGCCGGCAATCTCTGCAACGCATCGCCGGCCGCCGACGGCACGCCGGTGCTGCTCGCGCTCGGCGCCCGCGTCGTCCTGCAGAGCGCACGCGGCGAGCGCGAGCTCGCCCTCGACGAGTTCGTGCTCGGCAGCCGGCGCACGGCGCTCGGCGCCGACGAGCTCGTCGTCGCCGTGCGGATCCCGGCGCGCTCGGCGCGGGCGCGATCGGCGTTCGCCAAGCTCGGCGGCCGTCGCTACCTCACGATCTCGATCAGCACGGTCGCCGTCGTCGTCGACGTCGATGCGGACGGCACGATCGCCGAAGCGGGCGTTGCCGTCGGCAGCTGCTCGGCGGTCGCCCAGCGGCTGCCGGCGCTCGAGGCGCGCCTGGTCGGCGTCGCTGTCGACGCCGAGCTCGCCGATCTGCTCGACGTCTCCGACCTCGCGCCGCTGACCCCGATCGACGACCTGCGCGGCAGCGCCGTCTACCGCCGCGACGCGACCGCCACGCTCGTGCGCCGCGCGCTGCGCGAGGTGGCCTCGGCATGAGCGCGCCGACCCGCACCCCGCGCGACGCGGAAGGGCGCGGCAGGGAGGCGCTGCGATGACCGCGCGCGACCTGCCGGCGATCCGGGTCGTTCGCGTCGACGTCAACGGCCGTGCCTGCGAGCTCGCCGGCGAGCCCGGCCGCCGTCTCGCCGACGCCTTGCGCGACGAGCTCGGCCTGACCGGCACCAAGATCGGTTGCCATGCCGGCGACTGCGGTGCCTGCACGGTGCTGCTCGACGGCGAGCAGGTGTGCTCGTGCATCGTCGGCGTCGGCCAGTGCGCCGGCCGCGCGGTGACGACCGTCGAGGGCCTCGCCGGCGCCGACGGCGCGCTGTCACCGCTGCAGCGTGCCTTCGTCGCGCACGGCGCGGCCCAGTGCGGCATCTGCACGCCGGGGATGCTGATGAGCGCCGAGGCGCTGCTGCGCGCGAACCCGCAGCCGACCGAGAGCGAGGTCCGCGACGCGCTCGCCGGCGTGCTCTGCCGCTGCACCGGCTATCGCAAGATCGTCGAGGCGGTGCTCGCCGTCGCGGCCGGCGCGGTCGCCGATGCGCCGGCGGCGCGCGCCGGGCAGGCGGTCGGCGCGCGCGTGGCCCGGCTCGACGCGCCGGCCAAGGTGACCGGCCGCGAGCGCTTCGGCGCCGACGCGCTGCCGCTCTCGGCCACGCCGGTGCTGACGATGCGCGTCGTCCGCTCGCCGCATGCGCATGCACGCTTCGAGGTCGGCGATCTCGCCGCCTGGCGCCAACGTTGGCCGGGAATCGTCGACGTCGTCAGCGCCGCCGACGTGCCGAACAACGCGTTCGCGATCTTCCCCGACCTGCGCGACCAGCCCGTGCTTGCCGACGGCGTGGCACGCTTCCGCGGCGAGGCGGTGCTCGCGCTCGTCGGCGACGAGGCGACGCTGGCCGCGATTGCGGATGCCGACATGCCGATCCGCTACACCTTGCTCCCCGCACCCGAAGCGAGCGCCGATGCGCTCGCCGCCGCCGAGGGCGGCACGCCGCTGCACGCGCGCTACCCCGACAACGTCCTCTGCCGCGGCCGCGTCGTTCGCGGCGACGTCGAGGCGGCACTTGCCGCCGCGTCGCACCGGGCCAGTGCGACCTTCGAGACGCGTCACGTCGAGCACGCCTACATCGAGCCCGAGGCGGGCTACGCGGAGATCGTCGCGGGCGCCGGCGGCGGCTTCGAAAGAGCGGGCGTGCCACTGCGCCGCGTCCGCATCTTCGCCTGCACGCAGACGCCTTACATGGACCGCGACGAGATCGCGAGCGTGCTGAAGATCGCGCCCGAGCAGGTGCACATCGTGCCGTCGGCGATCGGCGGCGGTTTCGGCGGCAAGCTCGACCTTTCGGTGCAGCCGCTGGTCGCGGTCGCCGCCTGGAAGCTCGGCCGGGCGGTGCGCCTCGTCTACGAGCGGCCCGAGTCGATGCAGTCGAGCACCAAGCGACATCCGGCGACGATGCAGGCGAGCGCGGCGTGCGACGCCGACGGCCGCCTGGTCGCGTTCGACTTCGCCGGCGACTTCAACACCGGCGCCTATTCGTCGTGGGGACCGACGGTCGCCAACCGCGTGCCGATCCACGCCAGCGGCCCGTACCGCATCGCCAACGTGCGCGCGCTGACGCGCGCCGTGCTCACCCACAACAGCGTCGCCGGCGCGTTCCGGGGCTTCGGCGTGCCGCAGTCGACATTGCTCGGCGAGCTGCTGATCGACGAGCTCGCCGCGCGCGCGGGGTGCGACGCCCTCGAATTCCGCGACCGCAACGCGCTGGTCGCCGGCGACACCACGCCGACCGGGCAGACGCTGGCGGCGAGCGTCGGCCTCAGGCCTTGCCTCGATGCGCTGCGGCCAGCGTGGTCGGCGGCGACGCAGGCGGCGCGTGCCTGCAACGACCGCGCCTCGCGAGACGGATCGCCGCGCCGCCGCGGCGCCGGCATCGCCTGCATGTGGTACGGCATCGGCAACACCGTCATCGCCAATCCGTCGACGATGCGCGGCGCCTTGCGCTGGAGCGCCGAGCGCGGTGCTCATCTGTTCCTCTACAACGGCGCGCAGGAGATCGGCCAGGGCACCGCGACGATCATGCCGCAGATGTTCGCCGACGCCGTCGGTCTCGAGGTCGCCTGCGTCGAGCAGGTGATGGGCGACACCGACCTGACGGCCGACGCCGGCAAGTCGTCGGCATCGCGCCAGACCTTCGTCTCCGGCAACGCCGCCAAGGGCGCCGGGGCCGATCTGCGCCGGCAGCTGATCGAGCGGCTCGGCTTCGGCGATCGCGTCGATGCGGATGTCACGCTGGCGCTCGCCGGCGACCGCCTGGTCGGCCGCCACCGCGGCGAAGAGCGCGCGCTCGACCTGCGCGCCCTGACCGCATCGGCGCGACGCGGCGAAGGCGCGGGCACCGTGCCGCACTCCGATCTGTTCATCGGCACCGGCTACTTCAATCCGCCGACGGTGCCGCTCGACGCCGACGGCCAGGGCGTTCCGTACGCGACCTACGCGTTCGCGGCGCAGATCGCCGAAGTCGAGGTCGACGTCGAGCTCGGCACGGTGACCGTGCTGCACGTCCACGCCGCGCACGACGTCGGGCGCGCCATCAACCCGACCCAGGTCGAGGGGCAGATCCACGGTGGCATCGCCCAGGGGATCGGCATGGCGCTGATGGAGGAGTACGTCAACGGTCGCACCGACAACCTGCACGACTATCTGATCCCGACCGTCGGCGATGTGCCGCCGATCACGGTCCACCTGATCGAGGACCCGGAGCCGCTCGGGCCGTGGGGCGCGAAAGGCGTCGGCGAGCCGGCGCTCGTGGCGACGGCGCCGGCGATCCTCAATGCGATCCACGCGGCGACCGGCGTTCGCATGCACGAGGTGCCGGTGACGCCGCACCGGCTGCGCGCGGCCTGGCTGGCCGCCGCCAGGCGATGAACGATCCGGCCCACTTCGCCCCGCGTTCCGACGGCCAGGCCGTCGATGCCGATGCCGACGCCCGCCCGGTCGTCCTCGAGCACTCGCGCGCGCCCGAGAAGATGGCCGCCGACAAGGTGCGCTGCGAAGCCTGTCCGGTGCTCTGCCAGATCAGCCCCGGCAAGCTCGGCGCGTGCGACCGCTACGGCAACGTCGACGGCGTGCTGACCCGGCTCGAGACGCTCCATCTCGTCGCCCGACCCGGCGTCGATCTCGTCGAGTGGCAGGCCGCGCAGGGCGGCGCGTGGGACGGCTCGCTCCTCGGCGCGGCGCACGCCGACGCACCGGTGTTCGTCTCGGGCGTCGGCTCGGGGACGACCTATCCCGACTACAAGCCGGCGCCGTTCATCGTCGCCTCGAAGCACGACGGCGTCGACCTCGTCACCGTCGTCACCGAAGGCATCTTCAGCTACTGCAGCTTCAAGGTGAAGATCGACACCGACCGCTACCTCGGCCCCGAGCAGGCGACGGTGCGCCATCGCGGCGAGGCGGTCGGCCACGTCAGCACGATCGAGTACGGCTCGCAGTTCCTCGCCCTCGGCGGCGTCCATCACCTCACCGGCGGCTCGAAGAAGGAAGGGCGCATCGCCTGCGAGATGATGATGGCGCTCGGCAACAAGCAGCCGGTCGAGCTCGAGATCGAAGGCGGCGCGCGCGTCGTCGTCGCCGCCGACAAAGCGCCGATCGTCGACGGCGTCGAGGAGCAGCGAATGCGCGTCGGCTGCGGCTCGGCGACGATCGGCATCTTCGCGCAGCAGTGGTTCGGCCACGTCGACGAGGTCGTCGTCGTCGACGACCACATCACCGGCGTGCTGTCCGAGCACCAGGCCGGCAAGTTCCTCGACATGGCGCCGAGCGGGATCCAGGTGCGCGGCAGGAAGTCGACGCCGGGTCGCTATTTCCAGGTCGCCCATCCCGGCTCGGGCTGGGGCGGCACCGACATCACCGATCCGCTCTCGATCGTCGAGTCGTGGGATGCCAAGCACGGCGCCCGGCCCGGGCTGCGCCTGCTCATGGTCTCGACCACCGGCGAGGACTCGGCCTGGTTCGTCCTCGACGACGACCTCGTGCCGCGCCCGGCCGAGATGCCGGCGCCGGTGCGCCGCGTCGTCGACCGGATCGGCGAGAACTGCGAGCCGTCGCTCTGCTCGGTGCTCTACGTCGCCGGCGCGGGCGGATCGCTGCGCGCCGGGGTCACCGAGAACCCGGTCGCGCTGACCAGGTCGATCAAGTCGCTCCTCGTCGACGTCACCTGCGGCGGCGCGCCGGTGTACGTGTGGCCGGGCGGCGGCATCACGGTGATGGTCGACGTCGCCAAGATGCCGGCCAACAGCTTCGGCTCGGTGCCGACGCCGGCGATCGTCTCGCCGATCGAATTCACGATGCGCCTCGACGACTACCGCGCCCTCGGCGGCCACGTCGAGCGCGTGCGCCGCCTCGACGACGTGATTGCCGCCGGCGGCTGGCGCGTGATCGAGGCCGAGCCCGGCGTGCCCTGGCCGCTGCGAGCGTCGCGCGGAGGCGTTCGATGAGCGCCGCCCCCGGCTTCGGCGGCGGCGCGGTCCGGCGTCGCCTCGACCGCGACCGATGGCACTTCCAGCATGGCCCGATCGATTGCATCGTCGGCGTCGACGGCGCCGAAGAGGTCGTCGCGGACGCGGTCGAGGCGGCGTGGCTCCGCTTCGGCGGCGTCCTCGCCGAGCTCGTCGGCGAGCTGCCGCTGTTGCGCGAGGACCTGTCGTCGCGGCCCGCCGCGACGGTGGCGGTGCGGGGAACGGTCGCGCGGCGCATGGTCGCCGCCTGCCGTCCCTACGCCGAGTCGGGAACCTTCATCACGGCGATGGCCGCGGTCGCGGGCAGCGTCGCCGAGGAGCTCGTCGCCTTCTTCGTTCGCCCCGGGATCGCGCGTGCCTACGTCAACAACGGCGGCGACATCGCCCTGCACCTCGCCGCGGGGCAGACGTTCGACGTCGGCGTGGTCGCAGACCCGACGCTCGCGTTGGCCGGCGCGCCCCCCGCGGGCCGATTCGCCGTCTCTGCGAGCTCGTCGGTGCGCGGCATCGCGACCTCGGGCTGGCGCGGCCGCAGCTTCTCGCTCGGCATCGCCGACAGCGTCACGATCCTGGCGAAGAGCGCCGCGCGCGCCGACGCGGCGGCGACGATCGTCGCCAACGCGGTCGACGTCGACGACGAGCGAATCATCCGCGTGCCGGCGAACGCGGTGCGCGACGACAGCGACCTCGGCGACCGCCTCGTCGTTCGTGCCGTGCCGCCGCTGGGTGCGTCGCTCGTCGACATCGCGCTGGCGCGCGGCGGCGCCGCGGCCCGCGCGGAAGTCGACGCCGGGCGCATCATCGGCGCCGTGTTGTCGCTGCAGGGCCGATGGCGCGTCGTCGGCGATATCGGCGCCGATCCCGGCCGGGCCGTCGCTGTCGTCGCGCCCCCGGTCGCTTCCCGCCTTCGCGACGAGCCGGCCGCCGTCTGCTGAGCCATCGAAAGGAATCGCATGCTCTATCCCGCCAGCGCTGGTGCCCCCGAAATCGATGTCCGCAAGATCGTCTGCACGGTCGAGGACGTCTGGCACGACAACGGCCCGCGCCTCGCGCGGCCGCTGCGCCGCGGCAGCCTCGCCGCGGTGCTCAGGAACCCCTACGCCGGCCGCTACGTCGAGAACATCGAGCCGATGATGGACGCGCTCAAGCCCCTCGGCCGCGAGATGGCGGCGCGCCTGGTCGAGGCGCTCGGCGGCGCGGCGGCGATCGAGGCGTACGGCAAGGGCGCGCTGATCGGGCTGGCCGGCGAGCTCGAGCACGGCGCGCTCTGGCACGTCCCCGGCGGCTACGGCATGCGCGACCTGCTCGAGGGATCGCACGCGATCGTGCCGTCGACGACCAAGATCGGCGCCGCCGGGGCGTCGCTCGACGTGCCGATCCACCACCGCGTCGCCGCCTACGTGCGCAGCCACTTCGATTCGATCGAGGTGCGCGTCGCCGACGCGCCGCGCCCCGACGAGATGCTGCTCGTGATCGCCATGACGACCGGGTCGCGCCCGCACGAGCGCGTCGGCGGACTGCGGGCGAACGAGATTGCGAAGTTCGATGGGCAGCGCTAGGGTCGGCCGGGCAGGCTCCCACCCACTCGGCACGATCGATGCATGACGACAGACCGGGGATTCAACCAATCAGGAGGTTCGCGATGAACAACATGCAACGCAGAGATTTCGTTCGCCATGTCGGCGCCGCCGGCCTGCTCGGCCTCGCCGGCGCGCCGTTCGCCTTCGCCGCCGCGACGATCAAGCCGGACGCGAAGAGCGCTCTGCTCGTCATCGACGTGCAGAACTGCTTCGTCACCGGCGGCACGCTGCCGGTCAAGGAAGGCGAGGCGGTCGTGCCCATCATCAACAAGCTCTCGAACGCGTTCGAGAACGTCGTCGTCACGCAGGACTGGCACACCGCAGGGCACGTCTCGTTCGCGTCGGCGCACAGCGGCAAGAAGCCGTTCGAGACGACCAAGCTCGGCTACGGCACGCAGGTGCTCTGGCCGGACCACTGCGTGCAGGGATCGGCCGACGCGGCGCTGCACAAGGACCTGGCGCTGCCGAAGGCGCAGCTCATCATCAGGAAGGGCTATCACCAGGGCACCGACAGCTACTCGGCGTTCATGGAGGCCGACGGCAAGACCTCCACGGGGCTGGCCGCGTATCTGAAGGCGCATGGCGTCGACACCGTCTACGTCTGCGGTCTGGCGACCGATTTCTGCGTCGCCTGGACCGCGCTCGACGCGAGGAAGGCCGGCTTCAAGGCCTACGTCATCGAAGACGCGTCGCGCGGCATCGACCTCAACGGCTCGCTCAAGGCGGCGTGGGACAAGATGACCAAGGCCGGTGTCAAGCGCATTCAGTCGAGCGACATCGTCGCCGCCTGAGCGCCCGCCGGTGGCAACGAGTCGCTCAGCCCTTCGCGTGCCGGCGCGCCGCCCAGTAGGTCGCGCCGGCGGCGCCGTAGCGCTCCGCGTGCGGCGCGGCGGCGGCGAGCTCGAAGCGGTCGCCGGGCACGAGGTGGCGCGTCTTGTCGCCCTCGCTGAGCCACATCTCGCCGGCGACGACGAGCGCCTTGACGGCGAACGGATGCTCGTGGGTCGCGACCACGGCGTCGGCCGGCCAGTCGCGCGCCACGACCTCGTCATACCCTTCGCGGCGCGCCGCCGCCTCGAATTCGCTGAAACTCGGCTGTTCCATCTCGACTCCCCGCTGAGAGCCGCGATCTTGCCATTTCGCGCCGATCTGCTTTCCCTTCGCCAGGAGATCCCATGCTGAACCGCATCGCCCTCATCGCCTCCTTCGGCGTCCTCGTCGGCGCCGCCGCACCGGCCGCGGCGCAGGACACGATCAAGATCGGCGAGATCAACAGCTACAAGGCGCAGCCCGCTTTCCTCGATCCGTACAAGAAGGGCTGGGAACTCGCGGTCGAGGAAGTCAACGCCGCCGGCGGCGTCCTCGGCAAGAAGCTCCAGGTGATCTCGCGCGACGACAACGGCAGCCCGGGCGACGCCGTCCGCGTCGCCGAGGAGCTGGTCTCGCGCGAAGGGGTGGCGCTGATCGCGGGAACGTTCCTCTCCAACACCGGCCTGGCGGTCACCGACTTCGCCAAGCAGAAGAAGGTGTTCTTTCTCGCCGCCGAGCCGCTCACCGACAAGATCACCTGGCAGAACGGCAACCGCTATACGTTCCGCCTGCGCCCGAACACCTACATGCAGTCGGCGATGCTAGTGCCCGAGGCGGCCAAGCTGCAGAAGAAGAAATGGGTGGTCGTCTACCCCAACTACGAGTACGGCCAGTCGGCGGCGGCGACGTTCAAGGCGATGCTGAAGAAGCTCCAGCCCGACGTCGAGTTCCTGCCCGACCAGGCGACGCCGCTCGGCCGGATCGAGGCCGGCGCGGTCGTGCAGGCGCTCTCGGACGCCAAGCCGGACGCGATCTTCAACGTCCTGTTCGGCGCCGACCTCTCGAAGTTCGTTCGCGAAGGAAATACCCGCGGCCTGTTCAAGGACCGGCCGGTCGTGAGCCTCCTCACCGGCGAGCCCGAGTACATCGAGCCGCTGCGCGAGGAAGCGCCGGTCGGCTGGATCGTCACCGGCTATCCGTACTACGGCATCCAGACCGACGAGCACAAGAAGTTCTTCCTTGCCTACTTCCGCAAGTACAACGAGTACCCGAAGCTCGGCTCGGTGGTCGGCTACTCGACGATCATCTCGATCGCCGAAGGCATCAAGAAGGCGAAGTCGACCGACACCGAGAAGCTGATCGCGGCGTTCTCGGGCCTGCAGTTCATGTCGCCACTCGGCAAGGTGACGTACCGGGCGATCGACCACCAGTCGACGATGGGCGCCTACCTCGGCAAGACCAAGCTCGAAGGCTCGAAGGGCGTGATGGTCGACTACGTCTACATCGACGGCGCCAAGGTGCTGCCGAGCGACGAGGAGGTGAAGAAGCTGCGGGCGATCGACTGACGCCGGGCTCCCTGACGGCCGGGCGGCACTCGCCACGATGAGCGCGCTCGTCCTGCAGATCCTGACCGGGCTCGCCTCGGCGTCGGCGCTCTTCCTCGTCGCCAGCGGCCTGTCGCTCATCTTCGGCGTGACGCGGATCGTCAACTTCGCGCACGGCTCGTTCTACATGCTCGGCCTCTACGGCGCGGTCGCGCTGACCGACGCGTGGGGGGCCGGCCCGCTCGGTTTCTGGGGCGGCGTGCTCGTCGCGGCGCTCGCCGTCGCCGCGCTCGGCGCGCTGATCGAGGTCTTGGTCCTGCGTCGGCTCTACTCGGCGCCCGAGCTCTACCAGCTACTCGCGACCTTCGCGCTCGTCCTCGTCATCCGCGACGCGGCGCTGCGCGCGTGGGGCCCGGAGGATTTGCTCGGCCCGAAGGCGCCGGCGCTGAAGGGCGCGATCGACGTCCTCGGCAAGCCGTTCCCGAGCTACGACGTGCTCTCGATCTTCATCGGCCCGATCGTCCTCGCCGCGCTCTGGCTGCTGCTGAAGCGAACGCGCTGGGGCCTGCTCGTTCGCGCCGCGACGCAGGACCGCGAGATGGTCGGCGCGCTCGGCGTCAACCAGCGCTGGCTGTTCACGTCGGTGTTCGCGCTCGGCACCTTCCTCGCCGCGCTCGGCGGCGCCTTGCAGATGCCGCACGAGCCGGCCAACCTCAACCTCGATCTCGCCCTGATCGGCGAGGTGTTCGTGGTCGTCGTCGTCGGCGGCATGGGGTCGATCGGCGGCGCCTTCGTCGCCGCGATCCTGATCGCGATGGTCAAGGCGTTCTGCATCGCCGCCGGAACGATCGACGTTTTCGGCGCGCCGTTTCCGCTCAGCAAGCTGACCCTCGTCGCCGAGTTCCTGGTGATGGCGGTCGTGCTCGTCTGGCGGCCGTCGGGCCTGTTCGGCAAACCGCAGGCGGCGGTGCGCGCCGCGGCCGAGATCGAGGCGCCGCTCCGGCCCTTGCCGCGCGGCTGGCGCCAGGCCGGCGTCGCGGCGCTGCTCGCACTCGCGCTCGCCGCGCTGCTCGCCGGGCCGGCGCCGTACGCGATCGTGCTGATGATCGATATCCTGATTGCTGTCCTTTTCGCCGCCAGCCTTCACTTCCTGATGGGCCCGTCGGGAATGCATTCGTTCGGCCACGCCGCCTACTTCGGCCTCGGCGCCTACGGTGCCGCGCTCTGCTTCAGGGCGCTCGGCCTGCCGATGGAGGCGTCGCTCCTTCTCGCGCCGCTCCTCGCCGCGCTCGGCGCGTTCGTCTTCGGCTGGTTCTGCGTGCGGCTGTCGGGCGTCTACCTCGCGATGCTGACGCTCGCCTTCGCGCAGATCGTCTGGTCGGTCGTCTTCCAGTGGGACGCCGTCACCGGCGGCAGCAACGGCCTCGTGGGCATCTGGCCTTCGCCATGGCTGACGCCGAAGTGGACGTATTACCTTGTCGTTCTCGCGTGCACCGTGGCGGGCTGCGGCCTCCTCGTTCGCATGCTGCACGCGCCGATCGGCCTGGCGCTGCGCGGCAGCCGCGACTCGCCCGTTCGCGCCGCCGCGATCGGCATCGCCGTGCCACGTCTGCAGTGGATCGCCTTCGTGGTCGCAGGCACGGTCGCCGGCCTGGCCGGCGCGTTGTTCGCGTTCGCGAAGGGAACGATCTCGCCGGAGACGCTCGGCGTCGGCAAGTCGGTCGACGGCCTGGTCATGGTGTTGCTCGGCGGCATCCACGCGGTCTCCGGGCCGTGGGCCGGCGCGGCGCTCTTCACCTGGCTTCAGGACACCGTCGCGCGCCAGACCGATTACTGGCGCGCACTGCTCGGCGTCGCCATGCTCGCGCTGGTGCTCGTCTTCCCGCTCGGCGTCGCCGGCGGCCTGAAGCGGCTCTTCATCCGCGAGGCCGTGCCGTCATGAAGGCGAGCGTCGCGGTCGCCCAGGCGCCGTCGGGTGCGCTGCTCTCGGTGCAAGGACTGTCCAAGGCGTTCGGCGGTATTCGTGCCGTCGACGCGGTGAGCTTCGCGCTCGCTGCGGGCGAGATGCTGGCGCTGATCGGCCCGAACGGCGCCGGCAAGACGACGTGCTTCAACATGGTCGGCGGCCAGCTCGCGCCCGATGCCGGCTCGGTCATGCTCGCGGGCGTCGAGCTCGTCGGCATGAAGCCCGAGGCGATCTGGCGCCAGGGCGTCGGCCGGACGTTCCAGATCGCCGAGACCTTCGCCTCGCTGACGGTGCGCGAGAACGTCCAGCTCGCGCTCCTCTCGCACTATCGCCGCGTCCTCGGCGCCTGGCGCGCGGCGCGGACCCAGTACGCCGGCGAGGCCGACGCGCTGCTCGCGAGCGTCGGCATGCAGGCGCAGGCCGACCGGGCGATGAGCGTGCTCGCGTACGGCGACGTCAAGCGCGTCGAGCTCGCGATCGCGCTCGCCAACCGGCCGCGCCTGCTGCTGATGGACGAGCCGACCGCCGGCATGGGCCCGCGCGAGAGGAACGAATTGATGGCCCTCGCGCGCCGCCTCGCCCACGAGCAGTCGATTGGCGTGCTGTTCACCGAGCACAGCATGGATGTCGTCTTCGCGCACGCCGACCGCATCATCGTCCTCGCCCGCGGTGAGCTGATCGCCGAAGGGACGCCGGCCGCAGTGCGCGACGACGCCCGCGTGCGCGAGGTCTACTTCGGCGGCGGCACGACCTTCGCGACCGCGCCGGTGGAGAAGAGCGATGCTTGAAGTGCACTCGCTCGAGGCCTGGTACGGGCAGGCGCAGGTGTTGTACGGCGTCTCGCTCGGCGTCGGCGCCGGCGAATGCGTCGCCCTCGTCGGCCGCAACGGCGCCGGCAAGTCGACGACGATGAAGGCCATCATGGGCCTGATGGCGCGCCGGCGCGGCCGCGTCGTCTTTCGCGGCGCCGACATCTCGTCGTCGCCCTCCTACCGCATCGGCCGGCTCGGCCTCGGCTGGGTGCCCGAGGACCGGCGCGTCTTCACCGACCTGACGGTGCGCGAGAACCTCGAAGTCGCGCGCCAGCCGCCGCGCGACGGCGCGCCGACCTGGAGCGAGGACAAGCTCTACGCGCTGTTCCCCAACCTCGCCGCGATGCCCGACCGCCCCGGCGGCCGGATGAGCGGCGGCGAGCAGCAGATGCTCACGGTCGCGCGCACGCTGATGGGCAACCCGTACCTCGTCCTCCTCGACGAGCCGTCGGAAGGCGTCGCGCCGCTGATCGTCGAGGAGATGGCGCGCATGATCGTCGCGCTGAAGAAGGAAGGCGTGTCGGTCCTGCTCTCGGAGCAGAACCTCCACTTCGCCCGCCTCGTCGCCGACCGCGCCGTCGTCCTCGAGAAGGGCGAAGTGAAGTTCGTCGGCGCGATGGACGCGCTGATGGGCGACGAAGCGCTGCTGCGCGCCCACCTGAGCCTCTGACCTCGTGGCGACCCGACCCGATACCCGACGCATCGCCGGCATCGACGTCGGCGGCACCTTCACCGACCTGATCGTCGTCGACGATGCGAGCGGCGAGGTGCGAATCGCCAAGGTGCCGACGACCGTCGACAACCAGGCTTTCGGCGTCCTCGCCGCGCTCGCCGCCGCCGGCGTCGACCCGGCGTCGCTCGACGCCATCGTGCACGGCACGACGACGACGACCAACGCGATGCTCGAGCGCAAGATCGCCACCGTCGGCCTGATCACGACGAAGGGGTTTCGCGACGTCCTCGAGCTCGGCCGGCGCACGCGGCCGACGCCGTACGGCCTGAAGGGCCGTTTCGTTCCGCTGATCGAGCGGCATCGCCGCCTCGAGGTCGACGAGCGCATGGACGCCGAGGGGCGCGTCCTCCTGCCCCTCGACGAGGCCGCGGTCGCCAGCGCTGCGAAGCAGCTGCTCTCGCTCGGCGCCGAGAGCGTCGTCATCCATTTCCTGCACAGCTACCTCAACCCGGCGCACGAGGTGCGCGCCGCCGAGATCGTGCGCGCGCTCTGGCCGAACCGGCACGTGACGGCGGGCCACACCGTCGTCGCCGAGCAGCGCGAGTACGAGCGCGGCACGACGGCCGCCGTCAACGCCGCGATCCAGCCGGTGCTGCACCGCTACATCGAGCGCCTGCAGAAGGAGCTCGCCGGGCGCGGCTTCGCGCGCGAGCTCCTCGTCATGCAGGGCAACGGCGGCACCGTCTCGGCCGGCATCGTCACCGAGCACGCGGTCGCGACCGTGATGTCGGGTCCGGCGTCGGGCGTGATCGCCGCGGCGGCGACGGCGATGCAGGCGGGCTCGCGGCCCGGCGAGTTCGCCAACGTCGTCACCTACGACATGGGCGGAACGTCGAGCGACGTCGCCCTCGTCCTCGGCGGAATGCCGTCGGTGTCGAGCGACCTCGAGCTCGAGTACGCGATGCCGATCCACGTGCCGATGGTCGACGTCCACACGATCGGCGCCGGCGGCGGCTCGATCGCGTCGGTCGATGCGTCGGGGATGCTGCGCGTCGGCCCCGAGAGCGCGGGCGCGACGCCGGGGCCGATCTGCTATGGCCGCGGCGGCACGCGGCCGACGATCACCGACGCCAACCTCGTCCTCGGCCGGCTCGACCCCGAGCGGTTGCTCGCGGTCGAGCACGCGGTGTCGCTGGACGCGATCCGCGCCGCGCTCGTCGCCCACGTCGGCGCGCCGCTCGGCCTCGACGCCACCGCCGCCGCGGCGGCGATCGTCCGCGTCGCCAACGACAAGATGGCCGGCGCGATCCGCATGGTGAGCCTGGCGCGCGGCCACGACCCGCGCGACTTCGCGCTGTTCGCGTTCGGCGGCGCTGGGCCGCTGCACGCGGCGGCGCTGGCGCAGGAGCTGGCGATCCCGAAGGTCCTGATCCCGGCGCGGCCGGGGCTCACCAATGCGCTCGGCTGCGTCGTCGCCGACCTGCGCCACGATTTCGTCGCCACCGTCAACCAGTCGCTCGACGTCCTTTCCGAAGGCCGTGTCGCCGAGGTCTTCGCGGCCCAGATCGCGAGCGGCAAGGAGCTGCTCGCGCGCGAGAACGTCGCCGTCGAGCAGGTCGTGACGATGCACCGCGCCGACATGCAGTTCCAGGGCCAGAGCCACATCCTGCCGGTCGCGATCGACTCCACCGCAATCACCGTCGCCGAGCTGCGCGAAGCGTTCACGGCAGCGTACTGGAAGCGCTTTGGCGTCGAGCTGCCCGAGATCCGGCCGGTGCTCGTCAATCTGCACACGGCGGTGATCGGCAAGCGCGCGCCCGTCTCGCTGAAGGCGATCGCGGCGGCGAGCCCTGCGGCCACGCTCGCCGAGGCGAGGCGAACGACGCGGCCGGTGTGGTTCGCCGGCGGCTGGCACGACACGCCGGTCTACGTGCGCGAGCGGCTGCCGGTCGATGCGCGATTCACCGGGCCGGCGATCGTCGAGCAGCTCGATTGCACGACGGTGATCGAGCCCGGGAATCGCGTCGAGGTCGATGCGATCGGGAATCTGATCGTGTCGGTTTCTTGAGCATGGCGCGGGCTTGTCGGAGCATGGCAAGCGCTCATCGGAGCGGCGCAGGTCGGGGATCGATCTCCGCCGCGAGTACTCTATAGACGAAAACGCGAGTCCCACAATAGGACACATGGCAGTCGACCCCATCACCCTCTCAGTCCTGCAGAACGGCCTGATGCAGGTCTGCAACGAGATGGACCTCGCGTTCGTCCGCAGCGCGTTCAGTCCGGTGATCGCCGAAGCGCTCGATCGCTCCGACGGGATCTATCACCGCGACAGCGGCGAGCTGATCGCGCAGGGCGAGCTTGGGCTGCCGGTCTTCGTCGGCACGATGCAGTTCACGGTCCAGGCGGTGATCGAGCGCGTGAACCGGCTGAAGATCCCGCTGCATGAAGGCGACGTCTTCATCGTCAACGATCCTTACCTCGGCGGCACGCACCTGATGGACGTCAAGTTCGTGCAGCCGTTCTTCCGCGACGGCAAGCTCTGGTGCTGGCTCGCCAACACCGGCCACTGGCCCGATACCGGCGGGATGGTGCCGGGCGGCTTTTCCGCGAACGCCACCGAGGTCGAGCAGGAAGGGCTGCGGTTGCCGCCGGTGAAGCTCTACAAGCGCGGCGTCCTCGACGACGAGATCCTGTCGATCATCCTCTCGAACATCCGCATCGCCGACCAGCGCATCGGCGACATCAAGGCGCAGGCCGCGGCGCTGGCGACCGGCAAGGCGCGCCTCGACGCGCTGCTCGATCGCTACGGCGACGCGACGGTGGACGCCACGATCGCCGAGCTGAAGCGCCGCGCCGAGCGGCAGATGCGCGAGAAGATCGCGACGATCGCCGACGGCGTCTACGAGGGCGAGGCGTTCGTCGATTCCGACGGTGTCGTCGACGAGCCGCTGCGCATCGCCATGCGAATCACGAAGACGGGCGGCAGCGATCCTGCGCGCGCCGCTCTCTCGTTCGACATGAGCGGCTCGTCGCCGCCGTGCCAGGGACCGATGAACAGCGTCATCGCGACGACCCGGTCGTCGATCTACCTCGCGGTCAAGCACGTCTTCCCCGAGGCAGCGATCAACGCCGGCACGTTCGAGCCGCTGCACATCGTCGACCCCGAAGGGACGTTTCTCTACGCCCACTATCCGCGTCCGGTCTCGGGCTGCGCCGCCGAGGTGAGCCAGCGCATCGCCGAGGCGGTGTTCGCGGCGCTCGGCGAGGCGATCCCCGACCAGCTCTTCGGCGCGCCGGCCGGCACGAGCGGGAATCTCGGCGTGGGTGGCTTCGATCCGGAGAAGAACCGCGCCTACGTGATGTACGTGATTTCGGGCGGCGGCTACGGCGGCAGCCCCGAGGGCGACGGGATCTCGAACGGCTGCTCGACGATCGGCATCTCGAAGACGACGCCGATCGAGATCATGGAGCAGCTCTATCCGGTGCTGTTCGAGGAGTACTCGCTGCACGAGGGATCGGGCGGCGCCGGCGAGCATCGCGGCGGCTTCGGCGTCAACTACCGGATACGGCTGCGCCGCGGCGAGGCGCGCGTTTCGATGGTGATGGACCACGGCCGCGCCGGCCCGCCGGGCGCGCAGGGCGGCGGCGCCGGCGGGACGAACAAGGTCCAGGTCATCCGCGACGGCGTCGTCTATGTGCCGCCTCACCTGTCGAAAGACCAGGACATTGCGATCCGCGCCGGCGACGTCATCGCCGTGTCGACGCCCGGTGGCGGCGGCTTCGGCAGGCCCCAGGCGCGGCCGGCCGACGCGCTCGCGCGCGACCTCGCGCTCGGCTACTACAGCACCGACGAGGCGCGACGCTTGTTCGCCGAGAGCGCCCAACGGTAGGGAATTCGCATGCACAGACCTTGATTCGTATCAGTTGCCGGCTCAGTACGGCGGGAGATGATCCCTGCCTGCTTCCGTGTCAAACGGAAGCCCACGGACCTGGGGAGCCGGCATGGAAGACGACCTGACGCATCGGATCGCGAGTCATCCGAGTTACATCGAGCTCAAACACAAGCGCACGGTTCTCGGCTGGTGGCTGTCGCTGGCCGGGGTGATCGCGTACTACGGGTTCATCCTGCTGGTCGCCTTCGACAAGCCGTTCCTGGCGCGAAAGCTCGGCAGCGGCGTGACGACGGTCGGCATGCCACTCGGCGTCGCGGTCATCGTGTTCACGATCGTCATCACCTGGATCTACGTCCGGCGCGCCAACAGCGAGTTCGACCCGCTGACCGAGCAGATCGTCAAGGGAGTGCTGAAATGAGCCTCCACGACAAGAGCGTCGCAAGACTTGCCAGGTTCGTCGCCCTGGCGACATTGGCGTCGGCGGGAACGGTCGCGCTGGCCGCCGGCGCCGATCTCGGCCAGGCTCAGAAGCAGGCCGTCAACTGGACGGCGATCAGCATGTTCGCGGCGTTCGTGCTGTTGACGCTCGGCATCACCAAATGGGCGGCGGCGCGCACCAAGAGCGCGGCCGACTTCTACACCGCGGGCGGCGGCATCACCGGCTTCCAGAACGGCCTGGCGATCGCCGGCGACTACATGTCGGCAGCGTCCTTCCTCGGCATCTCGGGCCTGGTGTTCGCCAACGGCTTCGACGGCCTGATCTTCTCGATCGGCTGGCTGGTCGGCTGGCCGGTCATCACCTTCCTGATGGCCGAGCGATTGCGCAACCTCGGCAAGTTCACCTTCGCCGACGTGGCCGGCTACCGCTTCAGTCAGACGCCGATCCGCATCTTCGCCGCGGCGGGCTCGCTCGTCGTCGTCGCCTTCTACATGATCGCCCAGATGGTCGGCGCGGGCCAGCTCATCAAGCTGCTGTTCGGCATGGACTACCTGTATGCCGAGATTCTGGTCGGCTCGATCATGATGATGTACGTGCTGTTCGGCGGCATGACCGCCACGACGTGGGTACAGATCATCAAGGCCTGCATGCTGCTCGGCGGCGCGACCTTCATGGCGCTGGCGGTGATGTGGCAGTTCGGCTTCTCGCCCGAGGCGATGTTCACCAAGGCGGTCGAGGTGCACTCCAAGAAGGACGCCATCATGGCTCCGGGTGCGCTGATCAAGGACCCGATTTCGGCGATCTCGGTCGGCATGGCGCTGATGTTCGGCACCGCCGGGCTGCCGCACATCCTGATGCGCTTCTTCACCGTCCCCAACGCCAAGGAGGCGCGCAAGTCGGTCGGCTGGGCCACCACCTGGATCGGCTACTTCTACATCCTGACCTTCATCATCGGCTTCGGCGCCATCACGAACCTGATCCCGAACCCGGCCAACTACTTCGTCGACGGCGACGTCGGCAAGGGCCTGACCGGCGGCGGCAACATGGCCGCGGTGCACCTCGCCGGCGCGGTCGGCGGCAACTGGTTCCTCGGCTTCATCTCGGCGGTGGCGTTCGCGACGATCCTCGCGGTGGTCGCCGGCCTGACGCTGTCGGGCGCCTCGGCGGTTTCGCACGACCTGTACGCGTCGGTCTTCCGCAAGGGCCGGGTCGACCAGGCCGACGAGCTGCGCGTCTCCAAGATCACCACCGTCGTGCTCGGTGTCGTCGCGGTCGCCCTCGGCATCGCGTTCGAGAAAGAGAACGTGGCCTACATGGTGATGCTCGCCTTCGTGATCGCGGCATCGGCCAACTTCCCGGTGCTGTTCATGTCGGTCCTCTGGAAGGACTGCACTACCCGGGGCGCGGTGGTCGGCGGCTTCGTCGGCCTGGTCGTCGCGGTCCTGACGACGATCGGCTCGGCCAGCGTGTGGGAAGCGGTGATGCACTATCCAAAGGGCTCGGCCTGGTTCCCGTACAACTCGGGGGCGATCTTCTCGATCCCCGCGGCGTTCCTGACCATCTGGATCGTGTCGATCTTCGACCGCAGCCCGCGGGCACAAGTGGATCGTGCGGGCTACCCGGCGCAAGAGGTGCGTTCCGAGACCGGCATCGGCGCGGAGCGTGGCGGCGGGCACTAGCCCGGAGCTCTGGACCCGGCGCGGGACTGCAGGCACGATCGCCGCAGTCCCGCTTCCGTTTCTCACCGGCCATGCCGACCGCTGCCCTCGACGTTCAACGCGAGATGCTGTTGCTCGTGACGGCGCGGGTGCGCGATGCCTACCTGCGTCGCCCCGTCTACGTCGACGCTGCGCTCGACCTCGCGAGCGTGTGCCGCGAAATGGCACGCCTGAACGTGACCAGCGTGCTGCTGCGCGACGGCGAGAGGCTCGGCCTGTTCACCACCACCGACCTGCGCGATGCGGTCGTCCGCGGCATGTCGCTCGAGCGCGTGCCGGTGCGCGACGCTGCCCGCTTCGAGCTCATCACGGTGCGGCCGGACTGCGAGCTGTTCGAGGCCCTGTGGCTGATGGAGCGGCATCGCGTCCACCGCCTCGTGGTGTGCGAGGGCGCGCAGGTGCTGGGCGTGCTCGCCCAGCTCGACCTGGTCAGCTTCGTCGCCAGCCATTCGCACATCGTCGCGCTGCAGATCGACGAGGCCGCGAACGTGGCCGACCTCGGGCGCGCGGCGGCGCGCATCGACTCGATGATCGAGCTGCTGCACGACGGCGGCATCAAGATCGAACGCATCGCGCGCCTCGTCAACGAGTTGAACGCGCGCCTGTTCGCGCGGCTCTGGTCGCTGCTCGCGCCGCCCGATCTCGTCGCCAACAGCTGCCTGGTCGTGATGGGCAGCGAAGGCCGCGGCGAGCAGATCCTGAAGACCGACCAGGACAACGCGCTGCTGCTGCGTGACGGTTTCGAGCCGGCCGGCCTCGACGCGGTGGCCGCGCGGTTCAACGGCGCGCTCAGCGAGCTCGGCTACCCGCCGTGCCCCGGCGACATCATGCTGACCAACCCTTTGTGGCGCCAGCCGCTGGCGGCGTTTCGCGAGACGATCCGCGACTGGCTGTTCGCTGCCGACCCGCAGGGTCCGATGCGCCTCGCGATCTTCTTCGACGCCGCCGCCGTGGCCGGCGACAGGAGTCTGCTCGATTCGGCGCGCGATCACCTCGACAACATCTTCGCCGGCAACGACGCCTTCCTCGCCCGCTTCGCGAGCGCGGTCGACCAGTTCAGCGCCGGCGGCGGCTGGTGGTCGTGGCTGACGACCCGGCGCGACGACACCCAGCTCGACCTGAAGAAGATCGGCACCTTCCCGATCGTTCACGGCGTTCGCGTGCTGGCGCTGCAGCATCGGCTGCGCGAGCTCGGCACCGCGGCGCGGCTGCGCGTGTTGGTCGAGCGCGAGGCGATCGACGGCGAGCTCGCGCGCGACCTCGTCGATGCGCTGCACTGCCTGATGGGAATCAAGCTCACCCACCAGCTGCGCCAGCGCGCGGCCGGCGAAACGCCGGGCAACCTGGTGCGACCGGCCGATCTCGGCACGCTCGAGCGCGAAGCGCTCAACCGGGCGCTGGCGATCGTCAAGCGCTTCCGCGCGCTGCTCGCGCAGCGCTTTCGGCTCGACGCACTATGAGGAGCCGCCGATGAGCCAGCGCCTGCACTCGCAACGCCTGCTCGCGCTGTTCGCCGGCGGCTGGCTGCTGCTGAACTTCCCGCTGCTGACGCTGTGGGACCGCGGCGTGCTCGTCGCCGGCCTGCCGCTCCTGCCGCTGGCGCTGTTCGCCGGCTGGGCCGCACTGATCGGCGCGACCGCATGGATCTGCGAGGCCGACGACAAGCCGGACTGACGCCATGCTGTCGACACCGCTGGTCATCGCCGCGTCGTTCGCCTACCTGATGCTGCTGTTCGCGATCGCCTACCTGGGCGACAGCCGCGCCGGCGCAGGACGCTCGATCATCGGCAACGCCTGGGTCTATGCGCTGTCGATGGGCGTCTATTGCACTGCCTGGACCTACTTCGGCAGCATCGGCCGGGCTGCATCGGCCGGCTTGTGGTTCCTGCCGATCTACCTCGGTCCGACGCTCGGGATGCTGGTCGCGTGGATGCTGCTGCGCAAGATGATCCGCATCGCCCGCGTCAATCGCATCACGTCGATCGCGGACTTCATCGGCAGCCGCTACGGCAAGAGCCGGCTGCTCGCTGCCCTGGTCACGTTGATCGCCGTCGTCGGCATCGTCCCGTACGTCGCGTTGCAGCTGAAGGCGATCGCCACCGGCTATTCGTTGCTGACGAGCGGCCATGCGCTGCCCGGCGGCAGCGTCGCCGGCGCCGCCTGGTGGCACGACAGCACGCTCTACATGGCGCTGGTGCTCGCCGGTTTCACGATCGCCTTCGGCACCCGCCATCTCGACACCACCGAGCGTCACGAGGGGATGGTCGCGGCGATCGCGGTCGAGTCGATGGTCAAGCTGCTCGCATTCCTCGCGATCGGCGCATTCGTCACCTGGGGCCTGTTCGAAGGCCCGGGCGACATCTTCACGCGTGCCTCGGCACGCCCCGACCTCAAGCCGCTGCTCGGCCTCGGCGCCGAGAACCGCTTCGCCGGTGGCCAGTGGTTCGCGCTGACCCTGCTGTCGATGCTCTCGCTGTTCTTCCTGCCGCGTCAGTTCCAGATGATGGTCGTCGAGAACGTCGACGAGCGCCATGTTCGGCGCGCGGCCTGGGCGTTCCCGCTCTACCTGCTGCTGATCAACCTGTTCGTGCTGCCGATCGCGCTCGGCGGGCTGCTCCACCCGGCCAGCGGCGGCGCCGACTCCGAGACCTTCGTGCTGTCGCTGCCGCTCGCCACCGGCCATCCGTGGCTCGCGCTCCTCGCCTTCATCGGCGGGCTCTCGGCCGCCACCGGGATGATCATCGTCGAGGCGATCGCGGTCTCGACGATGGTCTGCAACGACCTGGTGATCCCATTGCTGCTGCGCGGCGGGCCCGGGCCGGCGCGCGACCTGACCGGCACCCTGCTCGGCATCCGCCGCGGCGTGATCGTCGCGCTGCTGCTGCTCGGCTACCTGTACTTCCGGATCGCCGGCGAGGCCTACGCGCTCGTCAGCATCGGCCTGATCAGCTTCGCCGCGGTCGCGCAGTTCGGGCCCGCGCTGCTGGGCGGCATGTACTGGAAGGGCGGAACGCGCGCCGGCGCACTCGCCGGCCTCGGCGCCGGCTTCGTACTCTGGGTCTACACGCTGATGCTGCCGTCGATCGCGAAGTCGGGCTGGATGTCGGACGGCTTCATGACCGCAGGGCTGTTCGGAATCGAGCTGCTGCGGCCCGAACAGCTGCTCGGCCTCACCGGCGTCGACAGCCTGACGCATTCGCTGCTGTGGAGCCTGCTCGCCAACGCCGGACTCTATGTCGGCGTGTCGCTTTGGCGCGCCCCGTCGGCGCGCGAGACCAGCCAGGCGGTGCTTTTCGTCGACGTCTTCGAGCGGCACGCGGGCGCCGGAGCCGCCGGACCGGTCTTCTGGCGCGGCCGCGCGCAGGTCGGCGACTTGCTCGCGCTCGCCCAGCGCTTCCTCGGCGAGGCATCGGCGCAGCGCCTGTTCACCGACTACGCGCGACTGCAGGGGGTCGACGGCATCGCCGGGATCCGGGCCGACGCGCGCCTGGTGCAGTTCGTCGAGCGCGAGCTCGCCGGCGCGATCGGCGGCGCGTCGGCGCGCGTGATGGTCGCATCGGTCGTCGAGGAGGAGCCGCTCGACCTCGACGACGTGATGCGCATCCTCGACGAGGCGTCGCAGCTGCGCGCCTATTCGCATGCGCTCGAGGAGAAGTCGCAATCGCTCGAACGCGCGACCGCGGAGCTGCGCGACGCGAATGCGCAGCTGAAGAGCCTGGACCGGCTGAAGGACGACTTCATGTCGTCCGTGACCCACGAGCTGCGCACGCCGCTGACGTCGATCCGCGCGTTCGCCGAGCTGATGGTCGACGACCCGGCGATGGACGCGGCGCAGCGCCAGCGTTTCCTCGGCCTCGTCGTCGCCGAGACCGAACGGCTGACCCGGCTCGTCAACCAGGTGCTCGACATGGCGAAGATCGAAGCCGGTCACGCCGAATGGCGCGCCGCCGAGATCGACCTGCGCGCGCTGCTGACGCAGGCGGTGCAGACGACGGCCGAGGTGTTCCGCGAGCGCGGCGCCATCGTCGAACTCGAGATGCCCGGGCAGGTGCCGCCGCTCCGGGCCGATCCCGACCGGCTGCTGCAGGTGCTTCTGAACCTGCTCTCGAACGCCGCGAAGTTCGTTCCGGCCGGGCAGGGGCGCGTTTGCGTCCGCCTGTGCGCCGACGCCGAGCGGGCAAGCATCGAGGTCGAGGACAACGGACCGGGTGTGCCAGCCGAAGAGCAGCAGCTCGTGTTCGAGAAATTTCGCCAGGGCGGCGATGCGTACAACCGGCCGCAGGGCACCGGCCTCGGCCTGCCGATCAGTCGCCGCATCGTCGAGCACTTCGGCGGGCACATGTGGGTTCGTTCCGAGCCGGGTCGAGGTGCCTGCTTCGGCTTCGACCTGCCGTGGCACCCGGACGGGGCCGCGGCCCCGGCGGCCGATGGTGGCGTCGAGGCGCACGGCGTGCGCATGGCGGCGGCCGCCGAGCCGCGTTGAACGCGTCGAGGAGAAGTGATGAGCAAGAAAGTCCTGATCGCCGACGACGAGCCGAACATCCTGATCTCGCTCGAGTTCCTGATGCAGCGCGAAGGCCACGAGGTCAGCGTCGCGCGCGACGGCGACCAGGCGCTGGCGGCGATCCGGCGCGACCGACCCGATCTCGTCCTGCTCGACGTCATGATGCCGGGCAAGAGCGGCTTCGACGTCTGCCAGGCCGTGCGTACCGATCCCGACCTCGCCGGCATCAAGATCCTGATGCTGACCGCCAAGGGCCGCGACACCGATCTCGCGAAGGGCACCGCGCTCGGCGCCGACGCCTACGTCACGAAGCCGTTCTCGACCCACGAGCTGGCTGCGCGCGTGCGCGAGCTGCTGGGACTCGCGTGAGCGTTCGCGCACGGCCGCTCGGAAAGGGACGCTCAGTCGCGCCTGGCGGCACGGGCCGCGAGCCGAGGGAACACCGGTGAGCCCGGAGCGCCGCGAGCTCGTCGCCATGTTCCTGCCCGGCCTGGGGCTGGCGCTTCTCGGCATCCTCGTGGGCGGCGTTTTCGTCGCGACGCTCGACGAGGCGGAGCGCGACGCGTTCGTCGCGATGGCGGCGCCGCGCGCCGCGCTGTTGCTGCCGGTCTGGCTGGTGCTCGCGGCGGCGTTCGGCGCTCTCGGTCGCATCGCCTATCGCCGTTGGGAGGTCGCGCCGGCGCGCCTGGCCGAACAGGCCGGCGCGCTGCTCGCCGCGGGCGCCGCCCCCGAGGACGCCGCCGCCCCGGCGCTCGAAGCGACGCCGGGCGCCGGCCCCGGAACCCGCGCGCTGGCGCAGGTGATCCAGGGGTTGGCGCGCCAGCGTGACGCGTTGCGCGCCGACATGCGCGAGCGAGTGCAGGAGGCCAGCCGCGAGATCGAGCAGGAACGCAGCCGGCTCGCCGCACTGATGGCCGAGCTGTCGCAAAGCGTCGTCGTCTGCAACCTCGACGGTCGCATCCTGCTCTACAACAACCGCGCGCGCCTGCAATTCCGTGCCCTCTCGAGCGCACCGCAGCTCGCCGACGGCGGCGAGCTCATCGGCCTCGGCCGCTCGATCTACGCGGTCTTCGATCGCCAGCTCGTCGCGCACGCACTCGAGCGCGTCCAGCAGCGGCTGCAGCGCGGTGTTGCGAATCCGGCGGCGCAATTCGTCACCGGAACGCGCACCGGGCAGCTGCTGCGCGTGCAGCTCGCGCCAGTGCGCGCGGTCGGTGCCGAATCTGCCGGAGATGCGGCGCTGAACGGCTTCGTGCTGATGCTCGACAACATCACGCGCGACTTCGCCGACGAATCGCGACGCGACCTGTTGCTGCACGGCCTGACCGAAGGGAGCCGCGCCTCGCTCGGCAACCTCCTGGCCGCGGTCGAGATGCTCGACTACCCCGACGTCGACGCACCGACGCGCGAGCGCTTCCATCGCGTGATCCGCGACGAGGTCCGGGCGATGAGCGAGCGCATCCGCGAGCTGTCGAGCCATGCGACCGAGACGCTGAAGACACGCTGGCCTCTCGAAGACATGCTCGGCAGCGATTTCGTCTTCGCCGCGGCGCGCCGCATCGAGGCGCAGCTCGAGTGCCGGGCCGTGGCCGGCAACGTCGACGACGAGCTCTGGCTTCGGCTCGACAGCTATTCGCTGCTGCAGGCGCTCGTCCATCTCGTCGGGCGGCTGGTCGACGACCACGACGTCCGCCTCATCACGCTACGTCTGGCGCGCACCGGCGCGCGCGCCCGGCTGGATCTGGTGTGGTCGGGGCCGGCGATGAGCACCGAGACGGTGGTCGCCTGGGAGACCGAGCCGATCACGGTCGGCGGCGAGGCGCTGACGCTGACCTTGCGCGACGTCGTCGAGCGGCACGACGGCGCGTTCTGGTTCGAGCGCGAGCGGGTGCGTCACGAGTCGTTCTTCCGCTTTCTGCTGCCGCTGGCGGGCGCCGGCGAGCCGATCGAGGCGGCGCAGGTCGTGCGCGGGGCGAGCCGGCCCGAGTTCTACGATTTCGACCTGTTCCGAACGTCCGAGCAGACCCGTGAGCTCGCCGACCGGCTGCTGACCGAGTTGAGCTACACGGTGTTCGATTGCGAGACCACGGGGCTCGATCCCTCGGCCGGTGACGAGATCATCCAGATCGGTGCGACCCGCATCGTCAACGGCAAGCTGCGCCGCCACGAGTGCTTCGAGCAGCTCGTCGACCCCCGGCGGCCGATTTCCGAGGCCTCGATGCCGATTCACGGGATCCGCCCGGAGATGGTCGCCGGCCAGCCGACCATCGAGACGGTGTTGCCGGCGTTCCAGGCGTTCGCCCACGATACCGTGCTGGTCGGCCACAACGCCGCGTTCGACATGCGCTTCCTGCAGCTGAAGGAAGCCGCGACCGGCGTCGTCTTCGACCAGCCCGTGCTCGACACCTTGCTGTTGTCGGCGCTTGTGCATCCACAGCAGGAATCGCATCGGTTGGAGACGATCGCCGAGCGCCTCGGCGTCCCGGTGCTCGGCCGGCACAGCGCGCTCGGCGATGCGCTGGTGACCGCGGAAGTGTTCCTCAAGTTCGTGCCGTTGCTCGCCGAACGGGGCATCCGCACGCTCGGCCAGGCACGCGAAGCGGCGCAACAGACGTACTACGCCCGCTTGACGTACTGATCCCGTCGGCCCCCGGTCAGAGGAGATTCCGCCTGTCTTTGCGCGCCGGGCAGTCGCTGGCGTAAGCTTCCTCGTCCATGGCGACCGAGATCCCGAGCCCCTGCACGAGCGTGTGCACGATCGACGCGGCGACCGGCTGGTGCGCCGGCTGCATGCGCACGATCGACGAGATCGCCGCCTGGGGCAGCTGCGACAACGCTGCCAAGCGCGCGGTCTGGAGGCGTCTGCCCGCGCGCCGGGCCGAACGCGATCGGCGTGAACTCGAAGCGGCGCCGGATTCCGTTGGCAACGCCACTGCACCGTGACTCAGGTCGAGTTCTGGTTCGATCCGGTGTCGCCGTACGCATATCTCGCGTTTGAGCGACTTCCCGAAGCGTTCGTCGGCCTGTCGTACGCGGTCGCCTACCGGCCGATCGTCTTCGGCGCGTTGCTCAAGGCCTTCGACCAGAAGGGCCCTGCCGAGATCGAGCCCAAGCGGGCCTGGACGTTCCGCCAGGTGCACTGGCTGGCGCATCGCGCCGGCATCCCGATCGACACGCCGGCACGCCATCCGTTCAATCCCCTCGCGCTGTCGAGGCTGGCATGGGCGACTGCGCCCGAGCACGGCACGCCGGGCCGCTTCGTCTGCGAGCAGGTCCTGCGTCACGTCTGGCGCGGTGGCGCCGACGCCGAGGACCCGGACCGGGTCGCCGCGTTCACCGCGCAGCTCGCGCCGCGCGTCGACCCGGCCAGCGACGCGAACAAGCAGCGGCTCCGTGACGCGACCGACGCCGCCCTCGCGCGCGGCGTCTTCGGCGTGCCGACGCTGGGCATCGGCGACAAGCTGTTCTGGGGCTTCGACGCGCTCGACATGGCCGCCGCCTGCGTGCGCGGCGACCCGTGGTTCGACGCGCCGCACTGGCAGCGCGAAGGCGCGCCGCGGTCCGGCGTCAAGCGGCGGTGAGGCGCTGCTAGCGCAGATCGCCGGAATCCCGCCTCGGGGTTTCACCCAAGCAATTGGCGGACAGCAGGACCTCGCCGCGCGGCGAAAAGTCGTCAATATTCGCGTTGCCGTCGCCGCAGGGCGATTCGTTCAAGCATTGGAGGGAACCCACATGGTCACATCAGCGGTGCCGGTAGGCGCAAACGTCGCCCGACCGATGACGCGCGAGGAGAAGAAAGTCATCTTCGCCTCGAGCCTCGGAACGGTCTTCGAGTGGTACGACTTCTATCTCTACGGCTCGCTCGCCGCGGTCGTGGCCAAGCAGTTCTTCGCCGCGCTCGATCCGACGGCGGCGTTCATCGCCGCCCTGATGGCCTTCGCGGCCGGCTTCCTGGTCCGCCCTTTCGGTGCGCTGGTGTTCGGCCGCCTCGGCGACATGATCGGCCGCAAGTACACGTTCCTGGTGACGATCATGATCATGGGCATGTCGACGTTCATCGTCGGCCTGCTTCCGGGCTACGCCTCGATCGGCATCGCCGCGCCGATCATCCTCGTCGGCCTGCGCCTCCTGCAGGGCCTGGCGCTCGGCGGCGAGTACGGCGGTGCCGCGACCTACGTCGCCGAGCACGCGCCGCACGGCAAGCGCGGCGCGTACACGTCGTGGATCCAGACGACCGCCACGCTCGGCCTCTTCCTCTCGCTGATCGTCATCATCGCCTGCAAGGAAGTGCTCGGCGACGCGGCCTTCGCCGAGTGGGGCTGGCGCGTTCCGTTCCTGCTCTCGTTCTTCCTGCTGATCATCTCGGTCTGGATCCGGCTCAGCCTGAACGAGACCCCGGCCTTCAAGAAGATGAAGGAAGAGGGCAAGACTTCGAAGGCGCCGCTGTCGGAATCGTTCGGCCAGTGGAAGAACGGCAAGATCGTCCTCCTCGCGCTGCTCGGCCTCACCGCCGGCCAGGGCGTGGTCTGGTACACGGGCCAGTTCTACGCGCTCTTCTTCCTCACGGCGCAGCTGAAGGTCGACGCGACGACGGCGCAGCTGATGATCGGCGCGTCGCTCATCCTGGGCACGCCGTTCTTCATCGTCTTCGGGACGCTCTCCGACCGGATCGGTCGCAAGCCGATCATCATGGCCGGCTGCCTGATCGCGGCGTTGACCTTCTTCCCGCTGTTCCGCGCGCTCACCGAGGCGGCGAACCCCGACCTCGCGGTCGCCCAGGCGAAGGCCAAGGTGGTCGTCACGGCCGACCCGGCGCAGTGCTCGTTCCAGGGCAGCCCGGTGGCGCGCGAGATCGATTTCAAGACCCCGTGCGACATCGCCAAGCGCTACCTGGCGCAGAGCTCGGTCAGCTACGACAGCGTCGACGCGCCGGCCGGAACGCCGGCCACCGTCAAGATCGGCGACAAGACGATCACCCCGCCGGCGGCGACCGTCGTCAACCAGAAGTTCGACGCCGACAGCACCGCCAAGGTCGCCACCTTCAAGAAGGACATGACCGCGGACCTCGTGGCGGCCGGCTACCCGACCAAGGCCAAGCCGATCGCCTTCATGAGCGCGCAGTGGTGGAAGGTGGTCGCCATCCTTTGGGTGCTCGTGATCTACGTGACGATGGTCTACGGCCCGATCGCGGCGATGCTGGTCGAGCTCTTCCCGACCCGCATCCGCTACACCTCGATGAGCCTGCCGTACCACATCGGCAACGGCTGGTTCGGCGGCCTGCTGCCGACGACGGCGTTCGCGATCGTCGCCTCCACCGGCAACATGTACAACGGCCTGTGGTACCCGATCGTGATCGCGACGATGACCTTCATCATCGGCACGCTCTTCATCCGCGAGACGAAGGACGTCGACATCTACGCCGGCGACCGCTGAGCGGCGACTCCCTGATCCGGGCCGGTGCATGAGCACCGGCCCTTTTTTTCGTCGTCAGCCGGCGAAGAGCGTCGCGTGCTGCTCGCGCAGCAAGTTCTTCTGCACCTTGCCCATCGCGTTGCGCGGCAGCTCGGCGACGACGAACACCGCCTTGGGCACCTTGAAGTTGGCGATCTTCGCCTTGAGCGCGCTCGTCAGCGCATCGGGGTCGACGGTCGCGCCGGCGCGCGGCACCACGACCGCGACGACCGCCTCGCCGAAGTCGGAGTGCGGGACGCCGACGACGGCGGTTTCGGCGACGCCGGGCAGCTCGTTGCAGACGCCCTCGATCTCGGCCGGGTAGACGTTGTAGCCGCCGCTGATGATGAGATCCTTGCTGCGGCCGACGATGGAGACGTAGCCGAGGTCGTCGACCACGCCGACGTCGCCGGTGCGAAACCAGCCGTCGGCGCTGAACTCCGCCCGCGTCTTCTCGGGCATGCGCCAGTAGCCGGCGAAGACGTTCGGACCGCGCACCTCGATCGCGCCGACGGTGCCCTGGGGAAGCACCGCGCCGTCGCCGTCGACGATGCGCAGGCCGACGCCGGGCAGCGGAAAGCCGACCGTGCCGCCGCGCCGCTCGCCGTCGCCGGGCTCGTACGGGTTCGAGGTCAGCATGACCGTCTCGCTCATCCCGTAGCGCTCGAGGATGGTGTGGCCGGTGCGCTCGCGGAACGCCTCGAAGGTGTCGAGCAGGAGCGGCGCCGAGCCGCTGATGAAGAGGCGCATGTTCCGGCACGCCTCGCGCGACAGCGTCGGCTCGGCGAGCAGGCGCACGTAGAGCGTCGGCACGCCCATGAAGACCGTCGCGCGCGGCAGCAGCTCGACGACCCGGCGCGCGTCGAAGCGGCCGAGCCAGAGCATCTTCGCGCCGGCGAGGAGGGCGCCGTGCGAAGCGACGAAGAGGCCGTGCACGTGGAAGATCGGCAACGCATGGATCAGGACTTCGCCGCCCTCGGCAGGCGTGCGCCAGCCCCAGTAGCTCTTCAGCGTGACGGCGTTCGAGAGCAGGTTGCCGTGCGTCAGCATCGCCCCCTTGCTGCGCCCGGTGGTGCCGCTCGTGTACAGGATCGCGGCGAGGTCGTCGCTCGCGCGCAGCGCCGGCGTGTGGCTTTCGGCGAAGTGCGTCGCGCGTTCGAGCAGGCTGCCGCTGCGATCGTCGCCGAGGGTGAAGACGAAGGACGTTCCGGCGCCGAAGGCGAGCCTGGACGCCCAGGTGAAATCCTTCGGCGCGCAGACGAAAACGGCGGGCTCGGCATCGCCGATGAAGTAGCCGATCTCGTCGCTCTTGTAGGCGGTGTTGAGCGGCAGGTAGACGTGGCCGGCGCGCAGCACCGCCAGGTAGAAGAGCAGCGACTCGACCGATTTCTCCACCTGTACCGCGATCCGGCTCGCCGGCGGCAGGTCGAGCGAATCGAGCAGGTTGGCGAGCATCGCCGTCGCCCGCTCGATGTCGCGCCAGGTGTAGGCCAGGCCGCTGTCGACCGTCTCGATGGCGACGCCGTGGAGGTCGCCCGGAAATGCGTCGCGCAGGGCGGCGAAGAGATTGGCGTTGCGGGCGGCGGATGTCATGGGGCAGGGATGCAGCCGGAGCCATGGCGCCGCCGCTCACCGATTCTTGCCAGCTTCGGCGACGCGTCAATCGGGGCCATTCGCCGGCATCCGGATTGCCGGCTGGACGGTCCACAGTCTCCGGGAGAACGCGATGCCCCAGGCACGATGGAGCCCCAAGCGCGAACGCCAGTACGAGCACATCAAGGACAGCCTTCTCGAACGCGGCAAGGGCGAGAAGACGGCCGAGGAGATCGCCGCGCGCACGGTCAACAAGGATCGCGCCCAGCACGGCGAGAGCAAGACCGCGAGCCGCACCTCGCTCGACGACATCTCGCCGGAGCGGCGCGGCGGCCTGCGCTCGCACCGCGGCGAAGGCGGCCGCACCTACGCGCAGCTCTATGCGGAGGCGGCCAAGGCGAAGGTCAAGGGCCGCTCGAGGATGACCAAGGCCGAGCTCGAGCGCGCCGTCGGGCGCTGATGCCTTCCAGCGGGCTCGCGCGCCCGCGCCTGGCGCGGGTGAGCCCGACTGCGCGCGCCGGCGGCCCGTCGATAGACTGGCCGCATGCTGGATGCCGGACGCTCGCGCTCGCCGATCGGCGCGCGCTCCGCGCCAGCGCTCGTCGCGTTGTGCGCGGCATTGGCCGGCGGCGTCGCATCGGCGCAGGCGACCGACCCGGCGCCGGGCGGCGTTCCCGCGCCCGGGCCGACACCCCCCGCGCCCGCACCTTCGCCGGCCCCGGCCCGAGCGCCGGCGCCGGCGACCCCGAAGGATGCGGACGTCCAGCGTCTCGCCCCGGTGCAGATCACCGGCGGGCGCCCCGACGACGTCCAGGAGCGACGCAACTCGACCACCGCCAAGATCATCGTCGGCCGCGAGGAGATCGATCGCTTCGGCGACTCGACGCTCGGCGACGTCCTGAAGCGCCTGCCCGGCGTCACGATCCAGGGCCGGCCGGGGCGCGGTGGCGCGATCCGCCTGCGCGGCCTCGGCAGCGGCTACACCCAGATCCTGCTCGACGGCGAGCGCGTGCCGCCCGGCTTCTCGCTCGATTCGCTGACGCCGGACCAGATCGAGCGGATCGAGATCCTGCGCGCGCCGACCGCGGAGACCGGCGCGCGCGCGATCGCCGGCACGATCAACATCATCACGCGCGGCGGATACACGCGCCGCGTCAACGACGTGCGCCTGGCCGCGGCCTACGAGAACGGCAAGCTGCAGCCTTCGGCGTCGTGGACGCGCAACTTCACCGCCGGCGAGTTCATCGTCAACTACTCGTTGAGCGCATTCCACATCGACCGCGACAGCAGCAGCACGACGACGACCATCGACCGCCGCCTCGACGACGGCACGGTCACGCTCGAGCAGGTCGATGACGGGCGGCTGCGCGTCACGGGCGGTGGCGTCCACGCGACGGCGCGGATCCAGTGGCGGCCCGAGGGGGGCGCCGATTCGGTGACGCTGACGCCGATCCTGTTCACGAACCGTTTCCATTCGCGCCGCGACGGCACGCTGACGCAATCGGTCGGGGCCTTTCCGCCGCCTTACGACACCGCCGAGACGACCGCACGGACCGGGACGTCGCTGGCGCGCCTGAACAGCGAGTGGACGCACCGCTTCGGCCCCGATGCGCGCGTCGAATGGCGCGCCGGCATCGGCCAGGCGCTCGCGCCGGTGAACAGCTTTCGCACCGAATTCACCAACGGCAGCGAGTCGCGCACCCTCGAGGAAACGAGCCGCTCGCACGACACGACGATCACCGCGAGCGGGAAGTTCGTCGCGCAGGTCTTCGAGGAGCACAGCCTCGTCTCGGGGATCGAGCTCGAATCGAATCGCCGCGCCGACACGCGAACAAGCCTGCAGAACGGGCAGCCGATCCTGACCGACTTCTCCGACAACATCGGCGCCTCGACGATGCGCCTGGCCGGCTACGCGCAGAACGAGTGGAGCCTCTCCGAGCACTGGGGCGCGCACGCGGGTCTGCGCTGGGAGGGCATCCGCACGCGCGGCTCGGTCGAGGAGGGCCAGCCCGAGGCCGTCAACCAGAGCAGCGTCTGGACGCCGCTTCTTCATGCGGTCTGGAAGCCCGACCCGAAGGGGCGCGACCAGGTGCGCATGAGCCTGACGCGGAGCTATCGCTCGCCGACGCTCTCGAACCTGATCTCGCGGCCGAGCGTCAACACGCGCTATCCGGTGCCCGGGCCGAACACGCCGACCCAGGCCGATCGCGCCGGCAACCCGAACCTGAAGCCCGAGCTCGCGACCGGGATCGACATCGCCGTCGAGCGCTATCTTCCCGGCAGCGGCTTGCTGAGCGCCAACATCTTCCGTCGCAACATCAGCAACTACATGCGCAGCGTGACGACGCTCGAGATCGTCTCGTACGCGAACGTGCCGCGCTACGTGTCGCGCGCGCAGAACGTCGGCGACGCGGTGACCCAGGGGCTCGAGCTCGAGGCGAAGTTCCGCGCGAGCGACCTCATCGAGGGCGCGCCGCGCATCGACGTGCGCGCCAACACGAGCGTGTTCAGCTCGCGCGTGAAAAGCGTGCCCGGTCCAGACAACCGGATCGACCAGCAGCCCGACTACACCGCCAACCTCGGTGCCGACTATCGCTTCGTCGGCCTGCCGCTCATGGTCGGCGGCAACCTCAACTGGACGCCCGGCTACACGACCCGGCTGACCGAGGTGCAGACCGCATCGATCGGCAACAAGCTCGTCGTCGACGCCTACGGCTTGTGGACCTTCAATCCGGCGCTCGCCCTGCGCCTGTCGTTCAGCAACCTCGACCCGCGCGACTACCTCACCGGCAGCAGCTTCGACGGCCCGGACATCCAGGGTGTGCCGGTGCGCGAAACGTCGCAGACGCGGGCGCCGACGTTCATCAACGTGCAGTTGCGGTTGGAGATGAAGCTCTAGCGGCTTCGCCCCAACGACGGCGTCGCTCGCGATCCCGTGGGCCAGGTGCAGGACGCGGGATCAGCCGTCCTCAAGCCGGCGGAGTCGAATTCGCACTCTCGACCGCTTCGAGGGCGAGCGCCATGCCTTCCTCGAGGCTCACCGAACGAGGCTCGACGTTCGACAGCTCGGCGAGGCCAGCCACTTGTCGGACCCGGGTCGACGTCGATCCATGCAGTCGGAGCAGCGCCTGTCCGGTGCCCCAGAGTTGCGACGCCCGGATCGCATCCCCGTGCGCCTTGGCCAGAACCGCAAGACCCTGGAGGCAGTCGCCCGCGATGCCGCCGTTGCCGAGAGCAACCGCCCTTCGCAGCGCTTCGACGAAGCGTACGGTCGCCGTCTTGTCATCACCTCGCTGACGCGCGACTTCACCTAGAGCCGCGAGAGCCGACGCCTCACCTCCCTCGTCGCGCAACGCCGCGAAACCTCGCATCGCCTCTTCGAGCAGCGTCTCGGCTGAAGCGAGATCACCCTCGCGCAGATCGAGTTCGCCCAAGGAAACAAGGGCTCGAGCAGGGTTGAGATCTCGCGCAACTCGCAGCTCCAAGCTCTGCTCACCCAGGTCGCGTGCCCTTTTGAAGTCGCCGGCCTCCATGGCCATGTCGGAGAGGTTTACCAGCACGGCGGGGATCAAGAGAGGATCGGATGTCCCGTAGTTCTTCGCGCGTTTGAGCAGCTCCTCCTTGACCGCGGCGGCGCTTGCGACTTCGCCGCTCGCCCGGAAGATTTCGCCTGCTCCCACGAGCGTCCGGGTCCACGCGTCGTCGGTGACTTCTCCGCGGACCGACATGGCGGCTTCAGCCCACGGACGTGCCTCCCTCAGGTGCCCTCTATTGATCCAAAAGATGAACAGAGAGGCCACCAGCTCGCAGGCGATTTCGTGTCGATGCTCTTGAACAGCCCACTCCATCACTCCCCGGACGTTCGCGTGTTCGCGCTCGAACCGAGCAAAGACATCGGCCTGGTGCCCCAAGAACATGGGCGGTCCCTCGGCCCTGACGGCTTCGACCACATAGCGCGCCAATCGTGAGCGAAGCAACTCGGCGTCCTCGGTCTGGTCGAGCAGCTGGGCCGCATATTCGCGAACGGTTTCGAGCATCCAGAGTCTGTCCTCGGTGCGGCGGATGAGGTTCTTATCGACGAGGGATTGCAGCACGTCGATGTGCGCATCGGCGACCGCCTCCGCGGCTGACAGAGAGCACCCTCCAGCAAATACCGCAAGCCGGGCAAACAGTGCCTGCTCTTCGGAGGTGAGCAACTCGTAGCTCCAGGCGATCGTTGCCCGTAACGTCTTCTGGCGGGCCTCGGCGTCTCGGCCGCCTTTGAGGAGATCGAGCCGCTGCCCTAGGCGCTCGAGGATGTCTGCCGCAGACAGGACGCTCATTCGAGCCGCCGCGAGTTCGACGGCAAGCGGCAAGTTGTCGAGCCGCCGGCAGAGGATCGCTACGGTCTCGTCGGGTTTGACTTGAGCGCGCCTGCAAAAGAGTTCAACCGCGTCAGCTTGCGCGAGCGGCGGAACCGGGTATTCGATCTCGCCTCTGACATGGAGCACTTCGCGGCTCGTGACAAGCACGACGAGATTCGGGCAACACTCGACCAGTGTTGCGATCTGCGGGGCTGCGTCGACGACCTGCTCGAGGTTATCGAGCAAGAGCAGCAACTCGCGCTCGCCGACGTGCTCGGCCAGGTCCCTCTTCGCGCCCAACGTCTGCGCAATCGTCTCTTCCACCAGCGTCGGGCTCCTCACCTCCGCCAGTCCGACCCAGAACACTCCCGCGGAGAATTCCGGCACAAGCTCTGCCGCGGCTTCGATCGCCAGTCGCGTCTTGCCCGAGCCGCCGGGACCGGTCAAGGTGATCAGGCGCGCCCCGTCGCGCAGCGTGGTGAGCACCCTTGCGACTTCTCTCTCTCTACCGACAAACGAACTCGCGGGCCGAGGCAGGTTCGTGTTCGAGATCGTCTTCAGCGGAGGGAAGCGAGCCGTACCGAGTTGGAAGAGATGCACGGGCTCGCCGAAATCCTTCAGGCGATGCTCACCGAGGTCGATGACGTCTGCTTCGACAAGCGCTTGGGTCTGATGAGACATGAGCACCTGACCTCCATGCCCCGCGGCGGCGATACGAGCCCCTCGGTGCAGCTCGCGGCCGACATAGCCCTCCTCGGTGAGAAACGTCGGCCCGGTGTGTAGTCCCATGCGCACCTTGAGCACGCCATCGGCAAGTGCGCCTTGAGCTTGGGCGACGGCAGCCACGGCGTCCTGAGCATTCTCGAATGCGTAGAAACACGCATCGCCTTGAGTGTCTACCTCGACTCCGCCCCGACCCCCGAGCGTGGTACGAAGTATCGAGCGATGTTCTGCAAGCGCCTGGGCATAGCGCGTTTCGCCCAACTCGTCGAGCCACCGGGTCGACTCTTCGACGTCGGTGAAGAGGAACGTCACCGTGCCCGTCGGAAGCTCGCTTCGGGTCATGGGGTGTGCATTTCCGCAGGTCACGCTGCGCCTCGAAGAAGAATATCCCACGGGGTCCGCGGAGTATGGCGCCGCCAAGGTGCGCGACCCCCGTCGACCCTGGTTAGAGGCGTCGTCGTTCAGCCCGTCGAACGAGATCCGATCCCCTAGACTTCGCGCCGATCGCTCGCCGCCGCGGGCCCGCCAGAACCAAGTCAGGGAGCTCTGCCATGTCGTTCATCACCGACTTCTCGCTCAGCGGCGGCCGCCGTTCGCTGCTCGCCATCGCCGCGCTCGCCGCGCTCGCCTCGCCGCTGGCGCTGGCGCAGGGCAAGGGCGAGATCCGCATCGCCCACGTCTACAGCAAGACCGGCCCGCTCGAGGCGTACGGCAAGCAGACGCAGACCGGCTTCATGATGGGCCTCGACTACGCCACCGGCGGGACGATGACCGTCGCCGGCAAGAAGATCGTCGTCATCGAGAAGGACGATCAGGGCAAGCCCGACGTCGGCAAGAGCCTGCTCGCCACCGCCTACGGCGACGACAAGGCCGACATCGCGGTCGGCCCGTCGTCGTCGGGCGTCGCGCTGGCGCTGCTGCCGGTCGCCGAGGAGTACAAGAAGATCCTCCTCGTCGAGCCCGCCGTCGCCGATGCGATCACCGGCGAGAAGTGGAACCGCTACATCTTCCGCACCGGCCGCAACAGCTCGCAGGACGCAATCTCGAACGCGACGACGATCGA
>Ga0207658_10000461_pt1 | contig 38068 bp, 28 predicted proteins | sample KBSS33metaG_FD_184322 | JGI IMG/M metagenome (GOLD analysis project Ga0207658, IMG submission 184322) | Switchgrass rhizosphere microbial communities from Kellogg Biological Station, Michigan, USA - KBS S3-3 metaG (SPAdes) (version 2) | ecosystem: Host-associated > Plants > Roots > Rhizosphere...
CAGCTCCAGCTGCCGCGCCACCGCCTCGGGCGGCAGAAACGATCCGGTAAAGCTGTTTCGCGCCAGGGTGACGAGATCGTCGCGGGTCAGCGCCTTCGCCGCCGCGATTGCGCGGTAGTTGTCCGCCACGTAGCCGCCGAAATAGGCCGGATCATCCGAATTGACCGTCGCCTTGAGCCCGTGGGCCAGCATCCGGTCGAGCGGGTGGTCGGCCAGGTCGTCCACCACGCACAGCTTGTGGTTCGAAAGCGGGCAGACCGTCAGCGTCATCGCCTCCGCCGCGAGCCGCTGGACCAGCGCACCATCCTCCAGTGCCCGGTTGCCGTGGTCGATCCGCTCGACGTGCAGCAAGTCGAGCGCCTCCACGACGTATTCCGGCGGCCCCTCCTCCCCGGCATGCGACGTCAGCCGCAGGCCCTTTTCGCGTGCGGCGGCGAACACCCGCGCGAACTTGGATGGCGGATGGCCGACCTCCGACGAGTCCAGCCCCACGGCAGCGATGCGGTCCAGCCATGGCTCCGCCATCGCCAGCGTCGCGAAGGCCGCTTCTTCGGACAAGTGGCGCAGGAACGAGAGGATCAGCAGCGACGTCAGGCCGTATTGCGCCTCGGCCGCAGCCATCGCCGAGAGCAGGCCTTCGATCACCTCTTCGAACGCGATGCCGCGATCGGTGTGGGTCTGGGGATCGAACATCAGCTCGGCATGGACGACGCCGTCGGCCGCCGCGCGGCCGAAGTACGCCATGGCGAGGTCGTGGAAATCCGCCCGCGTGCGCAGCACGTCGGCCCCGGCGTAGTAGATGTCGAGGAAGTCCTGCAGGTTCGAGAAGGCGTAGGCGTCGCGCACCTCCTCAACCGACGCGTAGGGGATCGCCACCTGATTGCGCTCGGCCAGCGCGAACATCAGCTCCGGCTCCAGGCTGCCCTCGATATGAAGGTGAAGCTCGGCCTTGGGCAAGCCGGCAATGAAGGTGTCCAGGTCGGTCATGGTATTCTCACATCAATGGCGTCACGGCTTCGGGCGGTTGCCCGGCCCCAGATCAAGCCCAGGACGACGCCATGCCTGTTCGCCCAGCACATAGGTTGCCGCGATCGCCCGGTCATCGCCCAGGATCTGCAGCGCGAAGAGGCGCGTGGCAAGGTCGGTGCCGGCGGTTCGGCGCGCCATGAGCGGCGTGGCGGCATCATCCAGCACCACGAAGTCCGCTTCCTGCCCCGGCTCGAGCGCGCCCACCCTGTCACCGATGTGCAGCAGCGCCGCGCTGCCCGCCGTCGCCAGGTACAGCGCACGGAACGGATCGAGCCGGTCTTCACGCGCAAGGGCCGCCTGGTAGGCCAGCCCCGCGGTGCGCAGCAGCGAGAACGAGGTGCCGGCGCCGATGTCCGTGCCCAGTCCCAGTCGCACGCCATGGCGGTCGGCCCGTCCGAAATCGAAGTGCCCCGATCCAAGGAACAGGTTCGAGCTGGGGCACACGGCGATGCCGGCACCGCTCTCGTGCAACCGCGCGCAGGAGCGGTCGTCGAGGTGGATGCCATGCGCGAACACCGAGCGCGGCGTGACGAGCCCGAAACGGTCGTACGCGTCGAGATAGTCGCGGCTCTGTGGAAAGCGCGCGGCGACGGCGGCGACTTCGTGGACGTTCTCGGACAAGTGCGTATGCATCAGCACTTCGGGATGCTCGGCAAGGAGCGCACCCGCGTCGGCCAGCTGCCCATCGCTCGAGGCGAGCGCGAAGCGCGGCGTCACCGCATAGCCGAGGCGGCCCCGGCCCCGCCAGCGCCGGATCAGCGCCTCGGTCTCGGCCCGCCCGCTGGCAACGGTGTCGCGCAGGCCCTCGGGCCCCAAGTCCATCAGTACCTTACCCGAGACGATCCGCATCCGCCGCGCCAGCGCTGCCTCGAACAGCGCGTCGACCGACTGCGCGTGCACCGTCGGATAGACCAGCGCACTGGTGGTGCCGTTCTTCAGCAGCTCGTCGAGGAAGAACGCGGCGACGCCATCGGCATGGGCGCGATCGGCGAACGCCTGCTCGGCGGGGAAGATGTGCTTGTCGAGCCAGTCGAGCAATTGCTCGCCGTAGGAGGCGATGCGATCGGTCTGCGGGTAATGAACATGCGCGTCGACGAAGCCCGGCACGACGAGGCCGGGTAGCGTTTCGACCGGAACGCCTTCGTAGCGCCCCGCCAGCTCGGCATAGGCGCCCCGCGCGACGACGATGCCGTCCTCCACCACCAGCAGGCCGTCGGCCTCGTAGCGCATGCATCCCGGCGCGCCGCGCGGGTCGTAGGGCACGGACAGCAGTTCGGCTCGGTAGGCTCGGATCATCGAGCGGTGGACCCACGCGCCATCACGAGCCCCGCAACATCAGCAACTGGGCGATGACCGAGATCGCGATCACGTCCGGTTCCTTGCCGCGCACGCCCGGCAGGCCGATCGGTGCCGTCAGCCGCGCCAGCGCGCCCTCGCCCACGCCGTCGGCGATCAGCCGCGAGCGGAAGCGTGCGATCTTGGTCGCGGAGCCGATCAAGCCGACGAACGCCAGCGGCGGCCGGCTGAGCGCCGCCAGCACCAGGTGGTAGTCGAGCGGGTGGTCATGCGTCAGGATCGCCACCGCCGCGTCGTCCGGCGCGTCGTTCAGGCAATCGGCGACTGTCTCCGCCTCGACCACGGTGACGCCGTCGATGGCGCCTTGTTCGGGGCGCGTATCGAACCAGGCGAGCTGGAGCGGCAGCCCGGTCATGTGCCGCGCGATCGCCTGGCCGACGTGGCCGGCGCCGAACAGATAGACCGGACGCGGGCGCTCCCCAACCGGTTCGACGATGCGGGTGCCGGGCGCCGGCCGGTCGCCGCGCGCGGACTGACGCGTGGCGGTTTCGCGCTCGAAGATCGCACGCTCGATGCGGTCCTCGGCGAAGGTACTCGCCAGCATCCGGCCCGGCTCGGCATCGTGCAGCCAGGCGAGCGCAGCCGGGTCGAGGTGCTCGACAAGCACCCGGACCCGCCCGCCGCAACACTGGCCGAGCAGCGGGCCGAGCGGATAGTCCTGCACCCGCCAGGTGCCGCGTGGGAGCTCCAGGATCGCGCGCGCCTGATCGATGGCACGGTACTCCAGCTGGCCGCCGCCTACCGTACCCTCCTGCCCGTGCGCCGTCACCAGCATCCGCGTGCCGGCACCGCGCGGCGCCGAACCCTCGCTCGCCAGCACCGAGATCATCGCGGTGGGCTCCGTCCCGATCCGTCGCAGCCAGCCGATCCACTGGCTCACGCGCGGTGCTCCCGTATGGCTTTCAGGATGCGCTCGGGCGTCGCCGGTGCATCGAGCGGCGGTAGCGCGTGCTTGTCCGGAGCAGCCGCAGCGATCGCCCGATTGAGGGCCGAGAAGACCGAGATCGCAAGCATGAACGGCGGCTCGCCGACGGCCTTGGAACGGTTGATCGTCGGTTCGACATTCTCGCCGTTCCAGAGGGTTATAGTCAGCGTCTGCGGTCGATCCGAGGCGGTGGGGATCTTGTAGGTCGCGGGCGAGTGGGTCAGCAGGCGGCCCTTGGCGTCGAACACCAGTTCTTCGGTAGTGAGCCAACCCTGACCTTGCACGAAGCCGCCTTCGATCTGGCCTTTGTCGATCACCGGATTGAGCGAGCGGCCGACGTCGTGGAGGATGTCTACCGCCAGCACCCTGTGCTCGCCAGTCAGCGTGTCGATCACCACTTCGCTCACCGCCGCGCCATAGGCGAAGTAGTAGAACGGGCGGCCCTTGAAGACCGAGCGGTCGTAGTCGATCCCCGGCGTAGCGTAATAACCGGTGGAGGAGAGCGAGATGCGCCCCATGTGCGCCTTGCGCGCGACTTGGCCGAACTCCAGCGTTTCCGTCCCGACGAGCACGCCGCCCGGGGTGAAGTGCACCGCTGCCTCGTCCACGCCGTAGCTGCGGGCCAGAAAGGCGACGAGGCGGTCACGGATGGCCGTGGCCGCATTGTACGCCGCCATGCCGTTGAGATCGGCGCCAGAGCTGGCCGCCGTGGCCGAGGTGTTGGGAACCTTGTCGGTGCGTGTCGAGGTGATCCGCACCGCGCTCAGCGGCACGCAGAACACATCGGCGACCACCTGTGCGACTTTGACGTAGACGCCCTGCCCCATCTCGGTGCCCCCGTGGTTCACCTGGATCGAACCGTCGGCATAGACGTGGACCAGCGCACCGGCCTGGTTGAGATGGGTGGTGGTGAAGCTTATGCCGAACTTCACCGGAGTGAGCGCGATGCCTTTCTTGAGCACGCGATTGCCGGCATTGAAGGTCTCGATCGCGGCGACCCTGGCGTCGTAGCGCGACGTCTCACGAAGCCGTGCAATGAGTTGCGGGGCAATGTTGTCAGTCACCCGCATCTCGTAGGGTGTCACGTCGCGCCCCGGGGCGTAGAGGTTGGCGATCCTGAGATCCAGCGGGTCGAGCCCGAGATGCGCCGCGATATCGTCGAGAATGCGCTCGATCGCGAGCATCCCCTGCGGCCCACCGAAGCCACGGAAGGCGGTGGCAGAGACGGTATTGGTCTTCAGCCGCTCGGAAACGATCTCGACCGCCGGCAGCCAGTAGCAGTTGTCGGCGTGGAACATCGCGCGGTCGTTGATCGCAGGCGACAAGTCCACCGTCGCGCCGCAGTCGGACGAAAGGTGCAGTGACAGCGCCTGCAGGTGCCCTTCGCCATCGAAGCCGACCTCGTAGGCGACTTCGAACGGATGGCGCTTGCCGGTCATCACCATGTCGTCGTCACGGTCGCAGCGGAACTTGGCGGGACGCCCGGTTCTGGTCGCGACCAGCGCGGCCGCGCCAGCGAACAGCGCGGCCTGCGTCTCCTTGCCGCCGAACGCGCCGCCCATGCGCCGCACCTCCACCGTCACGTCGGCGCTGCTCAGGCCGAGCATGTGGGCGACGAGGTGCTGCACTTCGCTGGGGTGCTGCGTCGAACTGAGGACATGCACCTGCCCGTCCTCGCCCGGCGTCGCCAGCGCGACCTGCCCTTCGAGGTAGAAGTGATCCTGCCCGCCCATGGCGAACCGGCCGGAGAGCCGGTGCGGAGCCGCCGCCAGCGCTCCGATCGCATCGCCGCGCGACATCCGCTGGACCGGCTCGATGTGGCTGTCAGCCGCGCGCGCCTCCGCGATCGAGAGCAGCGGCGGGAGCGGCTCGTATTCGATTCGTCCCAGGCGCGCCGCCGCACGCGCCGCGCGCTGGCTGGTCGCGGCGACCAGGAACACCGCCTGCCCGTGACAGATCACTTCGCCGTCCGCCAGCAGGCGGTCGTCGTGCGCGACCGGGCCCACGTTGTTCTCGCCCGGAATGTCGGCGGCGGTGAACACCGCGATGACGCCTTCGGCCAAGCGCACCGCCGACAGATCCATCGAGACGATCCGCGCATGCGCCTCGCTCGACTGGCCGAACGCGAGGTGCAGCGTGCCGGGCGCTTCGGGAACATCGTCGGCGTAGCGAGCCTGCCCGGTGACGTGGAGGCGCGCGCTGTCGTGCGGGTGCGAGGGCTTGTCGAGCACCTTCCAGGCGGGGTCGCGCTCAGCCAAGCACCGGCTCCGCATTAAGCACGGAGATCGCCGTGCCCTGCTCCCGGAGCCACAGCCGGCGCAGCAGGTTGGCGGCGGCTTCAAGCCGATACTCGGCGGAGCCGCGCACGTCGCTCAGCGGCGCGAAGTCCTCGCGCAAGGCTTCCGCCGCGGTCTCCAGCGTGGCCTCGCTGAAGGGCCGGCCTATCAGGGCCGCTTCGCAAGCGGCTGCGCGCTTGGGCGTTGCCGCCATCCCGCCGAACGCCACTCTCGCACTGGTGATGGCTCCGTTGTCCACTGTCAGCATCAAAGCTCCGCAGACCGCCGAGATGTCGCTGTCGAACCGTCGCGAGAGCTTGGCGATGTGGATCACCGCATTGGCTGCCGGCCGCGGGATGCGCAGGCTCTCGACGAACTCGCCGGGCTGGAGGTCCTGCCGGCCGTAGGCGATGAAGTAGTCCTCCAGCGGCATTGTGCGTCGCCCCTGCGCACCGCGCAAGGTCAGCTCGCTCCCGAGAGCGGTCAGCGCGGGCGGCCCGTCACCGATCGGCGAGCCGTTGGCGATGTTGCCGCCCACAGTGCCGGCGTTGCGCACCTGCAACCCGCCGATACGGCGCACTAGTTCGCCCATGTCGGGGTGCAGGCGCGCCAGCGCGGCGTGGGCATCGGCGTAGCGCACGCCCGCGCCCAGCGTCAGCGCCGCGTCGGTCTCATCGATCGTCCCGAGTTCGGCCACGTCGCCCAGGAATACAACGGTGTCGAGCGTCTTCAGGCCTTTGGTGACCCACAGGCCGACATCGGTGGCGCCAGCAACCAGGCGGGCGTGAGGATGATCGGCCAGCAATGCCATCAGCGCCTCCGCCGAGCGGGGCGCGAACCAGCGGCGGCCCCGCCACTCGCCAGACGCACTCTCTCCCGCGATCTCGCGCAGTGCGTCGGCGAGGGCAGCATCGTCCTGTGCGATCTGCGGGACCGCCTCTCCCGCTTCGAGTATCGGACCGTAGCCGGTGCAGCGGCACAGGTTGCCCGCGATCACGTCGGCCACCGGCAGCTCGCTCCCGCAGGCGCCGATGGCGCGGCCGTGCAGCGACATGACGAAACCCGGCGTGCAGAAGCCGCACTGCGAGGAGCCGTTGGCGGCCATGCACGCCTGAAGCGCATTGGGCTCGCCCTTGCGGCACAAGCTTTCGACCGTCATCAGCGCCTTGCCGTGGAGCATGGGGAGGAACTGGATGCAGGCATTCAGCGCGCGCCAGCGGATCGGGGCTTCTGGCCGTTCTTCGTCATTCCCGCGAAAGCTGGAATCCATCTCCTGGTCTGTCGCTTGGACGGGCTTGGAAATCGCGTCCCGCGTTGCGGCAATCCCGTCGCTCGCGCCGCCTTCAGGGGTGGCGGCGAGCTCAGGTGACGAATCTCCGCCTTCGCCGGCATGACGAGGGGAGGTATGCTGGGAGGGGTGGGCAAGTTCTCCCACCAGCATTGTGCAAGCGCCGCAGTCGCCCTCCGCGCAGCCCTCCTTGGTGCCGGTGCGGCGTTTCGCGTAGCGCAGCCAGTCGAGCACCGAGCCGGTGGGATCGACTTCGGCGAGCTCGATCACCTCGCCGTCGAGAAGAAAGCGGACGCTCATCAGCTGCCCCGATACGTCGAATAGGCGAAGGGCGAGACGAGCAACGGCACGTGGTAGTGTCCCTCCGCCTCGGCCACGCCGAAGTCGATGCTCACGCGATCGAGGAAGGGAGGCTCGGGCAGATCGACGCCGCGTGTGCGGAAATAGGCGGCGACTGCGAAGCTCAGACGATAGGTGCCGGCCGCTAAGGCAGGCATGCCCGGGCAGCGGCCATCGGCGTTGGTCTCGCCGCTGAACAGCACCGCTCCGGCGCCCGTCGCGAGTTCCAGGGAAATGCCGGCGGCCGGGCAGCCGTGGGCGGTGTCGAGGACGTGGGTGGAAAGCGAAGGCATTACTTGGCTCCTGCCGCTATCCAGCGGCCGAGGGTGTCGCGTTCGGCACGGGTCATGCCAGTGGTGTTGCCCAGCGGCATGACCTCGGCCTCGACGGCGACTTTCTGAATCCGCGGGGCAACCGCGTGCGCGTGCAACTGGCTGTCCAGCAAAACGCCCAGCGGCGGCGCGGCAAAGGCCGGATTGGTCGGCCTGGACGAATGGCAGGCGATGCAGTGCTTGGCGAAGATCGGCGCGACGTCGGCATAGAACGCCGGCTTGGTGGCAGCGGGTGCTGGTGGCGCAGCCTTGACCGTCAGCTTCTCCGCCGAGACGTAAGTGACGCTGATCAGCGCCAAAACCGCGGCGAGTGCCATCGCCCCGCCGGTCGGCGCGTCGCGATGGCGCAAGTTGAAGACGTGGCGCACCGCGACGCCGGTCAGCCCGAGCAGCGCCAGCACCAGCCAGGGCCGCGCGGCACCGTAGGTCATCGGGTAGTGGTGGCTGATCATGATGAACAGCACCGGCAGTGTCATGTAATTGTTGTGCAGCGAGCGCTGCTTGGCCGCCTTTCCCAGCGACGGGTCGGGCTCCTGCCCAGCCATCAGCGCGGCGACGACCTTGCGCTGGTTGGGGATGATGACGAAGAACACGTTGCCGACCATGGCGGTGCCGACGATCGCGCCGATGTGCAGGTAGGCGCCGCGCGCGGCGAACCACGAGTTCAGGAACCACGCGGCAAGCAGCAGGTAGCCGAACCACGCCACGCCGAGCAGTCGGTTGTCGCGTCCCAGGGGCGAGCGGCACAGGAAATCGTAGACCAGCCAGCCCACGCCCAGCGACCCGAGCCCCAGCGCCACCGCGTCGGGGGTCGACAGCGCGGCCTTGGCCGGGTCGACGAGGAAGCTTTGCGCGCCCACGTAGTACACCAGTACCAGCAGCGAGAAGCCGCTGAGCCAGGTGAAGTAGGCTTCCCACTTGAACCAATGCAGGTCCGCCGGCATCTGGCTCGGCGCCACCTGATACTTCTGCTTGTGGTAGAAGCCGCCACCATGGACCGACCAGACCTCGCCCGAGGCCTCGCCACTGGCGGGGGGTTTGAGGTGGTTGTCGAGCCAGACGAAGTAGAATGAGGAGCCGATCCACGCGATGCCCGCGGTCAGGTGCAGCCACCGGATCGCGAGGTTCAGCCACTCCGTCAGATCGAAGCTCACGCCATATCCTCCAGGCGCAGGCGAACGATCTCTCCGACCTGTTCAAGCGCGGTCGCGATCTCGGCATCGCGGTCGTTGCCGAGCCGCCGCTCCATCGCGGCGAGGATGCCAGCCTTGTCGGTCATGCGCACGCAGATGATGAAGGGAAATCCGAACTTGTCGCGATAAGCAGCGTTGAGATCATGGAATTTCACGAACTCCTCGGGCGTCAACCGGTCAAGGCCGGCGCTCGCCTGCTCCGCGGCGCTGGCGTCGGTCAGGGTCTTGTCGATCGCGGCCTTTCCCGCGAGCTCCGGGTGGGCACGGATCAACGCGAGCTGCTCATCCGGTGTCGCCGCATACATCACCGCCATCAGGTCGGCGTGACGGTGCCCCGAGGACGGCGCCGCGTCGGCGCGGGCCTCGACCCAGGGGCTGTGCTCGAACAGTGCGGTCACGAGGTGGTGCCCTCCAGGCTGACGTGCGCCGACACGACCTTCCACCCGTCCTTGAAGAGCACCCAGCTCTGCGTTTGCCGCCCGCGCCGCTCGGAGCCCTCGCGGAAGAACTCGGCGTCGGCAGTCGCGAAAGCATCGCCGTAGACGGTGATGGCGACGCGGCCGAGTTGACGCTGCGGCGAGCCGCCGCGGCCCTTGCGGAACTCGCGGATTGCCTCGATGCCATAGAGCACTTCGCCAACACCGTAGCGGTTGGTGGTGGGCGCATCGTGAAACAGCGCGTCCATCCCCGGAACATCGTCCGCCATCAGCGCGCGCTCGTAGGCGTAGAACGCTTCCGTGACTTGCGCATGGAGCACGGGATCATCGATCGTCATGACCGCCCTCGGGGCACGGATGTACCTCCATCCAGTGCCGGGCGATGTCGATGCGGCGGGCGACCCAGGCATCGCCGCTGTGCATGACATGGTCCAGGAAGCGGGCGAGCCAGCGGGCGCGGCCAGGCTTGCCGGCGATGCGGCCGTGCAGCCCCACGCTCATCATCCGGCCGCCTTCCTCGACGAGCTGGTCGAACGTGTCGCGCATGTGGCGGAAGAACTGCTCGCCCTCGGTGAAGCCGTTGAGCGCAACGATCTTCATGTCGTTCACGTCGAGCGTATACGGCACGATCAACTGCCATCGTCCGTTCTGGCCCTGCCAATACGGCAAGTCATCGGCGTAGCTGTCGGCATCGTACAGGAACCCGCCCTCCTCGGCCACCAGCCGCGCGGTGTTAGGCGAGGTGCGGCCCTGGTACCAGCCGAGCGGGCGAGCGCCGGTGAGCCTTTCGTGCAGCGCGATGGCCTCGGCGATATGCGCGCGCTCGACGTCCTCGGGCACCGTCTGGTAGTCGATCCAGCGCAGGCCGTGGCTGGCGATCTCCCAGTCGGCCCCGAGCATGGCCGCGACGGCTTCCGGGTTCATCTCCATGGCCTTGGCGACGCCGAACACCGTCACTGGCAGCCCGCGCTGCGTGAACAGGCGGTGGAGGCGCCAGAAGCCCGCGCGACTGCCGTATTCGTAAAGGCTCTCCATCGCCATCGCACGGTCGGGATGGCTGGCGGCGCCGACCATCTCGGAAAGGAACGCCTCGGACCCCTTGTCGCCGTTGAGGACGCTGTTCTCGGCGCCCTCTTCGTAGTTGATCACGAACTGCACCGCGACGCGCGCACCGTTCGGCCACTGTGGATCGGGTGGCATGCGGCCATAACCCACGAGGTCGCGCGGGGTCATGGGCGCACCGTGATGCTGGTATCCTTTGGGCAGCTCAGGATGAGCGGAGGCTTGTGAAGGTTGGCAACCGGCCCCCTACCCCACCCAGGCTGAGCTTGCCTAAGCCCCAGCTGCCTGCGCTGCACCGCCGGCGCGCTCATCCCCAGGCCTCGATTGCCGCCGGCACCGCCTCACCCAGGGGCACGGCGAAGCCCTCGCGCTTGAGACAGGCCTCCAGCGCGCCAAGCGTCAGCAGCACCTTGTGCTTCATGGCGTTGTAACCCATCGCGCCGAAGCGCCAGACTTGGCCCTGGAGCGGACCGAAGGCGGTGCCGATCTCGATCTCGAACTGCTCGCGCATGGCCGTGCGCACCGCCTCGCCATCGACCCCTGCCGGGATGTACGCGGCGGTCACGTTGGTCATGCGGTGGGCATCGTCGCCGAAAAGCGTCAGTCCGAGCGCGCGCAGACCCGCGCTCATCGCCCGGCCGGCCGCGGCGTGGCGGGCGAAGCGCGCCTCCAGCCCCTCGCCGAGCGCGATGCGGGCGCATTCGCGCGCGGCGTAGAGCATGCTGGTCGCCTCGGTGTGGTGATTGAGGCGCTTTTCGGACCAGTAGTCCATGATCATGGCCAGGTCGAAGTAGTTGGAGCCGATGCGCGGCCCGTGCCCGTCGGCGATATCGGCGCGGCGGATGCCTTTCTCGACATGACGGCGCCGGCCGATGTGCTCGGCCGCGGCATCGGAAATGGTGATCGGCGCCGAGCCGGACGGACCGCCGAGGCACTTCTGCAGCCCGCCGGTCACGATGTCGACGCCCCAGCGATCGGCGGCGATCTCCATGCCGCCCAGCGTCGCTGTAGCGTCCACGTAGCTCAACGCGCCTGCCGAGCGGCAGAGCTCGCCCAAGCCTTCCAGCGGCTGCGCCATCGTCGTGGAGGTATCGCCGTGGATCGTCGCCACCAGGTGCGGTGAGGTGCGGTGCACGGCGTCCGCGATCGCGTCCATCGGCACGACCTCGCCCCACGCCGCCTCGACCGTCTCGATCCGAGCGCCGATGCGGCTCAGGATTTCGGTCAGCAGCAGGCCGAAGCGGCCGAAATTGACCACCAGTACGGTGTCGCCCGGAGCGACGAGGCTGACCAGCGACGCCTCGATGGCGGCGCGGGCGGTGCCGTCGATCAGCATCGTCCACTGGTTGCGGGTGCCGAAGATCGGCCGGTAGAGCGCCATGACCTGGTTCATGAACGCGGTCATCTCGGGATCGAACTGGCCCAGCAGATCGGCGCTCATCGCGCGCAGCACACGCGGGTGCGCGTTGATCGGGCCAGGCCCCATGAGCAAGCGCTGGGGCGGATCGATCTCGCCGAACAGAAGGGGGTCGAGATCAGGCACGAAAGGTTCTCCAGTGGCGCTCGAGCCGGTCGAGGAAGCCAAGCATCACGTCGAGCGCGATCTGCACGTCGCCGGGCTCGACGTGCTCGGCCGGATTGTGGCTTACACCGCCGCGACAGCGAATGAACAGCATCGCGGTCGGGCACAACGCCGCCATGTTCATGGCATCGTGCCCCGCGCCCGAAACCAGCCGCCGAACCGGTTGCCCGGCGCCAAGAAGCGCCTCGTCCATCAGGTCCATCAGTCGCGGATCGCAGGGGCTGGCGGGCAGGTCGTGGATGCGCTCGACGGCGATGGTGAGCGCGCGCGCCTCGGCGATCTCGCGCAGTCGAGCGAGGATCGTCTCGGCCACCGCGTCGCGCCGCGCAGCAACGCCGGAGCGGACGTCGATGGTGAAATGGACCTCGCCGGGGATGACGTTGGCCGCTCCCGGTAGCGCCTCGATCGAGCCGACCGTGGCGACCGCGTCCGAGTTGTCGCTGCGCGCTGCCTGTTCCACCGCCAGCACCATCGCCGCCGCGCCCGCGAGGGGATCGCGTCGCAAGCGCATCGCGGTGGTCCCTGCGTGCCCGGCCATACCACTGACAGTGACGGCATAACGCAACTGGGCCGCGATGCCGGTGACGGTGCCGACCGCCAGGCCGTCGGCTTCCAGCACCGGCCCCTGCTCGATATGCGCTTCCAGATAGGCCAGCGTGGAGCCTTGCGGCCGCCTAGCATCGAGATAGCGCGCGGCATCGACACCCGCTTCGGTGAGGCTCACGCCGTCCGCATCCGCCACCACGAGCTCCTCGCTGCGCAAGGTGCCGGCCACGGCGCGACTGGTGAGCATCGCAGCAGGGAAGCGTGAGCCTTCCTCGTCGCCGAAAGCATAGACCTCGATCGGAAACGGCAAGCGCCGGCCTTGTGCCTGAAGCGCCGCAACGCATTCGATACCGAGCATGATGCCTAAGGGCCCGTCGTAGCGGCCGCCGTCGCGCACAGAATCGAGATGGCTGCCGATCACGAGCGCCGGAGCATCCTCGACGGTTCCTTCGTAGCGGCCGACGAGGTTGGCGGCGGCATCGCGGCGCGCGCGCATGCCCGCCTCCTCCATCCACTGCGCGATGGCATCCTGCGCCGCCGCGTAACCGCGCGTGAGATAGGCGCGGAACAGGCCGCCGGCCATGTCGCTGTAAGGCGCGATGCCGAGCCGGTCGCACCGCTCGACCGCGCGGGCGCCGCCGGCAGCGGTGGTGGAGGGAAACGGCGCACTCAAATGGCGCATCCGGCAGAACCGCGGGCCAAGGTCACCATCCCGCCACGCCCCCATCGGATCGCGGGTCGGTTGCGCCTGCGAACGAACCGTCCGCCAGCCGCACGATTGCGCCGGCATGACCCATTGTCGCGGTGAGCGGGCCGACGCGCTCGACATCGTGCCCGGCCTCGGCAAGCTCCGCATAAAGCCCTTCGTCGAAGCCGTCCTCGAGCTTGAGCGTGGTCGATTGCTCGCCCCAGGTCCGGCCCAGCAGCCAGCGCGGGGCGCTGATCGCGTCCTGCAGGTCGACACCGAAGCGCGCATAGCGCGTGAACAGCGCCGCTTGTGTCTGCGGCTGGCCCTCGCCGCCCATGGTCCCGTAGGCCATCACCCGCCCGTCCGCGAACACCGCGAGCGCTGGATTGAGAGTGTGGAACGGCTTGCGGCCAGGTTTGAGGGCGTTCCAGCCGCTCGCTGCCAGGCGGAACGAACTGCCGCGGTTCTGCCAGGTAATGCCGGTCTGCGGCAGCACCAGGCCCGAGCCGAACTCGAAGTAGGTCGACTGGATACATGAGACGATGCGCCCGTCGGCGTCGGCAGCACCGAACCAGCAGGTATCGCCCCACTGCGGCGGCTGCGGCCAAGGCAACGCGCGCGCGGTATCGATGCGCGCGGCGATATCGTCGAGAGCGCTCGGGTCCGAGAGCAGAGCCTGGAAGTCGAATTCGGTAAAGGCAGGATCGCCGACATGCACATCGCGCAGCAAGAACGCCTGCTTGGTCGCTTCCACCAGACCGTGGACATGCGCGAAGCCATCGGCCGCGTCAGCCTCGAGCCGGTCGAACAGCGCCAGGATCAGCAGCGAGGCAAAGCCCTGCGTTGGCGGAGTCGCGTTGTAGAGCGTGGCGCCGGCGATCGCGGTGTGCAGCGGATCGGGCCGGCTCGCGCCATGCGCCGCGAGGTCGGCGGCGGACACCGGACTGCCGAGAGCGGCGAGGTCCTGCGCGATCGTGGCAGCCAGCGGGCCGCGGTAGAAGGAATCGAGGCCCTCGGCCGCCAAGGCGCGCAGCGTCGCGGCCAGCAGCGGCTGCCTCAGCACCTCGCCTTGCGCGAGCGGGCGGCCTTCGGGCTCGAACACGCTGGCGTAGGCGCCAGGCTGCCTGCGCAGCTCGCCGCCCTTGGCCGACGCTATCCCGGCTCCGCCGGCGGTGACGGCGACGCCTTCCTCGGCATGCCGGATCGCATCGCGCAGCAGCCGGTCGAGCGGGAGCGTGCACGCCGGGTCGGTGAGCGCCGCTTCCCAGCTTGAGATCGTGCCCGCTACGGTGTTCGCTGCGAGCGGCCCGCGCGTGGGCACGGCATCGAGCCCTTCGTAAAGCGACAGATCGGCAGCAGTGGCCGCGCCGCCGCAGCCGTGGATCGAATGGACGCGTCCGTCTGGCTCGCGAATGACCCAGAAGCCATCGCCACCGATGCCGGTCATGTGCGGGTAGGCCACCGCAAGCGCCGCAGCGACCGCGACGCAGGCTTCTACCGCGGTGCCGCCATCGCGCAGGACGCTGCAGCCGGCTTCGGCGGCGAGATGATGCGGGGCGGTAACGATGCCCCGGGTGCCGGTAACCGTCCTCATCGCCGTGCTCAGTCCGGCAGTGCGGCGACGAAGGCGCGCACGACGTGGGCGGAATTCACCGAGGCCAGATGCTCGAACGTATCTTCCATGTTCTTCTCGCGGTCTCCACCGGCGAGGTCCGACAGGCTGCGGAACACGATCGCGGGGACCTGGTTGGCATAGGCCACTTGTGCCACCGCCGCACTCTCCATGTCGAGCACGCGCGCGTTCCAGGCCTTGTACAGATACTCGCGAAAGGCGGCATTGTCGGCGAAGACGCCGGCGCTCACGCCAGTGCCGCCGACCACCACCTTTGGCTCCTTGTGCAGGCACAGCTTCGTGTCGGGCAGCTGGCTGGGCGACGGCGGAACGCAGCGTTCCATGCTGATCGTCGGCGCGACCTTGCGCGCGAGTTCGAGCAGCTGCGGGTCCATCGGCAGAGTGAAGTAGCGCTGGCGCGGTGTCGCCGCATTGGGCAGGCTGACGCCGCGCGGGTACATGAACTGCCAGTTGCCCGGCGCCTTGGGATCGACCGGCTCGGGCGATTTCCAGCCGCGCTTGGCCTTGCGCGCGAAGTTCACTTCCAGATACTGGCCCCAGTTCTCCGCAACGATCACGTCGCCGATCGAGAGCTTGGGATCGACGCCCCCGGCGATGCCTGAAAAGACGATACGCTTCACCGCGAAGCGGTCGATCACCAGCTGCGTGTTCATCGCCGCGTTCACCATCGAGACGCCGCTCTGCATCAGCAACACCGGTTTGCCCTCCAGCGTACCGGTGCGATAGGTCATGCCGTTGAGCTGATACTCCTGCCCGCCCGAAATCGCGTGGACGAGCGCGTTCCATTCCGGCTGGTAGGCCGTCATCACCAAGGTGCGCGGCGTCGCGTCGAGCCGCTCGGCCAGCGCGGGACTGGAGGCGAGCGCGGCGAGGCCGGCCAGGATGGTCGCAAGCACGCGCATCAGGCCGCCCCCATCCACACGAAGCGCACGACGAACAGCAGCGCCAGCACCAGCAGGAACCAGTCCTTTCGCGTCACCGTACCCCGCACGATCTTCAGCGCTGCGTGAGCGGTGATGCCGAAGGCGAGGCCATTGGCGATCGAGAACGTCAGCGGGATCATCGCCACGGTCAGGAACGCCGGAATGGCACTGAGCGGGTCCTCCCACTCCACCTCGGTCAGGGGCAGCAGCATCAGGCCGCCGACGATGATCAGCGCCGGCGCGGTAGCTGCCAGCGGAATGAGCTGCGCGTAGGGCGCCACGAACATCGTCGCCAGGAACAGCAGGCCGGTAACGACCGCGGTCAAGCCGGTGCGTCCGCCCGCCTGCACGCCCGCTGCGCTCTCGACGTAGCTGGTGACGGTGCTGGTACCTGCCATAGAGCCGACGATCGTCGCCGTCGCGTCAGTGATCAGGATGCGGTTCAGGCCCGGGATGCGCCCCTCCGCGTCCATCAGCCCGGCGCGCTTGGTGACGGCGACGAGCGTGCCGATGTTGTCGAACAGGTCGACGAACAGGAACACGAACAGGATCTCGAGCAGCCCCAGCCCGTGGCTGCCGGAGAGTCCGAACACGCCGGCAAGGTCGAGCTTGAAAGCGGTGCCGGTCAGCGCCGCGAGGCTGTAGGGCTCGGGGCTGACCGCGACCATGCCTGCCAGCCAGCCGACCAGCGTCGTCGCGACGATGCCGATCAGCATCGCCCCACGCACGTTCCACACGCTGAGCGCGCCGATGACGACAAGGCCGAACAGCGCCAGCGCCGCCCCCGGAGCCCTGAGGTCGCCCAGCGCCACGAACGTCGCCGGGTTGGCGACGATAATGCCCGCGTCCTTGAAGCCGATGAAGCCGATGAAGAGGCCGATGCCGCCCGCCACGGCGGCGAAAAGGTATTGCGGGATCGAGGCGACGATCAGCTGGCGCACGCCGGTCAGCGTCAACACCAGGAAAGCGACGCCCGAGACGAAGACGCAGCCCAGAGCGACCGGCCAGGGCACGCCCATCTGCTGCACCACGGTGAAGCTGAAGTAGGCGTTGAGGCCCATCCCCGGCGCCAGGGCCAGCGGCGTATTGGCGACCAGGCCCATCAGGATCGAGGCGAAGGCGGCGGCAAAGCACGTCGCCGCCGCCACCGAGGCGACCGGCATCCCGGCGCTGCCCAGGATCGCAGGATTGACCAGGACGATATAGGCCATCGTCAGGAACGTCGTCATCCCAGCGAGCACCTCGGTCCGCGCCGTGGTGCCGCGCGCGGCCAGCGCGAAGTAGCGATCGAGCGCTCCGGACGGCGGTGGGGCCTCCGGTGCTTCGCCAAGAACTTGTGTCTGCGTCACGCGTGTGCCCCTAGTGCCGCCCCCTGCGGCGTTTTCACTTCTACGAACGGCGGCGGGCTGAACCCGATCGCCCCTTGTGCCTCCAGCCGGGCGGCGAAAGCGAACAGGTCGACCTCCCTGCCGCGCCGCCCGATCAACTGCAGCCCGATCGGCAGCTTGCCCGGACGATAGAGCGGGACCGCCAGCGACGGCAATCCGGTGAAGCTGATCGGCTGGGTATGAATGCCAAGGTCCGCGCGCGCTAGGCTCAGCGCACCGTCGATCGTGATGCGCGGATCGGCGATGAGCGGTGCGACGGTCGGCGTCGCCGGCGCCAGCAGAACCTCGACGTCGACCAGGAGCGCTTCGATGCGCGCGCAGTACTCGGCACGGAAGGTCTGCGCCTCGGCGTAGATCGCATCGGGCAGGAGCGCGCCGGCCATGAGCCGGTCGCGGACTTGCGGGTCGAACGCCATCGGATCGCTGGCCAGCGCCTGGCGGTGCAGCGCCCCGCCTTCGCAAGCGGTGATGAGGAACGCGGCCGACCGCGCCCGCGCGATCTCGGGCAGCTCGATCAGGGGGGCATCGGGCGCGATGGCGTCGATGGCGGCGAGTTGATCCGGCTCGGCGTTCTCGCGGAAGCGCCCTCCCAGGCGCGCGACCCGCAGGTCGGTGCTCGCGACGGGAGCTTCGCGGCCGCACAACACCTGCCACGCCAGCGCCAGGTCGGCCACGTCGGCGGCGAACGGTCCGATGTCGTCGAAGCTTTCGGCAAAGGGAAAGACGCCGCCCAGCGGCAAATCGCCGTGGGTGGGTTTCAGCCCGTAGATCCCGGTCAGGCTGGCGGGCACGCGGATCGAGCCGTTGGTATCCGATCCCAGGGACAAAGGGAGCAGCCCGGCGGCGACAAGCGCCGCCGAGCCGCCCGAGGAACCGCCAGCCAGGCGGGAGGGATCGTGTGGATTGCGAGTGGTGCCATGGATCGCGTTGATCGTCGCGAAGCCGTAGGCAAACTCATCCATGTTCAAAGTCGCGACGCACACGGCGCCGGCCGCGGCGAGGCGTGTTACCGCCTCCGCGTCCGTAGCCGCAGGTGGCGCATCGGCGTAGAGCCGCGAGCCGGCGGTGGTGGGCAGGCCGGCCAGGTCGAACAGGTCCTTGACGCCATAGGGCACGCCGGCGAGCGGCCCCGGATCGCTGCCAGCTGCGACTTGAGCGTCCACCCGCGCCGCTTCGGTCAGTGCACGCTCCGGCAGCAGGCACGTCACGGCGACGAGGTCACCGCGGGCCTCCAAGGACGCTAGCGCCTCCCTGGCGATACGCACCGCGCTGTCGCGGCCGGCGCGCACGTCCGCGGCTATGGCGCGCACCGATCTCATGCCGCGCGCTCGCCGGTGGCGGCTGCGCGCAGGACCTTCAGATGGCGCTCGAGAAGCTGGAGGTTTGCTGCCACGCCCTCTGCGCAAGCCGCCGGCACCGGCAGGTCGCGCTGGGCGCTGGCCGCGGCGATCTCGTCGGGTGCCAGGGGCACATTTGCAGGCTTCACGTCACGCATCGCTATGCGCACCTGCGCCCGGCAGACGCCTCGATACGCCTCCGTCGCAGGGCGATAGCGACGCAAAGACAGAAAGGAACGAGGGGCGCCGCATGCCGAAGCACCCTGCCCGCTCACCCCCGCTCGATCAAACGCAATGATCGGAACGGATCGTTGCGAAAATCAGAGCGGGAGAAAGCTCACGCCACGGCGCCAAGCTTGTCGATCATCTTGTCCAGCGTGATCGGGTACTCGCGAACGCGGATACCGGTCGCGTTGTAGAGCGCATTCGCCACCGCGGCGCCAACGCCGCACAGACCCAATTCGCCCACGCCCTTGGCTTTCATCGGCGAGACCTTGTCGTCGGCCTCGTCGAGGAACACGACTTCCTGGTGCGGAATGTCCGCATGGACCGGCACTTCATAGCCGGCAAGGTCGTGGTTGACGAAGAAGCCGAAGCGCTTGTCGACCGCCAGTTCCTCCATCAGCGCACCGCCGACGCCCATCGTCATCGCGCCGATCACCTGGCTGCGCGCCGAAATGGGATTGAGGATGCGCCCGGCGGCGCACACCGCCAGCATCCGCCGCACCCGCGCTTCGCCGGTGTAGCGATCGACGGCCGCCTCCACGAAGTGGGCGCCGAAGGTCGACTGCTGGTACTTCTTGGCCAGGTCGCCGTAGGTCATGGTGTCTTCAGCGACGATCTCACCGGCGCGGGCTGCCTCCGCCAGCGAGGCGGAACGGTTGCCGACGTGCACTTGGCCGTCGCGGAAATCCGCCTCGCCGGGACCGAACCCGAGCCGAGCGACGACCGCCTCTCGCAGCTTGACGCACGCGGCGTACACGCCCGATGTCGAGCTGTTGGCGCCCCATTGCCCACCCGATCCCGCTGAGGCCGGGAAGGAGGAGTCGCCCAGCTTCACCTGCACTGCCTTCAGCGGCACGCCCATCATCTCCGCCGCCGTCTGTGCGATAATGGTGTAGGTGCCGGTGCCGATGTCGGTCATGTCGGTCTCGACCGTGACCCGCCCGTCGCTGCCGAGCCGCACCCTCGCGCCGGACTTGCCGTTCATGTTATTGCGGAAGGCTGCGGCGACGCCCATGCCGACAAGCCAGCGCCCGTCCACCCACTGTCCGGGCTTCGCCGAGCGACGGTCCCACCCGAATTGCCTGGCACCCTGCTGCAGGCAGGTGACGAGATTGCGCTGCGAGAAAGGCCGCTCCGGCTTCTCGGGATCGACTTGCGTATCGTTGAGGACGCGAAAGGCGACCGGGTCCATGCCCAGCTTCTCCGCCATCTCGTCGATCGCGATCTCAAGCGCCATCATGCCGGGCGCCTCACCGGGCGCGCGCATTGCGTTGGATTCGGGCAAGTCGAGTTCCGCCAGTTTCATCGCGGTCATGCGGTTGGCGCCGGCGTAAAGCAGCTTGGTCTGCTGCACGGCCGCCTCAAGACCGCCGCCGGGAAGATCGCCGTTCCAGCTCTCGTGACCGATGGCGGTAATCTTGCCCCCCCGCTCACAGCCGATCCGGATGCGCTGGATCGTCGCCGGGCGGTGCGTCGCGTTGTTAGGCATCAGCGGGCGCTGCAGGGCCACCTTGACGGGGCGCTTGACTTGCCTTGCCCCCAGAGCCGCCAGCACCACGTCGGCGCGCAGGAACAGCTTTCCGCCAAAGCCTCCGCCGATGTACGGCGAGATCAGCCGTACCTTCTCGACCGGCAGCTGAAGCGTCGCGGCCAGGTCCTTGAGACCCCAGTTGATCATCTGGTTGGACGTCCAGACGGTCACCGCGTCGCCGTCCCACTTGGCGATGGTCGCCATCGGCTCCATCATCGCGTGGTTCTGGTCGGGTGTGAAATAAGTGGCGTCGAGCGTCACCGGCGCGGCGGCAAAGGCACCGGCGAAGTCGCCCACCGCGGTGGGCGCATCGGGGCCGGGCTGCTCCTTGGCATCGACCTTTGCCGCCTCCAGATCGAAGCGCCCGGCATCGCGCGCGTAATCGACGTCGATCATCGCCGCTGCGGCGCGCGCCTGCTCGAAAGTCTCGGCGATGACCACGGCGATCGCCTGATGATAGTGCTCGATGGTCGGCCCGCCGAGCAGACGCGCCGTGTTGTTCCTGCCTTTGCCCAAGTTGCCCGCATTGCGCCAATGCACGACACCAAGGACGCCCGGCGCGCGCTCGGCCGTGCTGGTGTCCATCGAGCGGATCGAGCCCTTGGCGATCGCAGAGCCCAACACGTAGCCGTAGGCGTGATCACCGGGCACGTCGTGGTGCTCGTAGGCGTAAGGTGCGGTGCCGGTCACCTTGAGTGGGCCGTCGATCCGCTGGGTCGGCTGCCCGACTACGCTCTGGCGGTCGATCGGGTTGGTGCCCGCAGGCGTTTCGAACTTCATGCGCCGCGCGCCTCCGCGATGACCGAGGCGATCGTGCGCTCGGCGAGGGTCAGCTTGAATGCGTTATCCGGTTGCGGGCGCGCACCCTCGAACAAGCGCTGCGCAGCGGCCTTGGCGCCTTCGGGCAGCGCTGCATCCGCCGTGTCGAGCCGCCAGGGCTTGGGCGCGACACCGCCGATCGCGACGACACCCTGCCCGTCCTTGCCGATCACTGCTGCCACCGAAACAAGCGCGAAGGCGTAGGACGCGCGATCGCGTACCTTGCGGTAGATGTGCCGGCCCTTCTTCGGCTTGGGCAAGGTCACCGCAGTGATGAGCTCGCCCTTCTCCAGCACCGTCTCGTTGTGCGGCGTGTCGCCGGGCAGGCGGTGGAAATCCGCGATCGGGATCGCGCGGGTGGTGCCATCGGGCCGGATCGTCTCGACCGTCGCGTCGAGAGCGCGCAGGGCGACCGGCATGTCGCCCGGATGCGTGGCAATGCACGCATCGCTGGTGCCGATGACCGCGAGCTGACGCGCGAAGCCGCCGATCGCGCCGCATCCCGAGCCGGGCTTGCGCTTGTTGCACGGCATGTTCGGGTCGTAGAAATACGGGCAACGCGTCCGCTGCAGCAGATTGCCGGCGGTCGTAGCCTTGTTGCGCAGCTGCCCAGAGGCGCCGGCGACCAGCGCCCGCGAGAGCACCGCGTAGTCCTTGCGCACGCGCTTGTCGGCAGCAAGATCGGTGTTGAGCACCAGTGCGCCGACGCGCAGACCACCATCTTCGGTCGCGTCGATCCGGTCGAAGCCCAGGCCGTTGACATCGATGAGGTGAGTGGGCGTCTCGATCTCCAGCTTCATCAGGTCGAGCAGGTTGGTGCCGCCGGCGATGAAGCGCGCTCCGGGCGTAGCCGCAGCCTTGGCCGTCGCTGCCTGTGCGCTGGTGGCGCGCTCGTAGGTAAAGGGCCTCATGCCTTTACCCCCGCTACTTCGGCCATGGCCTCGGCAATGTTGGAGTAGGCGCCGCAACGGCAGATATTGCCGCTCATCCGCTCGCGCATCTCCAAAGTGGTGAGCGGCGGCTTGCCGGCGATATCCTGCGTCACGTGGCTGGGAATGCCGGCGCGGATCTCCTCGATCACTGCCACGGCCGAGCAGATCTGGCCGGGCGTGCAATAGCCGCACTGGTAGCCATCGTGCTTCACGAACGCGGCTTGCATCGGATGCAGGTTGTCCGGGGTGCCGAGGCCCTCGATTGTGGTGACTGCAGCGCCTTCGTGCATCACTGCCAGCGTCAGGCACGAATTGATGCGGCGTCCGTCGACGATCACGGTGCAGGCACCGCACTGGCCGTGGTCGCAGCCTTTCTTGGTGCCGGTGAGCTTGAGATGCTCGCGCAAGGCATCGAGCAACGTCGTGCGCGTGTCGAGATCGAGCGAATGGTCAGCGCCATTCACTTTGACGTTCACGCGTGCGTGCGGCGGCATCTCGGCTTCAGCCTGAGCCAGTGCCACTCCACCCGGCCCAATCGACCCGGCGACGGCTGCGCCGGCCGCTCCGGATTTCAAGAGATTGCGTCTGGAGATGGCTCCACGTCCTTCTGTCATTGTCTGCTGCAACCCCGTTTGGCATTTAAGAAGAACGCGGCGCACTTGCGAAGTGTTCCGGCAAACGCATTAAGGCGGGCATTTCGCGTTTTCGCAACCCACTTCGCTGCTATGCAGCAATGGCTCGGTCGGTCGGGCGATCGAGCGGGTTGTCGCGCCGCGTATCGGGCAGGAGCAAGGCTGCGCCGAGCGAAACCACGCACAGTGCGCTGACGTACCAGTAGAAGCCGCTCTCCACGCCCACCTGCTTGAAGCCGAGCGCGATGTTCTCCGCGGTGCCACCGAACAGCGCGTTGGCGATGCCGTAGGCCAGGCCGACGCCGAGCGCGCGGACATGGATAGGGAACAGCTCGGCTTTGAACAGGCCGCTCACCGACGTGTAGAGACTGCAGATCACCAGGCCTGCACTCACCAGCAACAGCGCTTCCGTGGCCGACTGCGCTTTCGCCAGCGCCGAAAAGATAGGCACTGTCGCGATCGCACCCAGCAGCGCGAACAGCACCATATTGCGTCGCCGCCCGATGCGGTCGGACAGCAGTCCCATCAACGGCTGCAATGCCATGAAACCGATCAGTGCGACGGTCATCAGCAGCGTGGCGTCCGGCTTGGTGAGGCCGACGGTGAGCACTAGGAACTTCTGCATGTAGGTGGTAAAAGCATAAAACATCAGACTGCCGCCGGCAGTCAGCGCGGCAACGATCAGGAAGGCGCGGGTGGAGCCGCGAAACAACTCACGCAGGCTTCCCGCCTCCGCTCCTGCGCGGTCTGCCGCACTGGCGGTCTCGTGCATGTGGTGCCGGAACAGGATGATGCCGATGGCGGCGAAGGCGCCGATGAGGAAGGCGATCCGCCAGCCCCATGCCGTCATCCCCGCTTCGCCAAGCAGCCGCTGCAGGACCAGGATGACGAGTGTCGCGCACAGCTGTCCGCCGATCAGAGTGACATACTGGAACGAGGACCAGAAACCGCGTCGGCGGCTGCCGGCGATCTCGCTCAGGTACGTGGCGGCGGTGCCGTATTGCCCACCGGTCGAGAACCCCTGCAGCATCCGCGCCGCAAGCAGCAGCGCGGGCGCCGCCGGCCCCAGCGTTGCGTAAGTCGGCAGCGCGGCGATCAGCAGCGCGCCCACGCCCATGATCAGCACCGAGACCACCATCGCCCGCTGCCGTCCGTGCCGGTCGGCGTAGCGCCCGAAGTACCAGCCGCCGATCGGCCGCATCAGGAAACCGACCGCGAAGATGCCGCTGGTCGCCATGACCTGCACCAGCCGGTCGCTCTGCGGGAAGAACGCCGAGGAGAAGTAGAGCGATGTGAAAGCGTAGACGTAGAAGTCGTACCACTCGATGAGATTGCCGGCCGACCCCGCGAAGATCGCGCGCAGCCGCATCGCGTCGCTCAGCACCGGTTCGGGGAGACCCGCCGCCTCTTGCGTCAAAGTGTCGTGCTCCCTCGTACCGCCTTGGGCCTTGTGGCCGCTTGCGAGGCGCAGGTCCACAACCGATGCGGGCGTGGAATTTTTCACATCGGGAACTCTACGGGGAGCAAATAGTTCTGGCTGCGCGGAAGTTGGCTTTGGGGCACGCGGGCGTGCGACTTGCGCGCTCGCCGGTGAGGGATTGATGGCGCAGTCGATGGGGATAGCCGACACGTTCCTCGGCCACGGGGGCGAACTGGCCCGGCGGATCGCTCAGCATGACTGGAGTGCGACCGCGATCGGGCCCATCGAAGGCTGGCCGACCAGCCTGATGCACACGGTGGCATTCATGCTGCCAAATCCGGTGCCGATGGTGCTGCTGTGGGGCGAGCGCGGCATCATGATCTACAATGACGCCTACTCGGAATTCGCGGGTGGCCGCGACAGCCGCCTGCTGGGATCCGAAGTGCGCGAAGGCTGGGACGAAGTCGCGGATTTCAACGACAACGTGATGCGCGTGGGCTTGGCCGGGGGCACCCTAAGTTACCGGGATCATGTCCTTATCTTGCACCGCAGCGGCAAGCCCGAGCGCGTCTGGATGGACCTCGATTACTCACCGATCCTCGGCGACGACGGCACGCCGGCGGGGGTCATCGCGATCGTCGTCGAAACGACGCAAGCGCACCATACACGCGCGGTGCTGGAGCAAAGCGAGCAGCGGCTGCGCTTCCTCGATGGGCTCGGCCGTGCCGTCGCGAGCTGCCGGTTTGCCGAGGAGATCCTTGCGATAACGACGGAGATGACGGCCGCTCACCTGGGCCTGTCGAACTGCGCCTATGCCGACATGGACCCTGATGGCGACGGCTTCACCATTCGCGGCAACTGGCATGCCGAAGGGTCGCCTTCCATCGTCGGGCACTACAGCCTGGCGGACTTCGGCATGTTGGCGGTGCAGGAGCTCAACGCCGGCCGGCCGCTTATCATCAACGACAATGCCACGGAGATCGCGCCCGAAGAGGCCAGGGCTTTCCAGGATATCGGCATTGCCGCCACCATCTGCATGCCGTTGGTGAAGGACGGCAAGCTCGTCTCGCTGATGGCGATCCACGACAAGGACCCGCACGCCTGGACCGAGTACGAGCTCAGCGTCATCCGCGAGGTGACGGAGCGTTCGTGGGCGCACGTCCAGCGTGTCGGTGCCGAGGGCGCGCTACGCGAGCGCGAGGCCTTCCACCGCCAGATCCTGGACGGTGCGATCGACTACGGGATCATCGCCACCGACCTCGACGGCCTGGTCACGGTCTGGAATGCGGGCGCCGCCAAAATGCTCGGCTGGAGCGAGCAGGAAATGCTCGGCCAGCCGATGGCCCTGTTCTTCACCGCCGAGGATCGCGAGACCGGTCGTCCCGCCGCGAAGAGGCGCGAGGCACTCGAGACTGGTCGGGCCCAGGACGCGCGCTGGCATCAGAAGCGCTCGGGCGAACGTTTCTGGGGGCTCAGCGAGATGGCGCCGCTGCGCGATGCGGCGGGTCAGGCGATCGGCTTCGTCAAGCTGATGCGCGACCGTACCGACGAGCACAAGGCACAGGAAGCCTTGCGTCTTAGCGAAGAGCGCCTGCGCCGGGCCCAGGCTGCGGGCGGCGTCGGCGTCTTCGCCATCGACACCGCCACCAACACGATCAGCGCAACCGACGAGTTCTGCCGCCTGTTCGGCATCGAACCGCGGGGCGAGATTTCCGGCGAGGAAGTCGAGGCCCTGGTCCTGCCGGAGGATCACTACCTGGTCTCGGATCGCCAGGGCCGCCGCGCAGGGACCTCCGAACTCGACGTCGAATACCGCATCCGCCGCGCCGACGATGGCGAGGAGCGCATCATCGCCCGCAGGGCCGAGTTCGAGCGCGATGCCAGCGGCACGCCGATCCGGATGATCGGCGTTGCCCAGGACATCACCGATCGGCGGCGTGTCCAGTTGGCGCTGGAGCACAGCGAGGCGCAGTTCAAGGGATTGGCGCAGAACCTGCCCGCGCACGTATGGACGGCGCGCCCCGATGGTTTCTTCGACTGGTTCAACGATCGCTTCTACGCCTACAGCGGCTTCACCCGAGGACAAATCAGCAATGACGATTGGCTGTCGTTAGTCCATCCTGAAGACCAACCCACGGCCTCCCGCCACTGGGACCGCTCGCTCGCGACCGGCGATGTGTTCGAGGTCGAGTTCCGTCTGCGCGACCTGCAGGGCTTCTATCGCTGGCACCTCTCGCGCGCCGTTCCCTTGCTTGACCCGCGCGGTACGATCACCTCGTGGGTCGGAACCAACACCGAGATCGAAGCGCAGAAGCAGGCGGAGGCGGCCTACGCGCAGGACCGTGACCGGCTGTGGACGATCAGCCGCGATATCATGCTGGTTTGCGATTTCGCAGGCACGATCACGGCTGTGAACCCCTCCGCCGAGCGTCTCCTGGGCTGGCAGGAAGCCGACATGGTCGGCCACAACCTGCACAGTTTCGTCCATCCCGACGATCTGCCCCTGACGGAAGAGGAAGTGTCCAAACTGTCCCGCGGCGCCACCACGCTGGCGTTCGAGAACCGCTATCTTACCACGGAGGGCGACTACAGGCTGTTGGCCTGGACCGCGGTGCCCGACAAGGGTCGCATCCATGCCATCGGCCGCGACATCACCGACCACCGGGCCATCGAGGAAGCCTTGCGTCAGAGTCAGAAGATGGAAGCCGTGGGGCAGCTGACCGGCGGCATCGCGCACGACTTCAACAACCTCCTGCAGGGCATCACCGGCAGTCTCGACATCATGCACAACCGCCTTGTGCAAGGCCGGACCAAGGACCTCGACCGCTGGTTGACGGGGGCCAAGACCTCTGCCGCGCGGGCAGCGGCGCTGACGCACCGCCTGCTGGCTTTCTCCCGGCGCCAGCCACTCGACCCACGGCCGGTCCGCGCGAACCCGCTGATCGCCTCGATGGAGGACATGCTCCGCCGCACGTTGGGAGAGAACGTCGAGCTCGAGCTCGTACTGTCGGGCGGACTGTGGCTCACCAAGTGCGATCCCAACCAGCTCGAAAGCGCTATCCTGAACCTCGTCATCAATGCCCGGGACGCCATGCCGGAGGGCGGCAAGCTGACGGTGGAGACTTGCAATGCCCACCTCGACAACCACTACGCTGCCCGCCAGCGCGACGTGAAGCCCGGCCAGTACGTGTGCATCTGCGTGACCGATACGGGCGTGGGCATGACGCGCGAAACGGTGGCCCGTGCCTTCGAGCCGTTCTTCACCACGAAGCCGATCGGCCAGGGGACGGGACTTGGCCTATCGATGATCTACGGCTTCGCACGACAATCGGAAGGCTATGCGCGCATATACTCCGAGACGGGCCAAGGAACCACGGTCAAGCTCTATCTGCCCCGCCACCGCGGCGCGGACGAAGTAGAGCAGCCGGCAGCGGCGCTGGACGACATGCCAGGCTCGGAGCATGGCGAGGTCGTCCTGGTCGTCGAGGACGAGCCGGTCGTGCGCGGGCTGATCGTGGAGGTGCTCAGCGAACTGGGCTACCGCGCCATCGAAGCGGGCGATGGTCCCACTGGCCTTGCCATCCTGCAGTCGGATCGCCGGGTCGACCTGCTGGTCACCGACATCGGTCTGCCGGGCCTGAATGGGCGGCAGGTGGCCGATGGCGGACGGGTCTCGCGACCGGACCTGAAGGTCCTCTTCATGACCGGCTACGCGGAGAATGCGGCGCTGGCTTCGGGCTTTCTCGAACCGGGCATGGCCATGATAACTAAGCCTTTCGCGATGGATGCCATGGCAAGCAGGATTCGCGAGATCATCGAGGAATGATCTGTTGCATTCGCAGCCGTGTTTGGTTCAAATGGAACTCATGACCAAAGTGGACGACGCTGCGGCGTTCCAGGGCATGCGTGTGCTCGTGGCCGAAGACGAGACTCTCGTCTCGATGATGCTCGAGGAAATGCTCGAGGATCTCGGGTGCGAAACCGTGGGTACGCACGCCACGCTCGAATCCGCTCTCGTGGCCAGTCGGGCTGACGACTTCGACGTGGCGCTGATCGACATGAACCTGTGCGGCGAATCGGCCGAGCCAATCGTGGCGGAGCTGTCGGCAAGGGCTATCCCCTTTGCGATAGCCAGTGGCGCTGATGCGGCGCTGACCCGGCCCAGCGGCGGCATCGTGCTTGGCAAGCCCTACGGCTTCGACCAGCTGCGCGACACGCTCAAGGCCCTGCAGGTAGCGCTTCGCCAATAACGGGCTAGCTGCCTTCCCGGCCGCAAAGGCGGCGATTGCGATCGTTCGGGCAGGCCATAAGCGGCTTATCAAAGCTCGTTCACGGTAAACATCGGCCTCTTTCCGCCGCGAGCAGCCGATCCTTACCGCTCAATCTTCCGGTGGCACGTGGGGCAATCGTACGAGAAAGGTGCTGCCCTCGCCCGGCGCACTGCGTTTCAGCACGATCGCGCCCTCGTGCAGCTCGACCAGCTGCTTCACCAGCGCCAGTCCGATGCCGAGGCCGTCCTCGCGGGCCCGCCCTGCGGTCTGGACCTGCTCGAACAAGTCGAAGATCTTCGCCTGCATCTCTTCGGGGATGCCGATGCCGCTGTCGCTCACTTCGACTTCCGCACCCTCGGCCGTGAGGCGCAAGGTCAAAGCGATCTCACCTCCAGCCGGGGTGTACTTCGCGGCGTTGCCCAGCAGGTTGCCGAAGATTTGGGTCAGCCGTGCATGGTCGGCGTCGAGCCAGATCGGCTCGGGCACGAGGTTCAGCGTCAGGCGATGCTCGTTCTTTTCTATCAGACTCTGGCTCGCCTCGACAGCGAACTGTATCGCGTCCTGCAGCGCCGTCCGCTGCTTCTTCAGCGAAATCTTGCCCTGGTCGATCCGGGCGATGTCGAGCAGGTCCTCCACCAGGCGGGAGACCTGCCGCACCTGCCGGCCCATCTGGTCGATGATGGTCTCGGCCGCGTCGGTGCCTCGGCGCCGCTTGAGAAGTTCCAGCCCGCTGCCCAGCGCCATGATCGGGTTGCGCAGCTCATGACCGAGCACGGCGAGGAACTCGTTCTTGCGCCGGTTGGACAGCTGCAACTCGCCCGCCAGCGCCGCCAGTTCGTCCCTATGCGCCGCAAGCTGGCGGCGCTGGGCGTAGAGGTCGAAGAACACCTCGGCCTTAGAGCGCAGCACGTCCGGCTCGATCGGCTTGTGGATGAAGTCGACCGCTCCCGCCTCGTAGCCTTGGAAGCGGCGACCGACATCGGCGGTGCCGGCGGTCAGGAAGATGATCGGCACGTGGCGCGAACGCTGGCTGCCGCGCATGAACTCGGCGAGCTCGAAGCCGTTCATGCCGGGCATCTGAACATCGAGAAGCGCCAGCGCGAAGTCGTGCACCAGCAGCAGCTCCAGCGCCTGCTCGCCCGATCGCGCGGTCTCGAACTCAAGCCCGTCACGCTTGAGAAGGGCTTTCAGGGCAATGAGGTTTTCCTCAAGGTCGTCGACCAGCAGGAACTTGATGGATTGGTCCAGGGTGGTCATCGGTGGGCCAGGCGCAGAAGGCGCGTCGCGATGCGCGCCAGGGTTTCGACGCGCGCGGTCGGGCAGGCCGCCAGCGCGGTTGCCGGCATCGTCGCGACTTCGGCTTCCTTCGGATCCTGCACGATCGCCTCCCCTCCTGCAGCGCACACCGCGGCAAGGCCCGCGGCGCCATCGTGGTTGGCCCCGGTCAGCACGACCGCCGTCAGGTCCGGGCCATAGGCATCGGCGGCAGTCTCGAACAGCACGTCGATGGCAGGGCGCGAGTGGTTGACGGCCTCCTCCGAGGACAACGCGACGGTTCGGTCGGCTTCGACCAGCAGATGGTAGTCGGACGGAGCGAAATAGACGGTGCCGCCCTCCAGCGGCTCCTTATCCTCCGCCTCCTTCACAGTCACGCGACATCGCGACTGGTATAGCGGGACCAGCGCGTTTTCGCGGTTCGGCGGCACGTGAACGACCACCAGCACCGGCACGGGAAAGTCCTCCGGCAGCTCTGGCAGGATACGGGCAAGGGCTTGCACGCCTCCCGCCGAGGCCCCGATTGCGATGGCACGAGCAGACGGCGCCGTCATCGCCCCACCCTCTGGTAGATCTTCTCCGCACGCACGAAGTCGCTGAACGCCGCGGCATGTGCCGAAAAGCGAATGCTCTCCTTGGACCCGAGCCCCAGGAAGCCCTTGCGGACCAGGGAATCGCGGAACAGGCCAAGCGCGCGGTCCTGCAATTCGCGGTCGAAATAGATCAGGACGTTGCGGCAGGAGATCAGGTGCATCTCGGCGAAGACGGCGTCGGTGACGAGGCTGTGGTCGGAGAAAACTACCCGTTCGATGAGACTGCGGTCGAAGGCGGCGCGGCCGTAGTTCGCCACGTAATAGTCGGAAAGTGATGAGCGCGCGCCGGATTTCTGGTGGTTCTCGGTAAAGGTTCGGATCAGGTCGAGCGGATAGATGCCCGCTTCCGCCGCTTGCAGCGCGGCCGGGTTGATGTCTGTCGCATAGAACAGCGTGCGCGTATCCAGTCCCTCCTCGCGGAACAGGATGGACAGCGAATACAGTTCCTCGCCATTGCTGCACCCCGCCACCCAGACCTTGAGCGAGGGATAGGTCCGCAAGTGCGGGATAACTTGCTCGCGCAGCGCCCGGAAATAGGAAGGGTCGCGGAACATCTCGCTGACCTTGACGGTCAGGTAGTCAAGCAAGCGCGGCAGGATCGCGCCGTCGTGCAACAGCCGCGCCTGCATCTCGGAGATGCTGGAAAAGCCGAGCTGCGCACGCGCCTGGGTCAGCCGCCGCTTGATCGACGCCCGCGCGTAGTGGCGGAAATCGTAGTGATAGTGCTGGTACAACGCCTCCAGCAGCAGCTGGATCTCGATATCCTCGACACTCTCGCGCACGGTGCCCGCGCCTCCGGCTGTCATCCTCGTCCCGCCCGGCTCCCGCTCACCGCGGCATCCAGACGCGAACGAGGGAAAGCAACTTGTCCACGTCGATGGGCTTGGCCATGTAGTCGTTGGCGCCGGCTTCCAGACAGGTCTGCTGGTCGTCCGGCATGGCCTTGGCGGTTAGCATGACGATCGGCAGCTTGGTCCAGCGCGCGTCATTGCGGATGGTGCTGGTCGCGGTCAGCCCGTCCATCACCGGCATCATCACATCCATGAGAACGAGATCCACCCTTTTGCCCGGATCGTCACCCGCCGCTTCCAGCGCGTCGAGTGCCTCCTGCCCGTTACGCGCGATCTGGATGATCGCTCCGCGAGGTTCCAGAACGCTCGTCAGCGAGTAGACGTTCCGTACGTCGTCTTCGACGATGAGAATTCTCCGGCCTTCGAGCGCGGCGTCGCGGTGGCGCGCCTTCTGGATCATCCGGCGCTGCTCGGGGGGAAGCTCGGAGACGACCTGGTGAAGGAACAGCGAAACCTCATCGAGCAGGCGTTCGGGCGATTTCGCGCCCTTGATGATGATCGAGTTGGAATAGCGGCGCAGGCGCTGCTCCTCGTCGGCGGAGAGCTCGCGGCCGGTGTAGACGATGACGGGCGGGAAGCCGTGATCGCCCTCCTGGCTCAACGTCTCCAGCAACGAGAAGCCCGAGGCGTCGGGCAGCGACAGGTCGAGCACCATACAGTCGAAGGTATGCTGGCGCAGCTGCTCCAGGCACTCGGCTGCGGTGCCCACCGCCACCGTCTCGACATCGTCGGAGTGAAGCAGTTTGCTGACCGCGTCACGCTGCACGAGATCGTCCTCTACGATCAGCACGCGGCGCACGCGCGCGGCGAGCTTGGCCTGCAACGCCTCGAGCACCTCGGCAAGCTGGTCGCGCCTCGCCGGCTTGACCAGGTATCCCACCGCGCCGAGCGAAAGCGCGGTCTGGCTGTGATCCGCAGCCGAGACGATGTGGATCGGGATGTGCCGCGTCTCGTCGTCGTGTTTGAGGCGGTCGAGCACCGTCAGACCGGACTGGTCCGGCAGGCCGAGGTCGAGGACGATGGCACTGGGCTTGGCCTCCCGGGCAAGCTCGACCGCTTCCTGCCCGGTAGAGGCGATCACGCACTCGAAGCCCATCTCGACCGACAAATCGCACACGACTTGCGCGAAGACCGCGTCGTCCTCGATCACCAGCAGCAGGCGCTTGTCGTGGCTGACCGGTCCGCGTGGCGGGCGCGGGGTGACGGTCCGCGGCGCTACGTCCTGCACTCGCGGCAGCACCGGCGCGGGCTTTGCCGGCGCAGCCTGCGGCTCTTGGCGCGGCGCGACGGCCGCAGGGTCGTAGGTGGTCGGCAGGTCGAGCGTAAAGGTGCTACCCTCGCCCGGCTTGCTTCGCAGCGTGATCTTGCCGCCCAGTAGCCGCGCCAGCTCGCGGGAGATCGAGAGGCCGAGCCCGGTACCGCCGTATTTGCGACTGATCGTGCCGTCCGCCTGATGGAAGGCCTCGAAGATGCGCTGCTGCTGCTCCTCGGAGATGCCGATTCCCGTATCCTTCACCACCAGCCTCACGCGATCACCCCTGCACGCGATCGAGAAGGTGACGCCGCCGCGCTCCGTGAACTTGAGCGCGTTCGACAGGAGGTTCTTGAGCACCTGCTCCAGCCGCAGGCGATCGGTCTCGATCGTGCGCGGGCAGTTCTCGGCGATCTCCACCGCGAAATCGAGCTTGCGCTGGTTGGCAACGGGCTGGAACAACTGCTGCATGTCGGTGACCAGCCGTTCGAGCTGCACCGGCCCCGCCTGCATCTCGACGTGGCCCGCCTCGATCTTCGACAGGTCGAGGATGTCGTTGATCAGGGTGAGCAGATCGTTGCCCGAAGCCTCGATGGTCTGCGCGAACTTGATCTGGTCGTCGGTCAGATTGCCTTCGCGATTGTCCGCGAGCAGCTTGGCGAGGATCAGCAGCGAGTTGAGCGGCGTGCGCAGTTCATGGGACATGTTGGCCAGGAAGTCGGACTTGTACCGGCTCGCCTGCTCCAGCTCGCGCGCCTTGAGCTGAAGCGACGCGCCGACCCGCTCGAGATCGTCGCGCTGGGCTTCGAGCGTCTGCGCCTGCTCTTCCAGCTGGCTGTTGGTCTGCTCCAGTTCGACCTGCTGCTGTTCGAGCCGGGCCTGCGATTCCTTGAGCGCATTGCCCTGCTCTTCCAGCTCCTCGTTGGAGACCCGCAGTTCCTCGCTTTGCGCCTGCAACTCGCCTGCCTGGCGCTGCGTCTCTTCCAGTGCGTCCTGCAGCCGCGCCCGGAACCGCGCCGAGCGCAAGGCGATGCCCATCGATGGTCCCAGCTGCTCCAGCAGCTCGAGCGTCAGGTTGTCGACGGGGTCGAAGAAGCCAAGCTCGATCACGGCGTTGACGACGTCGTCGGCAAAAGCCGGCGCGATCACCAGGTGACGCGGCTTGTGCTGGCCCAGTGCCGAGCCGATCGTCAGGTAGCCCTCGGGGACATCGCTGATGACTGTCGCCTTGCCGTTGCCGGCGACCTGCCCCAGCAGACCTTCGCCCATGGAGAATGTGCTCAGCACCGCCGCGTCGGACGGCAGGCCAAGGGTCGCGGTGCGCTGGAAGCGACCACCCTCGCCCTTGAACAAGGCGCCTCCCTGAAAGCCGAGGTGCTGGTGCAGGCTGGCGAGGATGGCTTCCGACAACTGGTCGACCGTCTTGTCGCCCATCATCGCCGCGGCCAGGTTCACCTGACCGGCCTGAAGCCACTGCTGGCGGGCGCGGCTGCGCGTGTTGCGGGAGATCAACAGGTAGATCGCGATCGTCAGCAGGCAGCCGATCAGGCTGACGACGAGCGTGGCCGTCACTGCCGTGCGAGAGGCTTGCGCCATTTCGGCCGAGCGTATTTCGCGCAAACGCAATTCTTCCTGCGCCATGTCGTGCAGCTTGGCGCGCAGGGCATCCATCTCGTTCTTGCCGCGATCGGATTGCACTACCGCCAGCGCCGGGCCGATGCCTTGGGTGCGACGCAACTCGATCGTCTCGGCCAGTTCGGAGAGCTTCGCATCGATATGGCGGTTCAGGCTCGACAGGTTTTCCTGCTGCGTGGGATTGTCCCGCGTCAACGCCGCAACCTTGCCGCGCAGCGCACCGGTGTCCCGCATGGCCATCCTGTAAGGTTCCAGGTAGCGGTAGTTACCTGTGAGCAAATAGCCGCGCTGGCCGGTCTCGGCGTCCTGGATCGCGGACAGCAACTCGTCGAGAGCGATCAGTACCTGGTGCGTATGGCGGATGGCCCTGTCGCTCCGGCCAAAGCTGTCGACGTTGCGGTAGGAGGTCCAACCGCTCACGGCAAAAAACGCGAGACCCACGATGAGGCCGGCAAGCGCCCAGAAATCGGCCTTGCTGCGAATCTCTGCCAGGTTGGTACTCTTTGCCAAGACGTGCTCTCGCATATTGGGGATGGCACAGGGCCTAGCGCCTAATCCGTTGTGATCAAGAGGCGCTCGATCGATCGGCGCCTTCGTAAGCAGGGCAGAATGCGACCTGGCTCGTTTGTAGAAGCCTTTGATTGCCGGCATTTTATCCACTCGGCTCGACGCATGCATCCTGCGATCGGTCGATCTTCTTCCAGCAGCGACCGGCAATGCGTGTTCGCGGCGCAACTGAAAGCTGTCTGAGCTGTTCACGAAAGGACAGCCGCCGACCGGCGGCGCCAACCCTTACAACAGATCGGACCTCGCGATGGCGAAAGCCCCCTCGCGCAGCGCAAAAGCGCGCGTGCCTGCTAAACAGAATTCGCCTGCCGCACCGGCAGCCGCCGATATCGACGAAATCCCAGCGTTTCAGGGCCCGCTCGGCGACGGGGGTGCAACGCACCAAGTCGCTTCCGGGGAAATTACGACGCTCACCACCGCGCAAGGCGTGCCGATCGCTGACGATCAGAACAGCCTCAGGCAGGGCGCTCGCGGCCCGACGTTGCTCGAAGACTTCCATTTCCGCGAGAAGATCTTTCACTTCGACCACGAGCGCATCCCCGAGCGCGTCGTTCATGCGCGCGGTTACGGCGCGCACGGCTTCTTCGAACTGACGGAGAGCCTCTCCGACATCACCCGCGCCGACATCTTCCAGCGCGTGGGCGAGAAGACCGAGGCTTTCGTGCGCTTCTCGACCGTCGCGGGCTCCAAGGGCTCGCCGGACCTCGCTCGCGACGTGCGGGGCTTTGCCGTCAAGCTCTACACCAAGGAAGGCAACTGGGACCTGGTCGGCAACAACATCCCGGTCTTCTTCGTGCAGGACGCGATGAAGTTTCCCGACCTCATTCACGCGGCCAAGCCGGAACCCGACCGCGCCTTCCCGCAGGCGCAAACCGCGCACGACAACTTCTGGGATTTCATCAGCCTGACGCCGGAATCGATGCACATGGTCATGTGGATCATGTCCGACCGCACGATCCCGCGCTCTTTCCGCTTCATGGAAGGGTTCGGCGTCCACACCTTCCGGTTGGTCGACGAAGCGGGCAAGTCCACCTTCGTCAAGTTCCACTGGAAGCCCAAGCTGGGCCTGCAGTCGGTCGCCTGGAACGAGGCGGTCAAGATCAACGGCGCCGATCCCGATTTCCATCGCCGCGACCTGTGGAATACGATCGCGGCGGGCGACTTCCCCGAGTGGGAACTCGGGCTCCAGCTGTTCGACGAGGAGTTCGCCGAGCAGTTCGACTTCGACGTCCTCGACGCCACCAAGATCATTCCCGAGGAAGTGCTGCCGATCCGCGTGGTTGGGCGGCTGGTGCTCGACCGCCTGGTCGACAACTTCTTCGCGGAGACCGAGCAAGTGGCGTTCTGCACGCAGAACGTCGTGCCCGGCATCGATTTCAGCAACGATCCGCTGCTCCAGGGCCGCAACTTCTCCTATCTCGACACCCAGCTCAAGCGGCTGGGCTCGCCCAACTTCACGCACCTGCCGATCAATGCACCGCGCTGCCCCTTCGCGCATTTCCAGCAGGACGGGCACATGGCGATGCGCAACCCGGTGGGGCGTGCCAACTACGAACCCAACAGCTGGGGTCCGACTGCGGGCGGCCCACGCGAAAACCCGCAGCGCGGCTATCGCAGCTTCGCCGCGGCGCCGGATGGCGACAAGCTGCGCATCCGGCCCGAGAGCTTCGCCGATCACTACAGCCAGGCGACGCAATTCTTCGTGAGCCAAACGCCGATCGAGCAGAAGCACATCGGCGATGCGCTCGTGTTCGAACTGTCGAAGGTGGAGCGGCCGGACATCCGCTCGCGTATGCTGTCTCACCTGATCCATATCGACGAGGGCCTTGCCCGCACCGTCGCGAACGGTCTTGGCATGGCATTGCCGGAGCCTGCGACCGTCGCCGTCACCCCTCGCACCGACCTGCCGCCCTCGGATGCCCTGAGCATCGTCAAGCGCGGCCCGCAGAGCTTCGCTGGTCGCAAGCTTGGGTTGCTGCTGACCGACGGGGCCGACGCGGCGCTGGTCGAAGCGCTCTCGAAAGCGGTCCAGGATGCCGGCGCGATGGTGGAGATCGTCGCTCCGAAGATCGGCGGCGTGACGCTGTCGAGTGGCGAGATGCTGCCGGCCCAGCAGAAGATCGATGGCGGCCCCTCGGTCCTCTACGATGCGGTAGCGATCATCGCCTCTGAGGAAGGCGGGCAGATGCTGGCGCTCGACGCGGCGGCGAAAGACTTCCTCACCGACGCCTTCGCGCACTGCAAGTTCATCGGCTTGGGCGCCGGGACCGAGCCGCTGCTCGCCAAGACCGGCCTCGCGTCCGATGTGGACGACGGCTGCCTTGCGCTGACCAGTGCCAAGGACGCCAAGTCTTTCGTCGCCGCTCTGGCCCCTTTGCGCTTTTGGGCCCGCGAGCCGCTCGTGGATCTCGACGCGCTCTCGGCATGATGATCCGGAGACAAAGCCATAGCTGACTTTGCGATGATGCGCCGATCACGACGTCCAAGCACTCGGACCGGGCGCCGGACACGCCCGGTGCGTTGAGCCGTGAGGAGGGGCGGGACACGTCGTTTCTGGGGAGCAAGAAGGCGCAGGTCTCCGCGGCAGGCGGCGTGCGGCCGGCGGCGTTTGCCAACCATCACCGGAGGATGGCCGACCAGTCTCCGCCGACAAGACGAGGCGCCGCGCCTCGTCTTGTCGGCGCGGCCGAAACCTTTTCTGCGCACGCAGCATTGTCGTTTGCGGCAGGAGTTCGTTCTCCCAGACCACAGTCGCAGCAAGGAACGATCATGACGGACTTGAGCGATGCTTACACTGCTATGCCCAAGCCGGAGGGTCTGCCGACTTCCAGTATCCCGACATCCCGGCCGAAAAGCGGCGCGAGATGGCAGATCACCATCGCTCCCCGTGCACAGGAGTCCGAATGAGTTTCGACGTCGACCGGCTTGTCCTCGTTCCCGATGACATCGACCTCTCGCGCTCACCGCTGGCGGGTCATCTCGATGTCGAGACCTACGTCCTGGGCGCCTTCAATCCAGGCCTGACGCGACTTGCCAACGGCAACCTGCTGATGATGGTGCGGGTTGCCGAAGCGCTGCGCCGGCCGGTGCACGATGGACACGTTCACGCCATCCGCTGGGACGGAGGCGACGACGACACCGCCCCGGGCCGATACGTGCTCGATGCCTGGCCGCTCGAGCACGCCGACACGGCCGATCCGCGCAAGTTCATGCTGCGCGGCGGTGGCTGGAAGGTCATGGCGCTGACGTCGCTTTCATGGCTGCTGCCCGTCGAACTGACCCCGGACGGCCTGGAAGTCGTCCGGCTGCATTACGAGCGGGCGATCGCGCCCACGCGCAGCCTGCAATGCTACGGCATCGAGGACGCGCGCCTCAGCAAGGTCGGCGATACCTACCTGATGACCACCTGCTCGGTCAGTCCCGAGCGGCATTCGACCACTCTGTACAGCTCTGTCGATGGCCTGGAATGGACCTTCGAGGGGATCGTGCTCGATCACCAGAACAAGGATATGCTGATCTTCGAAGGGAAGATCGATGGCTACTACTGGGCGCAGACGCGGCCGCTGGGCGATCTCTACTTCGCCTACCCGCCCGGCAGCGAGTGGCGGGCCGGCCCGTCGATAAACCTGGCGACATCGCCGGACGGGCGCTTCTGGAAGCCCTTCGACAAGCCCGGCATCCGGCCGCATGCCGCCACGGTGGCGACAGCACGGATGGGCGGCGGCACTCCC
>Ga0207658_10000464_pt1 | contig 37957 bp, 35 predicted proteins | sample KBSS33metaG_FD_184322 | JGI IMG/M metagenome (GOLD analysis project Ga0207658, IMG submission 184322) | Switchgrass rhizosphere microbial communities from Kellogg Biological Station, Michigan, USA - KBS S3-3 metaG (SPAdes) (version 2) | ecosystem: Host-associated > Plants > Roots > Rhizosphere...
CTTATAAATGTTTGTGCTGCATTAATTGCTTACTCGTTTAGAGAAAACAAACCATCAATTCACAAAAAAGGCCGCAAAATGCTAACCGCTTAGATCGAGCTCACGTTAAGTTAAAACGACATTCCCAGCTTGAACCATACGGTCCATCTTTCTAGATGTGCATTATTCGCTCGAGAAAATTCATAAGAACCGCCAACGTTGCCAAATAATGGATACTCTCGATCATCACAATGATATCCAAGAGAGGCAAAATAGGTATGAGTTATAATCGCAGGTGAAGCAGCTGAAGAAAGATCAAGATCACTTTCTTTTATGAGGTTATTATCGTAATTTTTTAGTTCATTTGCCGTTAAGTCTATGCTTTCAATAAGTGGGTTACCGGTAATATCTCTTACCGGGTTAGTTTTACCACCACCATCTATATGTTTAATAGCAGGACCTTCTTTCCATGATGAACGAAGGCATACTTCTTCAGCCCTACGCGCAAAGTAGTTGTAACCTCCTTCGGCCTGGAATCCATTGCCATCAGTAAAGACCGCTGCTGTTGTCATATTAAATTGAAAGCCAGGAGTTACAGCGACTGGTTGGGTTAATAGATTAATACCTGGGGTAAAAAGATTTTGGGCTAATTGTGCATTGCTATTTTCTAAATTGGCTGCAAGTTTTGCTTCTTCTTTATTCGCATATAATTGCATGTATCTACTAAAAGGCTTATTTCTTAAGTCAAAAGAACGTACTTGCTTATTTTGAAAAAGATATGCAGTGTGTAGCGCATACTCTGTTCGTATTTGTCTGCCCTTTCTCTCATTTTCCCAGACAAGGGCCCCAAAAGAAGCTCCTGTCATAAAGGCTGGATGGCCACCATTACCAACAATTGCTTCAAAGATGTGTTTTCCTTTTGCTTTGTTTCCGGTGGGAATCAAAAGGCCAATATATGACTCTAGATGACAGGGATCATTTTCTAGCCATTCTATTCCAATTTTGGTTTCTATATCTGCAAGTTTGGTCTCTGATTGTGGCGAGAGCACGCAATTGTCGCCAGATTTTTTTGATTCTATTCGTCCATAGTTCCAGCTTTCTTGCGTAAAGGCTTCACGCATATTGGCAACTACTTCGTTTTTTGCCGAAAAGTTAGGACCATTTCCATTGTTTTCGACTTGTTCTATTAATTTGAATTCGTTTTTTATGCGGGTTAATGGGGTTGATATATTGACAAAATAGCCCCGTTTTTTTTCTTCATTTCTCCAAAAGCTTTGACGATACTGTAATCCAAGACCAAAAGTAGTTTGGTTAGGATAGAAGGATATTTTGCTACGAAAATTTTCATTATTAGTGAAAATGTTAAAATGAGATGCAAGCATATCTTTATCTTGATTTTCTGAGCGCTCATCGATAATTAAAGTTTTTTTTCCAAATGGGGTAAAATAGCGTTGCAATTTATCATTTTCAGTAGAAGCACCGCCAAATGCTACCGCCTGAAAGGTTCCCCTTATACCTTCTAGCCGTGCATGAAGTCGTTGTTGTCGAAATCCGCTGACCATTTCTGGAGATGATGATTGAAATTGGGGATGTATTGAAATATAGGATTGGCCAGAATATCTTACATCATTGCTACAGGCCCTGCAGCTATCATCAGCGTGAAGATCTGATATGCCAAATAATAAAATTGCTAAACAATAACTAAAAAATTTGTTTGACATGATCTATCCCTTTTTTATATCAAGACTTTTTTTATTTTTAATTACTATTTTTTTAAAATATAAATTAGTCTTACTATTTAGGGGCCAACAGAGTCAATACTAGCGTTAATATTTATGTATATTATAGTTTTATTATTTTTTCAAATAAGAGATTATATCAGCTTGCGCGATAGTATCTTGTTTTCCTGTCAGCATGTTTTTAATAGTAACCATTTTTTTCTCTTGTTCATCATCACCCAACAAGAATACATACGTAGCGCCCATTTTATGCGCTTTGTTCATCATATTTTTTACTGATTTATTATCAAGTAGCGTTTCAGTACAGAAATTATGTCTCTGTAATAGATCAGCACAAAAAAGAGCGAGCGTTTGTTGTTTTTCTGATAAGGGAATAATAACATGGAGTGTTGGTTTGGGTTTAATAGTAAGACTATCTACTATTGATTCTAGCATGAGAGCAAGACGTTCCGTACCAAAAGCGGCACCAAGAGAAGGTACTGGCTGTAAAGCTCCACATTGTTGTGCTAGTTCATAGCGACCACCGCCACAAAAAGCGTTCTGTGCTCCGAGATCGGTACTGCTAAATTCGAATACTGTTTTGTTATAATAATCAAGGCCACGAACCAAGAGGGGATTATAGGCATATGATATTGATAAGATAGTAAGTTGCTCTTTGAGTTGTTGCCAATCGCTTATACAATCTTGACAGAGATGGTCGGCGATAAAAGGTGCATTCAGGTATAGTTTTTGGCAAGTACTATTTTTGCAATCAAATACTCGCATACTGTTAGTTGTAGCTCGTTGAGTGCAGGTAGGGCATATGCTCGCTATATTGTCTGCCAAAAAACTTTGTAATGTCTTTTTGTATTCAGCCCTATCAGCAGAACATCCTAAAAAATTGATAAAAAGAACATAATTAACGAGCTTAAGTCGCTCACTGAAAAAACGCTCGAGCATAGCAATCATTTGTGTGTCATGTGCAATTGAACCCGCATTAATAACTTCTATATTAAATTGATTGAATTGGCGATATCGTCCTTTTTGTGGGCGTTCGTAGCGAAACATAGGGCCATGGGAGAATACTTTCCATGGTTGTTGTTGGATACCATGCTGCAAAAAAGCTCGTGTTGTTGGTGCAGTTGCTTCTGGTCGTAAGCAGATACGTTCGGAGCTATTTGGATGTTGTTCTATGACAAACATCTCTTTGCTGATAACATCAGTTTCTGTGCCAAGGGTTCGCTTAAAAAGATCAATTGATTCTAGAATCGGCGTTGTTATTTCGGTAAAATATGCGTGTTGCATATGTATACGAGCTTGTTCGATAATAAAATTGTGTAAGGTGAGATCGAGTACGTCATGAGTACCCTTGACTTGATTAATCATATAATATCCTATAGAATCCTGATTTTAAGCGATCTGTTATCTTGAAGTAATTTATTATTAACTATAAACTATTATTTAAAAAATTTTTATCTATTTTATAGCAATAAGCATACTTTATATTAATTACACATACTTTAACAGCAGGGGATTTTTCATGATAAGCAGAGCAAAAAAAAATAGTTGTTTTTACAAGTCTATGGGTTTATTGTGCGTTTTGCTACTGAGCAGTTTTTTATTTGTTTCTAGCATCAGCGCTATGGGGCACAGCAGAGACAGAGCTATGCCTTTAGTGCATAGAGCGCCGGTAGAAGTTGATGAGCTGGCGAAATATAGTAAAACTGGTTTGTACTTTAAAAATAGCATTGAACCATTAAATCGAAAATTATTCGTATTTATTCGTGATTCTGGAGCATGTCAATTGATAGCGACTTATACTGCAGCATTAACTGCTAAAGAACAAAAAAAAGTCCAAAGACAATTGGAGGAAGCTGTAGTAGTTGACGAGAATATGCTTGCTGTTGAGAGTGCTCTCAGAAATGGAGCTTATGTGTCTGTTGATAAAGCCAGCAATTTATTGCGTTGGTCTTTAGTGCCAACTTCCAAACAAAAATTCCATCCTAATATGGCTAGATTATTTTTGGCTGAGGGTGGAAAATTACCATCAGCGCAAGAATTTTTAAGGCTAACTAAGAAGGTGGAATCGATAGATTTTCTGCTGAAAAATGGTGAAAAGTTGAATAAAGAACAACTTGGATCGCTATTGGTTTATGCCGTGGAAAATTCAACAGCTCCGATGATCAATTTACTTATTGAGGCTAGAGCAGATATATATACAGCAAGAAGTGAAGATCCACAGAGGGAAAACGTAATTGCTGCTCTTTGGAGTAGGATTAAAGAAGTGCGATCTTGTAATGGGAAAGGTGTTGAAGAGCTATTAGAAGCATTAGAAGCTGTGGTTGAAGCTGGTGGGTTTGATCATGTTAGTGCTGATTTAGAAGGTTGTTCTGAGCCAACACATAGTATTATAAGTATTATAAAAAAATGTGATGCTCGTGTAGGGTTGTATGTGTCTGAAATATTTAACAGGTCTAAGTCGGATTTACAAGATAAGTATGGAAAGTTTGCCGAAGAGCTTATAAAGGGGTATGCAGCATCAGGGTATGCAGCATCAGGGTATGCAGCATCTAGGCCTGAAAAAATGGGAACGCAGAAGTATGGTCCACTTTTGCTTAAATAGATAATGAGTAGGAAATTGTTTATGCAAAACAAAGTAAAAAAAAATAGTTATTTTTATACGCAGGCGAGTTTGATTTTTAGTACTAGTTTATTTATTTTTAGCATGAACGTTACGCTATGTGGTCAAGGTATGGCTGAAGGCATGGGTATGCTTCCAGCGCCACATAGAGAGACTATGGAAGCTCGTGATAGAGCTATAAAATCAGTTCTGTCTTTATGTATTTCAAAACCAGCTTTTCAGGATATTTATTCATTGGTGCAATCTTACGAAGACAGTTTTTTTGTTGGTGGTTATTGTAGACCATTAAGTGCTATAGTATCTTTTTTTGTTTCTGTTTCTGGTCCACGTCAATTGGCAATAGATTATATGGGATCAACGATTGAAGAACAAAAAGAACGTAAAAAGCAGTTAAAACAAGCTGTAGCGACTTCTAGCCTGCTTGGTGTTGAAAATGCCTTAAAAAATGGAGCTTATGTTGAGAGAGACCATATTATAATACGCTGGCTTTTAAAGCCGATTTCTGTCGAACAAGAGATCGATTTTAATATCACCAGGTTGTTGTTGGCTGAAGGGGCAGGGCTACCATCACTTCAAAAAATTTTAACATTAACTGATAATGTGAAGTCAATAGAATTTGTACTGAATAATAGTAAAAAGTTGAATCAAAAAGAACTTGAATCGTTATTGGGTTACGCGAAAAGCGATTCGGTGGTTAGTTGTTTGCTTAGGGCTGGAGCAGGTATGGACGCAGCAAGAAAACGCAAAAGAGGTATAGATTTTAATGGCAATACAGTACAGAGCGCAGGTTTAAATAGATTTAATAATTTGACTCGGACGAGTAGCGAAAGAGATGCAGAAAAGGCCGTGGAAGTATTAAAGGAGGTGGTACGTGTAGAAGGTTTTGATGGCCTAGAGCTAGATTCCTTTTTTAAGCGTAGAAGACGGGCAACGAGAGCGAGATGTTGATGTAAGGTTGTATGTGTCTAAAATATTTAACAGGTTTAAGTTGGATTTAAAAGAGATGAGTATGGAGAGTCTGCAGAAAAATTAATAAAAGGGTATGCAGCATCTAGGCCTGAAAAAATGGGAACGCAGAAGTATGGTCCATTTTTGCTTAAATAGATAGCAAGCAAGAGAGAAATTGTGTGGGCATGTCTGGATACAATTGTATTTTATATGCACACAAATAAACAAATAGGAAAAACATTGATGAAAAATATATTAGTATTAAGTTTTTTAATGTTAACATCGGCTACTATCGTAGCTATGGATGAGGCAGATGAAAAAAGTCAGAACGAAGCAGAAATGATTGTTCCTGGGTTTGGACCTATTGAAAGACTTGGTCATTTGTTAACAATAGCTCATAATGAGCTGGTTCCTGGTGGCTTGAGTAGAATCGAGACAATTGTTACTCTGAATCCCCAGACAAGAGAAGTTAGTACAGGAGCTAGTCGAAAGTTTACAGATAGTGGTTGCTTTTTAGAGGAGGAACCTACACAAAAGGTTATCGCGGAATCAGTAAAAAAAATGCTAATACATTTGGGTCATAGAGCAGACGACTTTTCTTTGGCGAAAACATGTAATTGAGTCGTAGCAAATATTAATAAATTAATTTTTTGGGAGCTTGCATATAAACGGGGCTCCCATTTTTATGTAATAAATTTAACGAGCTTGATAATTTAGTTTGATAATTAGCTACTTGGTTTGATAGTTTATTAGTTAGATATTAGTTAGATAGCGTACTCGACATAATTTTGTAATATATAGTCTAAAATATAATTTTGCTTGAATATAGTTTTGTAATATATGTAATAGGATATAGTTAGGGTATAGTAATGTATCAGAATAAGATTGCCTATGTCGCTTTGGTCATCAACAAAGAAAATATAGCCTGTGGATGGCTGGAGCCTTCATTAATAAAAAATTCGATAGCAACAAAAAAACTGGCATCAACAAAAACAGAAACTATAGTAAAAACACCAATTATAGTGCGAGCATACCAAAAACTAACTATTGATAGTTGCTTTGGTGAACAAGTTTTATTTAATCCAACGTATATTGATGTTATTGTATCAGATTTTATTCGTAAATATGATATAAAAAAACCTTATATTTCAACAGCTTTTGCAAGTCCAATTATTGCAGAAAAGTTTATATTAAATACGCATACATTTCCTGATCCTACTCAATTAATCGCATCTCATGTAGCATCCTATGGCCATCATATAGTATGGGATTACTTTTACGCCTATCCAACAGATACTGATGACCATGTTTTTTATTTTTGTGCTGCTACTCAATCGCTTCTTTTTCAGTATAAGTTATTTGCTCTTAGGCATGCGTTTGATCTTTTAACAACAACATCTAAAACGTCAGCTCTTTTGCAGTTGTATCGTTATATGTATGGAACTGCTTTTCGAACTGCACAATTGGGAACTGATATGCAAAAACATAACAACAATCTAGAATATATTTTTACAGAAGATACTCTCAATCGAATTTTATCGCTATCGCCATCTATTGATATCATAAAATCACAAGAAAGAGAATCGCTACTGACTATGGCTGGCCTTTTTGTTGCACAAGGGAATGCATGAAACATATACAATTTATTAAAACAGTGCATCCAAATACTCATAGATCGGTATATCAATGGGCTATCAGCTCTTTTTTATTGATAGTGGCGAGTATACTGGTTATGGCTTATATTTCTGTTGGTCAATGGCGACTTATGAGTAGTTTTTCTGAAGAAAAAAATAGACTTATGCATCATGAATCTGAACATGCTGCTATTATTGCCAAAAAAACGAGCATGTTAGAGAATAAAGCAATCTGTCAGCAAAAAATTAGTGTTATAGGTTGTCATGTATTTGGACTTAAAAAGTATGTATCTCTTATTCAAGAAATTATGGATTTGTGCGTAAAACATGATATAGTTTTACGATCTTTTAAAGTAAAAAAAGAGAAAATAACGCTCTATTGTCTGATTCAAAGCCAGATTATACCCTTTGTGGATAGTCTTTCTGCTATAGTTTTGCTAAAAAATGTCCAACTTGTTTCAGTGCAAAAGAAGGGAAACACTTTTGCCGTTACCGTGCATGCTGATTTTAGGTAATATCAAAAATAGGTATAATGGGTGATAATTGTTGGCGTTTGTTTGTGTTAATGGTGGTTGGAATAAAAAATATGAGCTATAAAAATATGAAATATAAAAACATGAGATATAAACAATTTTTAAGTATAGCTTTAGGGCTGGGTGTAAGTGTGACAATTCATGTGCTACCAGCAGAGAATCCTGTGCAGGATTTTAATGAAAATAAATTTGATTGTATAAGAGAAAGGCCGCTTTCAGCTCGGCAACAAGTGTTAGAGGCTTCGCGTTTGGTAGCAGAGGCTCGTCGTCGAGTAGCAGATCGACAACAAGCGGTAGATTGGCAGAAGGGTGTACTGCAAGATTGGCAACCGAATAGAGAATGGGGAGGACAGAAATTGAGGGGCAAGCGAAAGCGACGAGGCAACTCAGATCACAAGTCGCAAGTTCAGCTGTGGAAGGCTGAATTTAGTCGGGAACTTTACACAGAAAGGGCAGCTTTGCGCAATGCGTTAGATCAGTTTTCAAAAGCAATAAAGCAACAGAATAGAGTAGAGCTTGAGCTAGTGGCTGTAGAGCAGCAGAAAAAAAGTGCAATACTGTTTGATGTTGTTGAAGAACCAGTTTTAAAAAAAAGAAGATGTCGGTTAGAGCCAGAATAATCGTGGGTATAGTGTGATTTTGTGTAAAAAAAATAGACGTCTCTATTAATTTGATTCATACTGGATATCACTTTTGATTGGGTGATAGCAAAAACAGCGGTGAAAAACAGTAGATAATCATGATGTATATTAATTTTTCAACTATGCACAATAAAATTAAGCTCGCGCTATTTATTTTTTGTACTTCGCAAACATTATTTTGCCACCCTTCTATGGCATATGGCGGTGCAGGACCTGTGCGCTCTTTATCTGTCGTTCAGTATCAGCCATTTACGCAGCCACCCAAGAAGCAACAAGAAGAATCTATAGGGCAAGTAGAAAAATTGCTTGAAGATATTAAATTTTCTTGGTGCAAAGAGAGTATAAAAATGCAAAGATTATTCAAGGCCAGTACTAATGCTGATACATTTAGAGCGATTAGCGAAAATATAATGCAAATTTTTGAAGAGAATAAACAGAGAGACGTGATAGTTGGAAAGTTTTTAGTTGTTTCAGGTATTGTAAAATGTGTTAATGATTATTCAGGATTTTCTGACTTAGAGCATTTGATGGAGCAAGAAGGATTAGGGCTAAAATATCCAGCAATTGAGCAAGTATTTCTTGATGTACCTGATCGAAAACAAGCAAGAGAGTCGTGGAGGGAATATATGTCCAATGATGGTTTCCTTCCAGGGCACGGCTGTCTCAGGCTATGGCGACGGTGATTTTAATTAGCTGCAGAGAGCGTTAATATTTAGTGCAGCTGTAGGCTAATTATGGAGACAAAAGCAGGTATATTAAGCTTTGTAGCGATAGCTTTTATTTTATCTTTTTAACGGTTATACTGATTTTCGGGTGTACCATAAAATAGAGAAATTTTTTATTAATTAATTGTGTATAGACATGCCAAAAATAAAACAACTTTCCCCTCATGAAGCTCATAAAATTGCGGCCGGCGAAGTAGTTGAACGCCCTGCTAATATTGTAAAAGAATTGATAGAAAATGCATTGGATGCGCAGGCAACTTCGATACATCTGTATATAGAAGATGGGGGAAAGGCCCTTATTCGAGTTGTTGATAATGGATCAGGTATGGATGATATTGATGCTAGAGCGTGTTTTTCAAAGCATGCTACGAGTAAAATTACTACCGTTGATGAACTAGAAACAATTAATACATTCGGTTTTCGTGGTGAAGCGCTTGCCTCTTTAGCTGCCGTAGCACGAATTACTTTGATCACCAAGGAAGCTAATGCTGAAATTGGCAGTAAAGTTACGGTTGCTTGTAATGAAATAACGGAGGCCTTGCCTACTCATGCAAATACCGGAACAGATATTAGCATTCATGATCTTTTTTATACGATGCCTGCACGTAGAAAATTTTTAAAAAAGAATGATACTGAATGGCGGCATATTTTACAATTGTTTCAAGCATTTTGTCTTTCTTTTCCTGCGGTACATTTTAAAATTTCACATGATCAGTCTCTTGTTCACAATTGCCCTCCTGTTATATCTATAGCGGATCGCTTTGCACAACTCTGGCAGCATCATGCAGTGATGCCGATTGATGACGAACGTATTGATGGTAGTTTATCGATCTTAGGGGTTATTTCTCACCATACTCACTATCGTTATGATCGTACCGGTATTTTCTTTTTCGTTAATAATCGATGGGTAAAAAACTTTACGCTGGCGCAAGCTTTATTAAAGGGCTATCAAGGCCTTATTGCTGATGGTAGGTATCCGATGACATCAATTAATATTACTATAGATCCGACATTGGTTGATATTAATATTCATCCTAGAAAAGAAGAAGTAGCTTTTTTGCATCCTCAAAAAGTATCGCAACTTATTACTTCGGCGGTAAAAAAAGCTTTAGAGCAAAAGACTTCAAGCAGTATACATGCTGTGCATGGTATGAGTGCTCGTGAGCCAGTTGGTGAAAAGTTTGATCAAGGGTTTGGTGAAAAATTGGGTAACGATTTAGGTAGTTTTTTGGAAGATGCGCTTTATAAAAATAGCGATATATATAAAAACAATAAAGAATCTGTTTCTATAGCATCTGATTTTAATAAAGCTTATTTTAGCAAATCTGATTTGAGTAAAAGCGATACAGAATCTACTGGGCTTTCTGAGAATAAGTATCCAGAGAATGGGCATGGATATATCGCTAATAGAGATAGCGAGAGCAAAATAGATAAAATCGCACAGCCTCAAACTAGTTTACCTGCAGATAGATTTATACCGAGTCAAAAATATAACGCCTATTATCAAGAGCAATCTATTCTGCAAGAGCAGTCTGTTATTGGTGAAAGTGCTTATAATTTTACGATAATAGGACAGTTTAAAAAAACGTATATTTTGATAGAGCAAGAAGATGGTCTTTTTTTAGTAGATCAACATGCAGCACATGAACGTATATTGTATGAGCGTTTTGCAGATAATTTTGCTACGGTTGATTCTATACAGTTATTGTTTCCGGAAATTATCACTCTTTCGCCTCAAGACTGTCAGTTGGTGTTAGAGCATAGCGCTCTTTTTATCAAAAATGGCATTAAAATTGAATTTTTTGGTTCTGATCAATGTATAGTAACGGCAACGCCTGTTTATGTTAAAAACATAGCCATTAAAGAAGTGGTACAGCAAGTTATTGGCTGGATTAATGAGTCCGGAGCAGCTGAATCAGGGGATGTTTTTAAACTAGTTAATGAAAAATTGCAGGCGCAATTAGCGTGCAAGGCGGCAATTAAAGCGGGCGATACTCTGACTCATCAGCAGATGGTTCAGCTACTCTCTGATCTACACAAGACAGCCCATCGCTTTTCTTGCCCTCACGGCCGACCCACTGGTTTTCTTATATCGTTAGATGAGATCGAGAAAAAAATTAAGAGAAAAAATTAATATTTTTTGCTATATTTTTACGCGATATATTTTTACGCAAACACATAAAAGAGGGCTTTCATGAACAATTTTTTTAGATTAATTTTTTTAACAACAGTTTTAATCGCTCTAAAGACGACTTGCGCGGGCTTTAGTATAGAAGAGCAAATTGTGAAAAAGGTAGAAAAAATTGGCGGAATGGTGCCCTATTTTGACCCTTATGAAGGACGTTTTTTAAATCTTTCTAAAAGAGAAAGGTGTAGAGCAGAATGGGAAGAAAGTGAGGAGGGAAGAAGGTGGGCGAAAAAAAGAGAGAGTCTTTTGGATTGGGCAGATGAATGTAATTGTGGTGGTCTTTCGGTAGTAATAGAAAATCTTTTGAATGAAGAAGATGTTAATGAGGGTTGTAGAGGTGGCCAAATGGGCGAGTATTTGCATGCGATCGCTCAAGAAAAAGTTTTGGAGGCAGTTCGTGAATGTAAAGCTGATGAAAATTCAAATCTTGCTTCGACTATTCCGTTTTTACGGTTGTATTTTAAATTACAATTATTGTAACTTGATTTTTTAAATTTACATTCGTGTGTTAATAGGGGGGCTTGAGAAACAAAAGAGCTCCCATTTTTGTTTATTTTTTAGTGGCAGCGCGTTATCTGCACAATCACAAGTAGCTACACAAGTACTCAAAGTATTGGGCGGGTCTATTTATTATTATGTATAACTTCCATGGCAACTACCAACTCTTTGCCAAATATAGCAATACCATAACAAAAGATGGGGCCATGGTAACCTAAATCTTTTATTTCTGTTTTATAAGACAAATTTTTGATCTGCTCTAATGCTTCTTTTGCAGACTTGGTCAATATTTTTTCGTTATTTTTTGATTTTTTAGATTTAATTTTAGCTTTTTTAAATTCAATTAAAATACCAGGATCCTGCGGTGTTCGTGGCGCAAGCATAATATCATAACGACCAAGGCCTGATTCGCGGTTAGATTTGATGATATAACGATTAGAAAGTCCTGCTAATAACCCTAATACAAACATATGAATAGAGCGTTCAATATCGTCGATAGGCAAATCAAAAAAGCTACAACTATTTATAACAAATTTTTGTAAAAGAGTAGCGAGCTTGTTTTGATTACCTGTTATAAGAGCAGTAAATAGTTCAGTAACATCATCAGATGCCAATGTTTGGTTCATAGCTTCGGCAATTAATTTTTTATATAATTTTGCTATCTCCCTATTTGGTAATGCAAGAGTATAGTAATATTCATCATTTTTAAATACACGTGATGTTGCCGTAAGATAGCCGGTAAAAAGAAATATACTCCAAAATCCTTGAATACTATGAGTATTATTTTTAAGGTCTCGCAAAGAGACACCTTCATCTATTTCTTTATCGATAATTTCTTTACTAAGCAATAAAAGTTCTATATCATCTTTTATTGCTTGTCCTGATTTAGCAATGAGATCTTTAATAAGATTATTATTGCTGGTATTAGCCCAATAGGTGTTAAAATCCCCCGTATGTTTGATACAATTAAGCAAAGACCAAGGATTATAAATGTTAGTATTGCCAAATATATAGCCATCATACCAATTTTTAATTTCATTTTTTTTGTCGTAAAGATCATAATTAATTAATAATTGATCGACTTCTTTTTGAGTAAAGCCAAATTTATCAGAATATTGAGTATTTAATATGGTATATACAGAAAGATGATTGAGTCCTGAAAATATACCTTCTTTAGCTATACGGGTAATGCCAGTTAAAAAACCTTTTTCAAGTGCAGAATTTGACTTTAATACAGCTGAAAGTAAATTATACATAAATTCTACTATTTTTTCATAGTAGTTATGCAAATAAGCGTTTATTATAGGCGCATCATATTCATCTATTAAGACAATAGTTTTTTTTCCTGTTTGTTCGTACAATAAACGGGATAAAAATAGTAAGCTATTCATTAATTCTTGCTCAGATGCTTGTTGAGCTTTAAGTCGATTAAAAATAGCAATATCGTCTATATCGATTTTTTCTATAATAAAATTAGGTAAAAGTCGTTTGCATTCTGCTGATATGATAGCCGCGAGTTTTTCATAGGCTAATTTCCACGAATCAACTTTTATATCTTTAAAAGTTAAAAAAATAACGGGGTATTGTCCTTGAATGGCATGAAATTTTGGATCATTCCATATATTTGTATTTTCAAAAAGTTTGGCATTATTTTGATTTGTTTTTTCAAAAAAATATTTGAGCATAGAAAGATTTAATGTTTTACCAAATCGTCTTGGTCGAGGAGCTAAAATAACCTTACCTCCATCCAGCCAAAATTCTTTAATTAAGAGTGTTTTGTCGACATAAGCATATTTTTTATCGATAATTTCTTGAAAATCTTCAATCCCTATGGGCACTGTAGGGGTGATAGGATGGTGAGACATATAATGCTCCAGGCAATATTTTTTTACTCATTATTTCGTTTATAAATAAAATATAGATTATTCTGTTTATATTTTATTTATAAATTTAGGATCACTTATTTGTTTGGAAAAAGCAAATCTAAATGTGCTTGTGCTAGTTTTAGTATTTATTTGGTGAAAACTCGCACCAAGGTACACCGATCATGCGACCGTAGGTTGCCTAAATATTATTGATAAATTTTATCATTTAAAAACAGAAGTGATAATAGAGACTCTGTAGTTACTGCTGCTGCATATAGACGAAGAAAAACAAAGCAAAAAGCTTAGAATGAGAGCTTGTATAGTAAGGGCTTGTATGGTCGGATATAGATACTGTTGCTGCATTAGGCAATCTCCTTGTTAATAATGTATTTATATTCAAGTAATTTTTTATACATATACACTTTGCAGAGTGAGGGCACACTAAAAAACATAAAAAAAATAAAGAAGAAAAAGAGTGATCCGATAGCTGTCGCGACTATGTTAAATATATAATTATAAAGAAGAAGGTGACTGAGTATGAAGTAAAGAGGGCCCAAAATAATTCCTGCGCTTATCATAGACAGCAAGATGCAGGTGGCCCAAAATAAAATAATCATCAGATGAGAATACATCAATAGTTTGAGATGTTTGTGTGTTAATTGGTAGCTTTGTTTTAAAGATCCTATAATCGTTGATTTTTGTTCGATAATAAAAAAAATATAAAAACTTAAAAGAACGTAAATCAGGAAATTAGCAATTTCTATCAGAATGAATAAAGGTATTTTTATATAGTAGGTATTGATTAACGTATTAAAGAAATTAGGAACACAACTATATATTATTAGATAGGAGACTATCGTAATAATAATAGGCATTAGGTAAGAAAGAGATGAAGAAAATATATTTTTTAATATGATTGGTCTGTTATTATACACGTTCAATGCGATTGCTGAAAATTCTGCCACAACAATTGCATAGGGGATCAGTCCGCCTATATTTACTAAAAAAAGGATGCCCGGCGCAGCACGAACAGATCCAAAACTAATAACTGCATTTTGGAATATTAGATTAAATGATATATGGCCTATACATACGTATAAAAAAATAAAACAGATAACAATGCAGAAAAGATAGGTAGTTCCGAGAGCTAAAAAAGCTAAAATAAAGGGTTTCCATTCCTTTTGTAGTGTGCGTAGACCATAGATAAGTGGGTCTAAATAGTTAAACGGTCTGTTCGTTGGCCTATTGGCTTGCATCTAATAATCCTTTTTGTTGGCAGTTAAGGGTCTGTTCATGGTTAAGTAATTTTTTATAGGTATATACCAATGCCATAGATATAATATTTCCAAAAAAAACAGAAAATAATATTAAATATACGATAGTAATGAGTGGAATAAATACGGTACTTTCTAAAGAAAAAATAGGTAAAAACTGTTTTTGCAGAGTAATTAGTAGGTGGAAAAGATGATAGCTAGAATAAAGAGTGCTTATGATAATAAGAAAAAATATAATAGTTAGAGAAACAAAGATTTTTGTTAAATATAAAAAATGATTTTGGGTTAATTGCCAGCTTGCCCCTATAGCCTGTTCGGTAGTATATTTTTTTTCTACTATAAAATAAGATGATAGCGAAATTTTAAGTAAAAAAATAAAATATATTAATAGACACAATAGCCCAAACAGTAGCATAAACGGTAGCGCAAAAACAGATTTGAGATAAAAACCAGAAGTATCTATTTTAAGATAGTCTGGTAGAAGAATCAAAAACCAAATTACTATAAATTGGGGAAGATATACAAAAGAATCTATAAAGTTTTTTTTAAAAGATGGTTGTCTGTTATTATATACATCTAATGCCAATAAAACAGAAAAAGCATCAATCCAAGCCATCCAAAAAAAGATTCCAACTTGTATCCAGACAAATCGTTTAAGATTATAAAAATAATAAAGCCATGTACTAAAAGGAGCTTTTTCTAAAGAATAAAAAAGAGAAACCAGCTTCCCCCATACTATTTGTGCTCCATTATTAAATAGAAGTGCTAATAGTGCACCGACGATGATTATAATACATAGAAAAAAAAAGGTGAGGATAAGGGATGCTTTTAAAAATGTGGGCCAGATATGAAAAAATACTCTAAACCCATATTTTAGGGGGGCAAGAGGCGTGATGGGAGACTTTTGCATGTGCTATTTTCCGTACTATAATTTTTTTGCGTAAAAAATAATTACCATAAAACAATATAAAAAAAGGTGATTGAAAAAATCAATCAAAACAGTTTTTCAAAAATGAAATAGCAGAAATTAAAGCTGCTTTTATTTTAAAAACAGACATACTGATTAAAGAGGGACTTCAGCGTGTATAGACTCTGTATTTTCAGGAAGGACAGGTACCAAGCTACGATACATATAGGTGGTAGCGAGTGCTTGTATAATAAAGTGTGTTGCCAAATAAAGACCGGTAACAAGACCTTGCAGGAGTATGATCATAATTGAATTGTTGTAACAGCAAAAGTAAGTATGGTAATTTTTTGCTACTATAGTTACACCAATAATAGCAACAATATAGAGACTAAGCAGTATAATATCGATAATAGCATATGATGTTACTATTTTTGACTTATTATCACCATTGATTAGCTTTTTACTTTCTCCCCATACTGTTTTAGCGTTATATTGCTTGTCGATTGCATAATGTATAATAAAAATAACATATATGTGGTGGGTAATATAGAGAGAAAGAATGATATTAATCACTACTATTATTGTTGGCAATAATAATTGGGCTAGATAAAAAGGCATATAGCTCAATAATAAGCTATAGGGTATTATGAAAATAAGAGATAGATATAGAGCAGTAAGAAAAAGCGAGGATGGAATTTGATTAAAATGTGAACATATTTGCCTCCAGGTACACACACCAGAATCATACCATTTCAACGATACGTATATATATATTAGACGGATAGTGCTCATAATAAATAGTGCTATAAGGTATGAAAGTAGTAATAATAAGAATGCCGCGCAAGAAGATCCTATGAGGGTAAAGCTATATGGGGAACTCAGTAATAGCGCAAGCATAAAAATTATTGCTAGGATTAAAATAGTGTATACCATAAGAAATGGCACTGTTACATAAAATTTACTTAATAAAGTTTTTAACGCATAAATAAATGGATCAAAAATTCCAAAAGATGGCTTTTGCATATACGACTACCCCTTGTTATGGTAACAATACTATTATTGTATGAGAAATAAAATTGTTACGTACTTTTACTATCTTATATAAAAAAGATAATAAAAATAATAAGAATAAAACAATAGTTTTTATGCTGAGTGTAGCTATTCTGCTTGTTATTGATTTTTTTTTGGTTCTATTTCTATTTCTATTTCTGTTTCTTTGTTTGCATTATCTTGAGCTGCTAATAGCACTACTCCAAATGCTACTCCTCCGAATGCTGCCACTCCTGCTATGGAGCCACATAAGATTGTTGTTCCTGTTACAAATGTTGCTCCTGATAGCACTATGCCTTCTTTGCCGGGTGCAATTTTTCCTGCGCTTCTAAGAATTTTGCAACAACTTTTTCGTGTTCTATGATCAGCAGAGAAGGACAAGAAGGGAAGTGTAATAAGCGCGATCGATAATGCAATTGTTGTGGAATTTGATTTCATAAAATGCTCTTCGATAACTATTTAAACAATAAACACGTTGGGAATTATACACGAATTAATATTTTTTTGTAAGTTTTGATCGAGCATAAACTTTATCATGGATGGCTTTGGGCGCGCAAAACATATCTCTATGCAGGAGTATTGAGATTTTCGTCAAGATCGGTAGGGGTAGGGTCTTACACAACATCTAGGCTAGTTTTTAATGAATCGTCAATTATTGCTTGTTGAGTGTTGCTGGGATTGTTGTATTGTGTTTGCCGCAGCGACTTTTCTATTTTCTCTTTTGCAATTACCATTCCCAAAAGCAGGGTTCCTGCTCCCAGTACGAATCCTATTATTTGTCCTACTTCTTCTCCAGTGTTTTTTCCTACTGCTTTTCCTATTGTACCTAGGGCAGAGCCTCCTGCTGTTGCTCCTGTTGCTAATAACAAACCCGCTGTTCCTACTGTTATTCCAACCCCTGTTAGTTCTAGGAGCCCACCAGCAACTCCTGTTGCTGTTGTTACTAATGCGCCTCGTCCTTTAGGTTTTTTTTCTGCTTGTTTTTCAGAATTTTGTGTCGCAGTACACAAACTAGGAGAAGATAAAAAAGACGCTGTAATGAACAAAATTAATAATACGATTGATTTTCGAGTATATGATTTCATAAGTTTTTTCTTTTTATTTTATAGTTGTATCAATTAACGCTATTTGCTGCACTGATTGTTGCGGCGCTTTGTCTATTGTTTTTTATTTAGTCGATCTTTCTACAGCTTTTCTTACCATTACTGCTAACAATGTTCCTCCCACTAATCCTAATCCTGCTCCCCCGACGGCCGCTATTGCAGTTAATTCTACTGCTCCCAATGCCGCTAAGCTTACCACTCTGGCCGTTAGTATTTTTGCGCATACAGCGCCCTTTAATCCACCTTTTATTCCACCGAATGCAGCACCTACTGCTATCTCTAGCAATTTTTGCTGGCAATTAGATCTTTCTGCTGTTTGAGTCTCAAAATCACGGGAGCTTGAATTACAAAAGCTATTGAAAGATAAAAAAGGGGCCGTAACAAATAAAATTAATAATAAAATTGATTGGTGAGTATGTAATTTCATAAAATTTCTCTCTTTTTAATTATTTCACTTTTTCAGTTTGGCTGATTGGCAGAGATGGGGGGTCAGTATTTGATTTTGTAGCTTCTTCTGCGCGTAAACGCTTTATTTTTTGTTTATATTCAGCGTCGTTTGTCAGTGCCGTTACTATTCCTGAAGTAGCTCCTACAGTAGCTCCTGCGATAGCTCCTCCCGCTATTGATCTTTCTGTTTCCGTTATTGTTTTTTTTTCTGTTCCTATAACTGCTCCTATCATCGCTCCTATGAACATTCCCATTGCTGCTTCTGTTACTATCTCTATATAACCATTTATCCAGGACCTGTTTTTTTCTTTTATTGGCATTGTAGTTTCATGCGGAGTTAAAGCGCAAAGATGAGCAGAAGGTAAGAGTAGTGCTATAGTAAGTATAGTCAATGGTATAATTGTTGCTTGAGCAGGTGATTTCATAAGGTTTTTTCCATAAATTGTATAATAATTGTATAAATACTTAAATAATTAATATATTTAAGATTATAGCTTAATTGAGGCTTTTTTGCAAATTTGAAATTTTTAACAGAAAGGGGTAGCTAGTTTTTTGTTTTTCGTAGCTAAATTCTTGGTAGAAGCTAAATTCTGGCTATAGCAGCTCTAATGTTTGCTGCACGTAATTTTTTATGAACTTCGTCAATAAATAGATTTCGTGCTTGCTCTATAGCAGCTTTGTGAACCCATATTTTTATTCTGAGTTCATTGATAAGAGAGGGGGATTTTTCAGTACCGCAATAAGCAGATTCTTCATAGACTCGAAATAGATTAATTGTGGGTTTTGGATCAGTTAAAAAAACAATAGTATGTGTTATATTGCTTTGTGCTATGGCCTCATGAATTAAGTCAGTCACTGTTTTTATTTCGTAATCAGATGAAAAAGATAATGAAAAAGAGATTGCATGAGTATCATAATATGTTTTATTGATGACTATTTTTTTTATAAAGAACTCGTTGGGAATGCGAATAAAGGTATTGTCAGTTGTTCGTATTTTTATTGATATGAGATCAATTGATTCTATAATTCCGGTAAATGAATCGCATTGCACTTGATCTCCAATAGCACATGATCCTTCTATCAATAAAAAGATGCCACTAATAATATTAGCGACACTGGTTTGGGCGGCAAATGCAACGGCTATACCGATGATTCCGGCGGCACCTAAAAGAGCTGATAGATGAAAGCCCAGATCGTGTAGAATTGATATACTTAAAAAAACGCATCCGGCATATAAAATGATATTTTCAATTAATACACTTATGTGTAAAGACAGGTGCTTTCGGGTGATTTTTCCCAGTGCTTTTCGAGCAAGCCATAAAGCTGGTAGTCCAACACAGATTGCCATAAGAATTCGTATGATAACAGAAAAATTGGGATTATTTATTGCCATAATATTTTTCGTTAGCTTATATATTTGCTTTATACAAATATTGATAGTTTTTTGTTAAAAACGATTAAACCATTTTCCCCATATGATGCCTATCGATCGTGGCTGGTATAGTTTTACGCCATGAAGAATTAAATAAATGCCTACGATAATACAGGCAAGTCGCCATAAAAGATCGTAAGTAGCGCCAAATATGCATATTGCACCAGCGGTCATGCAAATTATGCCAATCATTTTTTGGTTGGTCATAACAATATCCCTTTTTATTTTTTTTATTATCAATATGGTAATAACAACTATAACTTTTATAATTATTGTACTAATTTGTTTAAAAAAAAGCTATATCTGTAGGAGCATGCAGGCATATGTTTTTGTGTAAGAAAATATCTAGCGTGTCTGGATTATATTAAAGCTATTTCTTTTGAAAAGTATGGTTTTATTTGCTCAACCACCGATTTTCTCCCATTGGTACGACGTCATATGAGCCACCAAATAATGGATGCCAATCTTTTTTTTGCCGTTCTTTTTTTTCTTGGAAGGTAAGAGCATCTAGCCAAGCATACATAGCTTCTTCGCGTGCTTTTGCTCGTTGGCGCGGTGAGGGGTTTTTAGGGTGGGCTCGTATTCTCTCTAGTCGCTTTAGCTCTTTTTGTTCTTCTGGGGATGCATTTGCTGCAAAGAGTGTTTTTTGTTCTATATCTCGAGGCAGTATAATTGGAGATCCGTCTTTATCGTATATTGGGTTTTTGTGTGTATCTAACACGGTAATATTAGAACCTGTATCTATAGTCACCAAAATTACCGTCCGTTCTTTTTTGTTAAACAGATAGACTACTACTAATGTTTCGCTATCTTTTTTTTTAACTCTTGTAATTCTATAATCATCAAAGTTTAGTAGTGAAGCTTTTTCTACATCCATTCCATAAATGGGTGATAGGGCTAATAAAAATAAGATAGTTAACGTAATTGATTTCATAAATTGTTCCCGTTGTCGGTATAGATATTTTATTTAGTCACTCCCAGCCAAGAACAGTTGTGTGTATTGTAGAGGGCGCGGAGTAGACTCTACATAATACTTTTGTGTGTATATTTTTTAGTGACTATTTAATTACCCCACACTTGCGTGCGGGGGCCCCATTTTAACGTGTCCTATTTATATGCATTTTGAGTATCGTCCTGAGTTGGTAGTATGGGCATAGGATTATTTATTTGCTCAACCACCGATTTTCTCCCATTGGTACGACGTCATATGAGCCACCAAATAATGGATGCCAATTTTCTTTTTGCCGTTCTTTTTCTTTTTTATCTTTAGCCTGCAATGCAATTTTTTTATCTTGCTGCCAACGAGCGTCGTCTAGTTTTTTTTGCATTCGAAAAACTTCTGTAGAGTTTTGTGCTTCAACTTCTCGGCTAAAATTCAACTTAGCTTTTGCGGCTCGCCATTCCCTTTTTTTTTTTTGTTGCTGTTGACACCATAACTGTTTTCTTGACTGTTTTTTTGCGGCTTTTTCCTTTTTATGCGTTGTTGCTTGGCGGCGCTGTGAGAAGACTTTGTGTGCTAGTGAAGGTTTTTCTGCATCCATTCCATAAATGGGTGATAGAGCTAATAAAAATAAGATATTTAATATAGTTTTTTTTCATAAATTGATCCTAAAAATATTCTGTTAGTGCGAAATGGGATATAAGTATAAAATATAGTTTTTAATTGTTGCGGCTATCAAAGGGCATTAAAGCGTGACTGCTGCCGGACCACCTTTGCTGCCTAAACCCATTGTCAAAACCTGCCCCATGCTCGTCGCCATACACTAGTTCAAGTCGGTTAAGGTGCTTTGCAAACTTTATATCTTCTTCTTCGTCGTTTTCTTTGGCTTTACGAATAGCTTCTTCGGCGTTATGTTTTTCTCTTTTTTTTCGGTTTTCTGCCCTTATTTCGGCCACTATTGCTGCATTTTCGATTTTTTCTTGCGCAGCCTGTTTGGCGAGCTGCTGCTCTAGCATATTTTTAGTATGCTGTTTGAGGGCCTCTAAATCACTTTGAACTAGGTCTTGCTGTCGAAGTTTTTCGTTAATAGATCTTTTGAAGATAATTTGTTGTTGTGTTTGGAAGACAAAGTCTTTTAAACTTGCGCCTTGTTGTGACGGAATAAGAACTTGGTCAGAGGATTTTTTTTCTTCGATTGCGGCTTCAATTACGGCTTGATCTGGAGCTTGTTTACGCATCACAAAAGCATAATTTTGTTCTAGCTGAGGCATAAAAGTTGGCACTTTAGACTGTTGGGGGACGAATGGTTGGCACGGCAGGCGCAGATTTTTGATATAGTTGAATGTATCCAAGAGAAACGTAAAAACATCTCCTTCGGATGCACCTTGTTGGTCTTGTCGGACTTGTCTGATTGCTTGTATAGCTTCGGCTTCTTGTGTGGCTATTCGTTGTGCGTGATTATTTCTGTGATAGGCTTCTAAAGTACAAAAACGGTGTACTTCGCGTTGAAGTATAATTTGTTTATCCTGCGGTGAAATTCTTTGATCACTATTGATAGCTCGCATGTTGCATTTATGTCTATTGTGTTGCACGGTGAAAAATTTATCGAATTGTTGTTCTTGAACATTTAGTACTTTTTTAACACTATCAAAGAACTCGTTTATTTTTTGTTCACAGGCATCAATGTTAGTTGGGCGATCGCTATTGTTTTGTTGGCCATTTGTAGCAAGCGATTGTGGCCGATAGGCGATAGCTGGGCGAGGAGTGTTAGCAGCGGCTGAGCGTTCGGCTTCTTCTCGCTGCTGTTGACGGATTGCTTTATTGTGTTGAGCAGCTAGCAGAGTCGCTTGTTGACGGTCCTCTTCTTGTTGACGAGCTTTTTGGGCATTAGCTTCATCGAGCAATTGTTCTTGTCGTCGCTTGTGTTCCTCTAATATGAGAATATTTATTTCACCTGTTGTTAAAGTGCTGACAAACGCTAGTGTAGTGCTAGATAGCTCAATTGGCATTATATCATATGGCATTATATCATAAAATACCTGGTAACCCTGTATTTTAAAATTGCCGTTTTTGTCGCAGTCATCTTCAGATAGTACTGCCCTAGCACGTATTGTTTGCTTGTTTCCTTCTTTATCAACTATACATTTCTTTCGTTCATCGATTAAGTCACAATTAAAATCAACTATTATTTTTTTATCTTTTCTTTCGATGATTTTCAAACTACTACAATTAATATTTTCATGCTTGTATAATAGTTTTAACTGCGGTGGCTGGCTTTGTTGTTGGGGCAAGCTATCGGCTGAGCGTTCGGCTTCTTCTCTCTGTTGACAGATTGCTTTATTGTGTTGAGCAGCTAGCAGAGTCGCTTGTTGACGGTCTTCTTCTTCTTGTTGACGAGCTTTTTGGGCATTAGCTTCATCAAGTAATTGTCGTTGATGGGCCTTTTCTTGTTGGTGAATGGCTCGTTGTTGTTGATTTACCTCTACTGGTACGCTTGCAACATTGCTTATGTTTTTAGGCGATTGTGGTTGTTGGGTGATTTGCGGCTGTGGAACCTGTTTTTGTTCTTGGATGGCCGGAGTTTTGGTCGTTGGAGGAGTTTTTTTTCGTTGTTTGGTACGCATTTTGCTTTGCTGAGGTTTTTTCTTGTTTTTAGTAGTCTCTTTTTTACGATTCTCTTTTTTAAGACTCTCTTCTTTGCATAATTCGAGAAAATTTTTGGTGGCTTCTTTGTCTTTTTGTTGATGAGCTAATTCTTGTTGGCGAGCTAATTCTAATTTTTCTTTCACGCGTTTTTTTTCTTCTTGTTGGCGAAGTTCAGCGTCTGATTTTATTTTGAGAGCTTTGTCTTGGCTGATTTTTTCTTCTAACAATTTTATCTCTTTTAGAACAGCTTCTTTTAGAACAGCTTTTTTTTCTTCTAGTATTGCTTCTTGTTGTAGAACTTCTTCTTTGCGGATCTGTTTCTCTTTTTTGGATAAATTTCGCTGATTGCTTTCATGTCTAGGATTAAGTGCTCTAACTACCTCATCATTGATAATAAGTGTATAGTATCCTTTTTCGCTAAGCGCTTTTATTGCTTCTGCACTCATGGCAGGATCAGGAAATATTGATTTTACTTGATTTTTTAGTCCTGCGCATACGGTTTGGTCTGGAGTTTCTGGACAACAACAGGGGGTATGGCCTGAGGCCATTGCAGGAATGGGCGATGAGACTAATAGCAATAAGGCGATTAATATAGTTGTTTTCATAAATTGTTCCTAAAGTATTCCATTAGACTGATATGTGTTTTTTTATATATATGTTTAGAAGCAAGTAATTTACGCAATTTAATTATTATTGTATTGTTTTTGTGTTCTAGTTTTTTAATTGTACTGCTTTATTTAGTCATGTCAAACTGAAAAATTAAAAAAAGCTGAATTATCCAGTGTTTTGGCGTAAAAAATGCGCATACAAAAGTATTAAGGGTCCCCGCGGCAGTGGGGTAAAAATAACTATGCTTTAAGATTGTTGGCGGTTTGGTATTCTGTTATAATTTTATTAATAGTGTTGGTTTTGTTTTATTTTTGCATTGCAAGGGGATTAATTGTATGAAATCATCTGAAATACGTTCTCGTTTTTTTACCTTTTTTGGTAACTTATCTCATGAAACAGTTGCTAGTTCATCATTAATTCCAGCACAAGATCCGACGCTTCTTTTTACCAATGCCGGCATGAATCAGTTTAAAGATCTTTTTTTAGGATTAGAAAAACGGAACTACACACGAGCAGTGAGTATTCAAAAGTGTGTACGCGCAGGCGGAAAACATAATGATCTGGATAATGTAGGTTTTACCAAAAGACATCTTACTTTTTTTGAAATGATGGGTAATTTTTCTTTTAACGATTATTTCAAAAAAGAAGCTATTCGTTATGCGTGGGATTTTTTAACAAAAGAACTCGCTATTTCTCCAGAATTTCTTCATGCTTCGGTTTTTTTTACCGATGACGAATCATATGCAATATGGCTTAATGATATAGGGTTACCTGCGGAAAAAATTCACCGATTAGGGGAAGAAGAAAATTTTTGGGCAATGGGAGATACCGGGCCATGTGGACCGTGTACAGAAATTCATATTGATCGTGGCGCTGCATATGGGTGTGCTGATGGCATCGATTGTGGACCGGCTTGTGTTTGTGATCGTTTTTTAGAGATTTGGAATGTGGTGTTTATGCAATTCGATCGCCAAGCAGATGGTGTTTTAAAAGAACTTAAGCAAAAAGGGGTTGATACAGGGATGGGGCTCGAGCGACTTTCTGCCGTTATGCAAAATAGAGACTCGGTTTTTCAGACGGATCTATTTACCCCCTTTATTGCTCGCATTCAAGAAATAACTAAAGTAGTGTATGCAGAACAAGAAAATGAATTAAAAGCAGCATTTCATGTGCTTGCAGATCATGCGCGCTCGGCAACACTTTTGATTAATGATGGTGCAGCTCCTTCAAATGATGGACGTGGGTATGTGTTGCGAAAGATTATTCGTAGGGCGGCTTTATTTGCAGAAAAATTGAGCGACAATCATGCGTTATTTCCTGAACTTTCGCGCACCGTGATAGCAGAGCTATGTGCATATTATCCAGATTTGGTGTTAAATGGCACGCTGATTTACGAAGTGTTAACGAGTGAAATAGAAAAGTTTGCCCACAATCTGGTAAGAGGCAAAGCTATACTTATCAAGTATTTTCAAGAAAGCACTGCATCTAAAAAAATAACCGGTGCTCAAGCATTTAAAATGTATGATACGTACGGCTTTCCTTTAGAGTTAATTGTTTTGATTTCTCAAGAACATGGCTATACGGTCGATCATAAAGAGTTTGATGCAATGATGCATAAGCAACAGATGCAATCGGGCAAAAAACAGACTGATCCATTGGATAGCCTTGAATTTGATGAATCTATTCAGACTATTTTTACCGGCTATACAGAATTACGTACAGAGTCTACTGTGCGAGCTTTGGTTTTTCATGATACATTAATTGATAAAGTTGCTGCTGGTACAAAATGTTGGGTAATTTCTCCAAAGTCACCTTTTTTTATTGTTGGTGGCGGTCAGGTTCCCGATACTGGTTGGATTATAATTGGTGATTATAAAATATCTATTTTGAGTTTACGATTTATTAATGGAAGAATTGCCGCACAAATAGAAACTCCAATAGATCTTGAAGTAGGACAAGCCATTGTAGCAGAAGTAAATAGTGAATGGCGTACCTATGCAATGAAAAATCATACAGCAACGCATTTATTGCAAGCTGCTCTGATTGAAGTATTGGGCAAAACGGTAAAGCAATCAGGCTCTTTGGTTCATCCGGATTATCTACGTTTCGATTTTACGTATCATGAAAATATATCTGACGATAATTGCAAAAAAATAGAAGCATTAGTAAACCAGAAAATTCAAGAAAACATTCCTGTTTCAGTAACCGAAAAAAGTATGAGAGAAGCGGTCAAAGAAGGAGCGCTCGCTTTTTTTGGTGACAAATATAATCCTGATAAAGTTCGGGTAATTGGTATAGATAGTTTTTCTATTGAGCTTTGTGGCGGTACGCATGTTACCCGTACCGGTGCAATTGGGGCTTTTAAAATAGTAGAGGTATCAGCATTATCAGCAGGACATAGACGAATTGTTGCAGTAACGGGACGCGCTGCGATTGCTCTGTTCCAAGAAACATTTTATACGGTAAAACAGCTCAGCCAAGAATTTAAAGTAAAAAGAGAGCGTATTGTTGATGCAGTGATCACGCTAAAATCAGACAATAAAAAGCTTAAAGGCGAGATTAGCGCTATTAAAACAGAGCTTTGGCAGGCGAATCTTGGTAGTTGGTTGTCTCAGGCAACTTCTGTTAATACTGTCCCTTATTTATACGTTGAAGTAGAAAATGCGTCCGGCCAAGATTTAAAAGATATTGCTACGTTAATTGGTCAAAAATGGCATGGTTTTTTGTTTGTGCTCAGTCGTGTTTCAGGTACAATAGCAAACAATACTCAGGTGTTCTTTTTTGCTCATATAGCGGATGAGTTTAAATCCCTCGTTGATCTTAAAAAATTTGCTGATTGGTTAAAAAAGACTTATAATTTGTCTGGCGGTAGTATGAATAATGCCATTAGAGGGGGAGGAGAAATGGAGTCTATTAATATGTTAGATCCTATTAGGGGATGGCTTAAAAAGCATGCTCAATAAAATTTTGGCTATAGTAGTTTAATAGAGTGTTTGTTTTTTATCATATTTTATACTTGTAGGATTTTTATGTTTTCACGATATTTTTTTATGTTTTTGTTGCTAAGCGCTGCTCCACTTTTTTCTGCAGAAGCACCTACTTCTGAGAAGCGAAAAAATCTAAAAAATCAAATTTATACAATATATGGTCAAACAATGATGTGGGAAATGGCGGGGAAAACTCTGGTATTGCCTAATGGTAAACCTATATCATCACAAACGGCAAAAGAGGATTATGAAGCTTTATGTGCTGAAGAGCAAAAAGCTGAGTAATTTTTTAAAGTAAACCCAATATAAGATTAGTTGCCTGATCTATCAATGCATCAACAGCGGCCTCGGGCTCGCAAAATGGTTGCAAAACATAATCAGGCACAGCTTCTTTGTTTGCAGGTCTGCCAATACCACAGCGTACTCGCATAAAATCTGGGCCATAAGCGCCGATAATTGATCGCAATCCATTATGTCCTTTGTGGCTGCCACCAGTTTTTAATTTTACGGCGCCAAAGGGTAGTTCAAGTTCATCGTGAACGACGAGTATATTTTCTGCTTTAATTCCCTGTTTTGCGAGTGCCGGAATAACGCGACCAGAATTATTCATAAAAGTCGTTGGTTTTATGAGTATTATTTTCTGATCATTAATAGTAATGGTAGTGCTAATCTGTTCATTTTTTTCTTGCCATACGCCACTATATATATCAGCAAGACGATCTAGAATTCGAAATCCTATATTGTGTCTCTGATAATAATGTTTGTCGGTGGGGTTGCCAAGACCGATAATTGCTTTTATTTGATTGTTTATTTGTTTCATAGTTAGCTTTTTTTTTCTTTATTTTTTTCTATCGTGTTTTTTTGCTCAACTTTTTCCCCTGTATACGTGAAAACAAACACAGCTGTCGTAGCGCCATTTATTGACCAGCTCATTGGTAATGAATAAGTGCGATCTAGTTGAAAGCCATGTGCTTGATAATCAGGTAATTCTTTGAAGGTGATAATTTTTAATCCTTTGCGATTTATTTCTTCAAACTTACGTACTAATTTTTCTAAAAGCTCGGGGGCAAAACAGCTAGAGGCCATATAGATAATTGTCGCATCGCTTATATCTGTTTTTAGGATATTTTCATGGTAAAAATCGATTTCTCGTTCTTCAATATTAGTATGATTATAGCGAGAGAAATACGGCGTTTTTTTGAAAGAATCGAGCGCAGATAGAGCTCTATTGTTGCGAGAAATGGATAATTCAATGCCTATGGCCTTGCGTACAGGGGTATTTAAATAGACCTGTATTACCACTTTACCAACCCCAGATCCAAAATCATAGAAGACGTCAGTTGGCCCAAATGACTCTTTATCTAAAATGTATTGTAGAGAGTCGTAAAGAATTTCGCCATAGATAGAGCATTTTTTAGTATATCCTCCTTCTATGGATGCCCGTTCTTCGGGAGAGAGCTCTATGAAACCCGTAATGTTTTTATACAATTCTTCCATTATTTTTTTACTGAGATCTTTTTTCTCGTTATCTATCGCATAGCTAAAATTCGCTGTTTTTGTATTTTTAGGAGTATGATTAACGAATTTCATTAAAACAATAAATATAAAGATAAAAATTATAAAAATAAGGCTTGAAACAAGAATAGATCGTAATTGTTTTTTCATGTTTTTAAGGTCTCCCAACATCGATAATCGCTTTTATCTGATTTTTTATCTGTTCCATAGTTAGCTCTTTTTTTCTTCTTTTTTTTCTTTTTCTTCTATCGTATTTTTTTGTTCAACTTTTTCCCCTGTATACGTGTAAACAAACACAGGTGACGTAGCGCCATTTTTTGACCAACTCATAGACAACGAATAAGTGCGATCTAGTTGAAAGCCATGTGCTTGATAATCAGGTAATTCTTTGAGGGTGATAATTTTTAACCCTTTACGATCTATTTCTTCAAACTTGTGTACTAACTTTTCTAAAAGCTCGGGGGCAAAACAGGTAGAACACATGTAAATAATGGTGGCATCTTTGATGTCAGCTTTAAGAATATCTTGATTGTGAAAGGCGAGCTCTCGCTTTTTATTATTGATATAATTATATTGAAAAGATGGAAGCATATTGTTGAAAGCTTTGAGTACATTTTGAGCACTATTATTGCGAGAAACAGATAACTCAAGGCCGATAACCTTGCGTACTGGTGTATTTAAGTAGATTTGCATCACTACTTTACCAACACCAGATCCCAGATCATAAACAACATCGTCAAAATTAAATGGTTCTCTATCTAAAATATATTGGAGAGAGTCATAAAAGATTTCACCATACGTAGAGCATTTTTTAGTGTATCCTCCCTCCACGCATGCACGTTCTTCAGGAGAGAGCTTTATAAAGCCAGTAATGTTTTTATATAATTCTGACATTATTTTTTTGCTGCGATCTTTTTTTTCATTATCTATTGTTTGGTGACTTGTTGTTTGTTGGGTCGTTATTTTGTTTTGATTTTTAAATTCATAATCAAAGTACACGATTAAAGTAACAAAAATTATAATACCGAGAGTGGTAAAAAGAATAGGCCATAGTCGTTTATTCATATATTTTAATCCATTAATTTAATAAATTATATTTTTTAGCTTAAATCTAGTATTGTCAGTTATACTTCATCGGCCATACACCACTTTTTTTACCTCACCTGACTTACCCAATCTTTTACCCCAGCCTGCCGGCCGTGGACCCCGGGTTTTTTACCCCAGCCTGCCGGCCGTGGACCCCGGGTTTTTTACCCCAGCCTGCCGGCCGTGGACCCCGGTTTTCGATGGGGACCCCAAAACTCGGCGGGAACCATATCTCAGTGCGGGGCCCACAGGGCCCCGTCCAAACACCCCCTGGTGGGGGGTTAATGCATTAATTCTAATAATAGCTGTGTTATTGTGCTAGGGTTCCCTTTTCCTCCGGTTTTTTGCATCGCTTTACCTACAAAAAAACCGAGCAAGCGCTCATTGCGGGTACTTTTATATTGTTCGGTCTGTTGACCGTTTTCTTTTATTATTTCTTCTACTATTTTTTTAAGATCTTCTATTGAATCTATTTGTTCTAACCCTAATTCTTTTACTATGTCTTTAGGCTCCCTACCAGTTTGGGCTACCATTTCAAAGATTTTTTTTGCAGCACTGCCATTAATAGTTCCTGCATCGATCATGTTAATAATTGAAGCTAAGAGAGCAGGCGTAATTTTGCATTCAGCAATCGACACTTTATTTTCTTTTAAATAACCAATAAAATCACGCAAAATCCAGTTAACAAGTTGCTTGCTTTGAGTATGCAAACGTGCTTGATCAAAATAGGTTGCAAGATTTTTATCTTCAACCAAAATCTCTGCTTCGTAGGGCGCTAAGCCGACTTGAGAACAGAGGCGCTCAAACTTTTTGTTAGGCAACTCTGGTAACATTGTTTTTTTTTCTTCTATCAATTGATCATCAATGATAATAATAGGCAGATCGGGATCGTTAAAGAAACGATAGTCTGCGGCTTCTTCTTTGGTACGCATGACAACAGAACATTTATTTTTTGTATCCCATAATCGCGTTTCTTGTGCTATTGAGCCACCATTTTGGATGATAGTAATCTGTCTTTCAATTTCATATTCGATTGCATCGCCAATGAATTTAAATGAATTAATATTTTTAAGCTCGCACTTGGTTCCTAACCGATCGGTACCTTTTTTTTTAACAGAAATATTAGTATCTGCTCTAAAGGCTCCTTCTTCCATATTGCCGGAGCAGATATCAAGATATTGAACAATAGTTCTTAATGCTTTTAAGTATGCTTTTGCTTCATAGGTACTGGTGATATCTGGTTCACTGACAACTTCCAGGAGAGGGGTTCCTGCACGATTAAGGTCAACAAAACTCTCATTGCTCATAGAAGAGTGTATATTTTTTCCTGCATCTTCTTCAATATGAATGCGATTTAAACGGATATTTTTAATGCTTCCATCTTCTAAGCGAATAGGCACGTACCCAGCACGACACACAGGTTCGTATTGTTGGGTAATCTGGTATCCTTTTGGCAAATCAGGATAAAAATAATGTTTTCTATCAAAAACAGATTGATGAGAAATAGCCGCATTGGTGGCAAGGCCGAGTAGAATGGCAGAATCTATTACCTCTTTATTTAATACGGGTAGTGATCCGGGGTAGCCTGCGCAGATGTTGCAAATATTGCTATTCGGATCTTTGTTTGTAGCATTGGGGCATGAGCAGAAAATTTTAGTAGCAGTGGTAAGTTGCACATGGACTTCAATGCCAATGGTTAATTCAAAATCAGGAAAATTATCAAGATTAGAGGCTGTTTTTATCATTATTCTTATTCTCTTATTATAGAAAGCTTATCATAAAAAAATTATTATACTTTTTCTAATTATAGATCGAATATTTTATTTAGTCACTCCCAGCTAATAATATTTTGGCTGGCTATTTGTGTTCGATTTTTGCCTCATAACTTACGGCGCGCCCCCGTATTTTTAGCAGGGCCCCCGCAGAGGGGCCCCGTCCGTATAACGTGCGCCCGGCATGTGCGCGACTTGCTGGTGAAAGTCCAGAATGGCGAAGATAACGAAGCCATTAGCCAAAGGCAAGGGTGTCCGCCGTGAGGTGGAATCTGAAGGAAGCCGGCGGCAAAACCTCGGCCCGAGGAACACGAACTTTAAGCGAGGCTAACGATAGTGGAAGAGTCTGCGTTTCAAGACAAAAGCCATGGTTATCAAAACTATCGAGAGTAAATAGAGCGGGTGTATGAGGTGAAAGGGCGCGCAATTACCCGGGGAGATCTGCTAACACGCCGACTGAGTCGGCAAGCCGCAAAGCAATTTGCGATTGAGTTAGCAGAAGTCAGCAGACGGCATAGTACTCACGGAAAAAAAAAATGTGAGGAAGGCCTGAACATGGATGATAAAGATATGAGTGATATGTACATAGAGGATGCAAAGAAAGCAGAAAATCGGAAAAAAAAATGAACCCCGACCATCATTGGGAAGAAGCAGTGAATCCTGTCAGGGCCCAATGAGGAGCAGAGCAAACTTATGACACAAATTAACAACCATATTTTAGCAAATGATAGTACCAACTTGATGGAAAAGGTCATCGAGCACGGTAACCTTAAGCGAGCTCTTAAACAAGTTGAAAGCAACAAAGGCGCTGCAGGCATGGACGGTATGAGCGTCAAGCAACTTCGTCCCTACCTGCAAGAGCACTGGTTGCGTATCAAACAAGAACTACTTGATGGGACCTATAAACCAGCTCCCGTACGTCGAGTCGAAATCCCGAAACAAGACGGTGGAGTCCGCGAACTAGGAATCCCAACAGTACTCGATCGTTTTATCCAACAAGCAATTCAACAAGTATTGACGCCAATATTTGAACCAATATTCTCCGAATTTAGCTATGGGTTTAGGCCGAAGAGAAGTGCCCGACAAGCAGTTCTTAAAGCTCAAATCTATATCAAAGACGGCAAGAAAATTGTTGTTGATATTGATTTAGAGAAATTCTTTGATCGCGTAAATCACGACTTGCTCATGACAAAGATCACAAAGCAAGTACAAGACAAGCGTATACACAAAATTATTCGCAGATATCTACAAGCAGGTGTAATGCTGAATGGCTGCTGTGTAAGTACGGGGGAAGGAACACCGCAAGGTGGACCAATAAGCCCACTACTTTCGAATATCATGTTGAATGATCTGGATCATGAATTAACAAAGAGAGGACACTTTTTTGTGCGATACGCAGATGATTGCAATATCTACGTATCAAGCAAGAAAGCGGGTTTGCGAGTTTACGACAGTATCTCAAAGTTTATAAAAGAACGATTGAAACTTAAAGTAAACGAGCAGAAAAGCGCAGTAGACTTCCCAATGAGACGTAAATTTCTAGGATTCTCATTCACTTCGTGTCGAAAAGTCAAGCTACGAATTGCACCTAAAACGAAAACTAAGTTCATGGACAAAATCAGAGAACTCACAAGCCGGAGTAAGGGCATATCGATGGAAGAGAGACTGAAGAAGCTTAACGCCTATCTCATGGGATGGAGCGGATACTTCGGTATTGCACAAACGAAGAGTGTATTCCAAGATCTTGACAAATGGATACGCAGAAGACTGAGAATGTGCCTGCTAAAGCAATGGAAACAATGCAAAACAAAGCTTTCAAAGTTAGTGGGTCTAGGGATAGTCGAGAAATGGGCTGGATGCATCGCGTACTCAAGAAAGAAATGTTGGCGCTTGGCGAATACGCCACAAATAAATAAAGCCCTTGGCCTCGCCTATTGGCAAGGGGAAGGGCTTGTAATGCTTGTTGAAAGGAACGATAAGTTGCTCTTAAATGTGTCAGCATGAACCGCCGTATACCGAACGGTACGTACGGTGGTGTGGGAGGACGGCGGCTAAACACCGCCTCCTACCCGATTTATCAATGGGGCAGAGCGAATAAAATCAGCTTAATTTACATTTTTTCGATTGCATATTGATTCATAGCAAGAGTCACATCCCCCTTGAGGGTGATTTTTGCTTGAATAATTTTTTCAAATTCTAAAATAGCATCATAAGAGACAGAGGTGATGTAGTCAAATATAGCCATATTAAGATCTATGATAATATTTCCAGAAAATTGTTCCCCAATGAGAGCATGTTTAATGTCTCGTAAAATAGCAAAACTTTCTGCTTGCAGTGATTTAACATGGCCAGAGCCAGAACAAGCAGCGCATTTATTTGTTAATTGATGTAAGAGTGTTTTTCCTGATCGCTTACGAGTCATCTGCACCAGGCCAAATTCAGATACTTTTAACACAACCGATTGAAATTTGTCTCGTTCTCTCAATGTTTTTTCAAAAAATTGAAATAATTTTTGTTTGTTGCTTGTGGTGCTCATATCGATAAAATCAATAACAATAAGACCACCAATGTTGCGTAATCGTAGTTGGCGAGCAACTTCTTGAGCGGCTTCTATATTAGTTTTAAAGATAGTGTCTTCAAGGTTTTTTTTACCAAGAAATTTTCCCGTATTAACATCTATCACAGACATAGCTTCTGTTGTTTCTATGATTAAAGAACCACCTGACTTTAAATTGACTTTTGTTTCAAGGGCTTCTTCTATCTGTGCCTCTAGGTCAAAATAATCAAAAATTGGTTCTTTTCCTGTATATAATTTTACTTTTTGTGTATGTTCTGGTCCAATTATTTTAATAAATTTATAGATATCTAATTGGTTATTTTTATCATCAGTAATAATGACTGAAACTTGATCATCAAGAAAATCTCTAATTATTTGTAAAGATAGGTCTAAATCGTTATGAAGTCGCTGCTGAGGCTTGCCTTTATCATAATTTTTTTCTATAGAATGCCACAACTTAAGAAGATATTTAATATCTTTTATGATCTCCTTATCCCCTTGTTCTTGTGCTGTTGTTCTTATAATACAACCCATTCCCTCAGGCAACAGTGATTTTACTACGTTTTTAAGTCGACTTCGTTCTTGTAGATCAGCAATTTTTTTAGAAACTCCAATACGAGGAATATTAGGCATTAGTACAATAAATCTACCGGGTAGGGTAAAGCAGGTTGTTAACTTTGCTCCTTTTTCATATACCGGTTCTTTACTCACCTGTACAAGAATAGGATCGCCTTCCTTTAATATTTTACTGATATCCCGTAATTCACTGTTTTTTTTGGGTATAATTACTCTATCATCATCTTCCATTTGAAGATCTTTGCTCATATGTTCAATGGCAAGTTCTCTATCGATTTCTGAGATATGTAAAAAACCTGCTCGCCCTTGACCAATATCTACAAAAGCTGTTTGTATCCCGGGTAATACTTTTGTTACAGTACCTTTGAAATAAGCTCTTTCTAATGTCTCTTGACCAGAAAAATAGATATTTTCGAGTTGATCTTCATAAGTAATGGCTATGCGAGTCTGCCATTGATTGTGATTAATTATAATTTTTTTCATGAACACTTATTTTTTTAATTATTTTATAGTTACGGAATTATGTTGTTTTATATTATTTTATAGCAATAAAGTTTTATTATCGTATTATTTATTATAATATCATACAGTATCTGATCGCTAATGAGTAGAAAAGAAAATAAAAATATGATAAAGTTTGCTTAGGGAACTATAGTGTCTGATCACTAATGAGTGGAAAAGAAAATAAAAATATGGTAAAGTTTGCATATGTATTAGTAAAAACAATTTAAAAAGAAAGAGCGCATCCATGAAATACAATAGAGAATATAATAAAAAGTGCAATAAAGAACTTACGGTATTGCTTTTAATTTTAGCTGGCCTTTCTGGATGTGGTCCGTGGAAAAAGAAAAGTCTAAATACGCATCAAACGAAAAAAGTGGCATCTTTAAATATTCCGCTTAGTGATAATAAAAATGAGATTAATGATGAATCAGTTCGTAACTTTTTTGGCGATCAAGATGATGACATAGATACTTTTGTTGCTCAAGCAGAGCAAGAGATGAAAGAAATGCCATCTAAAAATATAGTAGTTGCTCAAGCAGTAGATGATCTTGGTGATTTTTCTCATATTAATGGTTCAGTTGCCAGCAATAAAGAATCTTCTATTATCTATTTTGATTTTGATGATTATGCAATTCAAAAAGATCAAGAAGAGGCTATTCGCACTATTGTAGCAGAGGCAAATAGTCGCGGTGATGATAGCACTGTTTTTATTGAAGGTCATGCTTGTTCTTCAGCGGGAAACGCTGCCTATAATTTTGCAATATCAGGCAATAGAGGCAATGCGGTTAAAAATAAATTGGTTGCTTTAGGATTCCCTGAACATAGAATTAAAGTTATAGCTCGTGGATCTGAAATGCCTGCTATTGTTGATAATAAGCCTGTAGAAGGTGACAAGTTAGCTCAGGCACCAAATAGACGTGTTGAGTATCACTTGGCGTAGAGTACGGTTAGTACAGATTTAAGCTAGTTTTATAAAAAAAGGTCGGTTTGCGCCGGCCTTTTTGTTGTGCGTAAATAGGGTTGGTACAAAAAATTTTTATTACAACATAGTAAGATGAGGAAAATGTATGGTTATTAAATTTAAAAAATATCTGTTTTTTGGTTTTTTATTGATACTGTCCGGCCAAGTATTTTGTGCGGAGTGGTTGAAGAGTTGGTTTGGTATTACTAATTCTTCAAAAATAGGAGGTATTACTTTCGAAGGTGATGTTATTTTCGATGGTGATATTGCTGGGTTTACCGGTGAATTTTCTGATGGCAATCCGGTGTTTTTTAATGGCTTTATTTTTGTTCCAAAAAGTTCAGAAAATATTAAGGTACTTAATGGCAAACTCTTTATTGGCGGGAAAGAAATTTCTACCATTCAACCTTCAGGAGAAATTGCATCAAAAAAAGTTGATTTAGATTTTGATACTGTTGATGTTCCTCGATCTCTAGCAGAAATAGAATTGTTTACGGGTATGGGCGAATCTAGTATTAAGTGTGATAAATCTTTTTTAGATGATATTAATTTTGAAGTTACTGATGGTATATTAAAAGCTAGGCTTACGAGAAAGGGAGTTGCTTATAATGCTGGTGGCCTATCTATGTGTTTAGTCCGACAACGTATTGATCGAAGATTGCGTACAGTAGGTAGCTCTAAGGCAACTATCACCTCTACCGTTAAAACAGAAAATAGCCATAGTGACTTTTCAGCAGGTGGTCAATCTTCTCTATCATTAATGCAAGGGTTTCAGTCAGACAATGGTTCTGTGAAAATCTCTGCCGATGGTCACAGTACAGTAACTATTAATGGCCCTGTTGCTGCGACAGAAGGAAAAGTTGTATTAATAATAGAAGGGCAAGGAAGGGTAACTATTGGAAATTCTATTGTTGCTGATGAAGTTGAATTGTTTAAAAAAGACCAAGGTAGCGTAACGGTCGCAGACATTCATACAGATAAAATAGTAACAGAGCTAGAAGGCTTTGGTGGAGAAGTAGAAATTCGAGATTTAAAAACAAAAGAACATACGGCTACTATTTCTGGTAGCAGTAAACTATCTATTGTAGGCGGAGAAGTACATAAACAAGATTTAACGATGACCGGAGGAAGATACATTGCGCGTGGCCTTGAAAGTAAAGAGTGCAAGGTGGCTATGTCTGGTAATAGTACAGCTAAATTGAATGTTTCAGATAAAATTTCTGGTACAGTAAGTGGTTTTGGGCAGGTAAAGTACGCTGGTAACCCTAAAAATGAGGTCAGCGTATCTGGATTTGGATATTGTAAGCCGATAGGTCGTTAGATTAGTTTTTTAAGATAATCAAAAGCATTAAGTTTATAATAAAAAGGTCGGTTTACGCCGGCCTTTTTTACCATAAATTGGTATTAACTCTATGAGATGGCGATACGAGTTGGCAATATAAAAATGGGGGCTCAATTTTTTGCTCCACTTTCTAGTGGGGCTCTGGTTTTGACGAATCTGGTATAGTTTCTATGTTTACAATAAGATGTTTACCACACACCGCAATACCATAACACAAGATGGGGCCATGATAGCCATCAGTTCTCATTTGCGCTGCATAATTAAATTCTTTTATCTGTTTTAATGCTTCTTGTGCTTTTGCCACAAGTGTCGCATTATCATCTCCTGTTGCTCTTTTAAATTCTATTAAAATTCCAGAATCTTGCGATTGTTTAGGTTTGAGCATGACATCATAACGCCCATCTCCAGATTCTCTGTTTGATTGAATTAGATAGCGATCTGAAAGTCCTGCTAGGAGCCCGAGAACAAGCATATGGATGCTGATTTCGGGGTATTTTTTAGACAAATCGTGGTAAGAACAAGCTTCAGCAACAAATTCCTGTAGGCATTGTTCAACCGTTTTTTGATCACCGGCCATAAAAGCTTCAAAAAGTTTTTTAAGCTTGGCAAAAGAGATAGTAGTATTTAGTGCTTCTAAAACAAGCTCTTGATAAAGCAATGTAATTTCTTCATTGGGAATGGTTAGCGTGTAACAATGCCTACGATTAATTATAGTATGCGATATTGCAGTAAGATAGCCGGTGAATAAGAGGAAACTCCATGGTTCTTGATTTTTTTTATCAAGATCGGGTAAAGTTACTCCTTCATCAATTTTTTTATCAGCAATAACATTGTTTTGTAATAAAAGCCGTATTTCATCCTTAATTTCTTGGTTGGCGT